>Ga0116168_1000339_pt1 | contig 47525 bp, 48 predicted proteins | sample AD_UKC129_MetaG_FD_89795 | JGI IMG/M metagenome (GOLD analysis project Ga0116168, IMG submission 89795) | Active sludge microbial communities of municipal wastewater-treating anaerobic digesters from Canada - AD_UKC129_MetaG | ecosystem: Engineered > Bioreactor > Anaerobic > Digestate | place... | reverse complement strand
TAGTTCTCTTGGTAACTTAACACCGGTTGAGTACGCATCGACCTTAGTCACGATCTCATAATTGTTGTTTAAGAGTTACTGGACTAACATTGCTGATGGTACATAAATTGGGGTCAGGTCATTAGCGCTAATGGTTTTCGAACACTAAATCATCAATAGGTAAGGCCCAAGCGGACCCCCATGCGAGAGGTCCTTTCCCACCGGAAAACTAATCCTGCTCTAGAAAACGGATGATTAAAGGATTAACAATCTCGGCATGTTCATAGTGGGGAGCATGGCCTGAGCCTTTGATCCAGTGTAACTTTGCCTCTAAAAGCCCTTGCAGGATTGGTGCATCCTCCGTCCCCAACACCTGATCAGAATCACCCCAAATCAGCAAGGCTTTCTTCTTTAATCCGCCAAGTCTCTGATAGTCTGTAAGATGATCCCGACTCATAAAATGCCGTAATGTCGAAAGAAGCGCGCGGCCAGAACCCTGAAAACGCACCTGCGCAAGAAAGCGATCTGGCCAGTCGCCAAACTGTTCGGGACAAGAAAAATCATCTAGTTGTTTCTCCGGCAATGCTGGCAGATAAAACCGGGCAAAAAGATATTCACCAATCCCTGGTACAGCAAGGGAACCTATCTTCCACCTTCGGGTTAACGGGTTGATAAGGACAATTTTCCGGACCCGGTCCGCATTCTCTACGGCGAAGGCAGTGGCAACAGCGCCACCCATCGAAGTACCGACAATATCGATGGGAACTTGAACATGTAGAGCATTTAAAAGTTCGCTCACCTGTTCCACAAACAGCCGGCGGTCATACCTGGTGTAAGGGCGATCGGACACCCCGCGCCCGTACAGATCAAAGCGTATAACGCGAAAACCAGCACCAGCCAAAGCCGGAAAGGTCCGATCCCATGTGTAATATGGTACGGAAAACCCATGAACCAGGAGGACTACAGGCCCATCCTCCGGACCGGCCAGCTCATAATGGGTGAATCCTTGTGCCAGTCGAACAAAACTGCCAGAAGCCTGCTTTCTTACTTCATTGGTGATCCTTTTACCCAACCTTACCTTGATCATTGCCATCTACCCCAACGTCTCTTTATTACCTATTATTCTTAGCGGAATAGTATACTTTGATTTTTTATTATATGTGCACCCGCCCATGAAGTCAAGAAAAATATTGATCATATTTCAACCTAGTGTCTAACTGGTCAATGAATTCATTTCCGGCTTGCCTCCAAATCCGCCATGAGATCCTCCGCATCCTCTAGCCCCACCGACAGACGGATAAAATTGTCGGTTAAACCAAGCCGTTCCCGCTCCGCCTTGGGCAGTGCGGCGTGGGACATCCGGGCCGGATAGGAAAGGATCGATTCAACACCGCCAAGGCTCACTGCCACCGACCACAACCGGACATTCCGCATAATCCTGAGTGCGCGTTCAGGTGTATCGGTCTTAAAGGAGACAACGGCGCCAAAGCCAGAGGCCTGCACCTTAATCAACTCATGGCCGGGATGCTCCGGCAGGCCGGGGTAATAAACCTTTTCCACCCAATCTTCTCCCTGCAGCCACCGGGCAATGGCCATTGCCGATTGTTGCTGAAGTTCCATACGCGCTCGCAGCGTCTTGATGCCGCGCAGGACCAACCAGGCGTCTTGGGGACCTTGCACCGCCCCAAAACTATTTTGCACAAAGTAAATTTTGGTGGCCAACGCTTCCGACCCAACAACAACGGCACCACCAATTACATCGCTATGCCCGCCCAAAAACTTTGTGGCACTATGGATGACAAGATCAACTCCCAACTCCAGTGGGCGTTGGAAATAAGGGGACATAAATGTGTTATCGATTAACGTTAAAAGATTATAGCGTTTTGCCAGTTCCACGGCACCTGCAATATCTGTTATTTTCAACAAAGGATTGGAGGGGCTCTCGAGAAACAGCGCCTTCGTATTCTTCCTTATCGCCTTTTCCACTTGATTGAGGTCGGTCATATCAACGAAGGTAACCTCTAGGCCGAATTTGTTGAAGAATTTTGTGAGAATCCGATATGATCCCCCATATATATCCTCAGTTGCAATTATGTGGTCACCATGACTAAAAAGAGCAAGCGCGGAAGAGACCGCCGCCATGCCTGAAGCAAAGGCAAAGCCCCGTGTTCCTCCTTCCAAAGCAGCTAATGTATTCTCTAGGGCCTCCCGGGTTGGATTATTAGAGCGCGAGTAGTCGTACCGACCAGGGTGTTCAATATCGTCCTGATGAAAGGTGGATACTTGATAAATAGGAATACTGAGCGCCCCAGTATGCGGGTCCCGCTCATTACCGTTATGAAGAATTTTGGTGGCGTACTTCATCGCTAGCCTCCTTTATTCTATGGCCTGTTTCAGGTCTTCCCATAAGTCATCCGGATCTTCAATGCCGACTGACAAGCGTAACAGGTCATCGGTAACACCAATGCGTTCCCGTACTTCAACCGGAATATCCCCATGGGTCTGCACTGCCGGATAGGTAATCAATGTCTCCAATCCACCAAGGCTTTCCGCAAAAGATATGACCCGGACATTATTTATGATCCTTTCAACCAGGCGCCGCTCCCGGACCTTAAACGACAGTACAGCCCCATAACCGGTCGCTTGTTTCCGGTGGATCTCATGCCCGGGATGGTCAGGCAGCCCAGGATAGTAGACTTGACTGACCAAGGGATGTTCTTGCAGCCAACCGGCAATCTTGAGCGCATTTTGCTCCTGCTGCCGCAGGCGAAGACCCAAAGTTTTAATGCTCCGAAGCATCAACCATGAATCGGACGGGCTCAGGACGGCACCTGTCGCTTTTTGAATTAACGCCATCCGCTCACTCAATTCGGGAGTCTTTGTTACCACAATCCCGGAAAGGAGATCGTTGTGCCCGCCCAGGTATTTCGTACCGCTATGGACAACCAGATCGATCCCCAATGCCAGCGGTCGCTGCCAGTAGGGAGTCATAAAAGTATTGTCAACGATCGTGATCAACCCATGCCGACGCGCAACAGAGGCAATTGAGGCTAAATTGGCGATTTTCATCAAAGGGTTGTTGGCGTCTCCACAAAGAGGCCCTTTGTTTTGCCGGGAATGACCGCGTCAACAATCGCCTGCTTTGAAGAGACATCCACATAACTTGCACTAAGGCCCAAGGACCGAAATATCTTATCCATCAGACGGTAAGTGCCACCATATAAGTCATCTGACAATATGACGTGGTCTCCTGAGGAAAATAGCATCATCACAGCAGTTATAGCGGCCATACCAGAGGAAAAGGCAAACCCGGAATCTCCCTCCTCCAACCTGGCCATTACGGTCTCCAACACATGTCTAGTTGGATTGCCAGACCGGGAGTAATCGTAACCTGTTGACTGTCCAAAAGCCGGGTGACGGAAGGTCGCCGTTTGGTAAATCGGTGTACTGATAGCGCCTGTACTGGTATCTGTACATAACCCGGCATGGGCCAAAAGGGTGTCGATCTTCATCCAGGAAAAACCTCCGTACCAAATTGGGCCTCAATAAGTAAGTATTCCGATATATTTAGTAGATATTACGATTAAAAATTTTAGGGTGACCCCCTAAATTTAATTCCTGCTATTCTTATTTGATTACCAGGTTTTTATAATCATACATCCTAGAAAATAATATTGTCAATATTTTCTTTGGCGGTACCTAATATAATTTTATGGGGTCTGATTTTCATAACTCTTACGGCAAATGCCGATCGCAGCCATAACACCCACCAACAATCATGCTATTAGGAAGATCCGTCTTAATCATAATCATGATTATGGGAATACGGAGAGACGAACAAAACACAAAAGACCGTCCTCTTCGGACGGTCTAAATTACTTTTATATGATGAGTTATTGACGACTCGAACTACAAAACAAAGCGGGATCGGATATCCGATCCCGCAAACTCTTATCATTATTGGTGGGTCATCGGCGACTCGAACGCCGGACACCCTGATTAAAAGTCAGGTGCTCTACCGCCTGAGCTAATGACCCGTTGCGAATCAGCTTTTTTATGATACAACATTTTTTTACCCTTGTCAACAACGACCTGTTCAAAGATGAATGGAGATTTCCGGCACACTTACTCCCAGACATTCCGCCTGACAATCGTCTCATCCCTGCGCCAACCGACAGAAACAAGATCAACGGGCGCCCCCGACAGTTCGCTGATCCTGTCCAGGTAAGCCCGGGCTTCTTTGGGCAGATCCTCATAGTGCTTTATCGAGCTGGTGTCCCTGCGCCATCCCGGCAGCTCTTCATAAACAGGTTCACACTCCGCCAGCATCTTTAGGCTGCTGGGAAAGGTCTTTACCAGTTCTCCCCGGTAGCGATAGGCTGTACAAATCCGGATGGTTGTAAAGTGATCCAACACATCTAATTTCATGACGGCTAACGAATTAACACCATTGATCATTACTGAATAACGGCTGATGACGGCATCAAACCAACCACACCGGCGGGGACGGCCAGTGGTCACACCGTACTCCCGGCCCCGGCCGTCCCGAAGCAGGCTTACCTCTTGCTCCGGCAATTCAGTTGGGAAGGGGCCCTCCCCCACCCGTGTAGAATAGGCTTTGATCACCCCTAAGACCTTCCGGATCTTCGTGGGGCCAACCCCCGTGCCGGCACAGACACCGGCGGCCCCAGGATTGGAGGAACTGACAAAGGGAAAGGTACCGTGGTCCACATCCAACAAGCTGCCCTGTGCACCCTCAAAAAGCACCCGCTCCTGCCGGTCAATTGCAGCATTAACCAGGGAAGCGGTATCAACCACCCGGTCCCGCAACCGCTGGGCATAAGCGGAGTACTCATCAAAGATGGCCTGAAAATCCAAGCCGGAATGGTGATAAAACTCCCGTAAGAGGCGATTCTTTCGTTCCAGCACCATTGCCAGGCGGTCTTTAAATACCTCCGGCTGAACCAGGTCAACCATGCGGATGGCGTCATAACGGTTGTATTTATCGACATAGGCCGGGCCGATGCCCCGTCCGGTGGTTCCAATCTTTCCTGCAGGCCGGGAGTCTTCCTCCAACCGGTCCAGCAAAGGATGGTATGGCAGGATTACGTGGGCCCGGTCACTGATGCGGATCCCGGAAACATCAATCCCCCGTGCCGCCAACTCCTCCATCTCCGCCAAGAGTACCTTGGGGTCGATCACTACCCCGTTCCCCAAAACACATAAGGTACCGGGATAGAGGATACCTGAGGGGATCAGGTGGAGCTTGAACTCCTGGTCGCCGACGACCACCGTATGACCGGCGTTATTCCCGCCTTGATAACGGACGACCATCTGCGCCTCGCTGGCAAGTAGGTCGGTCACCTTGCCTTTTCCCTCATCTCCCCATTGCAACCCCACAACAACAACTGTCTTCACAACAGCCACCCCCATCTCCAAGCGCTATCCCTTTTTCCAAGTAAAGAACCAAATGGCAACAGGCGAAGCCTGAATCCATTTCCATCCTAACACAAACTATGTTATAAATCTAATGAATAGATTTTATAATTATCATAAAATTTATTTATGGTGGTGAAACATGGAAATCCGACAACTCCGTAGCTTTCTCCAGATCGTTGCCGCCGGCAATTTCTCCCGGGCCGCAGTGGACCTGCACCTGAGTCAACCCGCTTTAACCCACCAAATGCAAAGCTTGGAGGCGGAACTGGGCACGCCTCTCTTGGAACGGGGGACACGCCAGGTCCACCTCACCCCGCAGGGCAAGGCCTTCCTGGCCTATGCCCAACGCATCGTGGCCCTGGCCGACGAGAGCAGACATGCGCTCCAGGCCATGGTGGAGGGAGCTGGGCGACTATCCCTGGGCATTGGCACAACAAACATTGTCTGCCGTCTTCCCGACTGGTTGCAAAAGTTCCGAACCAAACTGCCCAAGGTGGAGATCTCCGTCCGAACCGGTTCCAGTGTCGAGGTGATGGAAGCGGTTTTAAACGACAAGGTGGATTTAGGCCTTGTCACTTCACCCGTTCCTGACCGGCGCTTGGTTGCCTACCCTTTATTCAAAGACGAGATCCTCCTTTTAGGCTCCAGGAAGCAAACCCTACCGGGCAATACTTGGACAGACCTGCACACCGCCCCTTTTCTCCTCTTCCCCCAGGGGACCGGCTTTCGCCAATACATCGATGACCTGTTTCGCCGGATCGGCATCGAACCCAATGTCATCTTGGAACTCGATAATATTGAAGGGATCAAAAAATTGGTGGAAATGGGCATGGGCTTTAGCTTTCTTCCCCGGATTGCGGTGGAAGCCGAGCTTACACAGGGAGTCCTTATCCAATACCAACCAGCCCCGCAGATGAAACTATTCCGTACCAGCTCCCTGGTTATGCGGAAGGATAAGTACTGGTTCCCAGCGTTTACCCAATTTATGCACCTTATGTCCCAAGAATACCCGGCGGCAGGGATTCCCCTAACGCCGGAGAAAGACCGTACATAACCCACCCATGCCCTGTCCAAACTACAAATGAGAGGCCTTTCCCGGGTGGAGTGGCAGGTTCCGGTCTTCCCTGTCCGTTTGGTTCCAAACGATGCCCGCCGGTGAAACAACGGGCGTCACCCCGGTGGCCTCTTCTATAGATCCGCGCGGAAGGACCCTTTGCCGAAGGTCCTTCCGCCCTTTTGCTTTATTTTACCACCTTTACATGGTAGAATAGTAAAGTTATAACACAAACCATTCATCGACTTAAGAAGGGATAACATGGAACTCCGCCGCTGGCAGGCAGATGTATTGCTTGCCATCTCCGCCCTGCTTTGGGGCACAACCTTTGTCGCTGTCAAAGAAGCTGTCACGGAACTGCCTGCCGAACTTATCATCGCCATCCGCTTTCTAATCGGTTTCCTTTTTTTAGCCCTGGTCTTTGGCCCAGCTTGCCGCAAAAACCGGTGGAACTGTTTGCATACCGGCATAATTCTTGGTCTTATTCTTGGCGTTGCCTATTGGTACCAAACCACTGGTTTACGCTACACCTCTCCCTCCGCCTCCGCCTTCATTACCGGTATGAATATAGTCTTTGTGGCCCTCATCGACTCTTTACTCGCCAAGCGCTTCCCCAGCCGGAAAGTACTACTGGGTGTGGCCACCGCCACCGCCGGCCTGCTAATTCTCACATGGACCAGCCGCTTCCAGGCCCGGCCGGGCGATCTCCTTACCCTGTTCTGCGCCGTGCTTTTTGGTCTGCACATCGTCTTGACCGCCCGCTGGATCAAGGGGTGCGACCCAAGGATTATGACCATTCTTCAGTTCGGAGTAGTCAGCGCCCTTTTCTGGCTGGTCCTGCCGGCAACCTGGCATCCCGTCACTTTTACCGGCAGGCATTTAGTCATCCTGCTCTTGCTGGGCCTGTTTCCCACCGGGATCGCCTTTTTATTTCAAACCACTGCCCAAAAGTATACGCCACCCATCCACACGGCCATTATCCTCTCCGCCGAACCGGTCTTTGCCGCCCTGTTCTCCCTGGCCCGTGGGACAGACACTGTCTCCTTCCGCTTAATCTGCGGCGGACTGCTCATTGTCCTGGGAACCTATTTTTCGGCGGCCGAAGAACCCGTTAAAGCCGATGCTAAATCCGTCCCTGGTAACAGTAATATTGCCGGGGTTTGAGTCCAAAAAAGCAAAACAAAAGCTCCTTTTGGCAAAGGAGCTTTTATTAATATCAGTTCATATTCATTTTAAGGTTTGCGGAACCGCTCCATCCCCACAAATTTGCTGCAGTCCTTCTGGAAGAAGAACTCCACGCTCCCCAAGGGCCCGTTACGATGTTTTGCAATAATGAGTTCGGTGATATTCTTCTTCTCCGTCTCCGGGTTATAGTAATCATCACGGTACAAAAAGAGAACAATATCGGCGTCCTGTTCCAATGAACCCGATTCCCGCAGGTCCGCCAGGGTGGGAATCTTAACCGTCCGCTGCTCCACCGCCCGGGAGAGCTGTGACAAAGCAATAATCGGTACCGAGAGTTCCCGGGCCAAAGCCTTCAGTCCCCGAGAGATCTCCGAAACCTCTTGCTGGCGGCTTTCGGCTTTCGCCCGGCCTTGCATCAGCTGGAGATAATCGATGATCACCAGGCCCAATCCTTCTTCCGCCTTAATCCGGCGCGCCTTGGCGCGCACCTCCATGACGGAAACACCCGGTGTATCATCAATGTACATCCGCGCTTCGCTCAGCCGGCCCAACGCCCGGGAGAGCCTGGGCCAATCGGCGTCAGTTAATGCCCCCGTCCTGATCCTTTGATTATCCACGCCCGCCTCGGCGCAGAGCAGTTTCATGGCCAACTGTTCTTTAGACATCTCCAAAGAAAAGATTACAGTGGGTATTCGCATCTCAACCGCAGCATATTGGGCAATATTCAGGGCAAAAGTCGTTTTACCCATACTGGGCCGGGCAGCCAAGATAATCAAATCTGAAGGCTGCAACCCGGCAGTATACCGGTCAAAATCGGAGTAGCCCGTGGGAATGCCCGTGACGCCGCCCTTACTCTCAAAAATCTTCTCGATCTTCTCAAAGGCCTCGTTCAATGTGTCTTTTAACAGGGTATAACCACGGGTTGTCCGTCGTTGCGCCACATTGAAGATGGCCTGCTCAGCCTGGTCTATGATCTTCTCGACCTCTTCCGCCCCTTCGTAACCTTGATTGACAATCTCCGTGGCCGTCTGGATTAACCCACGCAACAACGCCTTTTCCTCCACAATGCGGGCGTAAAACTCCACATTGGCGGCAGTCGGCACCGCATTCACCAAACTTGTCAGGTAAGGAACGCCCCCCACGTCCTCCAATTGGTTCTTCTGGCGCAGTTCCTCTGTGACAGTGACCAAGTCCACTGCTTCGTTGCGGTTAGCCAGGCTCACCACGGCCTGGAAGATGATGCGGTGGGCTTCCTTGTAAAAATCCTCCGGGCGCAAGATCTCCATCGCCCTAAAGATGGCTTCCTTGTCCAATAACATGGAACCAAGGGTTGAACGCTCCGCCTCAAGGTTCTGTGGGGGTATTCTGTCAAACACTGTGGAATTGGTGCTCACACCATTTCCTCCCTTTTTCAATACTCTGCGGGAACTTCAGAATAACCCTGTAAGCTCTGACGGCCCTCCCAATCAGCAAAAGGCCCCCGTTGGTTCTTCGTACAAAATTCCCTAGGGTTTTAAATTACGGCAGAAAACGTTATCTTCCTGCAGCAAAAAACTTTCCAAAGAAGCAGCGGCCAACCCCGGCGCCAATCAGGCATAGAAAGGAAAATTGGCCTCATAACAAGGCCAATTTCCTTTCCGGGAAGCTCCAAAAGGCTAGAAAAGAACCCTGTTCAGGAGAAATTTAGGATAAGTTAATGAAGTTCTCCACGTCGCACCCGTTGCCGGACTTCCCTCTTCTTACCCTGCTGTCGGCAGAGTTCCTTTGGGCATATTTATTTATTTTCCGCTCCTCTCCTCTTAGAGTAGCGGGCCCCAACTGCCGCCAAACAGCCGCTTCGGCTCCTGTCGCCTGGGCCGGCTAACAGGCCGGCTGCACCGGGGACAATATTCCTGCCAGGAACGAAGCTGGTAGTTACAGTCAAGACAACGCATACCTACAAATCCCAACCTTTCCTAAATGATCAGTCAACAAATTCATCCTATGAGGCAAGGTCGGGAAACAGAACGCGAAAATGTCCTTTTTTATTGGGGCAACAGCACTTGATCCAGAATCTCCATGATCGTGTCCACCGGGACAACCTCCACCCCCAAGGAATCAGCGGGAACATCCTTTTCGTTTTCTCTGGGGATAAATACCTGCTTAATCCCGGCTTGACGAGCTCCGTAAATCTTTTCAAAGACCCCGCCCACGGCTTTAATCTTGCCCTGGATGGAAATCTCCCCTGTAACCGCCACATTCTGGCGAATCGGGCGCTTTTGCAAACAACTAATCAATGCCAAGGTAATCGCCACACCGGCGGAGGGCCCATCGATGCGGCCGCCGCCGATCACGTTCACATGGGCATCATAATCCGCCAAATCTAAGCCGGTCACCAAACGGATGACCGATGCCGCGTTAAAGACCGAGTCCTTGGCCATCGAGCCAGCCGTCTCGTTAAAGCGCAATTTTCCTTTGCCCTTCTCCGCCGCCGGGAAGCAACTGGCCTCAATCTCCAGAACCGAGCCTTGAAAGCCGTAAACACCCAAGCCAAAAATTTTCCCAATTTCCGCAGTGTCCGTGGCTTTAACAAGAACATTGGGGGTTAAACGGCTGACACGGATGACCTCCATAACATCCTCCACCGACACCATTGGCGTTTCCTCGCTGTTTTGCCGGTAAAGGGCCATCCCATAGGCATCTGCCAGCAGACCGACGGCTTTCCGGCCTTCCTCAGTGTACTGACTGATCAGTTCAGGAACCTCCGGGCTGATGGTGGCATGCAAGCGTTCAGCCGCTTCCTTAACAATCCGTTGAATGGACTCCCGGGTCAAGGGTTCGAAGAACACCTCGGCGCACCGCGAGCGCAGGGCGGGATTGATGTCCGACGGATCACGGGTAGTGGCGGCAATCAGGACAAAATCCGCCGGCGCCCCTTCTTCGAAGAGTTTACGAATGTATTTGGGCACATTGGGATCCTGGGGATCATAGTATGACGAGTCAAAATAGACCCGTTTATCTTCCAAGACCTTCAAAAGTTTATTCATGAGCATGGGGTCCAGTTCGCCGATCTCATCCATGAAGAGTACCCCGCCATGGGCCTCGGTGACCAGACCCAATTTGGGCTCGGGGATGCCGCTCTCCGCCATATCCCTGCGGGCGCCCTGATAAATTGGATCATGGACCGAACCCAGGAGTGGGTTGGTGACCTCCCGCGGATCCCAGCGGAGCGTCGTACCGTCTACCTCGACAAATTTGGCGTCTTCCGCAAATGGTGTATATTTCAGTTTTTTCGCCACTTCCAAAACCAAGCGGGCAACGGTGGTCTTCCCAACCCCCGGCGGACCATATAGGATCACGTGTTGCGGATAGGGCGAAGCGATCTTTGTCAACAGCGCCTTAATTGCCCGTTCTTGGCCTACCACCTGATCCAAACCAGTGGGCTTCAGGGTCTCCAGCATGGACGCAGACAGGGAAATTGTGTCGAGGTGCTCCAATTCAGCAAGCTTCTTTAAGGTTTGCGGATTGTCCGGGCCACTGGTTTCTTTGAGGACTTGCATTTTGATCTCTTTCACATAGTCCTCGTGGCGTTGTTGCATCTTCTCGGCAATCTTCTTTTCAATCTTCTCCTCAACCGTCCGGCGGGCAATCAGATCCGCAATCTCTTCCTCAATCTCATTCAAGACACGGGGAATATCCTCCCAGGCAGGCGCCTCATCCAACGTGGGATCCTCGAAAACCAACCGTTGCAAGGCCAGCACCCGCTCGCCCAAATCCTCCGAACGCATGTATTTCAGAGCTTCAAGTTTTCCCGCTTTTAAAATCAGTTTATCGGTACCAATAATATTTGAAAGAAGGGCATAGAGCGCAGCAACCTGCCGCCGCAGTTGATCTTCATCCGGCAGTTGTTCCGCTACGACCTCCCGGTCTTTCTCTTCCATTTTGCGCATAATACCTTTCATGATCTTCCTCCCTTATTGAGGACTCTCCGACTAAGTTACCGGTAAGGCGGGCCTGCCACGGGGACCAGCCCGGTTTATCGCCGTTTTATTCGCCGTCCACTTGGACCTGGACCGTTGCCGTGATCCCGGGATAGACCCGGATTGTTACCTGATGTGTACCAAGGGTTTTAATGGTCTCTCCCAGCTCAACCTGGCGTTTATCAATATCCAGGTTGGCTGTTTGTTTAATTTTATCGGCAATTTCTTTCCCGGTGATGGAGCCAAACAAACGGCCGCCTTCACCAACCTTGACCTTGAAATGCAGTTTAAGCTGATTCAGTTTTGCCGCCAATTCCGTGGCTTTAGCCTCTTCTACCGCTTTCTTGTGTTGCTGAGCCTGCTTTTCCTGGTCCAGGCTCTTTAAATTGCCGGCTGTCGCTTCAATCGCCAATTTCTTGGGGAAAAGATAGTTCCTGGCGTATCCGTCGGCAACCTCTTTGATATCCCCTTTTTTCCCAATAGCCTTAATATCCTGTAAGAGAATTACTTTCATAACTCTTCCTCCTCCATTCCAACCGGAGTTCTTCCCCTAAAGCACTGGTCAACCATGGCCGTCCGGACGGATTTTTCGGATATTCCGGCCAGGAAATTCCTTCCGCCGGCTGGTGACCGGCCGGTGCGTTCATGGGTTGGTCTATTCCACACAAAGGGGTTTTTTCCTCCCGGCCTTCGCCTCCATTGCCGGTGATTTCAGGATAATTTCAGGATATTATTACGGGAGGCCGAAGCCTCCCGTCCAATCAATCGCTGGTATAGGGCAACAATGCAAGTTGTCGCGCCCGTTTAATTGCTACGGTCAACTGCCGTTGATGAATTGCGCAGTTACCGGAAATCCGGCGGGGAAGAATCTTACCCCGTTCTGTAATAAACCTGCGCAAACGTGGAACCTCTTTATAGTCCACTTCGGCGATTTTATCGACACAAAAAGCACATACGCGGCGCTTCTTTTTCCCTTTTTCCCGACGCAAAGGTCTCACCTCCACCCAGTCTATGCAAGAAAACCGTTAAAATGGCAGGTCATCCAGGTTGATCTCGCCAAAGTCCTCCGTATCTTCGCTAGGCCGGGATTCTCCAACCCCACCTTGGGCATCCTCACGGCCTCTGTCCAAAAATTGGACATTATTGGCGATTACCTCGGCTACACGTCTCTTTTGCCCGTCTTGTGTATCATAACTCCGGATCTGCAAACGGCCTTCCACCGCAACCAACCGGCCTTTACGCAGGTGATTGGCGCAGTTCTCCGCCAGTTTCTGCCAGACAACGACGGGGATGAAATCCGTCTCCCGTTCTCCCTTAACGTTGTTAAACGGCCTGTCCACGGCCACGGTGAAGTTAGCCACCGCCACTCCGTTTGGGGTGTACCGAAGTTCAGGATCCCTTGTTAACCTGCCGATGATCACAATATGGTTCATCGCCCACACCACCTGTTCGCTAGTTTTTCCTCACGATGAGATGGCGAATGGCATCATCCGAGATCCGTAAGATCCGATCGAGTTCTTTCGAGGTTTCGCTCGGCGCTTGAAACTCAACCAAAATGTATTGCCCTTCCAGGCAATCCTTGATCTCATAGGCCAAACGACGCTTACCCCAACGGTCGGTCTTAATGATCTCCCCGTTACCGTTTTTAATGACCTCTTCAACCTTGGCGATGGCGGCTTCTAAAGCCTCCTCCTCCAGTTTGGGGTCGAAAATGATCACGGTTTCGTAAATGGTCACCCCAGTTCACCTCCTCCCTCTGGACTAAACGGCCCCACGTTCAACGTAGAGCAGGGAAGCCATACTGTCATATTATATCACCAAATTTCAACTATGACAAGTCGTTGTTGCCCATGGTTTCGGGCATAATACTTTTAATAATGGATTTTACACCTTTTTCAAACTTAACTCTGGGAATTAAGATAATGCGCCCACAAGACAAACATTTCAGCCGAAAATCCATCCCCACGCGAAGAATTTCCCAATCCGTCCCCCCGCACGGATGAACTTTGCGCATGCGTACAATGTCACCCACATAAAACTTCACTCGGTGTCACTCCCTTTAACCGGTGCGATCATAACACGTTTCGGATAAGGGATTTCAATCCCCTTTTCTTCAAAGGCCATTTTAATCATCTTCCGTAACAACCGTTCGGCCGACCACTGCCGTTGCGCTTTGGTACGCACCTCGATTCGCAGTGTAACTCCGCCCGCTCCCAGATCCTGAACTCCCAAAAAGGTTGGGCCCTCGACAACATCAGGAAACTCCCGGGAGAAAGCAGCAAAAACATCGGCCAAAACCCTTTCAACCAGCGCCAAATCGGTCTCATGGGCGACAGTCACATCCACCAAACCCTGCATGCTGTTGCCCATAAAATTTGTGACCTGATCAATTTTGCCGTTAGGAATTATATGAAGTTTCCCACCGCGATCCCGGATCTTTGTCACACGGAGGGTCATTTCTTCGACTGTTCCCGTTACCCCGGCCACGGTCACATAATCCCCCACCGCATATTGATCTTCAAAAATAATGAAAAAGCCGGTGATCACATCACGAACTAAATTTTGGGCGCCGAACGCCAAGGCTACACCACCGATTCCAGCGGCAGTCAGGAAAGAGGTAACGGGAACCTTAAATTTCTCCAGGATCGCCAGGAGTGCAAAGAAGTAGATGACAAACCGCGCCACACTGCTTAAGATGGCTGTCAAGGTAATTGCCCTTCGCTCATTTAAAAAATGGCCGGATAACTGCCTGTTACGGAACACCCGTTTAATAAAGGCCTGAACAATTCTTTGGAACAGGACGGCTACAACCAAAACCACCAAAGAAAAAAAGGCATTGTTAAAGAAAGTATCTTGCCAGATCTTGTTGAAGTTAAGAGTCCAGACAAAAAATTGGTGCATCGCCACTCCCTCACATTGTCTTAACTTCTGCCCGCTCATTCCAGCGGGCAGTCGTGTACTTGGTCTCCCTTAGCTGTTTAACCATCTGCCATTCCCGCGGTGTTAAGTTACCGGGAACAAAGTCAACACCCATTACCCGTGATAATCCCCGCACCCACGGGGGAATCAGCTCCTCAGTCTCAACCCGGCGGCCTAAAACCGCCCGGCAGGAAGTAATCCGCGCCGCCAAAGCGGCACAAAGGGCGGGGGTAGGCACCCTACCCAAAGCCATCAACAGCCGCGCCGGATCAAACTCCGTCAGCAGTGACCCGTGTTGTAAGACTGAACCTCCTTGGCGCAGTTGGGCGCTGCCCAACAACTTTTTACCGTTAACCAGGATCTCTTGACGGGAAACCGCCGCAAAACAAGCAACATCGAGCCAGTCCCGGCCTTCCTCCACCCGACCGCTCTGCAGCGCAGCGGCAATGCCCAACTCCCTTAATCCCGCCAACAACCCTTGGGCAATACGGGAATAAGTCTCACAGACAGTACGGCCTAAACCGTCCTCTTCCCCAAAAATCAGCGCATAGGCAAGTTCCGCCTCGTGCAGCACGGCTCGTCCGCCCGTTGGCCTGCGCACCAAGTCCACAGACAAGCGGCGGCATGAGGCTGCATTAACCTCCGCGGTGAATCGTTGAAACCTCCCAATGGAGATTGCCGGCGGATCCCAGCCGTAAAAACGCAACGTGGGCAAGGCTTCCCCTTCACGATAACTGAGGAACAGGGCTTCATCCACAGCCATCTGGGTCGCAGCATCTGCCTTGAACCATGGAATCAGCCTACCTTGTTTCACTCCCCAATCAACCCGGCATACTCTTTGGCGGTCAACAACTTCGCATCCTTCCAGCTTCGCACCGGTTCGACCAGAATAATCCAGCCTTTACCGTACGGATCCTGGTTGATCAGTTCCGGGTTGAATTGCAACTCATCGTTAACCTCGACCACCTCACCGGTTACCGGGGCGAGCAAATCGGAGACCGCTTTGGTTGACTCAATTGAAGCCATAGCCGTTTTCACCGTGATTTTTTCGCCTACCGCAGGCGGATCGAGATAAACCACATCTCCCAATTCCCCCTGCCCATACTCGGTAAGACCGATACGCAGGCGATCTCCTTCTTCTTTTAACCATAGATGCTCTTCGGTATAGAGACGGTCGGTTGGCACCAAAGAGGACACCTCCAACTGTTTTCTGCCCGGTCAAGAGATTAACCTGCCCTAAGCACAGACCTTTTAGACTGATCATATACTGAAGCGATGCCGTTGTAAAGACTTCCCACAAATTCCGGGCACCAGGAAAGGGGGATGCTTTTGTACCGGATTTTTGAGGCTATTTTGTCACCAATCTTAAAACGCCAGGGGAAAACCATGATTTTGATCGTTAAACGGCGCCACGATTCTTCATAATTTATAATTCCCCGCAGATTCCCGCCATGGCCTCTGCCATGGCCTTTGTTTTCCACCTTTATCTGGACAGGCAGGGAAATCTTGTTTCCTCACTTTAAGCCTTTTTCCAAACCGTTCCCGACCTGGTAATTTCTTTTGTCGCAATGCTCTGCAGGATTTCGCCGTTGCTTTGCGAAATATGAAATACATGAATATTAATGAAACTCCTCAGCTTGACAGGGGGATGCAACCTGTGAAATCATCTCCGGGATATTTTTACAACACCGTGGGCAACCTGGGGCGGTTTGTGCTGACCTTTTTTAATGCCTGCAAGGAAATGTGCTATTTATATACACGCAGTTTATGGTCGGTCCTTCGTTCAACCATCTTCTGGCACAACACCATCAATGAGATGAATTTTATTGGTGTTAATTCTGTTCCACTGGTGGCAATTATCTCCACCTTTACCGGAATGGTCATCTCCCTGCAAGTCGGGCAGATCTTTGCTGATTTCGGGGTCAGTTCCCAATTGGGCAATGTCTTGGCCGTGGCCTTCGGGCGTGAACTGGCGCCGGTTTTAACCGGTGTGGTCGTTGCCGGCCGGGTGGGTTCCTCAATTGCCGCAGAGATTGGTTCAATGAAGGTCACTGAGCAAATCGATGCTTTAAAAACCCTCTCCGCCGACCCCATCGACTACCTGGTAGCGCCGAAACTGCTGGCTGCCTTTCTGATGATGCCCCTCTTGACCATTGTCTCCAACATCCTGGGGATGGCCGGCGGTTTTATGGTGGCCGTTCACCAAAAGGCCGTCACGGCCGTTGCTTTCTTCGAATCCATCGCTTCATATATTACACCATGGAATTTCATCGGCGGACTGATCAAGGCTTTCTTTTTCGGTTTAGTCGTGGCTGGCGTCGGCGCTTACAAAGGATTGCATACGGAAAACGGCGCTGTCGGTGTGGGCACGGCCACCACCCAATCAGTGGTAACCGGAACAATCTATATTTTCATCCTGAATTACTTCCTGACAATCATTCTTTATTAATATTAAATTTATAAAGTTGTAAAGTTGAAGTTCTGTCCATTTTAAATCCGTTCCAACGAATTTGGGGAGGGAAAATTTTGATCAGCATCCACGAGCTGGGATTTGATATTGACGGCAAGACCATTCTCCGGGATATTAACCTGGAAGTGGCGCCGGGGACAACCATGGTAATCATGGGTCCCAGCGGTTGCGGAAAAAGCACATTGCTGCGGCTTGTCTGCGGCTTGGCCAAACCCACCCGCGGCAGGGTTCTGATCAGCGGGAAAGACGTGCAATCCCTGACACCAGCGGAACACCGTTCCATCGGCATGGTCTTTCAATCCTCAGCCCTCTTTGATTCTTTGTCAGTCTATGAGAACGTCGCCTTTGGCCTCCGCCGGGATAAAACTTACCGGCCTGCGGAGATTGAGGTACGCGTCCGGGAGGGATTGGCCCGGGTGGGTCTGCCGGAGGAGGATCTGCTTCAAAAAATGCCGGCCGATCTGTCCGGAGGCATGAAGAAGCGTGTAGCCATCGCCCGAACTCTGGCCGCCAATCCGCAAGTAATTTTATACGACGAACCAACCAATGGCTTGGATCCCATCATGGCCATGACCATCAATAAGCTTATTCGCAGTCTGCAAAGGGATCTGGGCGTTACTTCCTTAGTCGTCACCCATGACCTGACTACTGCCCGCCATGTGGGCGATCATTTTGGCATGATGCTTGACGGCGCTTTAGTCGAAACAGGCACTTTTGACCAGATTCTCAAGTCGAAACACCCTGTTATCCGCCAATTTCTAAATGTTTCCTAATTCCAGGCAGCCCCTAAGGCGGTATCGGAAGGAACGGAATGATCCCAAGATTGCAGCCGTAATGCAACGGAAGGAGGCCTTTTCTTGCATTCAGTCAGTACGGAAGTCCGGGTTGGAATTTTTGCTTTAATTACCTTGAGTATATTAGCCTTCAGTATTTTCTGGCTCAACGGCGGTCGCCTTTTTGAAAAAGGCTCCGTCCTGGAGATCGAGTTCGAACGGGTGGACGGGATCCGGCCAGGCGCTCCGGTTAAACTTGCCGGGGTCGACATCGGTCGCGTGAAAAGGATCTTCTTTTCCGAACAGCAAACCGTAATCGTGGCCATCAAGCTAAAACCCGGTATTCAGATTAATGAAGATTCGCAGTTTTCCATTGTTACCGCTGGCGTAATTGGCGAAAAACATTTGGAGATTCTTCCGGGCAAATCCGCCAACCCCGTTAAAGCCGGCACCCGGCTCAAGGGGGAGACACCCCTGTCCACCGATGAGTTATTTGAAAGTGCCTATGAAATGTTGAAAGACACTCACGCAATCTTGTCTTCCCTCCGGGATTACACCGAGAATAAAGAGTTGCGGGCCTCCATCGTAAAGAGTGTGCAGAACATTGAGGTGATCACCCGCAACCTGCGGCAGTTCACTGACAAGTTGGATGAAATCCCCCTGGAAACAATGGTGGCGCGGGCTAACCGTATTTTGGAAACTGTGGAGAATATTGCAGTAACATCCGAGCCCCGCGTCCAACAAATCGTGATGGATCTGGCCAAAGCCTCCGAACAGTTGACGACGGTGCTTACAAAGGCCGACCGGTTCTTAGAAGAGATTAACGGCGACGGGCAAGCTAGCCGAGATATCCGCCGCATCCTGAGTTTATCCGCACAAACTCTGGAGGATATCGAAGCATTAGCCGCCACCCTCAACCAGGAAAAAGAGCACGTGGGGCCCTTGCTGGAGGAAGCAAGGGCTGCCGCCGGTTCCATCCGGCAGGCGGCAGACAGCCTGAAAAAACTCCTTGACAGCCTTTCATCAGGTGAAGCAACCGACAACCAAAACCTGACCTCCACCATCCAACAGGCCACAGATCTGGTCAACAAAGCCCACGGTTTTGTCGCGGCTTTAGACCGCATCGAGCACCGGATTGGTTTCTCCGGTTCCGATGCCACGGCCGGGTTGGATTACCGGTTGGATTTTCCGCTAAACAACCGTTCCTCGCTGGTCTTTGATTTGAAGGATATTGGCGACGACAATTCTCTTTCCCTCCAATTGGGTTATTCCTTCGGCAAGCTCCGCACCCGCTTGGGTTATATCAACGAGGAATTTGGCGGCGGCCTGGATCTGCAACTTGATCAGAACTGGCTCTTATCTCTTGATGTTTGGGATCCCCACAAAACCCAAGGCGATGTTCTCCTCTCCTACTTCCTGAACAAACACTGGGTGATCGGGAGTGGGGCTTACGATGTAACCAGGGATCCGATTTGGGCATGGCAAGTCGGCTATTGGTTCTAAGCCACATCCTTCCGTTTTACTTTTTGAAAACAAAAAACCAGCCTCTCGGCTGGTTGATTTTTTATATGGCGGAGAGATAGGGATTTGAACCCTAGATCGAGTTTCCCCGATACACGCTCTCCAGGCGTGCGCCTTCGACCACTCGGCCATCTCTCCGTTGCAAACTATTCTATTGTCCTGGCAGAGGTTAAACCAACTTTACATCCTCTTGCCACAATACCCTGATGTGGCGGAGAGATCGGGATTCGAACCCGAGAGGGGCGTAAACCCCTACCCGCTTTCGAGGCGGGCGCCTTCAACCGCTCAGCCATCTCTCCACGGTCGTAAAAAACTATCCAATAAAATTACCCGATAAGCAATTTCTTATTTTACACGGATATGTTAAAAAGGTCAAGTCTTAACCCCTGGAAATTACCGCCTCTCAGCAAAAAAACGGCGTAAAATTTCTCCGCATTCTTCCTGTAAAATACCGCCAACAACCTGCGGCCGGTGGTTGAGGCGGACTTCACCCAGGACGTTCAGAACGGAACTGGCAGCCCCCGCTTTTGGGTCATAGGCCCCAAACACCACCCGGTCCACTCGGGCGTTAACCAAAGCTCCGGCACACATGGGGCATGGTTCCAAAGTAACATAAAGGCACATACCGGTCAACCGCCAGTGTCCCCGCACCCGGGCTCCTTCCCGCAAGGCCAAGATCTCTGCATGGGCCGTGGGGTCCTGCAATGTTTCCCGCAGATTATAGGTCCGTGCTACTTCCCGGTCCCCTTCGACCAAAATTGCACCCACCGGCACTTCTCCCTGCCGGTAAGCCTGTTCAGCAGCTTTTAATGCTTCAGCCATCCAAAACTTATCATCTATTATTATCACATCATCGCCTCCGCCCGGTTAACTGCGGAATATTCGGGGTATTTTCGCCTTTAACCGCACAACCAAGTCCTCGGAGCAGCAAGGTGTTATTCGCTTTGTCTTCCGATAATCCTTTCATCCCACATTCATTGGCTTGCGTCGGGTAACCCTTTACCCGCAACGTCAATGGTTTTCTTCTTGGTATTTTTTGTAATCATCCCGCATTTGCTGATACTGTTCATGTACAAGTTTAGCCAGGGCCGGTTCGGCTATTAGATCCTCTTTTAACCTTACTGCCATATTAAACCAACGCGATGATTTTTCAAACTCACGGATCTGCCGGGCTAATTCACCCAAAAGGTAGATCAGACCTAGCCGAGTCATGGGGCCGATGGGGAGATCCTCCTCCTGATAGGCCCGTTCGTAGCTCTGATAGGCCAAACGCAAGAAATCAAGCTCTTGGGCCTGGTCTCCTTCTTCCCGACAAAACCAGGCTGTTCGTAGATACAAACTCCCTAAAACACTGGCAGGTACTTTGGCAATAAGACCTAGACGAATGGCATGGCCAAAGCACTGCGCCACCAACTCCGGGTCATCCCGCTCAACATTAACGGCCTCCGTCACCTGCAGACCCCCGGTCCTTCCCTTCAGTCGCGCCTTCTCCGCTGCCGGCAAATCGCTGAAACGGTTATTGCCAGCAGCATAGCCACACCAACAACAGACCGTGACAAAGTAACGAACGGGATGCAGGTCGTTGGCATACCAAACATGGTGATCGGGATCCCGACGCAAAACCCGCATGCGAACTTGACGGAACCTTTTGACCAAAAGCTCATTCTCGCAGAGCGGGCACGCTATTGTTGTCAAATAGGTGTATTTAGTTTCCTTTGCTTGCTTATCCATATTTTATATATCGGCAGAGTTCTCCTTGACTTTAGTTAAGCGAACGTTCATCCCTCTCCTGCGCCTTGCAGCATCAATAAAAGGGCTGACAAAGCCAACCGACCTAACCCTCAGTTTACCGGCGCTTTCTTTTTTTTACTGGACTTAACCATCCCTATTATTGAAGATCATGATTAATTCCGGGACTTGTTAAGTGTTTTTGTTGACACTGCTTCCATAAAGAATTACTATTAAAGTTGTGACATTAATTGAGTTTTGGTCTAAAGGCAGGTGAGGACAGTGGAGGCTGACGGTAGTAGTTGGTTGTTTAATATGCTTATAGCCAAGTTTAAATCCGCTTGTGCCTTTCACTGTTCCGGGGAAGAATGGTTTGCTCCTGTTAACTAAAGGGAACAGGCTCTCCTAATGTTGGTGAAAGGCACAGAGTTGCAGTTGTCAATACCAACGTAAGGGGGCCTGTTTTTATGATCAAAACTTTTCTATCCACCGGTGATGAACTAAAAACCATCGACAACCTTGCCGAACGGGGCGTTTGGATCAGTTTGACCAGCCCGTCCCCGGCCGAAATCGAAATGGTCTGCGCCAAAACCGGCGTCAGTCTGGACCTGGTCCGCGCGGCCCTGGATGAAGAGGAGCGGCCCCGGATTGAGGTGGAGGAAGACCAGTTACTTATCTTGATCAACATCCCGACTTCCGAAGGAACCAATGGCCGGCTCTATTTCGATACCATTCCCTTGGGGATTATTGTCGCCGAAAATTATGTGATCACCGTCTGCCTTAAGGATAATCCAATCATGGCCGAATTTGAGCATGGCCGGCCCCGCTCCTTTTATACCTTTATGCGGACCCGTTTCGTTCTTCAGATTTTGTTCAAAACTGCCACCTATTATCTCCGTTATCTAAAACAGATCGACAAACGCACCAATGAAATTGAAAATCAACTGCACCGTTCCATGAGGAACGAGGAGCTTATCAAACTGCTGAACCTGGAGAAGAGTTTGGTTTATTTTACCACCTCCCTTAAAGCCAACGGGATCGTCATGGAGAAACTCTTAAGGTCCCATTTAGCTAAAACGCCCGACCCAGATTCGCAAAAGGCATCCCAGATCCTAAAGATGTACGCTGATGACGAGGACCTGTTGGAGGATGTAATTACCGAAAATAAACAAGCCATTGATATGAGCGAGACCCACAGCAGTATTCTCAGCGGCATGATGGATGCCTTTGCCTCTGTAATCTCTAACAATCTTAATATTGTCATGAAGTTCTTAACCTCCGTAACGATTGTGTTGTCTCTGCCGACCATGGTGGCCAGTTTTTACGGGATGAACGTTCATCTCCCCTTCCAGCATTCTCCCTTCGCCTTCAGCATCATAATTGGCATCTGCTTCCTCTTTTCTCTCACCGGGGTAATTCTGCTCCGACGGAAAGACATGTTTTAGGCCTCGTCAAGAAAAGCCCCTTGCTTTTTTAAGCAAGGGGCTTTTTACTGTTTTGAGGTTCATTGTTTGTTTTGAAAAGTGTTTTTCCCGCATAACCATGGTTCCGAATACCAACGTTTTTTCCATGGCCGGACCCTTCTAAAACGAGTGGTGCTATTGTTTAATCTTTATAAAAATTATTTTCCCGTGATCCAAAATAAGGTTTAATTTATGAAACAAATTTGTTAAAATTGTATTATACCATATAATCGTTTAGATCTTGGGAGGTGAAGGGAAAAACAGAATAATTCAAGGATAATTGCAGTATTAAAAACTTAGGGAGGGCAAGTAAATGAAAGGTCGTATTGTAAAGGGTTGGCTATTCTTGGTCTTAGTGGGGCTTTTTATCTGTAATTTCCAAGGCGTTTTCGCTGCAAAAAAAGTCCAGCTTGATCTGTTCTTTTACAAACAAGAAATCGTAAAAGAAATGGGCGAACTCACCCAAGCCTTCTCCAAAAAATATCCTGACGTTGAAATAAAGTTGGAAATCGTCCCTAACGAAAGCATGGCCGTTCTCCGCACCAAAATGGCTGGTGGCAATGCCCCGGATATCATTCAACTCCAATCCTATGCCAGCGTCTTCGAGTTTGCCAAAGCCGGTTGGCTGGCCGATCTGACCAAAGAACCAGTAATTAGCAAGGTCGTTCCCAGCACAAAAACGGCAGTGACTTACAACGGCAAGGTTTATGCTCTGCCCATGGATGTGGCCGGTATTGGCATTATTTATAACAAAGATATCTTCAAAAAGTACGGTTTGAAACCGCCGACCACCTTCTCCGAGTTAAAATCGGTCTGTGCTACCCTGAAGAAAAACGGGGTCACTCCCTTCGCCGGTTTGTTCAAAGCCAACTGGTCACTGGGCCATTTTATCTCCATGGTCCATACCTCTCTGGCCGGGGACAAACTCATGCCGTGGCTGGAAAAGATGAACCAAGGCAAAGGCTCCTTTGCTGATCCCATCAACAAAGCGGAACTCTTCAAGATCATGGACTTCTACAAAGCCAACGTAGATAAAAACGCGGCAGAAATGGACTGGAACGAACAACAAGCCGCCTTTGCCAGCGGTAAAGCTGCCATGATGGTTCAAGGCCTCTGGTCCTATGGCGCGGCCATTGAAACCAATCCTAAACTTAATTGCGGATTTATCCCCTTCCCCACCAGCGATAACCCCAAAGAAAACAAACTCTTTGCCGATGTCGACTCCACCTTTGCCATCTCCGCCACCTCCAGTCCGGAGAAAACAAAGGCCGCCAAACTCTTCTTGGAGTGGTTGGCCACCCCGGAAGCTGTTAAGATCTGGGTGGAAAAATGCAAGCTGGTTCCGACTTTTAAGGGTGCGGATGTTTCGTCCATGGACGCCCCCTTCCAAGACCTGGTCCGTTACTTAAACGATGGCAATACCAATCCCTGGGCGTTTGCCATGTACCCAGTGGCCGTTTTTGAAGACGCCTGCAAAAACGGGGCGCAAGAGTACATGTTCGGCCGGAAGAACGCCGATCAAGTCATCAAATACATCGATGATACCTGGAAACGGGAGATTAAAAAATAATCAGCCCCGTCGCTAGAAGAATAAGTGGGCATTCATTTGCCCACTTATTCTTCTCCGAAGGAGGAGAAAAAACCATGGTTGCTTCGAAAAAAAGTAAAATATTCTTCTTCATCATCTTTCTGCTACCGGCTTTACTCTTGTATTCATTGTTTTTTATCAAACCCTTCATTGAAGGTATTCACTATTCTTTCACCGATTGGAACGGCATTGTTCCTGAGATCCCGTTGAGCTTTGAAAAAACCGAGTTTGAAACCGAAGTTTTGGCAAAGATGAAAAGCCCCAAGCACTTGGCGGTGGTCAAAAAGTATTACCGGTTGGACGGGGATTTCTATCGCCTGACCAACTGGATCTCCGAAGCAGGTAAACCCGACCGCCAGTTAACCAACACCGAACGCCAAAAGATAAAAAAAGCCCTGAAAACCGTCGGGATCTCTTCCATCAACTACATCGGTTTTGAGAATTACAAACAGATGTTCACCAACGACATTCGTTTTATCCCCCGGTTTGAAAAGCGCTTTTTGTACAATGAGTTTGAAGATCTGCCCGAAACCATTGAGGCGAAGGCTTTTCATAAATACCTTTTAAATAACATCAAGGATCCCGCCGATAAAAAATGGCTCCTGACAAAATACCAATTTGACGCCACTGCCAAATCCTACCATCTGTTGCCGTACACTGAAGCAGAGGACGAAAGGCTTCGAACAATCCTGGCGCAGAATATGTTTGAAAATAAGTTCATTCCCGGCGTTATTGGCTTTACCCTATTTTTTACCTTCTTCAATGTAGTAATCACTAATCTCTTTGCTCTACTGCTGGCAATGATCCTTGATACCAAGCTGCGGTTTAAAAACGCTCTGCGGTCAATTTTTTTCCTACCTAATGTATTAAGTCTGGTTATTGTGGCCTTTATTTGGTCCTTTGTCTTTCGCCTCATCCTTCCGCCCCTGACGGGCATCCCCATTTGGCTGGGCAATCCCGACATTGCCCCCATCGCAGTACTGATAGTCTCCATCTGGCAGGGCGCGGGTTATCTCATGGTCATCTACCTGGCTGGACTGCAAACCATTCCGGCGGAGATCACGGAGGTAGCCGAGGTTGACGGGGCCAACTGGTTCCAACGTTTTCTCCATGTAAAAGTCCCCTTGTTGGTTCCGGCCTTCACAATTTGCTTCTTCTACAGCATTGCTAATTCCTTAAAAATGTTCGATCTAATCTTTGCCTTGACCAACGGCGGTGGCCCTGCCTACGCCACTACTTCCATCGTTATTGATATTTACAACAATGCCTTTCTCCAAAACCAATTCGGGTACGCTACGGCTAAGGCGATTTTCCTCTGCCTGATCATCATCGTCATTACTGGTACCCAATTATTCCTCATGAAAAGGAGAGAAGTTGAGCTATGAGCAGAACAAACCTGCAAGTAGACGAGGTGCTGCAAAAGCGTATCCAAATAAAGACTTCTTCACCAAAGCGTCTTGCCATGCTCTTTGTGGAGATTGTGATGTGCGCATTGGCTTTCATTTTCTTATTCCCGGCCCTTTTAACCTTGGTTAACTCCTTTAAGTCGCATCCCGAGATCGTTATGAATCCCTTTGCGCTTCCCACTAAACTCCAATTGAGCAACTATGCCAATGCCTGGCGTGAGACGAATTTCCCCGTTGTTCTTGCCAACACCTTTTTGATCACCCTCGGCAGCACCATTGGGATCGTTCTTGTCAGCTCAATGGCTGCTTATGTCCTGGTCCGGTTCAAATGGAAGATCAGCTGGGTAATCTTTCTGCTCTTTACCTTCTCCATGGTTGTTCCTTTTCAGGCCATTATGGTTCCCTTATTTGCCAACGCCAAGAGTTTGAACCTCTTAACCATACTCGGGATCATTCCGATCTACATCGGACTGGGCTGTCCCTTGGCCATCTTTATGTATCATGGTTTTATTAAGGGCGTCCCCCTGGAGATCGAGGAATCCGCCGCCATCGACGGGGCATCCATGTTCCGCCGGTTCTTCCAGGTGGTTTTCCCTTTGCTCACACCGATTACCGCAACTGTTGCCATTCTAAACGTCCTCTGGATCTGGAACGACTTTCTCCTGCCCTTGCTAATCATCCCCGGACAGACCCTGCAACTGGCCCAGTACAAATTCATTGGCCAATTCCGGCAAGATTACGCCCTGGCCATGGCCTCCCTGGTGCTGTCCGCTTCGCCCATCGTCCTTTTCTACCTGATCATGCAAAAGTACATCATTAAAGGAATCAGCGCCGGTGCCGTCAAAGGCTGATCCCATTTTGGCTTTGCAAAAAGCCCCCATGTCATGGGGGCTTTTTCGTTTAAATAAATCGTTTATTAATCAATAAATATTCCCGCCGTTTGCTTCTTAAGATAAAGCAATAAAAAAGGACCCTTCCCTTTGGTCTAAATGGCAACATGTTTACTACTGCAATCACCCCGGTTTGGCTTGGAGGCCGGAGCGGGCGAGAAACGCTGCTTTCAACACTCATGTGATGGGAAGGATCTCTTGTTGTGGTGAATTCCACAACTGTGACAATTTAAGAATACTATATGGATGGGCCGAATTCAATTGCGGATATGTTAATTTTTTGTCAAACTAAGACAAGAAAAAAGGGGCTCTGTTCCCCTTTTTTCGGATCCATTTTACTAAGGTAAAATTATGCTGCCCTTCAGCATCACATATTTACTGTTCGCAAAGCCGTCACACTGCCCGCGGACACGAACGGCTTGCCCGGCCTTCAGAGTTTTTGCCTGCTTAATATATTTTGGCTCCAGATAGCATTGGACACAACCCGCCTCCGAACCGGAGTTTATCTCCAAAACATACTTTTCAAAGACATCCTTGGTAAGTCCTTTAACCGTACCTTCAACATCCAGGTATTTCCCATAGTATTTCTTATCGGCTGCAACCGCATCGGTGGCATAAGCGGAAAACAGGGCATTACCTGTAATTTTAATGGCATCTGTTACACTCTCCGCCGCCACCGGCTCGTTCGACACATAATCTTCTTCCTCAATGACTTCTTCCTCCGGTACCAGTTCCTCAGCAGCCCCACTCTTTTCCGTTTTTTGTTTCGGCTCATCCATACTGCCAATGGCAAAAAGGGCAAAGAGCGCCAGGCAGACTACAGTTACCAGTACCATCCAAAAATTCCTTTTCATTGTGTACCACTCCCCTTTATGAATCTACCTGCAATGGTTATTGCCATTAAGAAGGCTATGAACTCCGCCACCAAGTCCGTTGGATCATAGGTTCCGGAGATCCAGCCCGCTTTCTGCCCCAATTCCAATGCTAATCCCAAGGCTAAGCCGGTAACAACCGGAAATTTGCGCCAACCGGGTTCTGCCAACCAGAGCAAGGATAACAACATGGTCAAGGCATAAACCCAGAGAAAATCCGGTGTATAATAAAATATCCAGTTAGGTAGATAAACCCTATATCCACCAGCCAATTGCCGCCAAATCAGCACCAACCGTTCCAGGCCAAGCAGCTTTAACCAGGCAAAGACCTTCAACGACCGGGGCGCCCAAGTCAGATAGATCAACCCGCCCAAAGCCAGGGGCGCGACGGTATGCACCAAAAGGAAACAGAGGTTGTTACGGTTTTTTTCTCCTCGCGCCAGCGAAACCACCTACACACCGGATGGTATTATCAGGTATATAGTTTACTTCTCACAAATCGGCAAAATACCTTCTCCGTTTTTATTTTTTTAAACCCATGCATTATTCGGCATAATTAAACATTTTTCCCAATAACTACTCCGTTAAGGCAATTCATAAACCTAATCCGCAAAGAAAGGAAATGACAAAGAATAACACGAAATTACAAACACACGTTTTTCCGGTATTAACAAAGGAGGAACCGATATGATCAACTATATCTGGCTGGCTCTCATCGTTATCGGTATACTGACCGCCCTCTTGCAAGGAAAGACGGATCTTGTCACCACAGCCGCTTTTGACGCAGCAAACTCTGCGGTGGAACTGTCTATTGGTCTCGTTGGCATCATGACCCTTTGGCTCGGCCTGATGAAATTGGCTGAAGCCTCGGGCATTGTCCGCTTTATCGGTCGTTTGCTTAAACCGATCATGAAAAGGCTTTTCCCGCAGGTGCCAGAGGATCATCCGGCCATGGGAAGTATGGTCATGAATATGGCGGCAAATCTCTTAGGCCTGGGCAATGCAGCCACCCCCCTGGGTATTAAAGCCATGAAGGAACTGCAGGAACTGAACGAAGAGAAGGATACCGCCTCCAACGCCATGTGTATGTTTCTGGCGATCAATACCGCCTCCGTAACCTTAGTCTCCACCTCTGTCATCGCTTTCCGCAAAGCCGCCGGTTCTGTCGCCCCGGCCGAGATTATCGGACCCACCATCATCGCCTCGGTCATCGGTACGGCTGTCGGCATCATCGCCGCAAAAATCCTGGAAAAGATCTCCGGGAAGGGGGGCCGCTGAAATGTTTGAACGAGTTGTCAATCTCATTTCCGCCTATGCCATACCTGTTCTCATTCTCGTCATTCCCCTCTATGCTGCTTTGAAGAAGGTCAAAGTCTATGAGGTGTTCTGCGAAGGAGCCGTGGATGGCTTTCATACCGCGGTTCGCATCATTCCTTTTCTCGTGGCAATGCTTGTCGCCATCGGTATCTTCCGTGCCTCCGGAGCCATGGACATTCTGGTGAAATTTTTCTCCCCCCTAACCAGGCTTTTCGGTATGCCCGGCGAACTGCTGCCCTTGGCTTTGATGAAATCTCTCTCGGGAAGCGGTGCCAACGGCTTGCTCACCGACGCGCTGAAAACTTACGGGCCGGACAGTCTCATCGGCCGCATGGCTTCGATCATGGCGGGATCATCGGAGACAACCTTTTATGTGATCGCCGTTTATTTTGGCGCCGTTGGGGTACGCAAGACCCGGCACGCGGTACCCGCCGGCCTGATCGCAGATGTGGCCGGTATTTTGGCTGCTGTCTGGATCGCCCACCTCATGTTCAGCTGAGCGACTGCCTGGGCGAATTCCAATTAAAATCCGACCTTGCCCTTTTACAATGGAGAATATTAGCCCGTGGCTTTTCTTTTCGTATATGTTTTCACATATAATTGGGAGGGGGTGGACTTATGCTGCGCGGCAAACGGCTACTGCCGGGAGATACCATTGGAATTGTCGCACCGGCAAGCCACGCCGGGGAGGACCGGATTCAAAAAGCCGTTTCCAACTTGACGAATTTAGGCTATCGGGTGCTGTTGGGGAAAAGTTGTACACAACGGTGGTATTCCTATGCGGGAAGGGATGAAACCCGGGCAGCAGACCTCAATGATTTCTTCCGGGATGATGCTGTAGATGCCATCATGTGCCTGCGTGGGGGATACGGATCCCTCCGGCTCCTGGACCGGTTGGATCTGGCCATGATCGCCGAGCATCCCAAGGTCTTTATTGGCTACAGCGACATCACCTGTTTGCATTTGGTTTTTAACCAAAAAGTTAACCTGATTACCTTCCATGGTCCAATGTTAACTTCGAATTTTGCCGACGGACCTGATCCAGTCACCGGACTATCGCTGACAAACGTCGTCTGTGCCGGTAACAGGCCCCCGGTGATTCAAAACGCCACAACGTCCTTAAAGGCCTTGGCAGGCGGAGTCGCCGAAGGGCAGATCATCGGCGGGAATTTGACTACCCTCATGTCCATGTTGGGCACGCCTTATGCCCCTTATTTTCAGGATAAAATCCTCTTCATGGAAGATGTGGGAGAGGCCACCTATCGGATCGATCGGGCCCTCACCCAACTTCTCCTCATGGGAGAATTACAGAAACTAAAAGGAATTATTCTCGGGGATTTTCACAATTGCCGGCCGGCGGCAGAGACAGACATGACCCTGACAGAAGTGTTTCAGGACCGTTTGGGCTGCTTGGGTATTCCGGTACTCATGGGCCTGGAGAGCGGCCATTGCCGGCCGTTGCTGACCCTGCCCCTGGGAGCCCTGGCCCGGATCAACGGGGATGAAGCCCGGATTGAATTTTTAGAGCCGGTTGTGGAATAGAGGAGTAAAGAAAGCAGGCCATTTAGGGGTTTCACTGAATTTACATTTATAAGGTACACCGGATAAGGGGGATGACCATGAACACGGAAGCACTGCACCGCCAGGTTGACGCGATCATTGATTGGGTGGTAGAAACCCGGCGAGCTCTTCACCAACACCCCGAGTTGGGTATGGAGGAGCACCAGACAGCTGAGAAGATCGCTGCAGCCCTGGCGGAGATAGGCATACCCTATACCCCGGGTGTGGCAGGAACAGGAATTATTGGTATCATCACCAGCGGCGCGCCTGGGAAAACCGTGGCCCTCCGGGCGGATATGGATGCCCTCCCCATTCAGGAACAGACAGGGCTGGCCTATGCCTCCCGCATCCCCGGTAAGATGCATGCCTGCGGCCACGATGCCCATATGGCCATCCAGTTGGGTGCCGCCCGGGTACTGCATGAAATGCGCAACGAGCTTTGCGGCACAGTCAAATTGCTCTTCCAGCCCGCCGAAGAGACCACTGGCGGCGCCCAACCAATGATAGCCGCAGGTTGTATGGACAACCCCCTCGTCGACTATGTCTTGGGCCTCCATGTCACACCCCAGTTGGAAACAGGGGAGATTTGGGTCAGGTATGGGACCCTTACCGCCTCCAGTGACGTTTTCCGTATCACCGTTCATGGCAAGTCGGCCCACGCCGCTTATCCCGAGGAAAGCGTGGATGCCATTGTCATCGCCGCCCAACTCATCACCTCGCTGCAAACCATTATTGCGAGGAATGTCTCACCGCTCACCTCAGCTGTTTTAACGCTGGGTAAGATTCAGGGTGGCACCAAGGAGAACATAATCGCCGACACCGTGGAACTCTCCGGCACCATGCGCACTTTGGACCAGGAGGTCAGGGCCATGATGAAGGCTCGGATTCGCTCCATTGCCGACGGTATCTGTACAAGCATGGGCGGCAGCTGTACGGTGGAGTTTGAGGAGGGTTACATGCCCATTGTCAATAACAATGATGTAGTCGATGTGATCGTACAAAATGCCGAACAACTGCTGGGCAAAGCAGGAGTAATCTACAAGGAGAACCCCTCCTTGGGCGTGGAGGATTTTGCCTTCTTCTGCCACCGCTGCCCCGGGGCCTTCTACTACCTGGGCTGCGGCAATAAGGCCAAAGGCATCACTGCGCCAGGGCACAGCCCCTTCTTTCAGATCGACGAAGATTGTCTGAAGATCGGTGTTCTGCTGCAGGCAGTCAATACCTTATCCCTTTTAAACAGGTAAATTGTTGTTAATGACGTTGGTGTTTTTTCGAAGGCAAAAAATTAGGGGCGCGCAGCCCCTGTTACATACCAAATAAGGCCGCTGTGTTGACAGCCGGCCTTATGTTTTTCTATCATGGCGGCCCCGGAGAGAGTTGAACTCCCGACACATGGTTTAGGAAACCACTGCTCTATCCTCTGAGCTACGGGGCCGTGATAATCAGGCAGATCTATTATAACGTGTTTTCCCCTAAAGTTGAAGGGGTATTTTTTTCTTCCGTCAAGATTATTTCCAGGTATACTGGCACCCAAACAAATAACGCCCCGCTTGGGCGGGGCTGTTGACCTCCTTGTCATTGCGGGAACGTCCTTGTTCATAATACTATTCGGCTGAGAAATCCGATTCTTTACAGTTTATTTTCTTCACTATATTTTTAACCTGATTAACCTGAAATAAATCGGGTAAGAAAAAAGCCTTCCCTTGGCCAAGGGAAGGAAAGAGAGGAGGTGGAAAGGTAGAAAATAAACACGCCCCACCAGCCAGGCAGGGCTTTGACTTCCTTGTCATATGTTGACATCCTTGTCGCGAACGTCCTTGTTCAAAAGTTTTATCGGACAATTCACCGCCGACTTTAGTGTTTTTTTATTTTCGCAAAGCAAGGGTTTAAGATCGGATAAGCCAAATTAAACAGTTTTATATAAAATTGTCCACCTCATAATTGCTCCGAAATTGCCGGGAAAACACAAAGCGGGATCGGAAACCCGATCCTGCAAACCCTTATCACAAGTGGTGCGCCCGACAGGATTTGAACCTGTGGCCCCTTGATTCGTAGTCAAGTACTCTATCCGCTGAGCTACGGGCGCATAATGAACATTTAATATTTTACCATATCAACACCGCTTGGTCAAGTCTTCGTCCCTTGGAATATCATCCCGTACCAAGCGATGAAGAAAAACAGCCCTTCCGGGCTGGAGATAATCTGGCGGAGAGAGAGGGATTCGAACCCTCGCTAGGATTGCTCCTACTAACGGTTTAGCAAACCGTCCCCTTCAACCTGCTTGGGTATCTCTCCGCAAAAAGTTGAATATCCAAAGCTTTATGTCGGCCTGCACGGCCTCCCCACACCTCAATATTGACTGGCGGAGGAGGTAGGATTCGAACCCACGAGGCCTTTCGGCCTAACGGTTTTCAAGACCGCCTCCTTAAACCACTCGGACACTCCTCCGAATCCGTGCGAATTATATTCTAACACGAGAGGCGGGACCTAGTCAAGCTAAAGCCACTTCCACATCCTGTCTTCCTTCCGGCCTTTAGTAACAGATTAATCGATCCGTTCCATCCCCAAATATTCTCGCAGCACCTCAGGAACGGTAACACTGCCGTCGGCATTTTGATAATTCTCCAAAATTGCCGCCAATGTCCGGCCAATCGCCAGCCCGGAGCCATTCAATGTATGAACAAACTCGGGCTTTGCACCGGGGGCGGGCCGGTAACGAATGTTGGCCCGGCGAGCTTGGAAATCTTTAAAGTTGGAACAAGAAGAGATTTCCCGATATGTCCCGCTGCTGGGAAACCAAACCTCCAGATCATAGCACTTAGCCGCAGAAAAACCCATATCACCGCCGCACAGCAAGACCACCCGGTAAGGCAAGCCCAACCGTTGTAACACCGTTTCGGCGTTCCTCACCAATTTTTCGTGTTCTGCTTCGGAATCCTCCGGCTTGGTGAACTTCACCAACTCCACCTTGTTAAATTGGTGCTGCCGGATTACGCCCCGGGTATCCCGCCCGGCTGCACCGGCCTCCGCCCGGAAACAAGCGGTATAGGCTGTATAATAAAGGGGCAACTGCTCCACATCAAGGATCTCATCCCGGTGCAAGTTGGTCACAGGCACTTCAGCAGTGGGAATCAGGAAATAGTCGCCGGGGGTAACCCGGAACATGTCCTCTTCAAACTTGGGCAACTGGCCTGTCCCCACCATACAGTCGCGGTTCACCAAAAACGGGGGGAAGATCTCCTCATAACCATGCTCCTTGGTATGGAGATCAAGCATAAAATTGACTAATGCCCGCTCAAGTTTGGCGCCCTTGCCCTTCAAGACGGTAAAACGGGCGCCGCTGATTTTACTTCCCCGCTCAAAGTCCAGTATTCCAAGGCCTTCTCCGATATCCCAATGGGGTTTGGGCGTAAAATCAAAAACCCGTATCTCACCCCACCGCCGGACCTCCTGGTTATATGTCTCGTCCGGCCCCTCTGGCACGGAGGCATCGGGCAGGTTGGGAATGGTCAACAAAATCTCGTTGAGCCTGGCTTCAATTGCCCGGATTTCTTCATCAATAACCTTGATCCGCTCACCGACCTCTTGCATCTCACGGATGAGGTCGGAGGCATCCTCATTGTGCGCCTTGCGCCTGCCTACTTCCTTGGAAACCACGTTACGCCGGTTTTTTAAGCTCTCAGTCTCCACCAATTTCTGCCGACGGGTCTCGTCCAAGCTTAGAAATTCATCCAAGGATATAGTTAATCCCCTGCGTCGGAGTCCTGCAATGACCTGTTCCGGTTCATTCCGGACCAGCCGAATGTCCAGCATCGTAAAGCCCCCTTGGCAAATTCAGGTTAGTAAATAAGTTAAATTATACCGCAATTGCTCTGTAAAAGCAAATACCCTGCAAATCCCGTTTAATTGACTGCTCTTCCCATATTTGGTAAGATGGTTTTAACAGTGATTTTATACTTTATGACAATTTATATAAAGGACGGTGTCAAATTTTGGGCATAGGCAAAGCGATCAAAAGATCCGTATTGACCACAATCATGATTGCTGCCGTCTTTGACGACCTGGTGCCACGGGAGGAAGAGGAGGAGGTGTCCTCCGTTGCGGCTCTGGCCCCTCCGGATCTTCCTTGAAAAAGCCCGAACAAAAGGGGATCTTTTAAGCCAATGGGTGTTACTGGCCTTTTGTACAGCCTTATTGATCATCCCGGCCTTTTTGGTCCCGGATCCGGCTATGTATGGCACCCACCAGAAGCTTTTATTACCTCCTTGCATTTTTCATTATGTTACACATGTTCCCTGCCTTTTTTTGCGGGAGCACAACAAGTTTTGCCTGGTTGGTGCGGGGTAATTTACCTGCCGCCTTCTTAGCCAATCCCCTGGCGCCTGTGGTCTTCCTCTATCTTGTCTTTTTCGTGTTAATTTTAACCCACTCCCTCTTAACTGGAAAAACCGTGAGAATTACCACCCGCCTATCTTTATGGGGAGGCTTATGGCTTTTCCTTGTCATGTGGGGGATTAAATTATTGGTTTGGTACTTTCAAAAACACTGTTAAAAAGGCTGTCCTTAACAAGGACAGCCCTATTTCGGACTTATTCCCGCACCCCCAAGTACTGCACAGGCGGCAAACTTTCTTTCTCTGCAGCCAGCCTGTGAAGGGACATATATACCTCCTGAATATCCTCCACCGTAATGTCCCGCCCGCCCAGGCCATAAATTTGGTTAACCACCCGGGGCCGGCTCCCGAGATCATACAAAGCGGATCTAACCTCATGGAAGAGGGGACCACCCGTCCCGGCCAGGGTATCGGAACGGTCCATTACCGCAATGGCCTGGAGATTGCTCAACGCCGCCGCCAACTCCCGGGCGGGAAAGGGCCGGAATACCCGCAGTTTCAACAATCCTGCCTTGATTCCCTGGTTGCGCAAGGCATCCACAGCCACCCGGGCGGTCCCCGCCGTTGAGCCTAAAACCACTATGGCAATTACCGCATCGTCCAACCGGTAACCCTCAAAAAAACCATAGGACCGGCCAAATCTGCGGGCAAACTCTTCCCCCAGCTCTAAAATCACAGACCTGGCCTTATCCATTGCCTCCGCCACCTGCCGCCGGTGTTCAAAATAATAGTCGGTAAAGTCCAGGCTCCCCACAGTGATGGGATGGTCCGTATCCAACAAGGAATACTTTGGTTGATACCTACCCACAAAGGACTTAACCTCCGCATCCGGCAACAACTGGACGGCCTCCAGGCCGTGGCTGATGATAAACCCATCGGTCGTCACCATAACGGGCAGTAAAACATCGGGATGTTCGGCAATTCGCACTGCTTGAATCAGATTATCATAGGCCTCCTGGGCATTCTCCGAGAAGATCTGGATCCAGCCAGCATCCCGTACTGACATGGTGTCGCTGTGATCACAGTGGATATTGATGGGAGCCGACAGCGCCCGGTTTACCTCCGCCAAGACAAGTGGGCACCTTAGCCCGGCAGCAATATAAAGCATTTCGGCCATCAAGGATAAACCCTGAGAAGATGTTCCCGTCATCACTCGGGCTCCAGCGGCAGATGCGCCGATACAAGCGCTCATGGCCGAATGTTCACTTTCCACTGCAACAAATTCGGTATCAACCAAACCATCAGCACAGAAACCCGAAAAGATCTGGACAATCTCCGTGGCCGGAGTAATGGGATAGGCCGCCACCACATCAGGATTAATCTGCCGCATGGCCTCCGCCATAGCCTCGTTCCCTGTCCGTGCCTTCAGATCCCTTACCGGCAAAGTATAACCTCCCTTGTGTTTCCCTTGCTTGTTCCGGTTCAAGCCCGGCGCCGGGTTTTATTCCTTGTTATCCTTCATTTCTTCCCATTCCGCCTCATTAACCATCTCAATGGCATGGACCTTATCCGGGCATTCTCGGGCACAGATCCCGCAACCTTTGCAATGGGCATAGTCAATCCCCAGTACCTTTCCGTCCTTCACAACAATGGCGGCATCGGGACAATACAACCAGCAAATCAGGCAGTTAATACATTTTTCCTTACTATGGAGGGGCCGGACGTTCCGCCAATCCCCGGTCTCGTAACTTCTGGCCGTACCCGGTGTTGGGATAATACCGCCGACAGTCAGGTCCCGCCAACCCTGGGCACTACTCACTCCGCCCGCACCTCCTGAAAAGCCCGCCGGATCGCTTGGAGATTACCTGCTATGACCTCCGGCCGGTGCTTAAACTTTTTCTCCAACTTGCGCCTAGTGTCATCAATCAACTCCTCCAGGCCGACTACCGCCGTCACCTTGATCAAGGCACCCAGCATTGGTGTATTGGGCATCGGCCGGCCGAGCAACTCCAGGGAGATCCTGTTGGCATCTATTGTATACACACGTTTTCCCATCAACTGCAATTTGGATCGGATTTCGCCGGGGGCATGGGACGTATTGACCAGCAAGATCCCATCCTCGTGCATCCCTTGGGTTACATCGACTTTGCCCAATAAAGTACTGTCCAGGACCGCCACCACTTTGGGGGATGTTACTCCCGAATGGATGCGGATGGGGTCATTGCTAATCCGGTTATAGGCCCGCATGGGCGCTCCCATCCGTTCCGGGCCGTAATCGGGAAAAGCTTGCATATACTTGCCGGTCTGCACCACCGCTTCCCCCAGCAGGAGGGCGGCGGTCTTCGCGCCCTGACCCTCCCGGCCGTGCCAGCGGATCTCCAGCATCTCCTCCATCGTTCCTTCCTCCCTACTTAAAGATGCATACAGTGCTTTCCTTTTTCCCATCATTCCCTTGCAACGCCATTCATAATCCCGCTGAAAGAAAAAAACCGGCCTTGCCGGTTCTTTGCTTTAAAAAATAGTTTAAACTACAAACACTATTGGACTACCATGAATTGTCCTGCCAAATAAAAAACCCGGGCCTTAAATTCAGACCCCGGTTTTCTCTGCCAGCATGGACAAGAATAATTTATGAATACGCAGGTCATCTGTTAATTCCGGGTGGAAGGCCGCCCCCAAAAGCTTACCTTGGCGGGCTAAGACAATCTTCCCGTTCAGCTCAGCCAGGACCTCCGCTCCCGGCCCGGCAGCCACCGCATAAGGAGCCCGGATAAAGATGGCATGGTAAGGTTCTTCCCCAAGGACCGGAACAGGCAGCTCCATCTCGAAGCTCTCAACCTGAGGGCCAAAGGCATTGCGCTCAATGGTTAGGTCCATCAACCCCAAGCGGGGTTGGTCACTGCCGCGAATCTCCTTGGCTAACAGGATCATACCCGTACATGTCCCAAATATGCCCATACCCTGCCGCACCCGTTCCTTGATGGGCTCCAGCAGCCCAAAACGGACCAGTAGTTTTCCTACAGTTGTGCTTTCCCCGCCGGGAATAACCAATCCGGCTAGGTCAGCCAGATCTTCGCTCTTTTTAGCCACAATTGTCTCGACACCGCATTTTTCCAAGGCCCACAGGTGTTCCCGGACGGCGCCCTGTAAGCCCAAAACCCCAATTTTCATTGGTATATGTCTCCTTGTGCCACCAAGTTACCAGCCCCGGCCAGCAATCCTGTCTTCTTCATGCATACCGCTGACATTTATGCCGCGCATAGCGCCGCCGATTCCCCGGGAAACTTCCGCTAAAATCTTGGCATCGTTATAATGAGCGGTGGCTTCCACGATGGCCTTGGCCCGGGCCGCCGGGTTGTCCGATTTAAAGATACCGGAACCAACAAAGATGCCGTCACAGCCTAATTGCATCATTAATGCGGCATCCGCCGGAGTGGCGATCCCACCAGCGGCAAAGTTAACCACCGGCAGCCGGCCCAACCGCTTGACTTCCACAACCAGCTCATATGGGGCCCCTAACTCCTTGGCCACAGTCATCAGCTCTTCATCGGGGGTGTTTTGGACCCGGCGAATCTCATCCATCACCGTGCGAATATGTTTTACCGCCTCAACCACGTCGCCAGTCCCGGCCTCACCCTTCGTCCGGATCATGGCCGCACCTTCCCCAATACGGCGCAACGCTTCACCCAAGTTACGGGCGCCGCAGACAAACGGCACGGTAAATTCGTTTTTATTAATATGATAACGATCATCCGCCGGTGTTAAAACTTCACTTTCGTCAACAAAGTCAATTCCCAGCGCTTGTAAGATTTGCGCCTCAACAAAATGGCCGATCCGTGCCTTGGCCATGACCGGAATAGTGACTGCTTCTTTAATCCGGATGATAACCTCCGGATCCGACATACGGGCTACGCCGCCTTCTTTACGAATATCCGCCGGCACACGTTCCAGGGCCATAACCGCCACAGCGCCCGCATCTTCGGCAATCTTAGCTTGTTCAGGCGTGGTGACATCCATAATTACGCCACCTTTTAACATCTCCGCTAATCCTTTTTTCACTGTAAAGGTTCCTTTCTCCACTAACAGGCGCCTCCTTCAACTGGCCGATCCAATCATTTAGACAGCCCTCTACCTTTTCTAACCCATTTATTTTACACTAAAGTTGCTTGCTTGACAATCTTCTGTTGTACACCGTAACCTGGTTTTCATAATATTATCCAAACTTAACCACCAAGACCCCATGGCAGCAATCCGCCATTACCCCTTTATTATCCGGCCAAGGTCGCCAAGGCCCGGGCATAGATCCGGGCGCATATGGCCAGATCGGCAAGGCTGATATATTCATCCTTCTGATGAGCCAGTTCCGACCGGCCGGGGAAATTGGGGCCAAAAGCCACGGCCGTACCCAAAGTAGTGGCATAGGTCCGCCCGCCAATGGCCAGCGGTGGCCGGTTGTCACCGGTCAACTGTCGATAGGTTTCCAGCAAAGTGGCAACCAGTTCATGCTCCGGATCTACATAATGCGGGGGCATATGTTTTTGCTCCCTGACCGCCAAGCCGACAACGGCAAATCGTTCTCGGAGCCGCCCAAGCAGCTCATCCCCGGTAACCGAAGGTGGATAACGCAGGTCAAGTTCAACCAGATATTCGTCATCTGTTTTCCTTATCCGGCCCAAGTTTAAGGTTAAAGGCCCGGCAGTGGGATGGTTGGCTGCTATGTTCAAGCCAGAACCGTCATAAGTCAGGCCAATATCCTCAGCCAACAAGCGGATGAATTCCCATGGCCCCCCCGAGAGTTCTAGGCTGTTTAAGGCCAAGACCAGACGGCCGATGGCATTCTCCCCCAACTGCGGCTGGCTGGCATGGGCCGCCCGACCTGTGGCTTTGATCTTCAGCGTGTCCCCTGCTCCTTCCAGCTGAATATGACCGATTTCCTCCCCGGCCGCCTGCAGCTTTTGGCGGACGGATTCCCGCAGGGACGGGTCGGTAAACCCCAGCACCGCCTCAGCATACTCCGGCACGATATTTCGCCGCATTCCACCGGTGACGGCTTCCAAGCAAACCGGGGCGTCACCGGCGGGCAGACTGCCGGTCAAAGCCACGGCCAACATGCCCTTTTCACTGTAGACAAGAGGGAAATCCGCATCAGGGGTAAAGCCCATAGCTGGCCTGGGCTCTACTTTAAAGTACTCTTCCATGCACTCCCAATTGCTCTCCTCATCGCAACCGAAAATCACCCGGATCTTCCGGCGCAGGGGAACCCCTTGATCTTTAAGGGCTTTTAAGGCAAACAGGACCGCTGCCGTGGGCCCTTTGTCATCAACGGCTCCACGACCATAGATGCGGCCGTCTTCGATCACTGCGGCAAAGGGCGGATACGTCCAACCCTCCCCCGCCGGGACCACATCCAAGTGAACCAGGACCCCCACAGTAGCGTCCCCCTCACCATATTCGATATGTCCTGCATAACCCCGGACATTCCGGGTCCGAAATCCCTCTTGTTCTCCCCAAGCCAAAACAGTCTCCAGCGCTTTTCGCAAGTTCTCCCCGAAGGGTGCGCCGGGTCCGGCTGCTTCCGCCCGCACGCTTGGGATTTGGATGAGTTTTTGCAAAAAATCCACCATTGCACCTTCCGTGGCCTTTAGCCGTTGTTCGATTCCCGACATTACCTTCCACCCCCGTTAATTAAACTGATACCCCTGACTAACCCAGGATTCGCCGACTTACAACCAAGGCCCCGATCATTTCCCGTTTCTTAAATAAAAATTGAAAGGAATTTTCGCAATCAGGAAGTATTGTAAGGGATATTGATAAAACATATATATTTCAAGCGCGCCCTTAAAATTTTCTCCTGTAAGGAGGTGTGGTTGGTGCAGGCACCAAGGTTAAAAACCATCTTCTTGGGACTCCTGGCGGTCATCCTTCTTGGTGAGGCTTTTGCCACCGGTACCGTCAAGGAAACTCCGCAAAGGACTGCGCTGAAACTTGCCTTTGTTGGCGACATTTATCTGGGCGGATTTATGCAAGGGAAAAATCTCAAAGACCCATCTTACCCTTTTACACAAGTGGCTCCAGTATTAAACAACTCCGACATTCTCATTGGTAACCTTGAGTCCCCTCTTTCGTTAAAAGGAGAGGTCTGGCTGGAAAAAACCTTCACCTTGCAAACCGATCCGCGTACTGTCCAATCCTTGAAATTCGCCAACTTTTCCGTCCTAACCCTGGCCAACAATCACATCATGGACTTTGGTCCCGAAGCCTTGGCGGAGACCCTGGCCGTGTTGGACAAGAATAACATTAAACGGGCAGGTGCAGGAATGAACCTGGCCGAAGCCCGGCGTCCCGCCATTTTAGATCACAACGGCTTGACCATTGCCGTCTTGGCCTACAACAATACATTTCCCTTGGAGTTTAACGCCGGGCCCAACCGGCCTGGGACTGCCTATGGCGATCTGCCTGTGGTCTTGCAGGATATTCGTGCCGTGCGGGAAAAGGCCGACATTGTCATCGTGGCCTTCCATTGGAGCGCGGAGCTGCTGGAAATACCAAAGGACTATCAGAGGATCTTCGCTAAAAAATGTATTGCCGCCGGTGCCAACATCGTCATCGGCCACCATCCCCATATTCTGCAACCGTTGGAGGTTATTGACGGTGGTTTGGTTGCTTACAGCCTCGGCAATTTTGCCTTTGCTTCCATGAGCCGCAAAGTCAAGGACAGTGTCATCCTCCTGGTGGAATGTGATGAAAAGGGCCCCTACCGGGCCGTGCTTGTTCCCCTTAACGTAAATAATCCTGAAGTTCAAGGCCAAACAAGAATCCGCCACGGCGAAGACGGCGCCCGTGTGATCCGGCACCTTCAGAAGATCTCGACCCCCTTCAACACCCAGATCCACCTGTTACCCGACGGTACGGGCGAGCTGCTTTTGCGGCCGTCTACCCAATAGCTTTTCCCGGCATCGCTTATTCCGACAGCCCCAATAATACGAAGTGGGGCAGTCCGTGGGGACCGGAGATCCGGGCCGCCCGGACATGGTAAACCTCCTCAATCAACTCTTCCTTCAGGACAACCGGGGGAGGGCCATCGGCGGCCACCCGACCTTGATCCAACACAATCACCCGTTGGGCGAAGGCCAAGGCCAGATTAAGATCGTGCAAGGCCGCAATGATCGTCCGCCCCGTTTCCCGGTGCAATTTATCAAGGATCTCCAGTAAAGTTTGTTGGTGGTGCAGATCCAAAAAGACATTGGGCTCATCCAACAACAAAACCGGGGTCTCCTGGGCAATGGCCTGGGCCAGGGCCACCCTCTGCCGTTCACCACCACTGAGGGTTCCCAAACAACGGCCTTCGAGCCCGGTCAACCCCGTCCATTCCATGGCCTGCCGGACCGCCTCCATATCACGGTAGGTCTCCGTACCATTAAACCGCAAGTGTGGGTACCGGCCCATGGTCACATACTCCTGCACTGTAAAATCTGTATTTACTACAGGGTTTTGCGCAACACGGGTCAGGATTCTGGCCCTTTTTTTGCCGGGTATTTTTAACAGAGGTGTTCCGTCCAGCTTTACCTGGCCGAAGCGGGGACAGAGCTCACCGCTGAGGCACTTTAAAAGGGTGCTTTTGCCTGCAGCATTGGGACCAATGACGGCCACCCGCTCACCGGCAACAAAACTGAGGTTAATACCGTGCAGAATATCAACGTTTCTTCCATAACCGGCATAAAGATTATCCACACATAATTGCTGAAATGTTGCCAACCTCATTTACCTACCCCCCATGGCGCCCCTGCGCAACAACCAAAGGAAAAACGGGCCACCCAACAGGGCCGTCAAAACTCCCACCGGAATCTCCCCCATTAACCGGGCCAAAAAATCCGCACCCAACAGCAAAACCGCCCCGCACAACCCGGCGAAAGCCATTAGACCATGGTGGTCCGGGCCAACAATGAGCCTAGCCATGTGCGGTACCACCAGGCCAACAAAGCCAATGACGCCGCCCACCGCTACTGCAGCAGCAGCCAGGAGGGAAGAGGCCACAAGCACCGCCACTTTAAACGGTTCTACCGCCATGCCCAGGTTACCCGCTGCTTCTTCCCCCAGGGACAACAGGTTAAGTTCCCTGGGGATCAACAGCAATCCCAATCCACCCGCAACCAGGTAAGGCCAGAAAGCCTGCCACTCCACCCATCCTCGCTGGGCAAAGCCACCCAACAACCAAAAAAAGGCCTCCTTAAGCTGCCCTTGGGCTAAAATAAGCAATACCGAAACCCCGGCTGTTAACAGTGAACTTATCACCACCCCGGAGAGGACTAACCGCTCCGGCGGGTACCTCCCCCCCACCCGTGCCAGGAAAAGGACCACGGCAACCGTCAGCATTGCCGTGAGAAAGGCGGCAAGTGGAACCCAATGGGTAAAGCGGTGAAAGCCCAGCATCACCGAGACCGCGCCCAGGCTGGCCCCGGCGGAGACGCCCAATAAGTAGGGATCCGCCAGGACATTGTTTAAAACGGCCTGATAGCCTACACCGGCCATGGCCAAGGCTGCCCCCACACCCAAAGCCAATAAAATACGGGGAAGGCGAATCTCCCACAGTACATCTGCAACCAATCGGTCCCGGCCGTCTGCGCCAGGCGGGTGCAGGAGCACCCGGATCAACTGACCCCAAGTCAGGTCCACAGCTCCCGTCTTTAATGCGACGACTGTCAGGACCAGTAAAAAAAGGCCGGCGACAATGCATCCCCGGCGGGCTTTAGTAGAGATCCTCACTTTTCTTCCTTCCCCTCCCATTGGCAGAACTCATCCAGCGGGCATCGGCCGCAACGGGGCTTTTCTCGGCAATAAGAATGACCCAGGGCCACAATTTGGGCATGGTAGTCGTTGTACAAAGGCACGTCCAAGGGCAAATGGCGTTGGAAAAATCTTTGCATCTCGGTGTAGGTAACATTCGGGCCCCAAAAGCCCAATCGATGAAAGACTCTGCGGGTATAGGCATCCACAACAAAGACCGGCAGGTCCCCGGCGTACAGGAGAATCGAATCCACTGTCTCCGGGCCCAAGCCATAAACCCCAAGCAACTCCCGGCGGAGTTTGTCGACCGGTTGGGCGAAGAGTTCCGCCAGGGAATCATGGTACCGTTCATGGAAAAACTCCATAAACGCCTTGAGTTTTTTGGCTTTCATCCGGTAATACCGGTTTGAACGGATATAATCGGCAAGCTCTTCCAAGGGCAGTTCCCGGATGGCCCGGGGGCTGAGCAGCCCCTCCTGTTCCAACCGGGTAATGGCGATTTCCACATTACGCCAGGCCACAGCCTGGGCGAGAATGGCGCCAACAATAACTTCAAAGGAGGATTTGGCCGGCCACCAGTTCCTTGGGCCAAAATGGGCCACCAGGCATCGGTAGATATTCATGAGCAAGGCCCTAATCTCCTCTTGTAACTTCATCTCAATGATGGTCCTCACCCCTTGCACTCGCCAGGAGAGAAACAAGGTCCTCCAAGGCTTCAACCAACCTTGGCCCCGGACGGCTGTAGATGTCAGGATTCACTTCGTAAACCCACCCGCCGCGCACTGCTGTAATGCGCTGCCAAGCCCGCCGCTGTAAAACCTCCTGCTTGTTTTTGCAGGTTAAAATGATGACCTCCGGATCCCGAAGCAGCACCTTTTCTTCAGGATATACCGACCAGGGAGTCGTAACATCAGCGGCAATGTTTGCCCCCCCTGCCATCGACACCATTTCATCCAAAAAAGTGCCCGGACCCGCCGTCATCAAGGGCTTGTTCCAAACCTCCACAAAAACCCGGACCCGTCGGTTACCCGCAACGGTAGCCGCCACCCGTTGCCGTCGCGCCTCCATCTCCCGGACCAAGTGTTCAGCCTGGGCCTTGGTCCCGGTAACAACACCCAGTTTTTCCATGGTCCGCAGCAGGCTGTGCCAATCCTTTGGGTCCAAGGCAATCACCGGCAGGCCCATCCTCCTTAACCGGTCTATGGTTTGGCGTTGCAACCCGGCATGGGCCACCACCAAATCCGGTCGCAACATCAAGATTCTTTCATTATCAATCTGTATCCCGCCAACTTTCGGTTTCTCTTTGGCCTCCGGCGGGTAATCACAACTATCGGTAACCCCAACCACCCGGTCACCCAGGCCTAAACCATAAAGAATCTCGGTCATATTCGGAGCCAGTGACACAATACGCCTGGGGGGACGTGCCATCTTAACCGAAAAACCGGTGTCATCTTTGACACTAATCAGCGCTACTCCGGCAGTTGCCGGAACCATCACCAAGCCCGGCAGAATAAGTAAAAATATCCCGATAATCTTGGACCGAAAACCCATCCAGGTTTCACCCCCAGTACGCTATTGATTATACCACCAGCCTGATTTGGGAGCAAACTGCCGGGCAGAGGCAACCCTTTAAAAAATTCATTATAAAGACAGTAAAAGAAAGAACAATCATCACTTCTGTTTCTCGTTCAACCCAAACCACCCACAAGTTGGGCGAATTTTACCCGGTAACCTGCGGAGCATTATTTGTATAACCGGATATAACCGGTCGTTGCACGTTACAGTATAAAACACTTCATTTTTGTCCATAATGTTATTATCCAATTACTAGGTATGCCGGAATAAATCGGGCCATATTTGTCCGGACGTTTTATCCATAGCTATTCGATGGATGCTTAACAGAAAAACTGTGAAACAACAGCCTTTAGGAGGTTTGTTACTATGAAACATCTGATAATCCTATTTATATCAACGGCAATATTAGTTATCATATCCCATACGGTTTCTGCTTGTCAGGTCCCCATGAGCTGCGAACCAAGCCAGGAACAAGGGGAACCTGCCGATCATTCCATCAACGCCCGTTTGATCTTGGCATTGATCGAAGAATATAACCCGACTTTATCTTCCTGTACTAAGCAGTCTATTCTCCAAGAGATTTTAAAGTCCTCGATTGCCAACAATTTGGATCCGCTTTTTGTAACAGCTGTTATCGCTGCAGAATCATCCTTTCGCCCCAATGCCGTTTCCCACTGTGGCGCCATAGGATTAATGCAATTGACACAAGGAATCCTCCAGGAACTAAACATCAAAGATCCCTATGCAATCGCCGAGAATATTGCCGGCGGCTGCGCCTACTTGGCAAAACTCCGACACCGTTTTGGCGATTTGTCCCTTGCTTTGGCCGCCTATAACGCCGGACCTACACGTGTGGCCCGGCTAAACAGAATACCACGCATACCCGAGACTCAAAACTATATCAAAAAAATATGCCAAATTACCAAGGATCTTAAACAAAAATACTTAGCTCAACACACTCTCTTTCCGGTTTATGACCATTCGGTCACGAATAACAGGTGGAACAATTGCCGGCCTAGGCAGCTGGGAACAAAACCCTTAGTTATCCCTTTTATCCCACAACTCCTCGTCAAGCCGAAGAAAAAAAGCTTCAACACTTTCATTGAGACCCTGTTCTCCCCGGATTCTTTCCTGATTCAGCAACTCTTGTCTAAGCTGATTCAATCCTTTGTGTTCCATCAAAACCGGCCGGTCATTTTGCCCGCGCTTGGCCCGGATTTGACTTCGGATCTCCTGTTCAATTTCTTTTATGCATTGGGCTGACTTGTGCCGGATCTCTCCGTTGCTAAAGCGGAGAACATGATAGCCCTCCCGTTGCCAGCACATGGTTTTCTGCAGGTCATTTTGCCGGTTGACTTTACTTAAATGAAAAAAGCCGTCCAATTCAATAATTAGCTTAAACTCCGGCAACAAAATATCCGCCTCTGCCCCCGCAATTACTTGATTCTCTTCCACCCGCCAACCTTTTTGCCGCAGTTTAGCGGCTAAATTCCTTTGGGCATCAGTGATCTGCCATATTTGCTCCACTTTCATCACCTCGTTTGCGCCATTTACATCCAGTCAATACGAATCCATTTCCTCTAGAAATACGATTTTTACTATAATACATTTTATGTTATGCAAAAACAGATTGACGCAGGCAAAGCCCATAGTTATACCGGTAAAAGCATTATTTTAGTCTATTGGCTAGGATCAGCCCTTAGTCGTTTACCGGTTAACTTTATAATAAGGTGTATGTATTAAAAAGCCCTGTTTCCAGGGCTTTCTTTACTGACCATTCGTTCATTCATCCATTATTCGAAAATGATCCTCCAGATCCTGCAGAATTTCTTCGGGATGACGGCCTGTGGCATCCACAACAAACCCGTCTGTGGCCATTGCTTCAATCCCCATGAGATCATCATCCATACCCGTCAGCACCACTGCATCCACATTCCGGATATTATCATCAATGTCAACTACTTGATAACCTTCTTCCTCCAGCATATTGCGGATATTGGACAAGCCTGCCCCAACTGCTATCATATGTTTTTTCATTATATCCTCCTCCCACCGTAGTATGTTGTGGGTGGAAGGAATTTATTCTTGTTTTTGGTCATTATTCATTGACAATATCAATTTTACATCCTCATCGGTAACTGGCGGAAAATCCGCATAATACTGCCCCACTGACCCGAAGGGTTCCGGCGTAGCCAAACAAATCAAGTCGTCCACCAACTCCTTCAGTGACTCTGCCACTTGCACCGGGGCAACCGGAATGGCAAGAAGGATTCCGGCAGGTTCTTGCCCTTTCAAACAGGCAATAGCCGCCCGCATCGTGTAGCCTGTGGCCATCCCGTCATCAACTAAAATAACGTCTTTTCCTTTTACATTCAAAGGAGGCCACTCCCTTCGCAAATAAGCGAGGCGACGAAGCACCTCCCGATGTTCTCTCTCCATGGCACTGACCCGATAGTCATAATCAATGGCCAAAGCGTTCAGCGCTTTTTCATTCCATATACTGCTACCATCCTGGGCTACAGCCCCAATGATCACTTCAGAATCCAAAGGTGAACGAATTTTTCCGGCAACTACAAGGTCTAAAGGAAGTTTTAAAGCTTTTGCCACTACGGAAGCAACCATAACTCCGCCCCGCGGCATCCCTATGACAAGGCTTTCATTGCACTTTATATCTTTTTTTCCTTTATTTTTTCCGCAATTTGCCGACCTG
>Ga0116168_1000338_pt1 | contig 47554 bp, 45 predicted proteins | sample AD_UKC129_MetaG_FD_89795 | JGI IMG/M metagenome (GOLD analysis project Ga0116168, IMG submission 89795) | Active sludge microbial communities of municipal wastewater-treating anaerobic digesters from Canada - AD_UKC129_MetaG | ecosystem: Engineered > Bioreactor > Anaerobic > Digestate | place... | reverse complement strand
TTCTGATAAATATAGTTATGGTTCAAAACTTAAGTTAAACAATTTTAGAGGCTGCAACGAATACCTAAATGTATTAGCTTACTTAGGATATGATTCAGGCTTGCAGTTAATATATTACACGCCTTACTTTTTATCGAACCGAAAATATGGATTATATTTGAAATTTAACGATCTTGTAACTACAAATTTAAGTAATGAATATAAAAAATTAAATAACAACGAAAATTTTAAATATAATGCATTTTCTATTGGAAGTTATATAAGTTATAGAACAGATATATATCATTCTTTTTTATTTGGCGCGTTCTATTACGATAATCATGTACTTAGTAAACTTAATACTAATCAAATAAAAAAACAATATAATATTTATAATCAATATATCGCTTATGCTTATGATACCAGAGATTTGGTACAAATACCACAATCTGGAGTCTATACAAGATTTTCTTTTGAAAATAATATTACCTCTCAAGGTGATGATTATTTCGTGGTAAAATCAGATTTCAGAAAATATGGACCAATTATAGAAAACTTAAGCTACAAAATAAGAACATCTGCTGCAATACTCCGAGGGAAAAATATACCTTTTTTTGATAGGTTATTTATTGGAACTTATGAGAGAATACGTGGATATACAAATAGTATTTTAGAAGGGTATAATCTTTTAATGCTACAAGGTGAAATTCGTTATCCTTTGCATGATGTCACATATTTAGATTTGAATTTTACTATTTTACCGAAATCTTTAGGGCGCTACAGATTTCAAACTTTTTTACAGTTTTTTATTGACTATGGTAAAACTACTTTTCATATGAAAGATATGTTGCAAACTCCAGCACAATATGGATTTGGTGCCAGTTTAAATTTCATATTTTTACCATACAAAGCTATTAGATTTGAATATGCAATGAATAAATATAACAAAGGAGAATTTATAATTGAAGGAGATTTTTCTTTCTGATGTTGAACTTTATTTTTCAGATAAATTTGAGAACAATTCTATAATTATTGATGATTTAAATGAGATTAAACATATAACAAAAGTTATGCGCCATAATATTGGTGACATTTTATTTATAACTGATGGAAATGGCAATATATATAAAACTTCCCTAAAAAAAGTTAGTAAAGACAATATTTTATTTGAAATTCTCGATAAATATCAATATAATAATAAACTAAGTAATATATTTTTTTGTATACCAATTCTTAGAAATCCTGATAGATTTGAATTTGCATTGGAAAAATGTGTTGAACTTGGTATAACAAATTTTATTATTTATCAGGCAAAAAGAAGTATTAAAAATTCAGTTAATATTAACAGAATAAATAAAATATTATTATCGGCACTAAAACAGTCTTTACAAGCTTATTTGCCAAAATGTACTTTTATTGAAACTTTAAGTAATTTAAAGAGTAATTTAAAAGATAAATATATATTTTTAGATCAAAATACAGAAAATAAATTATACAATATTGTAATTGATAAGAGTTGTAATTATTATTTTATTTTTGGTCCTGAAGGAGGACTAACAACCGAAGAATTGAATTTATTTAAAAATCATAATCTCTATTCGTTAACAAATAATAGATTGAGAAGTGAAACAGCAATTATTTCGGCTGCTTCAATAATTAGTGGGAAATAGTATGGAAAAACTTTCAGAAGAAAAAGCTCAAGAAATTTTTGAAAACTTCTTAAATTCATTTCAGAATTTGGTATTAAAATTAGAAAGGCATAAAGAGTCATTTAGTAACGTTCAAAATGATTTTTATGCCAAATATCAAAAAACTCTTTCAATGCTAAATAAATTATACGATGCTTTTAAGAGAATGGATGAGAAAAATAAAAAATTAGCACTCCTAAATTTTATCAATCTTTTAGAAACGCAAAAAATTACAATGAATATATTTGAAAATGTTATGGTTGATGATACAAGTCACTTAGATGAATATAAAAAGTATCTCAATGAATTGTCTGATTTATTACTCCCATATTTAGAAGAATTTCATACAAAAAATAAAATATAATTAAAAGGTTATTTATGGTTATTGGTGTTATTCCGGCTAGATATGCTTCAACTAGATTGCCAGGTAAACCGTTAGTAGATATTGGCGGTAAACCTATGATACAACATGTTTATGAGAGAGCTTCCGAATCCAAATACATCGATCATCTTATTGTAGCAACAGATGACCAAAGAATTGTGGATGTTGTTGAAAATTTTGGTGGTAAAGTTGTTTTAACACCTCCAGAGTTACCTTCAGGTTCTGATCGAATAGCATATGTTGTTAAAAATATGCAGGATGTTGAAATTATAGTTAATATACAAGGAGATGAGCCTTTTATTAATCCTATTATGATTGATATGGCTATTGAACCTCTTGCTTTTGATAAAAATATCTACGTATCCACACTTGCCAAAAGAATATCAAAAGTCGATGAATTAAAGGATTTCTCTGTTGTAAAAGTTGTAATGGATATGTATAACGATGCTTTATATTTTTCTAGGAGTCCTATCCCATTTGTTCGAGATGATAGTATTTCTTTAGATGAAAAGATTAAAAAATTCAAATTCTTAAAACATATTGGACTTTATGTATATCGTAAGGAAGCATTACTTGAATTTACTAGAATGGAGCAGGGTATTATTGAACAACTTGAAAAGCTTGAACAATTACGATTTCTTGAAAATAAAATTCCTATTAAAGTCGTAGAAACTGAATATGAAAGTATATCAGTTGATACACCAGAAGATTTAAAGAAAGCAAGGAATTACTATCAAAAGTTAAAAAAGCAGCAATAAAATATTCATTAAATACTTTAGGAGTAGAATGTGAAAAAACCAACACTTTCATTTTGGCAAATCTGGAATATGAGTTTTGGCTTTTTAGGTATTCAATTTGGATTTGCTTTACAAAATTCAAATGTAAGTAGAATTTTTGAAACATTAGGTGCAAAAATTGATGAAATTCCAATATTATGGATTGCTGCTCCAGTTACTGGTTTAATAATTCAACCTATAATTGGTCATTATAGTGATAAAACATGGACAAAACTTGGACGCCGAAGGCCTTATTTTCTTTTTGGTGCAATTTTAGCTTCTTTAGCACTTATTTTAATGCCAAATTCATCTGCTTTATGGATGGCTGCTGGATTACTTTGGATAATGGATGCTTCAATAAATGTTTCTATGGAACCATTTAGAGCTTTTGTCGGAGATTTGCTTCCAGATGAGCAACGCAATCTTGGGTTTACTATGCAAAGTTTTTTTATCGGAATTGGTGCTATTGTAGCTTCAGCTTTACCTTATATAATGGATAATGTTTTCCACGTTCCAAACACTGCTTCTAAGGGGCAAATTCCACTTTCTGTTAAACTTTCTTTTTATATTGGTGCAGTTGTTTATTTCTCTGCTGTACTATGGACAGTTATTTCAACAAAGGAATATTCTCCTGAAGAAATTAAACAATTTGAAGATAATAATATTACTGAAAATGAAGAAATCTCTAAGTTCCCATCTGGAAACAAATTATTGAAAGACGCTTTAATTTGGATGTTGTCATCCGTTATCGGTTATTTCTTTTTCTTATTTACAATTGGAATAGATTTAGGATTAAAAGTATTTTTTGGTATGACATTTTTTTATGGTATTTTACAACTAATCACACTATTTTTTGTTAATAATAAAAAAAATAATTCTCTAGTTGAAATTATTAATGATTTGCATAATATTCCAACAACAATGAGACAACTAGCAGTTGTACAATTTTTTACATGGTTTGCATTGTTTGCAATGTGGATTTATACAACACAAGCTGTTACATCACATATTTTTAAAACTAGTGATCCCACATCACAACTATACAATTTCGGTGCTAACTGGGTTGGAATATTATTTGCAGTCTATAATGGTTTTGCTGCAATTTCAGCTTTTGTTATAAACTTTATTGCTAATAAGTTTCAGCGTAAATATGTACATATGTTCAATTTAATTTTAGGTGCTTTAGGACTTTTATCTTTTTATTTTATAACTGACTACAAATTATTAGTTATTTCAATGTTAGGAGTTGGCGTTGCTTGGGCTAGTATTCTTTCAATGCCATACGCTATATTAACAAAAGCTCTCCCACAGAATAAGATGGGAGTTTATATGGGAATTTTCAACTTCTTTATTGTTATACCACAAATTACAGCTGCTGCAATTTTAGGTTTTTTTATGAAAACTATTCTTCATGAACAAGCGATTAATGCGCTAATATTAGGCGGTTTTTCAATGATTATAGCAGCCTTATTATGTATTAGAATTAAAGAAAAATAAACAAAAAGAGGGATTGATAATCCCTCTTTTTTTATTTGAAATGCTTTTGTATGATTCCTTCATATTGTTTAATTACAGGTTTTAAGAAAAATCTTTTGAAAAATCCAGCTTTTTTCAAATCAATTTTAAGGTGTTTTAAGTTTTCTTTTAGTGTATATTCAAATTTTGTAAATTCATCTTTAGTTAATTTTATTTCCTCATCTGGTGCGGCGCTATTCAATTTGTTCAAAATAGAATCAAAAATTCGAAATACTTGTGCGTATTCTTGTTTTTGAGGTAATTGATTTAAAGTCTGTTTACAATATTGAATCAAAAATTTCTTTTCAACTTTGTCAAGCTTTAAATTATAATTCTTAAATTGCAGTTTCATTTTCCGTCTCACTCTTTTATTTTACTAGCTAAAGATAAAAGTTCTTCTCTAACTTTTTGATAACCAGGTTTAATTATATCATAAATATACTTTATTCTTTCGTCATAGTGGATAAATGCGGATTTCATAGAGTTAATTGTAATTTTTTCAATATCATCGATATTAATTCCGAAATATTTTACAGCGATCATAAATTCTTTTGTCATTGTTGTATCACTCATTAATCTATCATCAGTGTTGATAGTTACACGGAATTTATGTTTATAAAAATATTTAAATGGATGATTTTCAATTTTATCGACAGCACCAGTATGAACATTACTTAATAAACAACATTCTAAAGGTATTCTTTTATCAAGAACATAAGAAGCTAATTCTCCAAGTTTAATAAGGTTACCGTCTTTGTCGAACATCATATCATCAACTAATCTTGTACCATGTCCAATTCTGTGAGCACCACACCATTGAAGTGCTTGCCAAATTGATTCTTTGCCAAAAGCTTCGCCGGCATGAATTGTAATATTAAAATTTGCTCTTTGAATATGTTGGAAAGCATCTAAGTGTTTTTTGGGTGGGTATCCACCTTCTTCACCTGCTAAATCGAAACCGACAACTCCTCTATCTCTAAAATTGACAGCTAATTCAGCAGTTTCTAAAGTATCTTCACGATTTCTCATTCCACATAAAATTACGCCATAACCAACACCAAAATCTCTTTTACCTTGTTCAAGTCCTTCCAATACAGCTTTAACAGCATCGCGCATTGTGAGACCATTAGATGTAAGTAATACTGGTGCGAAACGAGTTTCTACATAAACAACGCCATCATTTTTCATATCTTCAAGCATTTCATAAGCAATTCTAGATAAATTTTCTTTAGTTTGCATAACAGCACATGTATGTTCGAAACCTTGTAAATATTCTACAAGATTTCCTTTATTTGCTCCTCTGTGGAACCAAGCTGCTAACTCGTCTGGGTCAGTGGTTGGAAGTTTGTCATATTTAATTTCTTTTGCTAATTCAATAATTGTTTTAGGTCTAAGGCCTCCATCTAAATGGTCATGCAACAAAACTTTGGGTACTTTGCGAATAATTTGTTCTAATTCCATTGTAAGCTCCAATATATTATTTAAAAGTTTTCAAAGTTATAAATTTTTTTTTAATTATCAAAAAATTTAATAAAAGAAAGCAACTATAATTTGCCCTGTTAATATTACCATAAAATTTACAAATGGATAAATTGTTGCAAAAGCCATACCAGGCGCATCAGATTTACACAATGTTGTAGCATAACTTAATGAACAAGAATCGGTTACAGATCCCGCTAAAAGACCACTAATTTCCAAAAAATTAACTTTGAAAACATATCTTGCTATAGTGGCACTGGAAACTAAAGAAAATATATTTATAAAAATAGCATAACTAATAATTTGTAATCCTTGATAACTCATTAGTGATGTGAAAAATTTTGTCCCAACTGAAAGTCCAATACTTGCGAGAAATAAAACAAGTCCCAATTGTCTAAGCATTGAGTTAGCCCCAGGTGTCATATACGATATAACACCAAATCTAGCAGTAAATTTACTAATTATCATCGCAACAATTAAAGTTCCTCCGGCAATACCTAATTTTATTGGCACACTAATACCAGGAATATGTATAGGAGTATAGCCTAGTAATAATCCTAAGAAAATACCAACAAATATTGGAACTAAATTCGGTTCATACAATCTTTTTTGAGAATTTCCTAAAAAATTACATACTGATTTTACATCTGCTTCATCACCAACTACTTTTACAATATCACCAAAATAAAGCATAGTTTTAGCATTTGGTATAAATTCCATATCATTTCTTTGAATTCCAGTAAAAGAAACATTAAATAATCTTATAACATTAAGTTCATTTAAATACTTTCCAATAACTTCTTTATTAGTCACAATAACTTTTCTTTGGGTAAATTTTCCTGTTTCCTTTTGAATATCTTCATATCCAAATAAGCCAACCAATTCCATTAAATCTTTTTTAATAGTTGAATTGAAATTACAAAACAGTAAATCTCCTTCTTGTAAAGTTGTATGTGGTTTTGGTATAAAAACTTCGTTATTCCTTTTGATTTTTACAACAACAACATTTGGTCCTAAAACTTCTCTTAAATATGAAATTTTTTTATCAAAAATTTTGGGATTACTGACAATAAAAGTAGCTGATTCGACAACCATATCTTTATGATTTATGGCGTATTGCTTGTTTTCTTCGTCAATGTTAATTTTAAAAAGTGCTTTTGCTATTGTAATGGAGATTATAGTACAAATACTTCCAAATGGATAAGCAATTGCGTATCCGATACCTAAATTTACTAAACTTTGTTGATCATTAGGATTGATGTTATTTATCGTTTGTTGTGATGCTGCCAATGTCGGCGTGTTAGTTACAGCACCACTCATTGTACCAATCAATAGAGCAATATTTGTATGTGTAACAAAATATAAAATAATAACAGAAAACGCATAAAAAAGGACGCTAACTAATGCAATTAAATTGAATTTTATACCATCTTTCTTAAAGGAATCAAAGAAATTGGCGCCTAATTGAAGACCAAGAGAGAAAATAAAAAGTATTAATCCAAAGTTTTTGGAAAAATTTAAGATATTATTATCTATTTGAACACCTAAATGTCCAAAAATTATTCCTGTAAAAAGTACAAAAGTTATTCCTAAAGATATACCGAATATTTTAATTCTTCCTAAAGTTACGCCTATTGCTATAATGAAACAGTATATTACTATTGAGTATGCAACTGCATCCTTAAAAAAGTTATAAATATTCATTTTTATTACTATCCTATATTTGTAACTTATACATATATAACAACATTATTGTATATTTAAAAACTTAATAAATTATTTTTAGAGAAAAAAGATGTTATTAATTGCTTTTTTAATTTTAGGATTATTAGCTGGTGTTCTTTCAGGACTTTTTGGAATTGGTGGCGGGATTATTATGGTTCCTGCGTTAATAATAATTTTTAATAAAACAATTCTACAAGCTAACGCTATTTCTTTAGCGGCTATGTTGCTACCTGTTGGAATATTAGGAGTTATAAAATATTACCAAGCAGGATTTATTGATGTAAAAAAAGCTTTAATAATTTCTTTAGGGCTTACTATTGGTTCCGGTTTTGGTGCAGAATTGGCTTTGTATATAAATAAAAACTTACTGGAAAAATTATACGCAGCATTCCTTATTTATAACGTTGTATCCTATTTAGGTTTTGATCGTATAAAGAAACAGACAAAAGAAAAAAAACATTTGATTAAACATTCATTTTATAATTTTTTAATTATTGGTTTCTTGGCTGGAATTATAGCAGGAATGTTTGGAAAAGGTGGTGGAATAATAATTGTTCCTTTTTTAATTAATTTTTTCAATTTAGATACAAAACAAGCAACCGCAACATCCTTAGCAGCTTTACAGTTACCTGTTGGTCTTCCCGGTGTTTATCTTTATGCTGTGAATGGCCAACTTGAATATATTCCTGCTATACTTATCGCTTTAGGAATTGTTATAGGAACTTATTTTGGAACACATTTAGCATTAAATGTTTCATCGGATAAGTTCAAAAAAATCTACGCATTATTTTTATTATTTACTGCTTTATCATTAATATTTAAATAGAATGGAACTTAAATTAAAAAAAAATTTTATCGATTATCGATATATTGAACAAACAAAATTGCAAAATAAATACAATATAATTGTTTGTATACCAGTAAGTTATGAATATGAATATATTCAAATACTGATACAAAGTTTATATAAGTTAGATAAAAAATATCTTCATAAAACATTATTTATTTTTAATATCAACAATACTAAATCTGCATCTGATGAAGTTATAGATAATAATAAAAAAACATTTAAATTACTTTCCGAACAAAATTTTAATTTTGATGTTCTATTACTAAAATATTTTGATAAAGATAAAGCTTTAGATGACAAGAACGGTGGTGTTGGATTAGCAAGAAAAATAGCAATGGATAATGCACTTTTTCTATTCGATTATTCATCTGAAAAAAATGTATTAGTTTGTTTGGATGCTGATTGTATTGTAGAGCCAAACTATATTAATGAAATTTATGACTTTTATAAAATAAACAATGCAGATGTTGCCTATGTAAATTATAAACATAGATTAGATCATAATATCGATGAAATTATAAGTTATGAATTATATTTACGTTATTATGTTTTGGCGTTACATTATGCCAATTCCCCTTATGCATTCCATACTATAGGTTCAACAATAACCTGTACACCACAAGCTTATATAAAAGCTGAAGGAATGAATAAAAGAAAAGCTGCTGAAGATTTTTATTTTTTGCAAAAATTAGCCAAAAATTTTAAAGTTCATCATATTAAAAATACAACTATTTATCCATCCGATAGAATATCTCATAGGGTACCTTTTGGGACAGGGAAGGCTATTCATAATTATATCGAAGGTTTGCAAAACAAATATAAAGTATACGATTTTGAAATATTTAAAATTCTCAAACAGTTTTTAGAAATTTTTTACAATAAAACTTTAAGTGCTGAAAAGTATTTAAAAATATTTGAAAAAATACATCCGGAAATAAATGTTTTTTTGAATGAGTATAAGTTTATTCAAAGTTGGGATAAAATCTTAAACAATTCGAAATATCCAGAGAAAATCCAACAACAAAAAAGTATATGGTTTGATGGTTTTATGACGTTAAAATTTGTACATCATTTTGATAGAATTTTGCCTAAATCAGATTGTTTCCATAATTACAAATTACTTTTTGAAAATTTAAAGATTACTTTCCCTAATAATTATCCAAACAAAATAGATGAAAAAATAGAATTTTTGAATTTTGTTCGCGATATCGAGAAAGTAGTAAAATTTTAATAATCAAGACTTACTTTTTCAATATTATAGTTATTAATTTTATAAACTTCAGAAAGTGTTGTATTAAGTAATCCATAGTTGTGAGTTGTAATAAGACAAGTAGTTCCACGTATATTTACTTTTTTCAATAGCTTGATAATTTCGAAAGATGTTTCTGGATCTAAATTTCCTGTTGGTTCATCAGCTAATAAAATTTTAGGGTCATTTATAATAGCTCTTGCAATGGCCACTCGTTGTTTTTCACCGCCACTTAATTCATAAGGAAAATTATGTGCCTTATGCTGCAATCCAACTTCAGAAAGTGTATTAAAAACTTTTTCCTTAATGTATTTACTCTTGTAGCCAGTAGCTTCTAAAATAAAACTTAAATTGTCAAAAATTGTTTTATCGTCAAATAATTTAAAGTCTTGAAATACAATTCCTAATTTTCTTCTAAGTGTTTGAATTTCCTTTTTTTTAATTGTAGAACTATTATAATTCAAAATTGAGATATTTCCGTTGGTTGGCAATAAATTCATATAAAGTAGTTGTAAAAGGGTAGTTTTACCTGATCCGCTATTACCTAATAAAAAAATAAATGAGCCTTCTTTAATAGAGAAATTTAAATTATTGAATATTGGCTGGTTGGGATATGAGAAATATACTTCGTTGAATGAAATCATAACAATTCTTTTAAATTCAAATTATTAATATTACAAAAAAAAATAGATTAAATGCAAATATTGGACAAAAAAATTTGACAAAAAGAGAAAAAAATATTATATTTACATTTCAAAATTAAAAATATGGGCAGATAGCTCAGTCGGTAGAGCAAAGGACTGAAAATCCTTGTGTCGGCGGTTCGATTCCGTCTCTGCCCACTTACAGAAGCTACCTAAGTAATTAGGTAGTTTTTTTTATTTTAAAAAGTTAGTCATTAGCTCAGACGGTGTAAGCTTAGCCCCTTGCAGCTATTGAAAAGCTGCAAGGGGCAGCGGGCCGGAACGGCCCGCTAAAATGATATCCATTAACATTCACATCCATACACATACTTGAAAAGTTAAATTTAACGTGGTATTGGCTAAATGAAAATATAATTTTGCGATTGCAAAATTACCAACATTATTATATCAAATAGTGAGCCTTAATTTCCAATCATCTTGAAAAGCAGTGTTAGCACGATGAATTGATTGAAGGTTTCAAAAAAAAATTACCAAAGCTGCTATGTAGTATTACGAATTTATTTGAAACGGCTTTTTTGTAATATAATTGTATTTACAAATATATCGAATATATAATAATATCGTAAATACAAATATATTTTTAAAAATGTAATAATATCGTATATGCAATAATATTGCAAATTCTAATATATTATTCAAAATTAGAATTATATTGATAATACAATTATATTGTATTTACGAATATATTATAGGCTTTTAAAAAATTTATAACCTATGTGAAAATTATCGTAAGTTATTGTCGAAAAAATATAAATATTGTAAATCTATGATATTACGTAAGATATAGGTTAAAGAATGAAATATTTTGGTCTTTAGCCCGCCCGTGCGCCTTCACGGCGCACGGGCTTTATGCTTACACCGTCTGAGCTATATAAAGAAAGCTCTCTTTTTAGAGAGCTTCTTTGTGTTTGAGATTTAATCTTTTTTATTTTTTTTATTCTCGTTTGCGAGTTCTTCTTTTACAATTTTCTTATTCAAATATTTTTGTTTGATTTTATCAAGTAGATTCTCGTATTTATAATTGAAGGATACTGGCATGTCAATTAAATTATCTATTTCCTGATAAACTAATTTTAAATTATCAAGAATGAGAACGGAATTAAATTTATCATCTTCATAATAGTTTCTTGAAATTTTAATAAACCCACGTAATAAAATCCAATTTAAGAGTTCTTCATAACTTTCTTTTGAGAAATAATATTCATTTTGATATTCGTGAACTTTTAAGTAGACTTTTACTTCTTTACTTTCTAACATTTTTATGAAATTTTCCCAATTGAATGAAAGTTTGTTTTCTTTTGTTTGATATAATGTTCTGAAATATTTAGCAATGATAAGTATTAAATTGATTCTATCAACAGTATAATTTTCATCAAAACCAAGATTTTTATATAAATTTTCAAGTGGATATGAGAGTTCAAGCTCTTCAAATAAATCTATTTCAACACTAGAAAATAGTTCAATAATGCGTAGCATTGTAATATATGAGAAAAGTACATACAAAGTAGGTTTATCGCCATCAAAAATACCGACGTGTTGTTTAAAATATTTTAGCAACGGGTATTTATTCAAAAGTGCATTATCGTTCTTTAGATTATAAAGATATTTGATACTTGTAGCAACAAGTTCATAATCTTTAATGTTGTTATTCAAGACTTTTATTGGTAATTTGAAGTCGTAATGTTCACAAATTGTATTGATAAATAAATTATATTTAAAGCTGAATTGTTTTAATGTTTTTGTTTCGTTTTCATCTGCATGTATATATTTATCTAATAAATCTAAAGCTGGTTGATCGAATAAAGATAAGAAGGAGTCATGAATTGGTTTGAGTTTAGTTCTACGAATTTCTATTTCTATATCATAGGTTCCGCGTCCGTTTAGGTGGTCATAAATTTGTTGATATTTTCCATCTTTATCGTAAACTTCTTTAAACTGCCAGAATAATTGGTAATTAAAAGCACCTAATTCAAAATAAAGGCCATGTTTATGGATTTCACTACCTTTACGGATAAATTCGAGACCACTAACATGTTCTCTGAAAATGTAAAAATGTTTATCATCATTTTTGCAATTCAATAAATCAGCAAGTTTGCGAGTTTGTAATTGTCTTGTACCATCGGGTAATTGTACCATTTTTTGAGTTGAGTAATTTATCCAACCTTTAGCTTCTGCAAATTTGTTATTATAAACAAATAAAGCTTTTTCATTTCTAGCTTCGTTAAAGTAAGCAAAAACATTTTCATTAATATTGCCGAACCCATCATAAAAATCAAAGAACCAGAAGTTGTACACTTCACTAAAAATATATCTTTTAGCAAATACAGGAAAAATTTCTCGTTTGTGTCTATCAATTAACCATTGATTAGGTTGTTCGTTGTAATAAGCTCTTTTATATTCCATACCGTATTTTTCATGGAAGCCTTCAATTTGTCCATGACCGATCATAGGTAGACCAGGAAGAGTAGCCATCATCATGCAAACGCCAAAATATTTGCCGTCGCTACCGAATTGTCTAATTGCAGTTTCTTCGTCGGGATTGGACATAAAGTTAACATATCTTTTAAGTATTTCAGGATTGAACTCAAGTGTATTAGAAATTAAATCACGATATTTATCGTTTTCTTCTTTTTTGAGCATATTCATAAATGCTGAGTTATAAACTCTGTGCATACCTAAAGTTCTAACGAAGTAACCTTCCATAAGCCAAAAAGCTTCAGCAAGCAATAAAGTATTAGGCATTTCGGCGTTCATTCTGTCAACAACTTCTCGCCAAAATTCATTAGGCATGGCAGCGTCGAATTCTTCTTGTGTCATAGCAAATTCTGATCTTGAAGGAATATCACCGCCGTGGCCAGGTTTTGGGAACCATAATCTTTGGTAATGTTTTTTCGTTAATGTCATTGCAGCATCAAAACGAATAATGGATGTTTTTCTTGCCACATGCATAATTGTTTGAATAAGTGCTTCTCTAACTTCAGGTTTTAATAAATTCAATTGAGCAGTATCGTTCCAAGGCATCATAGTGCCATCGTTTCCGTGATAAATATATCTAACTTCGCCAGTTCTTCTATCAATTCTTTGGAAAACGACTGCTGCATCGCTTTTTGTCCAATAGCCATCTTCAATTCGCACTTCAATATCAGGATGGTTAGATAAATTCTCTCCGGTAAATCGATAGTTGGGATAAGGTGGATAACTTGATTGAATAAAATAATCAGGATGTTCAATAACCCATTTGGAAATTAAACCAACATGGTTTGGAACCATATCAGATGCTAATCTTATACCACGAATTTTACAGCGATAATCTAAATTTTGGAAAGCCTCTTCGCCACCTAAATCAGCAGCAATTACATAGTCGTAAAGTGAATATGCAGAAGCTACAGCATCAATGTTTCCCAATATATGTTTAATTCTTTGTGAAGCATAACTCCTTTCCCATAAACCAATTAGCCACAATGCATTTATATTCCAACTTCTAATTAAATCCAATTCTTCATCTGGTACATCAGAGAGATACTTAATATGCCTTCCATACTTTTTAGATAATTGATCTAACCATACATATGTATTTTTTGCCAACATAACTACAGTTGGCATCCAATCTCTATCAGATGTAAATTGTTCAGGTGCTAAATAGTCTTTGAATTCATCATCTGTATAAGTATATCCAGATTTGCCCAATGATAATTTAACATTTTGCCCCTTGCCATAAAGTGGAACCACAGTTGGAGTGTCACCAGGGCCGCCTCCAAAACCAAATCGTACTTCTTCTCTTATAAAATCAATTCCTGTTAGTATCTTTTCAAGAAAAACTGGATCTAGTATAACAGCAAAATTTTCTTTTATATATTTTAATTGATCTTCTAAGCAGTTTGGAGCGTTAATTATTGGTAGTTTCAATAAAGTGAAAATTGGTAAATTAAAATCTTCAAATGGTTTCTCATTTTCAAAAAATATTTCAGATAAATTTATTACTTTCTTGTAATCTTCAATTGTCGATAAATAATTTTCATCAAAAAATTCTTTGAACTGCTTATTTGCAGGGTTGAAATTGGCAAAAAAGTACAATATTAATTCTTCGAGTGTAGTTTCAAAATTAGACTTGTTGTTGTTCTGTGAATATAAATATTCAATAGGTGTTTTTTTGTTTGTATATACTTCTTTAGGTGGAAATTTTACAATGAAATCCAAAAGAACATTTTCTAATGTTCTTTCGTTAACTTCTTTTTTTAAATAATTTATAGCTTTTTGAAATACGTTCGGATTGTATTTGGTTTCATAAACTCTAAATATAAAGTGGTAAATTTCATCCAATAAGCCCATAGCGTTTAATTGGCTAGCTTGAATGAAATCTGATTTTTTTTGGGAATTTATTTTATGAGTAAATTCTTTTACTTCACGGAAATTTGCAAAAACGACGTTTCCTGTAATACTAAATAAATCTTCTTCTAAATTATATTTTTGTCTGACATAATTTGAAATATGGAATTCGTATTTAGCAAGATTGTCAATTTTCAAATTTTCATTTTTAAACCTAAGTTTTAAATAGATATTTTTATGCATTCCTACTCCCAAAAAAAACTTAATAATTTTAAAAGTAAATATATAAAAATTTGTAACTTTACAAAATTAAATATATTATCAAAATAAAATTAATTAATGTTTAATAGAACTTTAAATAAATGTAAAAAGTTAATTTTGTTATAAAATATTAAAAGTTTAATTTTGCAATAAAAAAAGGTATTATATGAAAAATATATGGTTATTCGCAATAGTTCTATTTGTGAATGTTTTATCATTTGCACAAATAAATTTTGATGATTATTTTGAAAACAAAACCTTACGATTTGATTATTTTCACGCTGGAACAGATAAATCAGAAGAATTTTATTATGATGAAATTATTGAAGAGCCTTATTGGGGAGGGCATAAAGTAAATTTAGTTGATAAATTTGAATATGGTAATTATCTATTCAAAGTTTATGATTCAAGTTCAAATAAATTATTATATTCTCGTGGTTATTCAACATTATTTAGTGAGTGGCAAACTACTGATGAAGCAAAAGAAATTAGAAGAGTTTTCAATGAAACAGTAACTTTTCCATTCCCCAAAAAAACTGTCAGATTAGAAATTTTTTCAAGAAATCGTAAAGGTATTTTTGAATTGAAATTTACTCATTTTATAAATCCAGAAAATAAATATATAACAAAGGAAAGAAAATTAGTTTTTGATACTTTTCAAGTATATAATTCTGGTAATTACAATGAAAAATTAGATATAGTTTTAATTCCAGAAGGTTATACAAAAGAAGAGATGAATAAATTTAAAGAAGATACCAAAAAATTTGCAAAATATTTATTAGAATGTTCGCCTTATAAAGAAAATGCAAATAAAATTAATATTTGGGCAGTTTTAGCTGAATCAAAAGAAAGTGGTACAGATATGCCCCCATTAGGTGTATGGAAGAATACTATTTTAAATTCAAGATTTTGGACTTTTAAACTTGAAAGATATTTAATGATAGAAGATAATAAAACATTAAGAAATATTGCATCTAATGTGCCTTATGATCAAATTTATGTTATAGTAAATACTAATAAATATGGCGGTGGAGCAATTTATAACCATTATGCAGTATGTGTTAGAGAAAATACTTATGAAAATTATGTTTTTGTTCATGAATTTGGACATGCTTTTGCTGGGTTAGGAGATGAATATTATACATCGTCAGTTGCTTATAATGAGTTTTATAAATTAGATGTTGAACCTTGGGAACCTAATTTAACTACTTTAGTAAATTTTGATAAAAAATGGAAAAATATGCTCGATAAAGATACACCAATTCCAACACCTTCAACTAAAGATTGGGAAAATAAGCTAGGTGTTTTTGAAGGTGGTGGATATTCTGGAAAAGGAATATATAGACCAAAACAAGATTGTACAATGAAATCTAAAACTTATAATAATTTTTGCCCTGTTTGTACAAAATCAATAGAGGATATGATTAATTTTTATTCTAAATAATTAGGGGTGAAAAATATATGTGGTTAACTATTTTTCTAATTTTATTTGTCTTTTTTGTTATGTCCATAGTTTATTCATCAATTAAAATTATTTCTATTTTAAGAAACATTTATAAAACAATATATCGACCTTTATTTACTATTTTTACCAGGGCTATTGATGATAAATATATCGAAATAAATGTTGAAAATATTGGATTATTTCCTGTAAATGACTTAAAAATCAATTTAGGTGAAGATTTTGTACTTAAAAGAGATGGACAAATTATTGCTAATTTAAAAGAAATACAAATTTTTAATGAAACAATAAAACAATTTAATCCTAAAGAAATTATTAAAATATCCTTAGGTGATAAATTTAAAATTTACGAAACTATTCAAAAAGAGAATAACCCATCGGTATTGACATTTTATCTTAGTTATAATTTTGAAGGTGAAAAACATTACGAAAAAATTAAGTTAGATTTGAACAAAGATATTTCTTCTGAAAATATTAAAAATAATTTATTAGATGATTTATTAAAAGTTACAGAATCTATTTCAGGGCTATTAAAAGTATTAAAAGAAATTAAAAAACCAGACAATACAATTTCTTTGAACTAAACTAATAAAATTTCATCCATATAGTAAGAATTGGAATTTGTAGTAAAATAATCATTAATAATTGAAAGAGCATTTTTCTGGCCTTGCCAGGAAAAGCTCTTTATTGCATCTTCAAATTTTACCCATTTATAGTTTTGATGTTCATCAGAAAGTTTTAATAATTCTGGATTAGAAATTTTAGCAACAAAAACAGGGATAAAAGTTATTCTATCGTATTTAGCAGAATAATATGAATTTATAGTAGGTACAATCCATAATTTTTCGATATGAAGATTTGTTTCTTCTTTGACTTCTCTAATAGCAGCTTGGTAAGCAGTTTCATTTAATTCTATAGAACCAGTGATTGGCTGCCAAAGATTTGGATAAATTTCATCCTCGGACCTTTGTAAAATTAAATATTCTATTCCATTATTAGTTTCTTTGAATAAATGTACTTCAATTACAGTTGCGGAAATTTGTGCCATTTAACACCTTAAAATTTTAACAAATATAATTTTGAAAATAATAAAAATAAATTATATTTGCTACTTATTTGTAGAATTCTTCAGAAAAAAGCGGCACGCTTTTTGTAGTATATATTGTAAAACATTGGGGATAAAATGAAACCTGTTTATTATGTTATTTTTAATGATGGGTATACAATTGAATGCTTTAGCCTCGAAGAAGCCAAATCTTTACCAAATGTAAATATGATTATCGAAGCCAAGCATTCAAAAGTTAATCCAAATGATGATATGGCAGTAGTATACTCTTGCTCAAAAGAGAATAATAATTGCTATGTACCAGAAGTTTTAGATGTTGAATAATTCTTGGTACAAGTTTAAATTATTTTTTATTTCTGAAATTATAATTTTCCCGAATTCATTATTTAACGGTTTATTACTATAATAAACAGTTTTAGGGATGTCGTACTTAGTGAAGTTTTTTTCAAAATCACTTTTTAATTTATCACCATCTATTTTTTCAAGTGAATAAATTACTGCAACTAATTTATTTCCTAATTTTTCATCATTTACTCCGAAAACAACAGCATCTCTTACATTTTCATAACTGCAAAGAAAGTTTTGAATTATTGCTGTATTAATTTTATGACCGCCGGAATTAACAATATTGTCAATTCGTCCAACAAATTTAAAACTTTTATCATCATTTAATTGTATTGCATCATTTAATTTTACATACTCATCTGATATGATACCATTTTCTGTCATTACACCAATGCAGTTTGAAGGAGATTTTATTTTTGCTAAGCCGATATTTTTTTCTTCATCGTTGAAAGGCTCAATATCAATATCGACATTTTCGAAACAAAAATATGTGGGGCTATCAAAATCTTCAACATTTTCAAGCTTTGTTGAGGCGACCATTGCTCCTGTTTCTGTAGAACCATAAACTAAAACAGCGGGAAGATTCAATTCTTTTGCCTTATTGAGTAGTTTACTATTGATTTTTCCACCACCTAAATAAATTTGTTTAATTGTTTTTGGGAGTTGTAGATTATTATTAATTAAATATTCCAATTGCGGATTAACAAGAGATAAGTATGAAACATTAAGTCTTTTTATTTCATCAAATAAAGTTGCAGCTTTAATTTTTGAAGTAAATAATAATTTTGTGCCATAAATCATAGCTCTAAATAAAATTGAAAGGCCACCAATATGATAAAATGGTAAAGATGCAACCCACATATCGGAATTATTTACATCTGTTAACTTACTCCAAAGTTCAGCTGCTTTTATTAAAGAATCATAATTGTGTATAACACCTTTAGGTTTATTTTCCGAACCCGATGTAAATACAATTAAATTACCGTTAAATTTTTCATTAGGAATATCATTGTTGACAAAAAATTGTGTTCTATATGTATTTGTAGTTTCATCCCAATGAATTATATAGTTATGGAGGTAGGGAATTTTATAATTTAGCATTTGTTCAAAAGTTAATTTATTATCTAACGGAACAGCTACAACATTAGCTTTCCAGATAGCAAGCAAGATAAAAATAAAATCAGGTGAGTGAGGGGCAGTGAATAAAACTGCTGCCCTTCTTTGCTTAGCCATATTAAAATAGTTATAGTAGTAGTCAACTTTTTTTTGTAAAGTATTAAAACTTATTGGCTTTCCATTATAAATTATTGTAAATTGATTAGATACAGGTATCATAGCTTCTTCTCTCAAATTTTAATTGTTAATAATTGTTCCCAATTTGTTGTATATTCATTTGACAAATATTCTCTATGCATTATCCATTTTTTTTGTTTGGATAAATTAGAAGCGAAAGAAATAGTATTTTTACCATAGTTTGAATTAATTTTATCTAAAATTTTCATTAAACTATTTTGTTTTTTATTCAAATTATCGTCGACAAATAAATCACTTTCATAATCATCTTCACTTATTATGTTAAGTAAAATAACACCACATTTGTTATATTCATAACCTTTACGATACATTTTTTTTATAGATTCAACAGCTTTATCAATTAAAATTGGAGTATAATTTGTTGGATTTTCCAATATTTGGACATCACTATTGAAATATTTATTTTCAATAAATCTTGAGGTAGAAACAAATGTTAAAATTGCTTTACATAAAGAATTTTGTTGTCTTAATTTTAATGTTGCTTGTGTTGTATAATTTGAGACTGCTTCAATTAAAGGTTCAATATCAACTACTTTATTCCCGAATGATCTTGAACAAGTAATTGATTTCTTAGGAGAACATTCAGCTATAACATCATAATTTGATAAACCATTCAATTCATTTTGTGTTCTTAATCCATTTATGTGGAAAATTTTATCTACAATATCTGGATTTGCGTACTTCAAATCTTTTGCTGTGTAAATACCATTTCGATATAATTTAGTGGAAATTCTTCTTCCAACGCCCCAAATATCTTCTACTAAAAATTTATTTAAAAATTCATCAATATTTTCTATATCATTAGCGTTTAAAATTCCGTTAGTTGATGGATTTTTTTTTGCATAATCATTAGCCAATTTAGCAAGAGTTTTTGAACTACTAATTCCAATTGAAACAGGAATACCAATCCATTTTTCAATTGTTTTCTTTAATTTAATGGCAAAATCATTAATTTTATCATCAGGTAGAAAATTTAAATTAACAAAGGCTTCATCAATTGAATAAATTTCTACATCAGGGCAAAATTCATTTATAATATTCATCATTCTGGCAGATAGGTCGCCATATAATTTATAGTTTGAAGAAAAATATTTAATATCATAAATCTTTACTAAAGATTGTATCTTGAAAAAAGGTTCTCCCATTTTAATTCCAAGCTTTTTAGCTTCGTTAGATCTGGCAACAACACACCCATCGTTGTTGGATAAAACAACGACAGGTTTATTTTTTAGTTTGGGATTAAAAACCCTTTCACAAGAAACAAAGAAATTATTTGCATCTATGACGGCAATTTTATTTTCCATAGTAAATTTTCATTAAACAATTTTTGCAATCAAATACTAACTTAAAAACATTATTATTATTTTTCAAATAAAGTTGAGAATTATTTTTACTATTATGATACTTAGGACATTGTTTAATTTCGTATTTGATGCAGTATTTGGTTGTCATTAATAATTTGTCAGAAAAATCTTTTTGCAATTCAAATGCGTTTTCAATAATTTCTGCACCAAATAATTTGTAAAAATTGCGGGACAAACTATTTGATATATTATATGAATAATTTAAGAAATTTGCAAATTTAAAATCTATATTTTTTAGATTTTTTTATTATATCTTGTAGTAATAAGTTTATAGTTTGCAATTCTAATTTTTAATAAATTTTCGATTAAATCTTTTTTTATGTTGCTTAATGTGCTTGCTGGAATAAAAATATTTTCAGGTAATTTATTATCAATTTTATTTAATTCAAAAATTGTGTTTCCTAATTTTGAAAAATAATTGTTTATAAAGTCAATATTATTTTGTTTTGCTTCTTGAAATTGATATTCAAAACGATTTGTATAAACATTATCATCTTCATCTGTTATAGTGGCAATTAAATGCTGGTCGATATATTCCAAAATTAGCGAAGTTCCAATTTTTCTTTCTGCGGATTTTTTTTGTAGTAAATTAAAAAATTTTAAGTTAAAATTTCTATATATTACTCTACCATTAACAGGTACAATTGATTTAGGAAGAATAATTTTTCCATCAATAATTTTGTTGATATAAAAGCCAACGAAATTGTTATTTTTATCTAAAAAGCAAATTCCATCGCCAGTTGTAAGAGAGGAAGAATTTTCAACTTTAATATAATTATTACCAGTTTCTATAATTTTACCAATTTTTTCGCCTAAAGACTTAGGTGTATCAAAATTAGCCATAGGTTTGCGAGTGTTATCAGAAAAATAATTTGTGAAAGACCGATTGAAAGTTTTATTTAAGTCAGGTTCAAAAAAATGGTAAATTACACCAGAAGAAGCTTTTCTAATTTTTTCATTTAATAATTTATCAATTTCTTTACGATAAAACGCAGTAGTATTTTTTACATAATCGATATTCTTCATTCTTCCTTCAATTTTCAGAGAACTCACGCCGGCATCAATAATATCAGCTAAATTGTTTGAAAGGTTCAAATCTTTTAATGATAGTAAATGTTTATTTTTTAAGATAGTTTTGTTATCATCTGAAATTAAATCATATTTCATTCTGCAAGGTTGAGAGCATTCGCCGCGGTTGGCGCTTTTTTCGGTAACAGCATAACTAAAATAGCATTGTCCGCTAAAACTTACACACAAAGCGCCGTGTACAAAATATTCAAGTTCTGCATTTAATTGTTGAGAAAATTCTTTAATTGTGGGAATAGGGAGTTCTCTTGCCAAAACAATTCTGTCTATACCAATTTTATCTAAAAATTTAATTCGTTCAAAATCATAATTATGAGCTTGTGTGCTTGCGTGAAGAGCAATTGGAGGAATATCCATTTGAAGAATAGACATATCCTGAATTATAATTGCATCTGTACCAATATTATACAATTCGTAAATTAAATTTCTAACTTGGTCTAATTCACTTTGGTAAATAATAGTGTTTAAAGTAACAAAAACTTTTGCGTAATATTGATGAGCATAATTTATAAGTTTTTCAATATCGGAAACAGAATTAGTTGCGGCTGCTCTTGCACCAAAAGCTGGAGCCCCAATATAGACAGCATCCGCACCGTGATTTATAGCTTCTATGCCAAATTCAAAATTTTTGGCTGGTGATAGTAATTCTAATATTTTCATAATTAAGTAAAAATTTTAAAATTTTCTGACTAAACCGGTTACAACTCCCCAAACTTGGAAGTCTACCTGATCTGAAAGTTCGATGTTAGGATATTTGGGATTTTCTGGAATAAGGTAAACTTTACTTTTCTTTTTAATTAACCTTTTTACTGTAAACTCGTTATTTAAAAGAGCAACTACAATTTTACCATACGGGTTAACAATAGAACGATCTACAATTAAAATATCTCCGGATATTATCCCAGCATTGATCATTGAATCCCCTTGCACTTTAACATAAAAGGTTGCTGCAGGGTTATTTATAAGGAATTTGTTTAAATCAAGAGATTTATCCAAATAATCATCTGCTGGGCTTGGAAAGCCTGCAGGCACATTACTTATAAATAAAGGTAATTTTAATGATGTTTCGTGATCTATTTGATATATTTCTAAAATTTTCATTTTTTATTTTAAATTTACTAAAAAAAATAATTATATGAAATAAACTAAAATATTAAAACCTATTAAAGGTATTTGCTTGCTTCACGAACACTTAGAGAATGTAATTTATTATTTTTTAAAAATTCTTTGACCCATTCTTTATTCGTTTTTGAATATTCTCTTAATGACCATCCTATAGCTTTATTAATAAAAAACTCATTGGTATTACAATTACTTAAAATTGCTTTACTTAAAAAATTGACATCAGTTTTATCTTTATATTTCAACTGGAAATCGATTGATACTCTTTTTAACCAAATATTGTCACTATTTATCCATTTTGCAATAAATTCTTCTTTCAAATATGGATATGTTAAGCACATATAACCAACAACAGAGTCAAGACTATCAGTTGTATCCCACCACGATTTTTTGAGAATTAGATTTTCGATTTTATAAATATCTTCTGGCATTAGCAGATTTTTCATTATAATGATGTAGTCTATTGCTAAATACTGAAATTCTCTTTCGTGCATATCGAAACATTTAAATACAAAATTCCAATCTATGAATTTATCATTTCTGCATTGTTTAAAAAAATCTTTACTAAGATTAGCTCTCAATGGTTTTGGTATACCAAGAAATTTGAATTTATTTTTCATATATGCTGCCATTTCTTTAGCATTTTCTTCATTTCTGGCAGCATAAAAAATATCGAATATATTCATTATACTTTTTTATTTTTCATTCATATAACATTTAAAGTAGGAAATATATAATTAAGTTCAAAAAATTTTAAAGTGGTAAAGTTATGAAAATTGGAAGTCATTATAAAAAAATTTGTATTTAAATTTAATAAATTATAAATTTAAAATTTGCAATTCAAATTTTAGGAGAATAAAAATGGCTTTAGTAATCACAGATGATTGCATTTCTTGCCAAGCTTGCGAAACAGAATGCCCCAATAATGCTATTTATGCCGCTGGCGATGATTGGTCAATGGGTGGAAATACCTATCCAGCTGTTTCTAACGACCATACTTATATTGCTACAGAAAAATGTACAGAGTGCGTTGGATTTTATGATGAGCCACAATGCCAAAGTGTATGTCCAACAGGTGCTATTATTAAAGACGAAAATAATGTTGAAACTTCAGAACAGTTAATGGCTAAAAAAGAAAAATTAGATCAAGTAGGTAGATAATTGAAATTAAATTATAGCTTGTTCGGACTGTCCTTTCAGGGCAGTCTTTTTTTTTAAATAAGATATTCAATTAGCTCAGACGGTGTAAGCATAAAGCCCGTGCGCCGTGAAGGCGCACGGGCGGGCTTACGCCCAAAAAATATTTTCTTCAATATCTTAAAATATATATTTTTACCAATATGTTTTATGTTTTTACATTTAGCTAAATAACTAAATGTTGTTTATATATTTTTTTATGATAGATTAACTAAAAAATGTTTGTATAATATTTTTGTTACTATATTCTAGTTATATTAGCAATTTTTAAAAATATATTCGTTTTTACAATATAATTACTTATACGATATATTAGTAATTATCAATAATATATTTGTAAAGACAATATATTTGATATTAAGATATAATTGCAAATGCAAATAAATTATAAAAAACGTCCTATCAATTTTAATCTACCACGTATTTGGTAAAGATTTGAATATTAAGGCCAGAAAGCACTACACATAGTAAGGTGATAAAGAAAAGATTTTTAGCGGGCCGTTCCGGCCCGCTGCCCACGTGCGGCAACGCCGCACGTGGACTAAGCTTATACTGTCTGAGCCATAATAAAAAATATTTTTTATAGAGTTTGTTTTATTTATTGATTTTTTATTTAGTTCTTATTATCTTAATAAAATATTAAAAAATAATTTAGGTTAAATTATGAGTTCATCGTTAAACAAAGTGTTATTAATTGGGAATATTGGAAGAGATCCTGAAACTGAATATTCACAATCTGGAAATCTTTCGATAACAAAATTTTCATTAGCAACTAATAGAAATTATAAAAAAAATGATGAGTGGGTTAATGAAGTTGAATGGCATAGAATAATAGCTTATAATTTATCAGATTATTTAAAAGAAAATTTAAAAAAAGGTTCAAAAGTTTTTGTTGAAGGTAGATTGCGCTATAATGAATTTGAAAAGGATGGACAAAAAATTAAATATACCGATATAGTTGCAAATGATGTACAGTTGTTGGATAGAGCAGAGGGGAACGTTTACGATAAAGTAAAACCTGAGTCGGAAATGATGCCAGTTAAGGAAGAACCTGATACGCTTAATAATGCTGCTGAAGCTGATGAAGAAATTCCTTTTTAATAACTTATCTAAGGTAACAATTGAACACGAATATAGTTTTAGATTTATTTATAATTTTGTACTTATTATTATTATCAGCATTTTTTTCGAGTGCTGAGGTTGCATATTTTCTTATAAATGATGAAATTATTGAAAGCATAAAACATAAATTTTATTATTCTATAGTTGAAAAATTATTGAAAGAGCCTAAACAACTTTTAGTAACTGTGTTATTAGGAAACAGCTTAGCAGCTGTTGGACTTGCTATAGTGTCTTATAATTTATTTTATAAACTATTAAGCCCTTATTATTCTACTAATATAATTGCAATAATTCAAGTTATATCTATAACCATTATTGTTATAATTTTTGGAGAAATTACGCCAAAATTAGTAGCAACTAAATTTCCTTTATTTTTAGTTAAATTGTATTGCTTACCTTTATATTTTGTTTTTCTTTTATTTTATCCAGTAACAAAATTACTTTCTGATTTAATGAGAATATTAACAAAAAAAATCAATTATATAAAGGTTAAAAAAAATATTTCCAATTATGAACTTGATGAAATAGCTGATATTGGAAAAGAACACGGAGCGTTGGATGATAATGAAAAAAATCTTTTGCAAGGGTTTTTCTCGTTTATGGAAATTCCTGCCAAAAAAATTATGACGCCACGTGTTGATATGGTTGCTATTGAGGAAAATACACCTTTCGAAGAAATTAAAAAAATAGTTTTAGAAACAAAACATAGTAGAATACCAGTTTACAAAGATAATATTGATAATATTGTCGGTGTTTTATACGCAAAAGAGTTATTAAAATATTTGAATGAAGAGGAATTCACTATCAAAGAAATTTTAAAGCCTGCTTATTTTGTACCAGAATTTAAATCTGTTAGTGACTTACTTTATGAATTCCAAGAGAAAAAAATTCATATTGGTATTGTTGTGGATGAATATGGTGGAACATTAGGAATTATCACTTTGACGGATATTATAACTGAAATTGTGGGTGATATTGCTGATGAAGACGGTAACGAAGAGAATAAATTTGAAAAAATTAATGAAAATACTTACATTATTTCTGGTGATACAACTGTTGATGAATTTGAAGAAATTTTCAATATTAGGTTAGAATGGGAAGATAATGATTTTGAAACAGTTGCTGGCTTCATTCTTTATTATAATGGTGATATCCCACAAATTAACCAAGTTTTTGAATACAAGGATTTTAATTTCAAAATATTAGAAATTAAAAGAAATAGAATTACAAAAGTTTTGGTTGAAGATAAGAGAAACAAAGAAAGTGAAGAAATAAATGATTAAAAAAGGGTGTTTATTTATTTTTTTAATTTTACTTTTGATTGCTGGATATACCGGATATAAAATTTATAAAGCTATACAACCAATATTGTATGAAAAGTTTAAAGGTGTAGAACTATTAGAACCTGAAAGAAAATTTAAAGAAAATATAAGTTTATTAACAAAATCAAAATATAAAGATACAATTGATTTTTATATTGATAAAATCGGTAGATTATCAAATGAGAAAAAGGAAATAGTTTATAAAACATTTAACAGAACTTTTAATGCATTAAAATTAGAAGAAAATTTATCAGATTCGAAAGTACAAGATTTAATCATTTTATTGAGGAATTTAATCCGTGAATGAGTTAAAGAAAGCTGAATTCAAAGTTGGTTTTGTATCGATAATTGCTATTGCGATATTCTTTTCAATTATGTATTGGGCAAAAAATTTATCGTTAGGTGATGATAAAGTTGAATTGACGATACTTTTTGATAATGTTGCAGGATTAGAAAAAGGGGATGCAGTATCTGTTAATGGTGTTAAAAAAGGGAAGGTTGTTGATATTTATTTACAAAATAATAAAAGTTTAGTTAAAGTTGTTTTGCAAAAACCGATTGATTTACGAAAGGATGCAACTTTTGCTATTACGATGATAGATCTTATGGGGGGAAAGAAAATAGATATTTCATCTGGAAAATCGGATATCCCATTGGATTATACACAAGTTCAACACGGTTATTTTGCAGGAGATATTCCATTTTTAGTTTCTGAAATTTCTAAATTATCTTATAAAATTCCAGTAATTTTAGATGAGATTTCATTAACATTGAATTCAATGAATAAAATAATAAATGATGATGAATTATTACCAAAATTAAAAGAAACCATAAAAAATGTTAACGAATTAGTTGATAATGTAAATGGTTTAGTTAAGGATAATAAAGAGAATATAAAAATTATTTCCCAAAATACTGCTGAAATTACACAACAAACAAAAGATATGATAAACACCAATAAAGATGAATTAAAGTTAACATTAAGTGAAACGAAGCATTTGGTAACAAATTTAAACGAATTAACAAGAAAAGTAGATACATTGCTTGCACAAACACAGTCGAAAAAGAATAATTTGGGAAAACTTTTATACGACGAAAAATTGATTGAGCAATTGAATACATCGGCGAAACAATTAAAAGAAATAATGGATTTAATTCAAAATCAGTTGCAAAATGAAGGGGTTAATGTAAGAGCAAAAATAAGAGTGTGGTGATGATTTTAGGGATAGGATGCGATATTATAGAAATAAAAAGAATTAAAAATTCAATAGAGAAATTTGGTGAAAAATTTTTAAACAAAATATTCACACAAAAAGAAATTGAATATTGCACTTCGAAAGCTATCTCCGAGCAGCATTTTGCAGGAAGATTTGCAGCAAAAGAAGCAATTGCAAAAGCATTATATCAATCTGGAATTAAAAAAGTTGATTGGCTAAATATTGAAGTATTGAATAATGATTTAGGCATTCCTTTTGTAAAATTATATGATTTAAATTTAATAAATGCGGAAATAAAAGTTTCAATTTCACATTCAAATGAAAATGCAATAGCGTATGCAATAATTGAAAAAATTGAGGAGAAAAATAATGAGTAAATTTAATTGGACGAAAGTTAAAGAATATTCTGAAATTATCTATGAAAAGATGGATGGAATTGCAAAAATTACAATAAATAGGCCAGAGAGACGAAATGCATTTACACCGGAAACTGTGAAAGAAATGTATGACGCATTTCTTGATGCAAGAGAAGATTTAAAGATAGGTGTTATTCTGTTGACAGGGGCTGGACCTGCAAAAGATGGTAAATATGCTTTTTGTTCAGGTGGAGATCAAAAAATCAGAGGTGATAAAGGTTACGTTGATAAAGGTGGAGTACCAAGATTAAATGTTTTAGATTTGCAAAAATTAATAAGAAGTATACCTAAGCCAGTTATCGCATTAGTAGCAGGTTATGCTATTGGAGGTGGTCACGTTTTACATGTAGTTTGTGATTTAACAATAGCAGCCGATAATGCTATATTTGGCCAAACAGGACCAAAAGTTGGAAGTTTTGATGGTGGTTTTGGAGCAAGTTATTTGGCAAGAATAGTAGGTCAGAAAAAAGCAAGAGAAATTTGGTATTTATGTAGGCAATACAATGCGCAAGAAGCCTTAGAAATGGGTTTAGTAAATAAAGTTGTACCAGTTGAACAATTAGAAGAAGAAGGAGTCCAATGGGCAAGGGAAATTTTAGGGAAGAGTCCTTTAGCTATTCGTTTGCTAAAATCTGCTTTTAATGCCGAGTTGGATGGGCAACAAGGCATACAAGAACTTGCAGGAAACGCTACACTATTGTATTATATGACTGAAGAGGGGCAGGAAGGTAGAAATGCTTATAATGAGAAGCGCAATCCAGATTTTTCAAGATTTCCAAAACTACCTTAAAAGGTAGTTTTTTGTTATTATACAAAATATATTTAAATTTAAAAACTCAAAAAATAAATTTGGTTAAAAAATGTTTCTATTTTCATTGTTAGGACCGCGTTTTGAGCAAGGCGGTTTTTTTATGTATCCAATTCTTATTTCATTTATTATTGGATTAACTTTTATAATAGAAAGAATTATAACTCTTAAAAAATCGTCTGTAAACACTAAAAAGTTTTTGAATGAGTTAAAAGCAATTCTTGCTACAAAAGGTCCGGAAGCAGCAGCAAAATATTGTGAAGATAAGAAATATTCAATTTCAAATATATTTTATGCTGGCTTGGTACGAGTTGAAAATGGCATTGAAGCAGTTGAAAAAGCAATAACAACTTATGGATCTTTAGAAATTGCTTATTTAGAGAAAGGTTTGATTTGGATTTCACTTTGTATCACAATAGCTCCAATGTTAGGCTTTACAGGTACTGTTCAGGGTATGATTTCTGCTTTTGATGCAATTAAGGAAGCCAATCAAATTTCACCAAGGATTGTAGCAAGCGGTATTTCTATTGCATTAATTACTACATTATTTGGTTTAATTGTAGCGATGATTTTGCAAGTTGGTTATAATTATATTGTTAGTCAAATTAATTTAATTGTTGCAGAATTGGAAGAAGCAACAATTGAATTTATGGATATTTTAAATCTTACATTAGAAAAACAACATACTCAAGAAAGTGTTCAAAAGGAATAGAATACCGCAAAGTAATATACCTTTAATTTCAATGGCTGATGTCTCATTTTTATTACTTTTATTTTTTATTATTACATCTACCTTTGACATGGATAGTGGAATTTCACTATCTTTACCAAAGTATACACATAAAAAAGAAAGTGTTGAAATAAATAAAGACCGTGTTTTAATATTTTTTATTGATGTAAATAACAATGTTTATATAAACTCGAATAAAAGTACTTTTGAAAATGTTACTAATGTTGTTCGTAATAAAATTGTTAGTTTTATTGATAAACCTGATAACGAAAAACTTGTTATTTCGCTTGATTATGATAGTAGAGCAAAATATGAATATTATATAAAGTTAATGGATAACATAAAATTAGCTTTTGCCATTGAAAGGGAAATTTTATCTAAAAAAATTTATAAAAAAAGTTATAAGGATTTAAATTCTTCCGAAAATCAAGAAATTAGAAAAAAAATTCCATTCATATTAAATTTTAAGTATGATTAAAGATAATTTTAAAAAAGTATCAGCTGAAATTCCGCAGACATCGCTTTCGGATATAATATTTATTTTACTTTTATTTTTTATGGCAACAACAACATTTCAGAATTATGAAAAGTTAATTAATCCAGATTTACCAGTTGCTAAAGCTCTTGAAAAACTTGAAAATAAGAAGGATGTCGTTCAGATTTTGATAGATAAGAATAAAATTATTCAAATAGATAATAATATTGTTGATAAAACCGAAATTGAAAAGTTAATTAAAGTTAAAGTTGAGGAAAACCCTAATTTAATAATTTCATTAAAAATTGATAAAGATCTTGAAATGAATTATATTACAGAAATTCAAAAAAAAATAAGAAAAGCAGGCTGTACAAGAATAAATTATTCATTATTAGAACAAAATTGATGAGGTAAATATGAATTTAAAAGACAAAATCAATGAAGAAATTAAATCGTGCATGAAATCTGGTGATAAATTAAGATTAGAAACAATAAGATCTATTAGAGCTTTGATTTTAGAATTCGAAAAAAGTGGTGCAAATAAAGAATTAACACCTGATGAAGAAATTAAATTATTAAATGCTGCAGCTAAAAAAAGAAAAGATGCTATTGAAGTTTATGAAAAAGCTGGTAAAATTGAACAAATGGAAAAGGAAAAAAAAGAGCTTGAAATAATTCAAGAATTTTTGCCAAAGCAATTAACAGAAGATGAAATAAAAGAAATTGTTAAAAAAGTAGTTGAAGAAGTTAATGCGCAAGGGAAAAAAGATTTTGGTAAAGTTATGCCGGTAGTTATGAAACAAGTAAGTGGCAGAGCTGATGGTAAAATGGTAAAATCTATTGTTGAGGAAATTTTAGGTTAATGAATAGTGTTGATTACATAATTATTATTTTTGCTGCTATTGGTTTTATTTTAGGTTACAAGGATGGATTTTTAAGAAAAATAATTGGTATTGCTGGTTTAATTTTAGGAATTTATTGTGCATTTAAATTTTACGTAAAAATTTCTCCTTTTTTTATAAATTTTTTTGAAGGGGATAGATATTTAAGTGATATAGCTGCTGGACTTATAATTTATGTAATTATTGTGTTAATATCATCTATTTTAAAAAGGATTGTTCATCCATTTGATAAAGTTAACTTCTTAGTAAATAAACTTATTGGTGGTGCAGTTGGTGTTGTTCAAATGTTAATTTATTTGAGCTTAATTTTTCTTATTTTATACAATTTTAATTTTCCTGAAAGGTCAAAAGCAAAAAAATCAAAATACTATTCTAAGGTTATAAAAATTGTTCCGAGTGTTTTAAACAAAGTGACAGACTCGACAAATACAATACGTGAAACTCTAAATGATATTATAAAAAATTCAGAAAACTAATTTTATGTTTAATAAATTTTCGACAGAAGCGCTTGACTTTCAAAAAGTATTGAAACTAATTGAGAAATATTGCATTACAGATATAGCCAAGGAACAAATATTAAATTTAACTCCATCCGATGATATTTCAAAAATAGAATTGACATTAAAACAAATTGATGAAGCAAAAAATGTACTTATCGATAATAAAATTCTTCCGTTAAATTATTTTGATGATATACTTTTAGAGGTTAAACAAAGTAGTATAGAAGGTTTAGTATTATCGCAAAAGGCAATTTTAACACTAAGTAGCATGCTTATATCCGTCCGAGCAATTAAAACATTTTATAAGAATAATGTAAACTATTTTGATAAGTTAAAATTTCAATTCCAACTTTTGGATGAATTACAAGTTGTGAAAAATGGGATAGATAAAGTTTTTGATAATAATGGGAATATTAGGAATGATGCATCAGAAGAATTGAGAGATATAAGAAATGCTATACAAGATAAAACAATACAATTGAATAAAGTAATACAAAGAATTATTCATAATTTACAAAAAGATGGGGTTCTAAGGGATACTTCGCCTTCGATAAATGATGGTAGACTGGTGTTGCCAGTGAAAGCAGAACATAAAAGAAAAATAGTAGGCTTTATACATTCTGAATCTGCTACGGGACAAACCGTTTACATTGAGCCAGCCGAGACTTTGAACCTAAATAATGAAATTTTATCATTGAAGTTTGAAGAGCAAAGAGAAATTGAACGAATTTTGAGGAATTTAACAAAATTTATTTCTCAATATGCGAATGCGATAATTTTAAATATTGAGGTTTTAAGTTATTTAGATAGCATTTTTGCTAGGGCAAAGTTTTCAATTGAATATGAATGTAATAATGTTGTGATATCTAACAAAGGTAATTTGAAGATATTGAATGGTCGTCATCCACTTTTGTTAGCAAAATTAGGGAAAAAAGATACAGTACCTTTTAATTTAGTTTTTGAAAATAAAAAAGTTATTGTTATAACCGGACCTAATGCAGGGGGCAAAAGTGTTTTACTGAAAGCAGTAGGTTTGTTAGTTTTGATGTTGCAATCTGGCATTCACGTTCCTACAAGTCCGGATAGTGAATTTTGTATTTTTGAAAAAGTATTAGTGGATATTGGAGATAAGCAGTCGATTGAAGAGGATTTGAGCACCTTTAGTTCGCATCTTAATAATATAAAAAATATTATTGAAAATACCAACGATAAAACTTTGGTGCTAATTGATGAGTTGGGAACTGGAACAGATCCAGAAGAAGGTTCTGCGATTGGTTTAGCAACTCTTGTTGAATTACGAGATAGAGGCGGTAAAGTTCTTGCTACAACTCATTTAGGGAAAATTAAAGTTATAGCAAACGAACTTGAAGGTTTTGAAAATTCTTCTATGCAATTTGATATGAATAATTTAACTCCTAATTATATTTTTATGCAGGGAATACCAGGTTCTAGTTTTGCTATTTCACTAGTGCAAAAAACTATAAAAGATAATAATTTTTTGCAGCGCGTTCAAGAGTTTTTGGATGATAAGAAATTTAATTTAGAAAAAATGATTGCTAATTTGCAATTAAGCTATCAAGAATATGTTGAATTAAATAACAAACAAAGCATTGAATTATCAAAATATAAGGCGCTTGAAGATCTTTATAACAAAAAGATTAAAGAGATTGACAAGCAGAAAAAAGAGATTTTAATAAACGCAAAAAAAGAGATAAAAGAATATATTTATAACATAAAAAAACAGATTGAGAAAGAAATTTCAGAGATACGAAAATCTGAAGGAGATAAATTAAAAATAAAAGAAGCTCGTGTGAATATTGATAAAGTAGTAGAAAAATTCAATTCTGATTTTAAGAAAGTTACTGAAAAGGAAAAGATAGAAAATTATGAATTTAATGTTGGTGATTATGTTCAAATACAAGATTCACAGACTTATGGTGAGATAATAAATTTAAATTCAAGTAAAAATCTTGCAGAAATTTTAGTAAACGATATAAAAATGAAAGTTGAAACTAGGAAACTTAAACCTGCTAAAAAAGCAGATATTTCGAACTTTAATAAAAGTGCGCAAATTTACATCAAAGAAGATTATTCCTATCGTATTGATTTAAGAGGGAAAAGGCTTAATGAAATTGACAATTTATTGATTAATTTTTTGGATGATGCTTATTCGATGGGATTAGAGAAAGTTGAAATATTGCACGGTAAAGGAACCGGGGCTTTAAAAGAGAGAGTTAAACAAATCTTAAAAGACCAACCTTATATTAAAAACTTCTACTTTGCTTCATTAGAAGCTGGCGGAGACGGTATTACAATTGCCGAATTAAAGTAATAACCTAAATAATATACATTTATGAATATTTTATAATATATAATAAATGATTTTTTTGAACTTTAGTTTATAAAATAATTGTTTCATATTTGGAATTATTGAGGAAGCAATGAAAAAGTTAATAATATTTTTATTATTAGTAACAGTTATTTTTGCACAAAATAAATCATCGATATTTGGAACAATAACAGATAAAGTTACAAAAAAAAGGTTACCATATGTAACAGTTCTTATTGAAGGAACAAATCTAGGTGCCACGTCAAATGAAAAAGGTGATTACATAATAAAAAATATTAACCCCGGTACATACAATGTTCGATTTTCAGCTGTAGGTTACAAGAGCGTAGTTAAAACGGATGTTGTGGTTAATAATATAAAACCAACTGAATTAAATGTTGAAATTGAAGAAGTAAATATTGAATTGCAAGGAATAACAGTTAAGGCAGATTATTTTAATAACAGTGTTTTTGATCCGGTTAGTATAAAGAAATTTACTTTTGAAGAAATTAGGAGGTCACCAGGTGGGTTTGAAAATGTTGTAAGATCTCTTTCTGTATTGCCTGGTGTTGCACAGGTTAGTGCTGGTAGGAATGATATAATAGTTCGCTTAGGAGGACCTTCTGAAAATCTTTTTGTGATAGATGGCTTCCCTGTACAAAATATTAATCATTTTTTTAACCTAAAAACAAAATTAATAATAGTTAACAATATAAATAAACAGTATAATAAAATAACATCAAGTGTCATTTTCAGGTAAAATAATTTGCAATTTACATATAAATTGTGTAATTTTAAAGAATAGAAAAGAGGTTTTCTATGAATATTAAGCTAAGTTTTTATAAGCTTTTGCATATTATGAAAATAGATTCTGAATTAGAAGATCATGATGCAGTTTACGAGGAAATTAAGAAGAATGCAATATTCAAAGGGACAAATCTCTGGATTTTATTCTTTGCTATTATTGTTGCTTCTGTAGGTTTAAATATGAATTCTACAGCGGTTATAATAGGTGCAATGTTAATTTCTCCTTTGATGGGTCCTATTAATGCAATAGGTTATAGTATCTCTACTTATGATTTTCATCTTTTTAAAATTTCAATTAAGAATTTTATTTTTGCTATAATAGTAGCATTAAGTGGTTCGACACTTTATTTTGCTTTTACGCCAATATCCACGGAATCTTCAGAATTGTTAGCCAGAACAAGCCCTACTATTTATGATGTTATTATAGCGCTTTTTGGGGGGTTAGCTGGAATTATAGCAATGAGTAGTAAACTTAAAGGAAATGTAATACCAGGAGTTGCAATAGCAACAGCTCTTATGCCGCCTTTATGTACAACAGGTTATGGGTTAGCTACTGGTAAATGGAATTTTGCTATTGGTGCCTTTTATCTTTTTACAATTAATACAATTTTTATTGCTCTTGCGTCTGGACTTGTTTCAAAATTATTAAATTTTCCTATTAGAAATATTCTGGATGAAAAAAGAAAAAGAAAAATAAATAATATAATCACCGTAGTTATTATTTTATGCTTATTGCCAAGTGTTTATCTCGGCTATAGATTGGTATTAGAAGAAAGGTTTAAAAATAATGCCAAAAAATATGTTTCTAATGTATCACAATTCGAAGGAATTTATCTCCTTAAAAATGAAATTTTACCAAAAGAAAACACTATTATTTTGGTTTATGGTGGAGTTCCTTTAAATGAAAAACTGAAAGAACAAATTACTTTAAAAGCAAAAGATTTTAATTTATTAAATACAAATATAGTTATTAAAGAGGGATTAGTATTTAACTTTAAGGATTTTGCAAATGATGAAGTTTCAATGTTAAAAGAAAAAATTATAAACTTAAAATTGGCACTTGAAGAAAAAAATAAAGAATTAAATGCTATTATGGAAAAACAAAAAATAGGGGCTGAGCTTCTTGAGGAAATTAAAATAATAATTCCAATTATAGAAAATATTTTTTATGCAGAGACGAAAAGTATAGATGAAAACAATAATGAAATAACAATTCCCATTGTTTTAATTAAAAGCAAAGATAAATTAACACATTCAACTATTCAAAAAGTTAATGAATGGCTTAAAAAGAGACTTAAAAATGATAATGTTAAATTATTCTTAGAGTAAATTTATAAATTATCTATTTACTTTCTACTACAATATTACCAACATTTGTTTTTAAATTAATGGTATACTTGCCATCGTTTACTTTTTTGGTTATATTCTTTTGGGGTATAGATGATATATTTGTAATCCCAAAATCTTCTGCTGAAATATTACCAACATTTGTTACTAAATTAAAAATGTAACTGCCTTTCGGGTCAGCAATTAAATTTATATTACCAACATTAGATGTAGCACTTATTGTGGAATTCATATTTAGTGGTTCGATATCGATATTCCCAACATCACTTATAGCGATAAGAGAATTAAAATAGTTATTAATGAGGATATTTCCAGTATTACTTCTAACTTCTAATTTTTTAGTATTGTAATCGTTTATATTAATATTGCCAACATTTGTATTAATGAATAAATTTTCGAATATTTTGGGTAGATATATATCTAGTTTAATACTACCGTTATAAAATGGTTTTGTTTTTTTCTGAGTAGAAATAATTTCAAATGTAGAATTTTCTTTGATAATACCAGTAATTTCATTATTATCCAGAACATCTTTATTACCGGTATAGCGGATAGAAATTGAAATTAATTTATCGTTAGTTGAGTGGATTTTTATATCAGAAATATCAGAAATTATTGATAAATTATTTGAAGCTTTGGGGTCAAAAACTATTTTATTATCTTTATTGTTTGATAATAAGTGTGAGTGTAAGTTAATAATAAAAATAATTACAAATATTATAGTTTGTTTCATGATAATTCTCTCGTTGCTTGTATATATTAAGACATAATATTATCAAAAGGGTTACAAATTATTTAAAAAGATTATAGCCTGCGGGTAATATTGTTGATATCATATATAATTTATTGTTATTTAATAAGATATGTGAGAACGAAATTAACTAAAACTTAACATTTTGTTGTGTAATTTGTATTCTTACCAAACTTATTGATAATGAATAAATTATATAAGAACGATATAGTTTGGCGATATAAAATCCAGTTCTCATATATCTAATTGTAAATAAATGAGTTGTGTGAGAACATAAAATGATTTTTTGTAATAATTATCGTTCTCATATAACTAATTGTAAATAAATGGATTATGTGAGAACAAAAAATATGTCGAATTTATTTATTCTATCCATTTCTTATGGATATAATCAGCAATTACTGGTGATTTTTCTTTGTCTGTAAATATTGTGTATCTCAAGGTTGTAAGTGAAAGATATTTAATATCTTTTCCGAAATTTGTATAAAGTTCTTTTAATATGTTTAGTTCTCTTGAGATGCCTTCTCCAAAAAGTGAAACAGCAGAGATATTTTCCGATTTAATGTTAATTCCAAGATAGTTTTGAAATTCTTTTACAAAATTTATATTATATAGGTTTTGAGTGTTAATGATAACTTTAATTTCATTTACAGTTGTTGATATTTCTTTTACTTCGATGTTATTAATGTTTAAAAATTCGATAGTTTTATTTAATATATCATAGCTATTTGGAATGAAAATAATAAGTATGTTGTTATCTATTGCAACGGTTTTAATGCCGGATGAAATATTATTTGGTAATTTTCTTATGATGGTTTCTTTTTCTCTTGAGAAAGTGCTTCTTGCGTAAATAGCAATATTTTTTTCTTTGGCAAATTGGACAGCATCGGCATTCAATACTTTGGCGCCCCAGGTTGCCATTTCCTGCATCACATCGTATGAAATTTCGGGTAAATGTTTCGCTTCTTTGATGACATTGGGATCTGCTGTATAGACGCCATCAATATCCGAGTAGATTTCGCAGCGAATAGCATCCAATGCAGCTGCAAGAGCAACTGCGGATGTATCTGAACCACCACGCCCTAAGGTTGTAATATCTCTTTTATAACTTACGCCTTGGAAGCCGCCTACAACGACGATTTTATTTTTTGTTAATTCATCTTCCACTCTGAAAGGGCGAACTTCAATTATTTTTGCGTTATTATGGTTATCGTTTGTTATAATTCCTGCTTGTGAACCAGTAAGAGAAACAGCATCTTCGCCCAAATCTTTAATGGCCATACATAGTAAAGACATTGTAATTCTTTCGCCGGTAGAAAGTAACATATCCATTTCACGGCTATCAGGATTTTCGGTAATACTTTTTGCTAATTCAATTAGGTTATTGGTGGTTTTTCCCATAGCAGAAACTACAACAACAACGTTATAGCCAGCTCTTTTAGTAGTAACAATCATTTGTGCAATTTTTTTTATTTTTTCTATATCTGCAACACTGCTACCGCCATATTTTTGGACTATAATTTGCATAGATTTTTACTCGCTTTTTAATACTTTTTGGATAACAGTTTTTATTTTTTGGATATCATCATTATTTAAGTTAGCAGTTAGAGATAATCTTAAACGGCTTGTTCCCTGGGGAACTGTAGGAGGACGAATGGCTAACAATAGAATTTCATTTTCTTGAAATAAACGTGCTAATTTTAAAGTTTTTTCGTTATCGCCAATGATAATAGGTATTATTTGGCTTTGTGATATTGATTTAGATTGCGTGGAATTTTCAATAAAAGATCTAATTTCTGAGCTTATTCTTTTCAGATATTGTCGCTCTGAAGTAAGATTGATTATTTCGTCTAAAATAAAGTTTGTCCAATAAAGATTTACAGAAGGTAAAGCAGTGGTGAAAATAAGAGAACGAGCGGTATTTAAAATATAACGATAGAGTATATCATTAACAACGCAAAAAGCACCAATTGATGCGAATGCTTTACCGAATGTAGCAATTAAAATATCGATATCAGAAATAATGTTTAATTCTTCGGCGAGCCCAAGGCCTTTTTCGCCAAAAACACCAATTGCATGAGCTTCATCGATGTAGAGAAGGCAGTTATATTTATTTTTTAGTTCAACCAATTTTTTTAGATCAGCAATATCACCATCCATACTAAAGAGACTTTCGGAAACAATTATGGCATTGTTATATTGCTCTCTATATTTTTGCAGTAATGTTTCTAAGTGGTTATAATTTAAATGATTATACCTAAAGTGTTCGGCATCAGAAAGTTTTATCCCGTCAATAATACTTGCGTGGTTTAATTTATCTGAAAAGATAACATCGTTTTTTTCTGTTAAAGCAGGAAGCAAACCAGAATTTAAATGATAACCGCTATTAAAGATAATGGCTTTTTGTTTTTGATAAAGATTTGCAATTTTATTTTCAAGTTCTGTGTAAATATTGGAGTTGCCAGTTAAAAGTCTAGAAGATGAAGATGTAAAGTCGATATTAAAAAGTAAATTATTTTGAAGAAGATAGTTGTAAAATTCTCTTAGAATTTCATTATTTGTTCCGATGCCTAGGTAATCATTAGAAGAAAGATTTAATAGCTTTTTGTTTTCAATGAAAATATTTTGGTTTTCTTTTTTATCAATTTTTTTTAAATCACGAATGAGATTTTTTTGCTCGAGGTATTGAAGTTTTTTTAAGTAGTAATCGTATGAATTCATTTTAATAATATTTTATTTAATTTGTAAATTTAGTATTTTTAAATTTTAAAAAAAAATTAAGATAATGCCAGAAAATGAAATAGAACATTTAGATTTTTATGGTCATTTAGAAGAATTAAGGAAACGATTAATTTATTGTGTTTTATATGTTATATTTTTTACATCGATATCTTTGTTTTTTGGTAATGATATAGTAAATTCAATATTATTGTTTCCTGCGCGGCAAGTAGGATTAAAATTAATAAATTTAAGACCTTTTGGGCAAATTTTATTGTATTTTAAGGTTAGTTTTTTTGCAGGATTTATAATATCTATACCGTTTGCAGTTCATCAGTTGTGGTTATTTTTAAGACCTGCTCTTTTGAAAAATGAGAGAGTTATTGCTAGGAATATAATTTTAAGTTCATTTATATTGTCTATCATAGGAGCATTATTTATATTTTATTTATTTTTGCCGATTTCATTGAAATTTGTTGTAGAATTTGGATCGAGCTATATAGAAAATCAAATAGATATTGAAGAATATTTAAGTTTATTGATATTGTTATTTACTGGTGCAATTATAATTTTTGAATTGCCGATAATAGCATTTATATTCAGTTATTTTGGTATTTTGAAATCATCTTTTATGAAAAAATATCGAAGACACGCATTAGTAGTGATATTTATTTTATCGGCAATATTAAGTCCGGGGACAGATCCAGTTTCGCAAATATTGTTAGCAATACCGTTTATAATTTTATATGAAATAAGTATATGGGTTTGTAAATTTACAGAGAAAATTAAAATAAAAGGGATAGAAAATTGAAAAAGGAAAAAATTTTAGTAACATCTGCATTACCTTATGCAAATGGAACAATACATTTGGGGCATTTAAGTGGCGCATATTTACCAGCAGATATTTTTGTAAGATATAAAAGATTGCAAGGTGCTGATATAATTTATGTTTGTGGTTCAGATGAACATGGAGTAGCAATTACAATTACAGCTGATAAAGAAAAAATTACACCTAAAGAAGTTATTGATAAGTTTCATAACATTAATAAAGAAGCATTTGAAAAATTTGGAATGAGTTTTGATATTTATTCGCGAACAAGTATTTCAGAACATCACGAATTAGCGCAAAAATTTTTCAAAGATTTTTATGATAGAGGCATATTAGTAGAGAAAAAATCATTACAATTTTATGATGAACAAGCAAAAATGTTTTTGCCTGATAGATATGTGGAAGGTACTTGCCCAAATTGTGGGTCTGACCAAGCAAGAAGTGATGAATGCGAGGCTTGTGGTGCTTTATACGATCCAACAGAATTAAAAAATCCGAAAAGTAAAGTTTCTGGCCAGACACCAGTATTAAAAGAAACATCACATTGGTATTTCCCGTTGCAAAACTTCCAAAAAAGATTAGAGGAATATGTTTATACAACAGCAGAAAAGAACAATTGGAAAGAAAATGTTATAAATTATTGTAATGGATGGTTTAAAGCAGGATTACAAGAAAGAGCTATTACGCGTGATTTAGATTGGGGTGTAAAATTACCAATTGAAAATGGGGAAGGTAAAGTTCTTTATGTTTGGTTTGATGCAGTTTTAGGTTATATTTCTGCTACACAGAAATTAGGAGAACAATTAGGAAAAGATTTAGTAAAAGAATTTTGGCAAGATCCAGAAACAAAATATTATGCATTTATTGGAAAAGATAATGTTGTTTTTCATTGTATAATTTTCCCAGCAATGTTAATGGCATGGAATGATGGTCATCCAGATGAGCAATATATTCTACCTGCTAATGTACCTGCAAATGAATTTTTAAATTTTGAAGGAAAAAAATTTTCCAAAAGTAGGGGTTGGGGAATTGATGTTATAGATTTTCTCAAATTATTCCCAGCAGATTTACTAAGATATACTCTTGCTGCCAATTTACCAGAAACAAGAGATACAGACTTTTTCTGGAAGGAATTTCAAATGAGAACAAATGGTGAACTTGCTGATATTTTAGGAAATTTTGTAAACAGGACATTAACATTTGTAAACAGAAATTTTGGTAATGAAGTGCCATCTGCTGTAACTCTTGAAGATATTGATAAAGAAATGATAGAACTTTTGGAAAATGCTCCACAAAAAATATCAACATATTTTGATAACTTTAAAATGAAGGATGGTGTAAATGAAATAATGAATATAGCTAGAGCTTGTAATAAATATTTTAATGATAGCGAACCTTGGAAAACAGTAAAGAATAATCAAGAAAAATGTGCAACAACGCTAAATATTTGTTTACAAGCAATTTACACATTAGCAGAATTATTAAGCCCTGTAATTCCAGAAACAAGTAAAAAAATGTTTAATATGCTTAATGCTGAGCCTACAGTATGGGATAATGCTGGAAAAATGAATTTAAGTGTTGGCCATAAACTTGGTAAAGCTGAGATTTTATTTACAAAAATAGAAGATGCAGTTATTGAAGAACAAATTAATAAGTTGGGTGTAGTTGAAAATCAAGAAAATAAGGTATTAGAATTAAATATAAAAGATGAAATTTCTATTGATGATTTTGCAAAAGTAGATTTAAGAGTAGTAGAAGTTTTAGAAGCTGAAAAAATTGCTAAAAGTAATAAATTATTAAAATTGAAGGTAAAATTGGGTAGCACAGAAAGACAAGTAGTTTCAGGTATTGCGCAACATTATAAACCAGAAGAATTAGTTGGGAAAAAATTAGTACTTGTTGCTAATTTAAAACCTGCTAAATTGATGGGAGTTGAATCACACGGAATGATTTTAGCAGTTGAGGATAAAGAAGGAAAATTAAAAGTTGTTGAAATTAAAGATGATGTAGAAACAGGAAAACAAGTTAAATAGGTTTTTACATTGAAAATTTATCAAAAATATGATAATTACATTTTTGATTTAGATGGTACAGTTTACCTCGGGAATGAAATAATTCCCGGGGCAAATGATACGATTAATTTTTTAATTGAACAAAAAAAGAATGTTGTATTTATTTCTAATAAAACAATTTATAACGTTGGTGATTACGCTAAAATATTAAATAAATTTGGTATTAAAATAGCAGCTGAGCAGATAATAAATGCAACATTAGTAATTGCTGATTTTTTGAAATCCAACTTTCCAAAAGCTAAATTTTATGCTATAGGCGAGAAAAAGTTTATAGAAAGTCTTGAAAAAATTGGGTTAGTTTATACGGAAAATGTTGATAAAATAGAAATTGTGATAATTACACTTGATAGATTTTTGAATGATAAAAAAATACAAATTGCAAAAGAAGCTATTTTAAAAGGTGCCAATTTTTTTGCTGCAAATATCGATAATACTTGTCCTGTGGAAGGGAAAAAACAAATTATTGATGCGGGAATTGTTATCAAAGAATTAGAAAGTTTAACAAAGAAAAAATTAGAGTTACATTTTGGGAAGCCTACTGAGTTTATGATAAATTACATTTCAAAATTTATAGAAATTAACGATAAAACTATTCTTATAGGTGATAGATTGGAAACTGATATTTTGATGGGAAAAAAAATGAAAATAGATACGGCTTGGGTTCAAACTGGTATAAGTTATTTAGAGAAAGATATTAAAGTTTTTCAACCGACTTACGTTTTGACAAGTATTTGTGATATTTTAAGTTATGAAATTTGAAATTTTTAATTCTGATTTAAATGAAATAATTGTATTTTTCAATGGTTTTGCGCTTGATGCCAATCCTTTCTGGTTCTTACAAAATCAAAATAAAGCTATTCTTCAAATTAGTTCATATAACGATTTAAAATTTAATTTTATTGATGAAATTTTAATTAAGTATAATAAAAAATACCTTATTTCTTATTCTTTAGGAGTATTTGTAGCAGCTTATTATTTGTTGAATAGAAAATTTGATTTTGAAAAAATAATTGCAATTAACGGAACCTTAAAACCTATTGATGAAAAGTTTGGCATAAATCTGAAGATGTTTGATTTAACAATTAAACTTTTTGATAATATAGGAAATGAAAAATTTTATCGTAATATGTTTGATAATGAAGTAGAATATAATGAATTTATGATAAGACAACCTTTTGGCGATGCATTACAAAGAAAAGAAGAATTAATTTTCCTAAAAAATTTAATTTTATCGAAAGATTTGGCAGAAATGAAAAAAAATTTTAATCAGGTTTATATATCAAAAAATGATAGAATTATGTCATATAAATCGCAGAAATTATATTGGGAAGGGGCAAATGTAATTGAATTGGAAGCAGGACATTTCCCATTTTATAAGTATAAAAACATTTTTGATGTTTGAAAGGAAATTTATGAATTTGAGCTTACTATCTAAAAGATTTTTGAAAGCTGCAAATAGCTATAATGATAATGCTATTGTTCAAAAGAAAATGGCTGATTTGTTGTTTGATAACTTATTGAAAATCAATAAGAAAGAATATAAAAAAATTCTTGAAATTGGTTGTGGTACCGGATTTGTAACAGATAAAATATTAAATGAATTAAAATTTGACAAATTATTAATTAACGATATTGTTGATGAATATTGCAATTTGCACGTAAAAAAATCTGAAAAAATAGAAAAAATTATAGGTGATATCACTAATATTATAGAAAACATTGAAAAAGTTGATTTAGTTTTATCAAATGCAACGTTTCAATGGATTGAAGATAAAAATATTTTTTTTGAACAATTAGCTAAAAAATTAACTGATGATGGAATTTTAGCATTTAGTACATTTGGACCAGAAAATTTTAAAGAAATTAAAAATACTTTTGGGATTGGATTAGAATATTTAACTGATGATGAATATTTAAAACTTTTGGAAAACAATTTTGAAATTATTTATCACAATAGTTATATCGAAAAATTGAATTTTAATTCATTTATTGAATTACTAAAACATATGAAGCTCACAGGAGTTAATTCTATAAAACATTTTGTATTAAATAATTATAAAATTTCACATTATCAACAAAAATACATAGAAAATAATAATACAAATTCTTATATTTTAACATATAATCCTATAATTATAATAGGTAAAAAAAAGAAATGAAATATTTTATAACAGGAATAGATACAGATGCAGGGAAATCTGTAGTAACAGGGCTATTGGCAAAATTTTTACTTTCTATTGGCAAAAATGTTATAACCGCAAAATTGGTTGAGACAGGAAATACAACAGGAATATCACACGATATAACTACACATAGAAAAATAATGGGGCAGGAATTAAATTATTTAGATTATAATAATGATACTTGCCCGCAGTTATTTGAACTACCAGCATCTCCACATTTAGCTGCAAGTTTAGAAAACTCTTACATAGATTTTGAATTGATAAACAACAAACTTATGCATTTAGAGGAACAATTTGAAATTGTTTTGGTAGAAGGTGCAGGTGGGCTATTTGTTCCGTTAAAAGGTAAGTATACAACATTTGATTTTATAGTTGAGAATTACTCACCTGTGATTGTAGTTTCCACAAATAAATTGGGGAGCATTAATCACACATTGATGACCGTAAATCACTTACTTAGTTCGATGGTACAAGTTGCGGGCATAGTTTACAATAAAATTTATGATGAAAATCCACTTATAACACAAGATACAGAAGAGTATTTGAAAAATTACTATGAAACCATTCCAGTAATCCCAGTTGATAAAATTGATTTAAAAAATCCACCAATAATTGATTTCACTCCTATTTTTGAAAATACGATGAATTGAAAATTATACTGCTTAAGTGTAAACAAGTATTAATGAAACATACTAGAAAAATTCAGATATGCATCGTATAAGGAATATTATTTTTTTATCTTTTAGTTGTATTAAAAAATATTTATGGTGTAGCATTTATTTTGCCTTTTTTTGCTTAGATAATGAATAAATATGAAAAAAAATTATAAAAATTGAATAGTAAAAAATTGTTTTGGTGTAATAAAGTAAAAAAAGTTGCAAATATTAAAAAAAATTTTATATTAACTGAGAATATTGAGTAATTAACATAGGAGTAAAAATGCAAAAAATATCTGTAGGTGTTTTGGGAGCCACTGGAAGTGTTGGCCAAATGTTCATTAAATTGTTGTCAGAGCATCCTTTTTTTGAGTTGAAGGAGGTTGCAGCATCGGAAAGAAGCGCGGGCAAAAAATATAAGGAAGCGGCAAATTGGATTTTATCCGGAGGTGTTCCTCAAAAAGTTGCAAATTTGGTGGTTAAAAATGTATATGATAGTTTTGACTCTAAAATTTTATTTTCGGGTCTTGATGCATCAATTGCAGGAGAGGTAGAAAGTGAATTGGCTAATCGTGGGCATATAATTGTTTCGAACTCGAAAAATCATAGATGGGATAAAGACGTTCCACTTTTAATTCCTGAAGTTAATTACGAGCATTTACAACTTTTAAAATATCAAAAATTTAATAACGGTGGAAAAATTTTGACAAATCCCAATTGTTCAACAATTGGGATGGTGATTGCATTGAAACCGATTTGGGATAATTTTGGGATTGATGCTGTGAATGTTGTCACAATGCAGGCCCTTTCTGGCGCTGGTTATCCCGGTGTTGCAAGTTTGGATATTATCGATAATGTGATTCCTTTTATTGGTGGAGAGGAGGATAAATTGGAAACTGAGCCGAGAAAAATTTTGGGCTCTTTTGATGATGGTGTGATAAAATTGGCCGATATTAAGATTAGTGCATCTTGCAACAGAGTTGCGGTTGTGGATGGGCACACTGAATCAGTTCAAATTAAGTTGAAAAATAAAGTTTCTAAAGAGGAAATTATTAAGGTTTGGAATGAATTTAAATCGAAGCCGCAGGAGTTAAATTTACCTTTTGCGCCCGAAAGACCGATTTATTATTTTACAGAGGATAAATATCCGCAGCCAAGACTACATAGATTATTGGATAAAGGTATGGCTGTTTCGGTTGGTAGGTTGAGAGATTGTAATTTGTTTGATTATAAATTTACAGTTCTTTCGCACAATACAATTCGTGGAGCGGCCGGGGGCTCAATTCTTTGTGGGGAAATTCTTGTTGCTGAAAATATGATATAAATCACATAAGGCTGCCTTTCGGCAGTCTTTTTATTTTATTATACTATGTGTATGCGTTGATTTAAAAAAATGGGAAAATTTATTTCATTAATTCTTCAAAATGTTTAACTTTATCGTATTTTTCATCCCTAATTTCCCGGATAGAGATGTCATTCCTAACTTGTTTGAGGAAGTTGCTAAAATCGGGGTTAATTTTTGCAATTTTGTTAACAGTTTCCAAATCGAGATAGTCTTTTTGACGAGCGGGAAGAATAATTTTAGTAGAATCAGGATCGTCAATATCCAATTCGATGACGCCGATTCCGAAGGCATTATTAAGTCTTTTCAATTCTTCGTGGAATTCTTCATCTTTTTCGATATTAGCAGCAACAATATATCCTTCGTTAGCCCAAGAGGAATTGGAAACGGCCTGGAAATAGACTTCTCTTAAATTATTAAAATCGAGTTTTCGTTTCAGTTCATAAGAATATATTTTTACTAATGGGTAGTTCAAATCTTTAGATAATTGATAAAGTTCATCTTGCCATTTATCAAAGTAGAAATAAACGCCAACCATGTCTGGGTGTAACCATTGAGCGTATTTATTTTTATTTGATTTTTCGTGGAAAATAGTTTTGGTATAAATGCTGTGGAAATTAAAAAGGTAGTAAGTTAAGTACTTATGTAATTCTCTTTCATGAAAATCATTTTCATCATTCTTAGTTATAAGTTTTTCTTGCGGTTTAATTTGCATATTTTTAAGGAAAAAACGAGTAGGTCTTTCGGCTGCTTTAATAAAAATAGAATTTGGGTTATCGCGTAAGTCGATATATATTCTTGCAGCAATAGAAGCCCAAGGCGTTTTACCATTAGTTCCGACAAGCGTGTTATATTTATGTTGGATAGCATATTCCCAAATTTCGTTAGCAGACATAGGCAGATTAGTTTCGGATATTACTTTCTGGGCAAGTTCAAGGAAAGTCATCAAGTGCTCCAAATTATTACAGATTAGAAAAAAAATATAAAAAATAATTTTTTTAAAAAAAAATTTAGCATAGCTCAGACGGTGTAAGCTTAAAGCCCCTTGCGGCTTAAGCTCAAGCCGCAAGGGGCAAGCGGGCCCGAAGGGGCCCGCTGAAAATTCTTCCCTACAAAAAATAACCAATTGTGGCTCATA
>Ga0116168_1000331_pt1 | contig 48377 bp, 49 predicted proteins | sample AD_UKC129_MetaG_FD_89795 | JGI IMG/M metagenome (GOLD analysis project Ga0116168, IMG submission 89795) | Active sludge microbial communities of municipal wastewater-treating anaerobic digesters from Canada - AD_UKC129_MetaG | ecosystem: Engineered > Bioreactor > Anaerobic > Digestate | place... | reverse complement strand
GAGAGCATGGCGGAATGTGGTTGTCAAGGAAAAGCCCGGTTTGGGCCCTTGACAACCACATTAGCGGAAATTAAAGAAACATAGTAGAAAACAATTTACACCACTTGACAAGACACTATCTAATTTTAGAAATCAATTAAATATTTTTATAAATTACTTTACTTTATTCTTAACATTGAAGCTTTGGCACTTTATATAACCTGATATATTTTTTTTAATGCTTCAAATTAAAAATTAAAAATTGCACAATATAACTGTTCATTGTAAAATATAATAAGAGGCGCAGATGCCAAGTGATAAACTTGACTTCTGTGCTTTTTTTAATATTATTGGGCATTTAATTAGGTCAGGTGATGCGATTGAGGTCAAAGTGGATGATAAAGCAATCTACCTTAAGCGGGATTATTTTGGCTATATTCTTTTTTATTGCTGTTATGCTTATTTGGAGTATATTGTATATGAATTCCAGCATAAGGGCTGAGCAAATTGCCGAAAAGAGGCGGACGGAATTTAAGCAGCTGGGAATTGACCTGGCGGATGCTTCGGACTATCTAACCGATGAAGCACGTAAATTTGCGGTTACAAGAAAAATAGTCCATTTGGAAAGGTATTGGGAGGAGATTAATGTAATCAGAACAAGGGATAAAGTTATTTCAAGGCTTCAGGAATTGGATTCGCCCAAAGAGGAATTGGAACTTCTGGCAAAGGCCAAGAAGTATTCCGATGCTTTGGTGGAGACCGAAAGAAGGTCCATGCGTTTGGTTTTGGAGGCGTTGGGAGTGAAGGAATCCGATATGGCGCCGGAAGTTGCTTCCTTTAGGTTAAGTGACGAGGATCAAAGGCTGAGCAAGGAAGATAAGCTGCAAAAAGCTATAGAAATAATGTATGACGCCCGCTATGACAGTGACAAAAAAATATAATGGACCCCATAGCGGAATTTCAAAACATAATGAACTTAAGACTTGAGTCGGAGTTGGAGGCAGCCAGGAGAGGTACAGCCAGAGCAACGGTATTACAGATTATCCTTGCATTCGTTATAATCCTGGCAATTGCTATTCTGATTAGAATTATGTTTACGCAAGTTACCTATCCTATTAGGGATTATATATTAAAGCTAAAGGATTTTTCCTTTGATGATGAAGAATTCCGGCTTGTACCGAGAGGTACCGTGGAACTTAACATGCTTGCCGAAAACTTTAATGAGTTATACAAGTCCTTTCACAGTGAGCTGGTAAGGAGAAAAAAAGCGGAAGAGACCATGAAAGCTGCCAGGGACGAAGCGGATCAGGCGAATAGGGCAAAAAGCGAATTTCTTGCCAATATGAGCCATGAAATCAGAACCCCAATAAACAGTATTATAGGTTATCAGTATTTGCTTAACAACTCCGTTCTTTCTCCCAAACAAAAGGAATATGTCGAAAATATAGGATTGGCGGCAAAGAACCTCCTGGCAATTATTAATGAAATATTGGACTTTTCAAAGATTGAAGCAGGAAGAATGGTATTGGAAGAAGTGGACTTTAATATCTACGATGTGTTAAGCGAACTTAATATAATTGTAGGCATGGAGGCAAGAAGAAAGGGAATTGAGCTTAGGATTGAGGTTGATGATGAAGTCCCCAGGTTTTTGAAGGGAGATATAACAAGGCTTAAGCAGATTATTATGAATTTGGTGTCCAACGGGATCAAGTTTACTCATGAAGGATATATTTCCATCAGGGTTGAATTGATTGAAAGAGAAAAGGATCATGCCAATATAAGTTTTAGTGTAACCGACACCGGAATTGGAATAAGTGAGGAACAAAAGAAGTTGTTGTTCCAGGCCTTTACCCAGGGAGATGCCTCTACTTCCAGAAAATATGGAGGTACAGGTCTTGGGCTGGCTATTTGCAAAAGATTGGTTGAGCTGATGAAAGGGGAAATAAATGTAGAAAGCCAGGTGGGCAAGGGCTCAACTTTCAGTTTTTGCCTGAGATTTAAAATAGCGGACTTTAGGGAACAGACAGATAAAAAAATCAATTCTGTAAATAAAAAGGAACGGTATAAAAGCATAAAAATTCTTTTGGTAGAGGACAGTGCCGTTAACTTGCAAATGACCAAAGAGATTCTTGAAAGTATGGGAATTGACACTGACACTGCCCAAAGCGGTGAGGAGGCTGTCCAGAAAGTTGAGAATAATGAATATAAGCTTATACTTATGGATATAAGGATGCCGGGTATGGACGGATATGAGGCCACAAGGAGAATCAGAAAGCTTGAAAAAGGCTGTATGCCTATTGTGGCACTTACAGCCGATGCGGTTGAAGGAGTGGAACAAAAGGCAAGGGAGGCAGGAATGAACGGTTATTTGACAAAGCCATTAGAGCCGGAAAAGCTTTTGGAGGTTATCAGAAGCATGACAAAAAACGGAGACCTGATGAAGGAAGAAAAAAACGAGATTTGTACAAAAGTTGCAGAGTCGGAGAAATCGGATAGTGTATACAAACATAAAACGTTGGACTTTGATGGTGCTGTAAGTAGAATGGGAGGAAATAGAGATAAATATATAAATATTCTAAAAAGCTTTATTGAACATCATAAAGATGACGGTGTAAAGATAAAGGAACTTATTGCATCGGGAAAAGACGATGAGCTAAAAAGGTTTCTGCATTCCCTGAAAGGAAGTGCAGCAAATATCGGGGTATTAGGACTTAAAGATTTGATTGTAAACTTGGAAAAGGATTTTACACATCAAAATTGTGAAGCAAACATAAAAATAGACCACCTGGAAAAAGAGCTTGAAAAATTAATCAAAGAGATAAATCAATATATTCAGGGTATTGATACACATAAAACAAGCAGTCCGGAAAACCACGAAAATAAAAATGTCCCTGAAGATTTGGAAAAACTGTATAGACTTCTTTTTACAGGGGATTCAATGGCTAAGATTTTTTTTGAAGAGAAGCTTACATATCTCGGTAAAGTTTTAAAACCTGAGGATTACCATGACTTGAAAAAGAAAATTTTATCCTATGATTTTCATAAGGCTATAGCAATTGTTGACAGGATTAAGCAGGATTTCTTCGATAAATTTGGGCCAGCCGTTTAAAATGAAGTAAAGGGGGAATTATGTGTACAGGGTATTGATTGTAGATGACGATGTGGCTGTAAGATATATGCTTAGAAGATATAAAGGCTGGGAGCCATTAGGCTTTGTATTGGGCGGTGAAGCCTCTGACGGCAGGGAAGCGTTAAGGAAACTCGATAAAGATTCTTATGATGTGGTCATATCCGATATAAAAATGCCCGGTATGGACGGTATTGAGTTTTTGAGCGAATTAAGAAATAACGGAAACGATATTTGTGTCCTGTTCTTAAGTACCCATAGTGATTTTTCATATGCAAAGCAGGGTATAAGGCTAGGGGTTTTTGATTATCTGACAAAACCCTTTAACGATGAAACTTTGAGCGAAGCCCTAGAGAGGGTTAAGGTTTATCTTGATGAGAAAAAGAAACAAAAAGCAATACGTGAATACACTAAAAATTCATTAAAAAACAGTCAGGCTTATTACTCAAAGAATGACAGCAAAAAGCTTGTTTCTGAAATTATGTCCGGAAGTTTGAGCGCAGTAAATTTGGGGGAGCAGCTTTTTGAAAAAATAACTAAATTTACTGAAGGCGATCTTGGAAAACTGGCAATATTGGTGGAGAATATTTTAATGGAAGTGGATGAAGGTATTTATAATGCCTTACCATGGATTAAAAATTTAGAAAACAGACCTTCCAATGAGAGTTTTGATGGAAAGGATGAAAAAGAACTAAAGGAACTGTTTATCGGTCATATAAGCAATTGGGTAAGACTTGTTGTGAAATTTGAACTGCATCAGTCGGACAGTCTGATGAGAAAAATTTGTGAATTTGTAATAAATCATGTGGAAGAGGATATAAAAATTGAAACTATAGCTAATGAATTGTATGTCAGCAGGGATTATATCGGTAAGTTATTCAAACAGAAAGCAGGATATAACTTAAGTGAGTATATTACAAAAGTAAAAATGGAACATGCCAAGTATTTGATTTCAAAAGGCCAGTATAAAAATTATGAAATATGCGAGAGGTTAGGTTACAAAAAAAGCTGATTACTTTTCACAACTTTTTAAAAGTTATGTCGGCTGTACACCTAGTGAATACAGGAAAGTTGCAAGTAAAAATATTTAAAACTTGAAGTTCTTTTTAAATAAAAATGCAAGCTTTAAAATCTAAAATTGCAAAAACTTCTGATTATTGGGGGAAAATAACTGTTTTATGGGGTTCTTTTTTTGGGGGTTTGACTGTAAAATAAAAACGTAATCAGTAATGAATGATTCCCGGTTCGAATCATAAAGCATAGCTTAGGTGCTATAAATGATGCACAATGTATGTGATTTTGTGCGTTGTTTGCAGCACCTTTTGCTTTATAATTATCAAAATCAAATCTTTATGGCCATAAGATGTGAAAATTTTTCTTTAGCACCATTACACGTGTAATATGGTTTATTGTATCGATTAATTGAAATGCAAAAATAAAAATTTGAATCAATAATTAACGGAAGGTGGTTAAGATTATGATAAAAAATAGATCTTATATGTTCGGTAAAATTGCAATAAAGGTTTTGGCAATAGCATTATCAACATTACTGATAATTACAGGCTGTTCCGGCAAAGTTGAGGAACCGGTTGATAACAATCCAGGGTCAAATACTTCAGCAGAGGACACCATAAAGGTGGGAATTCTTCACTCCTTAAGTGGAACCATGGCTATTAGCGAGGTATCCCTCAAAGATGCGGAGTTGATGGCAATAGAAGAGATTAATGCTGCAGGCGGTTTACTGGGCAAGAAAATTGAGCCGGTGATTGAAGACGGTGCTTCCGATTGGCCTACTTTTGCAGAAAAGGCAAAGAAACTGCTTCAAAATGACAAGGTTGCAACTGTTTTCGGATGTTGGACTTCAGCCAGCCGCAAAGCTGTTTTGCCGGTGTTTGAAGAAAATAATGGACTTTTGTGGTATCCGGTACAGTACGAAGGTATGGAGTCATCGCCAAATATCTTCTATACCGGTGCAGCACCCAATCAGCAAATTGTTCCCGCAGTGGAATGGCTCTTGGAAAACAGGGGCAAAAAATTCTTCCTGCTTGGTTCCGATTATGTATTTCCCAGAACTGCGAATAAAATTATCAAGGCTCAGCTAAGCGCCATGGGTGGGGAACTCATAGCAGAGGAATATACTCCTTTGGGGTATACCGATTACAGTACTCTTGTTAATAAAATTAAATCTGCAAAACCGGATGTAGTGTTTAATACCTTGAACGGTGACAGTAATGTAGCCTTTTTCAAACAGCTCAAAGACGCAGGAATTACCTCTGATGACATTACCATTTGTTCTGTAAGTGTTGCGGAAGAAGAGATAAGGGGTATAGGTGCTGAAAACATAAAAGGTCATCTGGTTTCATGGAACTACTACCAGACTACAGATACTCCGGAAAATAAGGAGTTTGTGAGTAAATACAAGGCTAAATACGGAAGTGACAGAGTTACCGATGACCCTATAGAAGCTGCATATATAGCGGTGCATTTATGGGCTGAGGCAGTAAAAAAGGCAGGCTCTGTTGAGGTGGATAAGGTTAAAGAGGCAGCTAAAGGCCTGGAATTTAAAGCTCCTGAAGGTACTGTAAAGATTGAAGGAGAAAACCAGCACCTATGGAAGCCTGTAAGGATTGGTGAGGTCCAGGAGGATGGACTTATCAAAGAAATTTGGAGTACAAGTGAAGCTGTAAGACCCGACCCATACCTAAAAACCTATGACTGGGCAAAAGGGTTAAGTGATTAAGGGAAAAGTAAACTTTAGGATAACGAAGAACTGATATCCCCTTCTCGCACTAGAAAAATTGAAATCAAGATTTTTCGTTATCCTAAAGTGAAAATTAATTATTAAGCTTATGCTTTATTGGAGAGTGAATATTATGGATACTTATTTGCTGCAGATCTTTAACGGAATAAGCGTAAGTTCAATTCTTCTACTGGCTGCTCTCGGATTGGCAATAACCTTTGGACTGATGAAAATAATTAACATGGCTCACGGTGAAATGATAATGATAGGCGCATACACCACATACATGGTCCAAAACTTCTTTACAGCTTTTGTAGGAGAGAGATTTTTCGATCTGTACTTTATTATAGCAATACCTCTTTCGTTTTTGATTACAGGATTTATAGGTTATCTGCTCGAGATTACAATTATAAAACGTCTGTATGGAAGAGCCTTGGATAGTTTACTGGCTACATGGGGCTTAAGTCTTATTCTTCAGCAGTTGGCCAGAAGTATTTTCGGTGCACCTAATGTGGATGTAAGAAGTCCCGGATGGCTAAATGGAGGTGTAGTTGTTTTCAACACACTGCAACTTCCCTACAAAAGGCTTTTTATAATCCTGCTGGCTGCCCTTTGCATAGTCGGAATTTACTTCTTTCTCTTTAAAAGCGACAACGGAAGAAGGATACGAGCAGTTATGCAGAATAGGAGCATGGCTGAGAGCCTTGGAATTAATACAAGAAAGGTGGATTCCATGACCTTTGCATTAGGCTCGGGATTAGCAGGTATTGCCGGTTGTGCACTGACACTTTTAGGTTCAATTGAACCTACATTAGGAACAAATTATATTGTAGATACTTTTATGGTTGTTGTTTTAGGTGGTGTCGGAAGGATTATAGGCACTGTAGCAGGAGCTGCAGCAATAGGGATTGGAAACACAACCTTCGAATATTTTACAAATGCTTCTTTAGGAAAGGTACTTGCTTTCCTTGCGATTATACTATTCCTTCAATGGAAGCCTCAAGGTTTCTTCACTATAAGCAGCAGAGCATTGGATGAGTAAGGGGTGAGAAAAATGCTCGGGAATTATCAAAAATTAAGGGGCAGATTATTCGGCAACAACATTATACCGATAGTTTTATTTGTTCTTTTAGCTATAGCTCCATTATTTCTTTCGAATTTTAGAACCAATTTGTTGGGAAAATTTATTGCTTTTGCTGTTTTAGCTCTTGGAATTGATCTTATTTGGGGTTATACCGGTATCTTAAGTTTAGGGCATGGAGTTTTCTTCGGTCTTGGTGCATATTGCATGGCGATGTATTTAAAGCTTGAGGCAAGTAACGGAAAACCGCCGGATTTTATGTCCTGGAGCGGGCAGGAAGTTTTACCGTGGTTTTGGAAGCCTTTTGCTTATGCACCGGTGGCAATTGTTCTTGCTATATTGGTTCCTGTAATGCTTGCATTGATAATTGGATATCTTACTTTTAAAAACAGAATTAGGGGTGTTTACTTCTCCATACTGACCCAGGCTCTTTCTATAATTTTTGTGGTTTTGTTCGTCGGCCAGCAGGCTTTTACAGGCGGAACCAACGGTATAACTAATTTTAAAACCATTTTCGGTTTCCCGTTGTCCAGCTCTTACACAAAGGTAAGCCTTTATTATGTTACATTGGTATTTCTTATACTGACCTTCCTGTTCTGTAAATGGATTGTACAAAGTCGGCTGGGAAAGGTATTGATTGCTATTAGGGATGGTGAAAACCGGGCAAGGTTTTCAGGATATAATCCGGCAATATATAAAACCTTTGTGTACTGTATTTCCGCAGGCCTGGCCGGATTGGCAGGAGCTTTGTATGTTCCCCAGGTGGGAATTATTTCGCCGGCAGAAATGGGTATAGTTCCGTCGGTGGAAATGGTTATATGGGTTGCAATAGGAGGAAGAGGAACTTTAGTTGGAGCTGTTATCGGGGCTATACTGGTAAATTCTATGAAAAGTCTCATAAGTGAAAACTTTCCCGATGTCTGGTCATATTTTATAGGAATTATTTTTATAGCTGTAGTCATATTTATGCCCTACGGATTGGTGGGTTTGTCAAAGCAAATAAAAAGAAAGATAAGAGAATGGAAAAATGTAAAAAAGTATTCCCATACCAATTTAACCGATCTTAAAGAGTTAGGATGTGATGAATATGTCAGCTAGTGTTTTGGAAATTAGGAATTTGACAGTCAGCTTTGACGGCTTTAAGGCTGTTAATCAACTTAGTACTTCTGTAAAAAAAGGTGACATTCATTTTTTTATAGGACCTAACGGTGCCGGAAAAACTACTTTACTCGATGCAATATGCGGTCGTGTCAAACCTACGGAAGGCAATATTATCTTTAAATCCAATAAAGACGTAACAAAGATGTCGGAGCATGAGATTGTAGAGCTGGGAATAGGCAGAAAGTTTCAGGTGCCCTCAGTTTTTATGGGAATAACAATTTATGAAAATATGGAACTGGCAGCAGCAAAGAAGAGGTCCTTATATTCCACACTTTTTAAAAAATTAACCAAGGAGCAGAACGAGAGAATACAGGAGGTACTTCAGACAATCGGACTGTATGAGAAAAGATATCGCACACCTGCGGCTCTTTCCCATGGTGAGAAGCAATGGCTGGAAATAGGCATGCTTTTGGTACAGCAACCGGAAATAATGCTTTTGGACGAACCGGTTGCGGGAATGGGCAGGAAGGAAACCGATAAGACGGGACAGCTTCTTAAAGAAATATCAGAGGAATGTTCAGTTGTTGTTGTGGAGCATGATATGGAGTTTGTCCGGGAATATGCCGACAAGGTGACTGTCTTACATGAGGGGACGCTTTTGGATGAGGGTGATATGGATAGAATTCAGAAAAATCCTAAAGTAATAGAAGTGTATCTGGGAAGAGGGGGTGAAGGATATGCTTAGAGTGGATGGTCTTTGTGCCTACTATGGAGAAAGCATTATTCTAAAAGACGTAAGTCTTTCAGTTGAAACGGGCAAGGTAACATGCCTTCTTGGTAGAAATGGGGTAGGTAAAACAACTTTTCTCAAAAGTGTTATGGGACTTGTAAAAACCCCGAAGGGAAGCGTGTATTTGAATAATGAAGACATTACCCAACTTCCCACTTACAAAAGGGCACAGAAAGGTATAGGTTATGTGCCTCAAGGGAGAGATATCTTTCCACAGTTAACGGTATATGAGAATCTTATTTTGGGCTTAGAAAGAAGTAATTATAAAAAGGAATTTGTGGAAGATGAGATTTTCGAGTTGTTTCCGGTTTTAAAGACAATGCTTAAGAGAAAAGGCGGAGAGTTAAGCGGAGGACAGCAGCAACAGCTGGCAATTGCCCGTGCTTTGGTATCCGAGCCTGAAATCCTTCTTTTGGATGAACCTACAGAGGGAATTCAACCATCCATAATACAGGATATAGGAAGGGTTATTAAAAAATTAAAAGCCCGTGGGCAAGTAACTATGCTGATTGTGGAACAGTATCTTGAATTTGTTATGGACGTGGCCGACTATTTTTACGTTATGGATAAAGGGCGTATAGTATTAAACGGAAAAGTTGCAGAAATTGACCCTAAAAAAATTCAGGAAAAAATTGCAATTTAATTAATATACTATTTCACAGATGAATCAATTTAGGGAAGGTGATAAGTATGCATTTGACACCCAGGGAAACAGAAAAATTAATGCTCCATTTTGCCGGTGAACTGGCAAAGAAAAGGAAAGAAAGAGGTCTTAAACTAAATTATCCGGAGGCTATAGCACTAATCAGCTCTGAACTTATGGAGGCTGCCCGGGACGGAAAAACTGTAACGGAATTGATGCAGTATGGAGCAAAGATATTGACTAAGGATGATGTAATGGAGGGAGTTGATGCCATGATAGATGAAATCCAGATAGAAGCAACATTTCCAGACGGTACAAAGCTTGTTACCGTTCACAATCCCATACGCTAAAAGGAGGAAAATACATGATTCCTGGGGAGTATTTTATAAAAAATGAGTTTATTACATTAAATGATGGAAGAAAGACTCTGACTATAAAGGTTTCAAATACCGGAGATAGGCCCATTCAAGTGGGCTCCCACTATCATTTCTTTGAAGTTAATCGGTATCTTGAGTTTGACAGAAAAAGTGCCTTCGGAATGAGACTGGATATTCCTTCGGGTACTGCAGTAAGGTTTGAACCGGGAGAGGAAAAGACGGTTCAACTGGTTGAAATAGGCGGAAGCAGGGAAGTTTATGGACTAAATGATTTGACTTATGGATCCCTGGATAGAGAGAATTTGGACGATGTGTTTAAAAAGGCAAAAGAACTTGGATTTAAGGGGGTGGAATAACATGAGTGTAAAGATATCCGGTAAAGATTATGCAGGTATGTATGGCCCCACAAAAGGAGATAGGGTGAGACTGGCCGATACCGATCTCATTATTGAGATAGAAGAGGACTACACAGTTTATGGAGATGAGTGTAAATTTGGAGGCGGTAAATCCATAAGAGACGGAATGGGGCAATCACCTTCGGAATCGAGAAACGATAAAGCTTTGGACTTGGTAATTACCAATGCCATAATCTTTGACACATGGGGCATTGTTAAGGGAGACATCGGAATCAAAGACGGTAAAATAGTAGGAATCGGAAAAGCCGGAAATCCGAAAATAATGAACGGTGTTTCAGAAGACCTTATTATCGGTGCTTCTACTGAAGTTATTGCCGGAGAAGGACTTATTGTAACTCCGGGGGGAATTGATACCCATATACATTTCATCTGCCCTCAGCAGATTGAAACAGCATTGTATAGCGGTATAACAACCATGATAGGCGGAGGAACCGGGCCGGCAGACGGAACCAATGCTACCACTTGTACACCGGGAGCGTTTAATATCCAAAAGATGCTGGAAGCTGCAGAGGACTTTCCTATAAACATAGGCTTTTTAGGGAAAGGGAATGCTTCTTTTGAAATACCTTTAATTGAGCAGATTGAAGCCGGGGCAATTGGTTTAAAACTACATGAGGATTGGGGAACCACACCTAAAGCTATAGATACATGTCTTAAAGTTGCAGACCTTTTCGATGTACAGGTGGCTATTCATACCGATACGCTGAATGAGGTAGGCTTTGTAGAGGATACCATAGCAGCCATAGCCGGAAGGACAATTCATACTTATCATACAGAGGGAGCAGGAGGTGGGCATGCACCGGATATAATAAAAATTGCATCCCATTTGAATGTACTGCCTTCATCTACCAATCCAACCATGCCTTTTACAGTAAACACCTTGGATGAACATCTTGACATGCTGATGGTATGTCATCATTTAGACAGTAAGGTAAAAGAGGACGTTGCCTTTGCCGATTCAAGAATCAGGCCGGAGACAATAGCTGCAGAGGATATACTTCATGATATGGGAGTTTTCAGCATGATGAGCTCCTATTCCCAGGCTATGGGACGAGTAGGGGAAGTAATAATAAGGACCTGGCAAACGGCCCATAAAATGAAGCTGCAAAGAGGTGCTTTACCGGGAGAAAAGAGCGGCAATGATAACATAAGGGCTAAAAGATACCTTGCCAAATATACCATAAATCCGGCTATAACCCATGGAATTTCACAATATGTAGGCTCCCTGGAAAAAGGGAAATTAGCCGATATGGTACTTTGGAAGCCTTCCATGTTTGGTGTGAAGCCTGAAATGATTATTAAAGGAGGCTTTATTATATCAAGCAGAATGGGCGATGCCAATGCTTCCATTCCAACTCCTCAGCCTATAATATACAAAAATATGTTCGGAGCCTTCGGAAAGGCAAAGTACGGAACTTGTGTAACCTTTGTTTCAAAGGCTTCAATGGAAAGCGGATTTATAGAAAGAATCGGGCTTCAAAAGAATGTACTTCCGGTTCAAAGATGCAGGAATATATCCAAAAAAGACATGGTTCACAACAATGCAACGCCAAAAATTGAAGTAGATCCTGAAACTTATGAAGTAAAGGTGGATGGTGAGATCATTACTTGCGAACCTTTGAAGGTCTTACCCATGGCACAGAGATATTTCTTGTTTTGAAAGTACCGAAAGGTGAGTTTTCTATTTTATATTATAAATTTTGTTAAATAACAATCTTTAAAATTCTACAAAATTTCGAAATTCAAGTCAGGTGGGATAAAGATGATTGTTGAAAAGGTTTTATACAATATAAAAGACAGGGAACTTAATAAATTGGAAGCGGATTTCGTGGATATTGAATGGTATGAAGTCAATAAAAAAATTCTTCACAAGATAAGCTCTAACGGAGTTGAAGTCGGAATAAGAAACAGCGAAGGTGAGACTCTGAAAGAGGGAGACGTTTTATGGCAGGAAGGAGATAAGGTCCTGATTGTAAGAATACCCTATTGCGACTGTATAGTACTTAAGCCTAAAAATTTGTATGAGATGGGCAAATCATGCTATGAAATAGGAAACAGGCATGCCCCGCTTTTTATCGAGGGAGATGAACTGATGACCCCATATGATGAACCATTGATGCAGGCACTGATAAAATGCGGGCTTTCACCTTATAAAAAAGCTGTAAACTTACAACTCCTTTAGGAGGTAATCCTCATGGACCCTACCATTCTCATTCCCACTGAGCAGAATAAAATACCCTTTTTTTACCTTTTACAGATTAGTGATCCGCTATTTCCAATAGGAGGCTTTACTCAATCCTATGGGCTTGAAACCTATGTACAAAAAGGGATTGTACATGATGCTGAAACATCAAAAAAATACCTTGAAAGCTATCTTTTAAACAGTTTTTTGTACAATGATTTATTGGCCGTCAGGCTGTCATGGGAATATACCCGGAAAAGAAATATAGATAAGGTTATGGAACTTGAGGAAATTTTTTCGGCATCAAAGGCGCCAAGCGAACTTAGGACAGCGAGTGAAAAGCTTGGAAAGAGATTTCTAAAAGTATTGGAATTCGCTTTAGGCGAAAATAAGGTGTTTTGTGATATATATGAAAAAGTAAAAACAGGGAATATGGGAGTTTCTTACCCTGTAATGTTTGGTTTTTGTACAAATCTTCTCAATATCGGAAAAAAGGAAGCCTTAGCGGCATTTACTTATACTGCGGCTTCTTCAGTGATAAATAACTGTGCAAAATTGGTACCCATAAGCCAGAGTGACGGGCAGAAGATTTTGTTCAATACCCATGATATTTTTCGAAGGATTTTGGAAAAAGTAGAGGAACTGGACGAAGAATATTTGGGAAGCTGCTGCTTTGGATTTGATTTAAGGGCAATGCAGCATGAAAGACTCTATTCAAGGCTTTATATTTCTTAGTCTTCTTCATGGTACCGATTTTGGAAAATGAAAAATACAACTTTTTGTGTATTAAACCTTGCAAAAATATATTCAAAAAGATAATCCGTTATTTTATTTATACAAGGAAGGTGAAGTGTATGGATTATGTAAAAATCGGTGTGGGTGGCCCGGTAGGATCGGGCAAGACTGCCCTGATAGAGAAATTGACAAGGGTATTGGCTGATTCCTATAGTATTGGTGTAGTTACCAATGATATATATACAAAAGAAGATGCCGAATTTCTAATAAAAAACAGTGTGCTGCCCAAAGAGAGGATAATTGGTGTTGAGACGGGCGGTTGCCCTCATACTGCAATTCGTGAAGATGCTTCTATGAACCTTGAGGCTGTTGAGGAACTGGTACAGCGTTTTCCCGACATACAGATTGTATTTATTGAAAGCGGAGGAGACAACCTTTCTGCAACGTTTAGTCCTGAGTTGGCTGATGCCACCATATATGTCATAGATGTGGCTGAAGGAGATAAAATTCCGCGAAAAGGCGGCCCTGGAATAACCCGGTCAGACCTTTTGGTTATAAATAAAATTGACCTTGCACCGTATGTGGGGGCAAGTCTTGAGGTAATGGAGAGGGACTCGAAGAAAATGAGAGGGGATAAACCCTTTATATTTACTAATTTAAATACAAATGAGGGTTTAGACAAGGTTGTTGATTGGATTAAAAAAAGCGTTCTTTTAGAGGGTGTGTAAATTATGAATAATAAATTCGGCAAAGAAAGCTGTTTATACATAAAAGCAAAAGAACTAAACGGAAAAACATATCTTCAGGACTCCTATTTCACGGCTCCTTTTAAAATTGCCAAACCTTTTTTTGAAAGTGATTATGGTACTATGAGTCTTATGATTATGTCTTCTTCGGCCGGAGTTATGGAGGGTGACACTTACAGGATTGACATAGAATTGGATAAAGGAGCAAAGGTTAGATTGTAAAATCAATCCTATCAGAAAATTCACCGGATGAAGGTTGGAAAGGCAGTACAGTACAACAGTTTTACCCTTTACGAAGGAGCTTTTTTGGATTACGATCCCAAACCTACCATACCTTTTGCCGACTCAAGCTTTTACTCAAGTACTGTATGTAGGCTGACAGAAGGGGCTGCTCTTATCTATTCGGATATACTTGCCGCCGGCAGGGTTAAAAGGGGAGAAGTTTTCAGGTTCAGGGAATATCGCAGCGGAATGAGGATATATTATGGAAAGGAACTGATTTTTCTGGAAAATCAGTTCCTCAATCCAAAAGAACAAAGTCTTGAGCAAATTGGTTTTTTTGAAGGCTTCACACATCAAGCCTCATTGGGGATTTTTTATGATCGTATGAAGGACAATCTCATAAATAAGCTTTATGATATATTAGAGACAGTTGAAGATATTCAATTTGGTATAAGTAAAGCAAAAAATACGGTTTGATTGTAAGAGTGCTCGGAAATAGCAGTGATAATTTGGAGATGGTTCTAAGCCTGATTAAGAATGAAATTATCACAAATATCCCATAGACTTTAAATTTGCTTTGACAACCAATTATATGCCAATTCAACATCGTCAAATAATTCAACGGTTACACCCAATTCTTTAAAATCATTAATTATTGGCTTTAAGCTCATTTTGCCGACTTGCAAATCCGGCATCATTATAGCCCAGTATTTCCATCCTGCATCTAGTATTCTTTGTTTCCAGTATTGACTGGTCCATTCAAGGTCTGCTTTTCTTAGAGCGGAGTTGTTTCTGTCATCCGACAGCCATTTTTTACAGCGTTTTTTCTCAAAATATTCAGCACCGGTTTCAAATACTTTTTTAACTGATCGCCATATATAAACTTTTTAAACTTGTGATGTATTATTTTTGTATCCGGATAATACCATAATGATGCATAATCGTTATCGATCAAGATTTCTTTATTTACATTTAATATATCCATGATATCCTCCTTGTTTGCTATTGCTTGGTATAAATATATTTCTTTATTTAAGATGATGTTAAAAAAATATCGTCATAAAGAAACAACTAGTTTACATAATATTTTAACCAGCTTGATTTGCTTTTTAAATAGTTGAGATGATCGATAGCTGTTTGTTATATATTGAACACTAGATATATAAAAATTGGGAATATTTTATAAATATCTTCGGGAAATAATATCAAACTGAATATCAATCCTAAATTTATATAAGCAAGTATGTATTGGTGACATTATCCGACAAACCCATATTAAAAAAGAAAAGACAGGTTAACAGACTTAAGATAGAAGCACACAGGGAAAAGATTAAAGCGAGATATATACTTGTTGAGACAGATGAATAACATGTTTTTCTGAAAGATGGAACATATACCATAGTTACACTTATTAGCATACATGAAAGGATTACCGGGAATGAAAAGAGAGTCAAATGAATTAATATTCAAATAATAAGCAGTTACGGAAAAAGAATAGATGGACTGAGACAGAAAACAGCAGAATGGATATATACGCGTTATGACGAGTTTTGCATCTGCTTTTGTATTTTTTGAAGAAAAAAGGACTATCTCAAAATTCTATTTTGAGACAGCCTCTTTTTCCCATGGAATAAATATTGAAAAAATCGGCTTTTTTGAAGGTTTTACACATCAGATATCGATGGGCTTTTTTATAATCGGATAAATAATTAGCTTTTGAATAAAATTTATGTAATTTAGAGTCTATAGAAGATTTTCAATTTGGAATAAGCAATGAAATATTGCTTGATTGTAATAATTTTTGGAAATAGCAGAAATATTAAAAAATGTTTTTTGCTTAATTAGGAATGAACTTATAATTAATATGTATTAAGCTTTATTTTTGCTCTGCTAACCATTTGAATGCTGATTCGACATCGTTAAATAATTCAACGGTTACACCTAATTCGCTGTATTCTTTAATTAAGGACTTCATGGACAGTTTACCAACTTCCAGATTAGGCATTATTATTGCCCAATATTTCCATCCTGCTTTCATTATTCTTTGCTTCCAGTAAGTTTCGCCCCATTCAATGTCGGCTTTTCTAAGGGCAGAGCTGTTTCTGTCGTCCGACAACCATTTTTTGCAACCTTTTTTTCAAAATATTCGGCTCCGGTAGTCAGTAAGTTTATAAGATGTTCTCCGTATATAAACTTTTTTAACTTATGATGTATTATTTTTGTATCCGGATAGTACCATAAAGTTGCATAATCGTTGTCAATCAATACTTCCTTGTTTACATTTAATTCATCCATAATTAGTACCTCCTTTGTTTTAATTTATAGGTATCAATATAGTGAAATTTTATAATTGAAACGATATTAAAATACATATCGTCATATAAAAATAACTAATTTATATAATTTTTTACTTAAAGAAATATTATTTTATAAAATTTGCATAGATTAAAATAAATATAGTATGATTTTGTTCTATGTACTGGAATTATTAGTATAATTTAATAAAAGCACTGAAAGAAAAATAATTACAAGTGAAAAATATTTATAGCCTGTGACTCAAAAACTATCTTATATTTAGAATTTAAATATACCGATTATTAAAAAAATGATAAAGAAATATAAAAGAACGGATAAATAATGCAATGACTACTGAAAGAGCATTATGGCTTGCTTCTATTGCTGCTATTTTAATAAAAAATTTTGGAATGCAAGGCGCAAAATTCGTTAATACAATATTCATATCAACTGTGCGATATCGTAATTATTTTATGCAGTAATTTGACATAATCCGTTATAACAGTTATGTTTGATTTTATTAAAAAATTAAGTTATATTATTGTATGTAAAAAAAATAGTGATTAAAATGAATATTTTTGTGATAAAGGAGATAGGAAATGATAATAAAACCGAAAACCAGGGGATTTATTTGTACTACGGCACATCCGGAAGGATGCAGGCAAAATGTTAAGGAACAGATAAATTATATTAAAAGTAAAGAACCGATAAAGGGTCCTAAAAAAGTTCTGGTGATTGGATCATCAACGGGATATGGATTGGCTTCAAGAATAACTGCAGCTTTCGGTTGCGGTGCCGATACAATAGGCGTATTTTTTGAAAAGCCCGCAGAAGAAAAACGCACAGCTACAGCAGGCTGGTATAACATGGCAGCTTTTGAGGAAGAAGCTAAAAAAGCCGGATTATACTCAAAAAGTATAAATGGAGATGCTTTTTCCGATGAAATCAAAGAAAAAACCATAGAGCTTATAAAGAAGGACTGGGGAAAGGTTGACCTCATAATTTACAGTCTTGCCGCACCCAGGAGAACTCATCCGAAAACCGGAGAAGTATTTAATTCGGTTATAAAACCTATAGGACAGCCTTACACAAATAAGACGGTTAATTTTCATAACGGAGAAGTATCGGAAATAACGGTGGATCCGGCTACAGAAGATGAAATCAGGCAGACCGTTGCAGTAATGGGAGGCGAAGACTGGGAAATGTGGATTGAGGCTCTTAAAACTGCCGGGGTGCTTGCTGAAGGAGCTATCACAGTTGCATTTTCATACATAGGGCCCGAATTGACTCATGCTGTATATAAAAACGGTACAATAGGAAAAGCAAAAGAGCATTTGGAAGCTTCATCAAAGAATATTACAAAACTACTTAAAGATATAGGCGGAAAAGCTTATATATCGGTCAATAAAGCTTTGGTGACACAGTCCAGTTCGGCAATACCGGTGGTTCCTCTCTATATTTCACTCCTTTTTAAGATAATGAAGGAGAAGGGAATTCATGAAGGATGCATTGAGCAATTATACAGGCTTTTTGCTGAGAGGTTGTATGCCGATACTCTATTATTGGATGAAGAGGGCAGAATACGTCTGGATGATTTCGAGATGAGAGAAGATGTTCAAAATGAGGTTGCAAGACTATGGAGTACGGTAAATACGGAAAATATTGAGGAAACCACAGATATAAAGGGATATAGGGAAGACTTCTTCAAACTCTTTGGTTTTGGACTTCCCGGTATTAATTACGATGAGGAATGTAATGAAAAGGTAGATATTCCAAGCCTTATTTAGGTATTTCTAATCCCCTGTTCTTTAAAGTCAAAGAGAACAGGGGATATTACTTTCTTTATATCCTGTAATCTTATTGTATGTAAAAATTGCCCGTTACAGTTTGTTGATGTACTAATGATTTTCATTCAAAGTGTATGTGTAGTAAAAAATTTCAATATCTGGTTTGAATTTAATCCCGATGTTATAATATGACTATAACAATTAGGAGGTAGATGAATGGAATTTCTGATGATTCTCATATTTCTCATTTTAATTTCGGTTCTTTTATATTTATCCCTGGTTCGAACGCAGTATTACGAAAAAAGTATATATGAAAAAATAGAAGCATAAGGCGGAAAAGTGATAAGTATTGAATGAAGAAACTTTTTACAGGTATCGGGCGGTTCCATGTGGTTGGAAAGAAAAGAGTTGTATATAGAATTGTATATGAAGAATATGGTGTTGAAAAGAAGGGTGGGTGAGATTTGGTGGCATTATGGGTCCTGAGTGGAGATTGGACGAATAATTGAAATTAATAAACTTTTAATTTGGAGGCCTTATTATGAGATTAAATTTGTTTTTAGCTTTTATTGTAAGTACATTTTTATGCAGTAAGGTTGTGGATTATGCATCATTATTTACGCCGCAAAAAGTTTATTGGATATATATAATCCCTGCTGTTTTTTTGCTTTTGGCTATTTTGTACAAGAAAGTTGCCTTTCTGAAACATAAAGTGTCAAAGATATTTCTTACAGTGTTTACATTAATACCCTATTTGTTATTTTGCTTTTTATAGTATTATGCATTATTAATTACCCACCGGAAGGCTCATTTGAACCGAAGCTTAAACTTGAAGCTGTAACAGAGCAAGAGTCAGATGCAGGAAAGAATATGGATAATTTGCTAAAAGAGTTTAATAGTAAGATTAATGCAAAAGATCAAGAGCTAATCAGTAAATTTGAAGTTAGTGATTCCAATAAGTCAGAAATAATTGAATTGCTTAACAAAACCGATTCTGACAGAAAAGAAATTTTTGAGTTTATTAGCAAAAATAGTATTGCAATTTACCATACTTATGACACTGCAGGTCAATACAACTTATTATCTGAACAGGATAATTATGAATCAAGCTTATCGACACTGGTATCAGTTTTTAAATTGGAATTGCTTGAGATAGAAATATTAAAAGCAGATAATAAATATGATGAAGCGGTTGATAAATATATTTTATTATGGAACAAATTAGCTGATGCCTATAAAATGAAGAATGCCTATATGATTGACACTCTATGTTTTATTGGAATTTTAAAAAATTTAGGTGATTACTATTATAATAACCAGGATATTTTTGTATCTTATGACCTGGCAGGAGTTGCGAAACTAAAAGACGATATTATGGTTAATATAGATAGAACTTATGAGTCAGCATTTGCAAACGAATATAATATATTTAAAACAAAGCTTGAAAGTTCCAGGGATATATGGCCTTTAATGGATAAAAACAAACTTTTGAGAAAAATGGATAAGCTCTATTATTCAATTACGGAATATGAGAAAAATCCATTGGGTAATTATCCTATTGAAGAACCGATAGACTTAAGTTCAGTAAGAATATCGGACTTTTTTAAAGGTTATACCGAAGAAGTCATATATACAATTAGTGCAGAAATGTTTTCCGGATTGTCTTCAAATATCATAGGGAAAAAAATGAACTTTCTGTATACTTTTATGCAATGGATAAAAAAAATTATCAAGATGTTCCAAAAGATTATTTTACAGGTGAAAAATTTGAGGTTACCGATTACCCTGACCGTTTTGAAATCAATGTACATACCAATATTAAGCTTGAATCTCCTAAAAAGTATGTAATAATCAAATAGGTATTAAATTAAAATATCAAAAAAGAATAATTACAAAAAGGGATAAAATAGCTGAATAAATATTTTATCATGCAGATAAGAAGGCTAAACATAAACGACAACCACGGGCTATGCTCGTGGTTGTAAATGTGATAATTTTAAAATAAATTTATTTAATTGAAAACTGCATTATTGCAAATGCAATTAACAAGAGAGGTTATCAAAAATGGATGATTAAAGTTTAGCATAAAATAAGCCATTTTTCAAACGCCACATTTTGACTGTTTTACATATCTTTTATAAAGTCTTGGAACAAAATCTTTACAAAATTTTTTCATAAAAATAAAAAAACATATTGAAATTTGGTTTAAAATGGTATATTATATTTATAAGCAATGGAAAAAATATCTAATTAGATTAAAATAATACAGTTTATGTATAATATAGTTCTAAAATGTTTATATACCAAAATAATTTAATAATTCTTATTCTATACATTATTATCTCAATACTATTGGTGAAAAATATTTGAATTCTTGGTTAAAATATTTATAAAATTGTGTACATTGCATCATTGGAAGCAAACTACTCAATTTGAGTAATAGGTTAAATATACTTTGTTTTTGATACTTAAAACCTTATTTTAAGTCTTATTTGTTCCTAAAAAATTTCATCATATCACAAATAATATATTTACTCATTATGCTTATTTATTGTTTAGAGTTTTTTAAAAATTATATAAGTCAATTAAATTGACCTAAGCATAATCAATTCTCATTTCTAAAATAGTTTGCCCGTAATACAAGGGAGGGGTAAATTTGAGAACATGGAAGAAGTCTCTTTATACCTATGTAGTTGAATTCAGTGAAGAAATAATTTTATATAATAGCTTTATGGGTGCAATCGCACGAATACCTAAGGATAAAGCGGAAAAGGTAAAGAATTTTTTAAACTTCGGTATTGATGATAATGATTTGGAAGATTCCCTTGCGTTGGAATTATGTATGCAAGGTTTTATGGTTAAAGCCGATATTGAAGAGGAGAAGTATGTCAGAACAATATTGGAAAAAGAACAGGAAAGTACTTTAGGGCTTACCATTATGCCCCATGAAGGCTGCAATTTCAGATGTATATACTGTTATGAGAATTTTGAAAACGGACTTATAAAACCAAGAGTAATGAAAGGATTAAAGTTGTTTGTTAAAAAGAAAGTTGAGAGAGGAAATTTTTCAAGAGTTACTTGTTCATGGTTCGGTGGAGAGCCGCTTTTGGCCTATGACGAAATTTTGGAGTTATCTGATGCCTTTATGGAATATTGTAGTGAAAACAATGTCGAATATATAAGTTCAATGACCACCAATGGCTATTTATTAGCTCCTGAACGGGTAGAGAAATTGATTGAACGTAAAGTGCTGTATTACCAGATTACTCTCGATGGACCTGAAAAGGTACATAACAGGAGCAGAAAGTTGATTGGAGGAAAGGGTACATACAGCACGATAATGCAAAACTTAAAATTGCTAAAGGAATTTGACAACCGGGAACTTACTGTCAAGATAAGGGTAAATTTTTTCCCCAATTCATTGAAAGAATTGGAGGATTGGATAAAATACGAAATAGCTCCGGTTTTCTCAATGGACAAGAGGTTTATGTTATCCTTCCATCCTGTTAGAAAATGGTGCGGATGCAATATAAATGACAATGAAAATTTTGATGAACGTGCTTCTTTATCTGAATTTATTACATACTTATACAGAGTTTGTATAAAAATGGGGTTATCAATTCAAGATGTGCGCAATTCTTTAGATCCTCACGGAAATGTATGTTATGCGAGCAAAATCAATTCAATAGTAATAGGTGCAGACGGTATGCTATATAAATGTACTGTTGCTTTTGATAATCCAGTTAATAATATTAGAGTGATTAATCATGACGGAACATTGAATCTCAATCGTGTAAAACTGGATATGTGGACAAGGGATTATGTCGATAGAGTGGAAAAATGTTCAAAATGTTCTTTCTATCCATCCTGTCAATCCAAAAAGTGTCCGCTATTATCAATCAATTTCGGGAAACCTTCATGTCCCATGATTTTTGACAATATAGATAAGTTTATCGTATCAGCGGTATATTCCTAAAAGAGCTTTACTTGTTTCTTACAAGTGGTATATTAAATTATTATTCCGCCTGTATAATTTTAAGGAGATGATATTTATGTTGGTTAATTTTGATGAATTAAAAAATGCCGATTTCCCGACAAGCAAAGGTGCGATAACCCTGTGGAACACAAGACTGGAGGCTCTAAAAAAGCTGAAAATATGACAGATTTGATTCTTCACTTAGGAACGCCCGTTGAATGGAGTGACAATTGTGAGGGCAATATTTAATGTGAGTGTCAAAAAAAGCACTTAACCAAATAATATCAGATCCTGGAAGTTAAAATTATTGTTTGATTTATTTTGTCTTTAAGTCCCCCTTATTGTTAAATGAAAAATACAGGCGGAAATTTCTATTTTTATTTTAATGTCAACAGTATTAATACAATTGGTCTGAAAATAAATTTATCATTTATTAAATTTGTAACAAGAGAACTTGTATATGAATAATATGCTAATGTAAATAATCTAAAAGGAAAGGATTGGTTTATTGATGTTTGGTAAAGGCGGTATATTTGATAATGATGAAATTTTATGGTTTATTATTTTGTTCCTGTTATTGTTCTTCTGTAGACCTTACGGCCCGGTAGCAGGCGTTGCTGAATGCTAAGATTATAAATAAACGATATTTTTTGTCGTGAAATATCCGATTTGCATATAGTTATTTGATTTATTTTCTGATTACTTATTTGCGTTTCAGTAAGGATTTTTCACGACTATTAAAATGCTTCAGAAGTGCACTAAGTAATAAAAGTTAATAATCGAGGTAAAGGTTAATAATCGAGGAGAGAATTCCTCGATTATTTTTTGTAAAATAATAGCAGAAAATTTTTGTTGCTTTCTAATATATCAAATATTATGAAATTTAGACAATTCGCAACAATATATGATATAATTGTTAATACAAAATAAATGAAAAGTTTTACATTTTTATAGACCGGAATTGTTAAATGATGTTATAATAAAAAGGTGAGAATTTTTTGAGAGGAGTAGTTTGCATATGAAAAAATTTGTTATAGGTTTCATTTTAGGTAGTCTTATCACAGGAACAGTAGGGGCAGCTGCTCAATACATTTTAACGCCAATAACTTATGATATCACAGTTAATGGTAAAAGTTTGAAGGATGAGCAGTACCCAATGCTGAACTTAAACGGGACAACCTATTTGAGCCTTAGAAAAACATGTGAAGCGGTAGGGGCAACACTTTACTGGAATGAAGCAACAAAAACTGCTGAACTGACAACAAATAATAATACTTCAAGCGTTGAGGTAACTTCGAGCGGAAGTGTTATAATGAAATCCGAACTCTTTACATTACGTGAAGAGCCTATAATGTATGTAATACACGATAATGAATATTATATAGAGATTTCCGCTTTTGCACAATACTTATCAGCTGATGCTAATAACGTGTACATAAAAATACCCGGTAAAGCAGATTTGACATTACCTAAACAAGAAGGAAGCGACAAGTTAAAGACAGGTAAAACTGTAATTGAATACTTGAACTTTACTTATGTAAGATTAGCTGATTTGAACTTAACAACAGAATTAAAAGATAATGTTTTGTGGTTAAAATAAGCCCCTATGAGATCAAAATTGATGTTGATAAAAACCGGTCTACTTAATGGTAAACCGGTTTTTATTGTATATTGATTTGATCTTAGATTAATTTCAATTTAAAATATAAAAGTTAACAGGTGTTTTTTGTTTGTGCAAAATAATTGCTCCGGCATAGAAATGTCTTGTTAATATAAAGGAGGACAACAGTGGCTGATAAATTGTGGATATGGATAGTGCCTTTGATATTTTCGTTTATTTATTGGGGTTTATCATTATTTAAAGGTATATTGTATGATAAATTTATATTTAAATTCATAAGATATGAGAAAAAATATTTAGACGACTATATTATCTTTTTTCACTAACCTGGTCATTCATTTTTTTGTATGGATTTAGAAATGAAATATTAAATTTAAATTTAGCCGGCCCAAATATGGGCAATCATTGGAATTTTATTTGTGTGTCTTTAATAATATTGATTTTTATTGTAGTATGGGATTTCTTATTTATATCTTGTAAAGGGATTAATGCCATAATATATAAAGATGTTAAAATATCAGCTGAAGAAGCTGAAGACATAAAAATCACCGAGATAATTGAAGATAAAAACTTTAAAACCTTAGATAATATATTGAATGCTCAAGACTTGTTAGTGCGTGAAATGGAAGAGTATGTTGATTATTATATAGAAAATGATTTCGATGAAAATACTATGTATAAAGATTTGGTTAAAAAGTATGAAAAAACCAGGAAGAATATAAAAATTTCTATGTACAAGGCAGATATGGAAGGATATAAAGAAATGCAAAAGGATTTAAAAATGGATGATGCTAAATTATCAAGCATATTATATTCTTTACAGTATAATAGAGTTTGTTTTCCTGAAGATTCGGATAAAGATATTATATATGCAATTATTTCAACTTGTGGTAACGGTGATTATATATTTGTATTGGAATCTGATTTTTTATACAAAAATGAATTTGCTGTTATACAAAACATAATACATATTTTTGATTTGTGTTATGAATTGGAATATAGACGCGCAAATGATTTGTGGGATGTATAATATTTGAAGTTACCACTTGTTTCTGGTATAATTAAATTGAGTGGAAGGGTGATAATTATGTCTAGTGTAAGAGAAAGCAATTTCCAACGTATTGGTAGAAAAATAGCCCAAAAAAGAATTGAAAAAAAATCGGATGCTTGTAAAAATCCATTTAACACATTTTCAAATGATATAAAAATGAATCACGATAAAAAGGCTGAAAAAGGAAAAAAAATATTATATGATAAAATATTAAGCAGAGTTTAACTATATTTCTGACGATTGCTATAACTAAGGCACAGGTTTTAACCTGTGTTTTTTTGCGTTAAGTTTTGAGAAAGTAGTCTGCACTTATCGGTGAAAACCATGTATTGCAAATAGTATTCAATTATAATTAATTATGAGTAAAAAAATTCACTGCTGTTATAAATAATTTTTAATTTTTATATTTACAAATACAAATGATTGTGCTATAATATGTATTCGTTATCGGGGTGTAGCTCAGGTTGGCTAGAGTGCTTGCTTGGGGTGCAAGAGGTCGCTGGTTCAAGTCCAGTCACTCCGACCAAAGCAAAAAGCGAGTTGTGAAAATTCAACTCGCTTTTTGCTTTATATTTTGTACATGAATTGTACCTGAATTCCAAACGGATTTTTCAAAAATAAATACTGCCTAATAATTTGCTGTTCTGTTGAAATTCACTGATACCACTAATAATAGATTCTTTTCTTTCTGTTTTACATTTTTCCATTACCCATACATTAAAATTTGATTTTTTTATATATTATAGTTTTCATGCTATTAACACGTGATTTGGTATGTTCTTTGCTCGGAAAAAAATTTTTACAGTATAAATCATTAATTTAATGAATAAAACATATAATGATTGTTGATAATTAATAATGAGCAATTTTATTACTATTTATATAATTAAAGCAAATTTAAGGGAGGAAATAATATGCTAAGTAATGAGGCAACACCAATAAGTGAGCCTCCAACGTTAAAAATTCAAAGAAAAAGCAAAAAGACGCTGATTTTGGTATTATATATAATATTTGTTGTGCTTGTGTCTTTAGCAGTCAATAATTATTTTATATATAAATGGTTTAAAGACACTAAAGCGAAATATGAAGATACATTTTTAAGAATTCAGGCTGTTGAAGAAGAAAACAGCAGATTAATATCCGAGAAAAATACAATAACCTATGAATATAACATGCTGAAAGATCAAATAAAGCAAATTGCCGAGCAAAATGAGCAAATGACAGCTTTGTTGGAGGAAATTAGGAATAAAAATCTTGAGCTGACAGAAAAGAATAGACAACTTGAGGAGCAGAACAAGGAACTGGTACAAGACAATATTGAGCTTCAAAATACATTGAAAAAGGCAGCTTCGGTAGGAATAAAACCCCAAAGTTATACTGAATTTGAGGGATTAAGAACACGGGGTTCCATAGAGCGCGGTCAATATCTCGGCAAATTTTTGGGAACTGCATATACTCCATCAGCTTCGGAATGCGGCAACAATTTGGGAATTACAAACTCAGGAAAACCGATAATTCCGGGAATATCTATTGCAGTGGATAAAAATTACTGGCCTTTCGGTACAATATTCTATATAAAAGGACTGGGATATGCAGTAGCAATGGACACCGGCAGTGCAATTAAAGGAAGAAACAGATTTGATTTTGCAGTGTTTGATAAGAATTTTGCAAAACAACTGGGATCATCTTATTGGGATGTTTATCTTGTAAAAATGGGTAACGGAAAGGTTGAAGACATATCTCTTTAGATACATGTATAACATGCTATTCTAAACGTATCCGCAAAGTACTTTGTACTCATTTTACAATTACTCTTACTATCCTTTGCAGCTATTAATCGGTTGTAAAATTCAGCATACATTATATATTTTTACTGAAAAGTTTACTCATTAAGGGCATATTTAAGATACAATAAACAAGGGAAAAGGTTTGTATTAAAAAACTTTTCCCTTGTTTTGATGTCTTCTTACCATAAAATATTTGATTTATTTTTTTATTTGAAGTAAAATTAAAGAAAAAATTCAGAAATGAAATTATTATTAATATCACGTTTATTACTGATTTTAAGTCCATATCGATTTGTTGTACATATTTTGTTGCGGGTGGTCATTAATGATTATTACTTCTTTTGAAAAGAGTAGCAAAAATAAGGATATGATTTCGGTGTTCATAGACAATCAATATGCTTTTTCACTCCCGGAAGAAGAATATTTAAGACTTGGTCTTTATGAAAAAAGCGAAATCACTGAAGAGGAATTGGGCTATATAAAGAGGGAAGTATTGATAAAGAGCGCTAAATCTAAAGCAATAAAATATGTATCATTGAAACTGATGAGTGAAAAGGAGCTATATACCAAATTACTGTCAAAGGGATTTGATGAAGAGATTTCAAGAATTGTAGTAGATGATTTGAAAGCCTTAGGTTATATAAATGACAAAATTTATGCCCAGAAATTTGTTTTTGAACGAAGTAAGCTAAAACCAAAGTCAAAAAAAATGCTTAGGATGGAATTAAGTAGTAGAGGAATTTCTGACGATATTATTGATGAAGTTCTGGACAATTTTGAATATGACGAGATAACAGTTATTGAAAGGCTTATAAAGAAAAAGTTTGGAAAGCATGATTTGACAGACCCTAAAATTGAGAAAAAGGTATATTCTTTTCTAACTCACAGAGGTTTTTCATATGAAAATATCAAACATGGACTTTTAAATCTTTGTAAAGATGAATAAATAATTTATTAAAATTAAAGTATAAATAAACTTGAATCTAATAATTCGGAGTAATCTTTAGTTATATTTAAATTATTTTAGGAGGAAATAAAAATGGATGAAGCGGAATACAAAATCGAAGAAATAGTATTTTGTGAAAATTGCCAAGACGATGTAAAATTTGAGATTCGCAATGAAATTATTGAAATTGATATGGAGGATATTGTGTTTTCCTATGAGGCGCTTGTTCCCTATTGCAAAGAGTGCGGAAATGAGGTAAGTGTGCCGGAAATAAATGATTTAAATATAATTCGGGCATACAAAGCTCAAAAAGAAGCATTGGAGAATAGAGAAGAGTTTAAATAGGTTTTAATTTTTCTATAATTGCAATAAAATAAATAAAACAGGTATTTATTAATAACCTGTTTTTTTATATTCATGCATATGTTCAGAATTGCTTGTTTTATTATATTATTGAAATTTTAAAAATAGTGGATTATAATACAGAGGTTATTGAAATTAAGTTTTTCCGGTTCGACAAATAAAAGCAAAAGATGCTAAAAAGAGTAAATTGCGGACTGAACTTGAAACGGAGGAGAGAAATTGGATCTTGTAACCATAATATTAACGGCTTTAGGGCTTGCAATGGATGCTTTTGCGGTATCCATATCATGCGGAATTTCGGATGATAAAAATACATCCAGTAATGCACTTAAGGCAGGAGTCGCTTTCGGTTTATTTCAGGGTGGAATGACAACATTAGGGTGGCTGGCAGGTTTGTCCTTTAGAGTTTGGATTGAGAATATAGATCACTGGGTTGCTTTTTTGTTATTGGGAGTTATTGGGGCTAAGATGATATGGGAAGCCTTTGAAGATGAAAACGAGTGTATTGCACTTACCAGTTTTAAGTTACTTATAACGCTTGCTATTGCCACAAGTATAGATGCTCTTGCAGTTGGAATCAGTTTTTCTGCTTTAAAAATGGACATATTGTTACCTGCTTTGTTGATAGGTATAATTACTTTTGCTTTGTCTTATTTCGGAGTCTTCCTGGGAAAAATGATTGGATGCAATACCAAGTTTAAAAAGTATGTGGATGTTTTTGGCGGTGTTATACTTATAGGTATAGGTTTGAAAATTTTGTTTCAGCATATGTTATGAAAATGATTAAGACTTAGTGGTTTAAATTAATAATTAAGAGAATTTGAAAACATACCTGCGATAAAGTACGCAGGTTTTTTTACGTCTGTTAATAAGTTATAGTTAACATATTATGTGACACAAGAATAATATAATACAGAAAGCATGAGATGAAAGTTGGAAATTTATGTATAAAGTTATGATTGATCCCGGCCATGGAGGGAAGGATAAATCAAACATTGGACCCACTGGTTATGTTGAGGCTGACGGAGCATTGGATATATCCCTAAAGTTAAGGGATGAACTGCTTGCAACCGGCGCATTTGAAGTTAGGCTTACAAGGGAAACCGATATATATTTGGGAGTCAGGGAACGTGGTATAATGGCTGCACAATGGGGAGCCGATTTGTTTATATCGGAACATACAAATGCTTCCGGGCTGGCTAATAATACCAGTATTAGAGGGACTGAAGTATATTCAAGCGTTAAACGAAACGATGATGCGCTTGCGGCAGAAATGTCAAAGGCAATTGCCCAAGCAATCGGTACAATAGACAGAGGAGCAAAAAAACGTGAAAGCACTGTAAATCCCGGTGAGGATTATTATGGAGTAATTGATGCTGCTGCCGATGGTGGAGTTCCGCATATTCTCCTGATAGAAAATGCTTTTCACGACCATAGGGAAGACGAGGCATTGCTGAAGGATCCTGCAAAAAGATTGGCTATAGCCAAAGCTCAGGCTGCCGTTATATGCAGGTTTTTTGGAGTTTCAACAGAAGGGGGTAATAATTTGAACTGGAAGCAAAAAATTGTTCAGGAAGCTTTGGATTTAGGATTGATAACTGATAAAACCTGGATTGACAAAGCTGATGAGATGGCAACCATTTGGTTTGTGTGTGCTGTTGCAATAAATGTATATAAAAAATTAAAGTCGTAAATTTATTTATAGAAGCATATTGTGGGGGTTTATAGGCTGGAGCTGTAGAACCTTCACTTTTTTTGTTTTGCCGATAAAAACTTACCTTGAAATATGAAATACTGTTTTTTAATATTGTATTGTAGACACAGTATTGAGAAAGCCGTTTTCTAAAAAGGTGGGAAACCGATGATAAAAGATATAATAAGGAACAGGTTGTATAACTTTTTTGCAGATATATATATAAAATTGAATTTTGTTAATCCCATTGAAACTGGCCGAATTAACGACAATTTATTTGTTGTCAGAACAGGAACGGCAAATTTTTATATATATAAAAACGGCAAATATTTAATAGCTTTTGACTGCGGATATGGTAAAAGCCAAATAAAGAAGGAACTTTTAAGTTTGGGTATAAAACCGGAAGATATTACCCATGTGTTTTTAACTCACTCGGACTTTGACCATGCCAAAGGATTATCGGTATTTGAAAAAGCAGAAATATATTTATCTTCCGATGAGGAACAGCTTATAACCGGAAAAAGAGCAAGAAAGTTTGGCGTTATTTATAATTCCAAAATAAAGCGGAGATACCGTTTGCTGAAAGATAACGATTTAGTTACCGTAGGTTCGACAAAAATAAAAGCTATAGCAACACCGGGGCATACTACAGGCTCCATGTCATATTTAATCTGTAATGAAAACATTTTGATTATTGGAGATGCTTTTAGAATTATAAACGGAAAAGTTTGCCCGATAAAACTATATAATATGGATTCCAAAAAACACAGGGAATCTATTGGAAAATTAGCGTGCCTTGAGGATGTTAAGCTGGTATGTACAGGACATAGAGGATATTATGACAGGTTTGACGATGCAATAAGACATTGGAGATAGCTGGATTACTTTCTCTTGTTATCAATTTGCCTATCAATATATTTCCTAATTCCTATTCAGAATGATTTTCAAAATTTTTGCCCGAAATTTAAATTTTATACTATATGATTTTATCAATTTTATTATAAATAAAAACATTTAGGTATGTAAAAAATAAAAATTGTGAAAAATGCTTTTTAAACTGTATTGTTGCTTGTTAAACTATACAAATAACTTCAAGTGCTATAAAAGTTACAAAGGTGAGAGCAGTGGGCTTTAGATATAGAAGAAGCATAAGAGTAGGTAAAGGAGTAAGACTTAATATAAGTAAAAAGGGAATAGGGGTGAGTGTTGGGTTTAAGGGTACCAGAATCGGTGTTGGACCAAGGGGGTTAATACGAACTTATTCGATTCCTGGAACTTCTATTTCTTATATAAAACAAACCTCTTTCAAATCAAAAGGAAACTGTAGCGGTTCTATTAGATCAAGTAATTCTGATACCGGTAATTTCAGTAGCAATAAGGATTCAAGCGGCAATAAAGCTTTTTATTTTCAAAAGCAAAAAACAAATGAAAAGAAGTGGCTTATCCTAAGCATAATATCTCTGTTTTTTGCTTTGGTTAATCCCGGATTCATTGTTTTTCTTTTGTTATTCGGGTTACTATATTACAGAGGATTAAATAATCCTGAAAACCAATCAAAAAACTGTATAACAAGGCTTTGGAATTCTTTTTAAATAAGAACTTTTCAAAGGCACTAACCTTATTGCAAAGGTCTGTTGAATATTTTGAGGATAATATTTTTTCCCACTTTCTATTGGCAATTATTTATCATGACCAAAATCAATTTGATCAGGCTATACTTCATATTGATAAATATATTAGTCGAAAACCGAGTGACATAGTGGCTAAATTTGCTAAAGCCGATTGCCTTTTTGAATCTCAACAATATGAATTGGCGATTGATTTACTGCAGTCATTCAATTTTTACAGCGAAGAATATGAAATAAAGCGGATTCTGCTACTTGGCAAATGTTATTTTAATTTGGAAAAATACGATATTGCCATTGAACAATTTAAAAAAGCGCAAATAATGAAAAGGAATATCAATGAGGATATATTGGAGTGCAAGTATTGGCTGGGGGTTTCTTATTATATGACTGGAGACAATAAAAAAGCAAAGACTCAATTGGCAAAAGTATATGCAGAAAATCACGATTTTCTTGAAGTAAAGAAATATGCTGCTAAATTAGGTTTGATATAGTTCGATTTTATAATAAATATAATTAAACGAGACAGAAACCTGCATTAATTCAAAGTTTTAGTTTCTGTCCCGTTACTAGTTAATCGATTTTATAAAAAGATGTCATCAGTTTTTGTAGAGTGCTAAAATATCTTAGCCAATGGTACCCCATAATTCAACTTCTCCAATATGTACTTCATCGTCATTGTTAATCCGGTTAACATGTATTCTGACAAACTTTTTTTCAACAGGTGTTTCAAATACTGCTTCGTCCCAAGTTCCACCAATATTCCTTCTCTCAGGAACAATAAGCTGATAAGTACCTGACGCATTGTCCAAATCATCTATCGAATCTGCTGCTTCTACCCACCAGTTGTTTATATCAATATCTGAATTTTCATCTTGTCCTAAGAAGGCTTTTATTTTTGACAATTTTACCGTTGAATCTGATGGAAATTCAATCTGAATGTATGCCGGATTAATCCCATCGGTGACATATTCGGTATTAATGTCATCATCAAACGCGTTGTCTAAATTTGAATAATGCACACCGTCATTACCTGTTATAATTGTATTTGACAAGTCAAGTTTAGCTTCGGTAGCTACATTTAATTCGATACTGTCGGAATATAATCCATAAGCATCTTTTGCCCTTACTATATAAGTGTAGGATTTTCCTGTCTCAATACTTGTATCGGTGAAGTTCAAGTTCGGTGTCTGTCCTATTATCTGTCCGTCTCTTAAAATATCATATCCTATTATGTCCATGGAACTTGGAATTGAAATCCAATCCAAAACAACAGCGTGGTCTTTAACTGAATATGTAAGTGCCTTTACCACATTTCCGGGTATAGTTTTAACAAGTATGTTGCTTGGTTGGGACAACAAACCCGATACATCTTTTGCTCTAACGTAAAAAGAATATGTTGCTCCTGGAACCAAGTTTCTTATATTGTAAGTTTTACTATTGGATGTGCCTATTAACTCAAACGTATCTCCAAATATCTGGTATATGTTATAGCATTCAATTCCAGAATCATCATAAGATTCTTGCCACGAAAGGGTAAGATCAGTACCTGACACTGTACCCGTTAAACTAGAGGGTGTTGTAGGAGGATTATTGTCAATTTTTAGCTCGGTGGTATAATAGTGGTGAACCTCCGCCAAACTCGACCAACTGCCGTTCTATTCATAATCATTTGAACCTAAAGCAGGTGCATAAGTAAACTGCATTCCAAGAATTCTTCCAGGATTTAATCGAATTCCCGTAATTATATTTGAGGAAGCTTGGATATTCCAATACGAATAGCCAACACCCGGTCCGAGATCTTTTGTAAATTTGCAAGTCATAGTGTAGTAACCCTGTTCATCCGGACCTGTTACAGCAAGTTGTGAATCCTGTATATCGTAGTATTCTCCCAGTCTGACTTTTGAAGTTGGCGAGTCGGGATTTAGGTAAATCACTTTATTTCCTCTTAATGTTTGGTAACAATCTCCATAAGCTAACTCTGTTTGTTTTACACTATTCCAATCAGTAGTCCCGGATTCTGCAAAAACTCCGTCGGTTTCCCATGAACCGTTATGACCGCTACCATCAAGTGACATCCATACCTTTATCATTTTATTGGAACGCACTCCCAAATAAAGATAGTTATCATCCCAACCGGAATAAAACTCTGCTTCAAGCGAATCGTCGTACTGGAACGAAGGTATTGATGCAAGCTTTGTCCAACTGTCATCGATAGTTCCGTCAATTTCCGGTGAAGTATGGAATTTATATATTGCAGGGCTGAAATCACAAAATGGAGTAGGGTCTTGACCGTCCGGTATTCCATCTCTGTCTGTATCGTAACTTAAAGGATTTGATCCCATGTATATGCCTGCACAATATTCCTCAAGGTCGTTAAGGCCGTCTGAATCAGAGTCTGCTGCAGCAGCACTTGTTCCGAACCTCTCCTCATCGATAACAAGTCTTGAATCCCTATCAGCCATTAAATCTTTATCTTTATCCACAAATTCTATATATCCATCATGCATACTGACACGCTTGTCGAAATCTCTGAATACTCTCAAAACCTGAGCCATTCCGTCAAAATCTTCACCGGCGATAAATTCATAACCTTCCTTAAGAGGATAAGCCCATGGGAAATGGTTAAAAATCATATAATATCCGTCATCTTTGTATAAAGCTTCTAAGGCATGTCCAATTTCATGGACAAAAAGCCAAACTATATGGGAATATAATATGCCATTGTCGTGGTCCTTACAATATGGACTCATGGTAGAATTATACGGATAAAAACCTAATCCGTAGTGAGTGTCTCCCAAAATTGAAGGGCCACCCCATCCTCCGCCACCGTTGTCCATTTCTTTTGCAATCAGAAACAGCAGATCAAACTGATATTTTTGAATTCCCCTGGATTCCAAATCGCTCTCTATAACACTCATATCCGGTGGTGTGTTGCTTGATACTGCAGGGCATTGCGAGTTTATCACAAAGAACGTAGGTTGAATGTTAAGCCTGCCCTTTGAATTTCTGTAAAAGAATTCTATACCTTTATAAACTGAATTTATTGCCCTTTGAACATCTATGCCGGGAGAATAAATGGGAACAAGAAGTCTGAAATTTGTTACAGTGCTAAAATTTGACTTTGTTGTAGATAATGTTGTTGATACTTCATGGGAGAAATTAGAAATTATTTTTCCGTTGCTGTCAATTGCTGCTACTTTGTAATAGTATTTCATGCCGGGAGTAAGGTTATAATCGGTGTATTCAATGGCATTGCTTCCATAACTGCATGTCGCATAGGCTATAGGATTCGAACTGTATAAACCATTTGAAGTTCTCCTGAATATTGCGTAACCTGCAGCGGCAGGATTGTTTACATTGTTCCACTTAAGTGATGCAGTTGAATAATAGCCCGTAACTACCAAACCCTGTGGTGCTTCAATATAACTTGAACCCAATGCATTTGTCTGAGCAAAATATAAAAGTAAAATCTGAGCAATGAGCAAAGTGACTAAGATTATTAAGTGCGATATTCGGTTTTTTGTCTTTTGCATGATACCATCCCCTTTGATGCAAATTTCCTGCCAACTATGATGTCGTTGAAACTTATTTACAATGTTATCTACCTCCTTAAATAAAAATTTTGAATTTATATCAAAAAAGTTTTTCAATAAGGAATAGTGGCATTTTATATATTACCATAATGAACTATTTATGGAAATACTATAAAGTAAATTTTATGTCTAATTTACAAAATTTTTTTACTTATATTGTCTAAAGGGCAAATTTAAAGAAATGCAGGTTATTGGAAAATTAAAATTTATAAGAGATTATGTATTGTATGTCGATGAGGAATGTAGTATAGCGATACCTTAAATTAAAGCAGACAAAACAATAAGAAGAAGTTGGAAAAGAATAATGTTATATATTCCATTGGTAAACGGCCATAAGTATAAGAATCTTACACACTTATAGCCCAGTAAAAAAATCTCCCGTAGAACCCAGTGATGATTCTATCTCATTTATATAATAATCCATGGCTTCATCTAAAGTTTTTTTCGCCATTTATTTTTACATCATCATTGTTTTCTGTAGCTCGTGGCAGATCTGTAACTTATCGTAAGTTTTCATCTGTAATTTGCGGTACATTTTTAAGTGGGCTTGTTGTATTACTGCAAGATGGTAATAAAATAACTAAAATTAAAGTAAGTGTTAAAAATTTGAATATTTTTAATTCATTTCTTTCACTTCCATAAAATTATATTCTATATTATTAATAATTGTATAAATATTGTTATTGTCTGTATATCAATGATACTGGAAATTAAGTCAGGTAAAAGGTTAAAATGAGCTGCAAAGGAATTATAAAAGAGTGCTTGATAATCAAAGGATAGGGCTTTTTTCTAATTTAAAGGTGGAAAAGCATTATCATAAAGACTGTGGAATTTACAATGTAAAAAGCCCTACTAAAAATAGTGGACTTTATGGCTACAGTTTTGGCTACACTTTGAATTTTAACTGGTGCGAGGGAAGGGATTTGAACCCTCACAACCTTGCGGCCACTAGAACCTGAATCTAGCGCGTCTGCCAGTTCCGCCACCCTCGCATACTTGACTAGATTATTTTACTAGATATATCGAATAATTTCAAGTGGTAAAATATATTTTTTGAAAAAAATATCTAGGAATTTTAAAAGAAATATGTTAATATTTAAGCGACAAAAAAGTATAAAAGTTCCATTCTATTAAGCAAAAAGATAGAGAAAAAAGGCAGAAAAAGTAAAGATATATCTTTGGGGAGGGATACGAAGTTGCGAGCTATGAACGTATCAAATGACAGAGTACTAAATCGTGTTACTCAGATTTTTGAAAAATGCTCACAACAGGTTGGAGTTGATATTGTTAGTGTCGTCTTATACGGTTCCAGGGCAAAAGGAGATTACACTTCGCAAAGTGATTACGAATTCCTGATTTTAATTGAAGACAATACAGATTTGTTGAAGTTCATATTGATGAATGATACCATAAAATATGAGCTTTTGAAGGAAAGATTCATGAATGTAAAAATTCTTTTGTATACACCCCATGTATTTGAAGAATTATTGTATGCAGATAAATTGGTCGGAACATTTCTGTATATGATTTGCAGGGATAATATACCGCTGTTTGATAGAAAAGGAACTTTTAGAGCAATAAAAGAGCGTTTAACGAGTGACAATAATACTAGGAAAAGTGAAGAGGAATTTTTGGTGCAATGTATTGATTTTTCAAGACAAATGGGTTCGGAAAAATGGGAACGTAAATGGGATAGGATACTGTTGCAGTTTAGATATCAAAAAAGAAGAAAAAGTGCCTATTGATAGTTTAGTTTGAAATAAAATTATATGTTTTAAAATAAATATTCAAGCCATTTAAAAAATATCCCGTTCAGTGTTCAATTCGAAATTACTTCAAATCAGAATTATAGAATGGCAAAATTACCGCCAATTAGCTTATTTTTTGCCAAAAGGTTTTATTTCAAAGTAAAAAATTCATAAAATCATGTAATTTATAAATTATTAATGCTTTATAATTTTTTTTTTTGCCATATAATAAATACTAAAGATAAAATTAGGAGGAAATCGTTTTGAATAAAAAATTAATTGATTTTAAAGAAAATATTAAAGGGAAAAAAGTAGCGGTACTTGGAATTGGAATCAGTCATATTCCTTTAATTAAATATTTATATAAGCTCGGAGTGGATATAACTGCCTTTGATAAATCCGATGAAAACAAGCTTAAAAATGTAATTGATGAGTTCAAAGGCATGAATATTAAGTATAGCCTTGGCGAAGATTACTTAAAAAATCTGAAAGGATTCGATATAATTTTCAAAACTCCGGGGATGCGATTTGACTTGCCTGAACTCGAGGAAGCAAGAAGAAACGGTACTCAAGTAACTTCTGAAATGGAAGTTTTTTTTGAGCTTTGCCCTGCACAAATTTTTGCTGTTACCGGAAGCGATGGAAAGACTACCACTACTACTCTTATATATAAAATGTTAGTGGAACAGGGATATAATTGCTGGCTTGGAGGGAATATCGGCACCCCGTTGCTTGACAGGATTGATGAAATCAAGGAAACGGATAAGGTTGTATTAGAGCTCAGCAGTTTCCAGTTACATACCATGAAACAAAGTCCGCAAGTTGCTGTTGTTACAAATCTTGCACCTAACCATCTTGATGTACATAAATCAATGGACGAATATGTGGAGGCGAAAAAGAACATATATTTGCATCAAACAGATAAGGATAAGCTTGTAATAAATTTTGACAACGATATAACCCGGGATTTTATTAATGACGCCAAAGGAAAGGTGGTATATTTCAGCAGAGTTAATAAGATTGATTCCGGAGCCAAAATGAATGGGAATATACTGGTATATAGTGACGGAAAAGAGGAAAAAGAGATAATAAATGCCGATGATATTGTAATTCCGGGAGTACATAATATTGAAAACTACCTTGCAGCTATTGCTGCTGTGATAGATTATGTGGAAATTGATACAATAAGAAAAGTGGCAACGACTTTTAAAGGAGTAGAGTACAGAATAGAACTGGTTAGGGAACTTAATGGAGTCAAGTTTTACAATGATTCCATTGCAAGCAGTCCTTCAAGGACAATTGCCGGTTTAAATTCCTTCAAACAAAAGGTTATTCTCATAGCGGGAGGATATGATAAAAAAATTCCCTACGATGTTATGGGGGAAGTGCTTGTAAATAAAGTCAAGTGCCTTGTACTTATAGGACAGACAGCGCCTAAAATTGAGCAGGCATTAATGAAAGAAATAGAAAGGACAGGAAAAGGAAAGGATATACCGATAATACACTGTGATACGTTAAAAGAGGCGGTTGAAAAAGCGTATGAATCTTCAAAATCGGGGGATATAATTATTATGTCACCGGCCAGTGCAAGTTTTGATATGTTTAAAAACTTTGAGGAAAGAGGAAAGCAGTTTAAGGATATTGTAAATTCTTTATAAATAAATTTAAATCAACTATCAACAAATAAAATCAATTATCATGATGCAGACAGTTATAAAATCTTTTTAAACATAATGGGTAAGCTTTAATTAGAGCTTACCCTTTGCTGTCATTTGCTTTATTTTTTCAACCCTTATAAATCAATTGAAAAGAGCCGGTTGCCTAAAAAACTGCTGTTAAAATTTTGATTTTATTATTACGGAATAAACTAAAAATAATGGGAATAAAAGATTTTAGGTATTAAAAAAGCTGATTATTGCAGAACTCTCATGAAGGAGAAGAGAGAATAAATCTTATTTTATAGCCCTGATCATGGCGGTATGATTGTCGTTGGGTAAAAATCCCACCAGTTCAACTGTGTTGAATCCTGCCGACTTAATGGCATTTAACTCGTGTTCGAGAGTCAATGGCGTATCAAAATGCACAAAAACATCATCTTTGAATCCGTCTCTTAGTCTTCGCCTATTAAATTCGTAAAATGCCAGATCTTCTATAGCTTGTGATGTGGCGATATAATCACATTCAATATACACGCCGCCCGGTTTCAAACAGTCAAATATTTTTTTAAACAGTATTTTCTTCTTCTCGAAGGTGTAATGATGTAAAGTCTGAAAAGAGACAACTGCATCAAAAAGTTCTTTTCCCATATCGTAAGTAAAATAATCTTCGCAAACTAAAGTAAGATTCTTATCATTGTGTTTAGAGTAGAGCTTTTGCAACATTTTATTCGATAAGTCAACCCCAACCGTTTGTAAATTGGGAAAGCGGATAAAGATGTAATCCAACTCAAGACCGGTTCCGCAGCCAATATCTAAAAGGGTTTCGGTTGATACCGGCAATAGATCTGCCATCCATTGATAATAACTTTTCCACTTAGACATGTGTTCTTCATAAAAGTGGATTCTTGCCTCAAAGAAGCCCGCCATTGTTTCAAGAGGTTCATCCTTAGTTTCATCAAGCCATTTTTTCAGTTCCTGATAATCTTTATCCATAATAATACCTCATTTTTGTAGTTAATCAGTATAGTAGAATATTGGCGTTTCTATATTTTAAATTTATATAACAATAAACCTTGCATACTGTATCACTACAGTCTACAAGGTTTATTTGGTGGGAGGAGATGGATTCGAACCATCGAAGTCAGTGACAACAGATTTACAGTCTGCCCCCTTTGGCCACTCGGGAATCCTCCCATATATTTAATTGGTGCCCAGAGCCGGAATCGAACCAGCGACACGAGGATTTTCAGTCCTCTGCTCTACCAACTGAGCTATCTGGGCGTGACTTACAGAAAATTTGGTGGGCCTTCAGGGACTCGAACCCCGGACCAACCGGTTATGAGCCGGTTGCTCTAACCAACTGAGCTAAAGGCCCTCGTAAACGCGACAAGTGATAGTATAAATTAAAAAATCGGATTAGTCAAGTATTTTTTTAAATTTTAAAAAGTTTTTTGCCAACATCTTCATTTGGAAAAGAAAATTCCATGTCCTGGAGTATATAGACTAAAATAATTTTTGGATTAATCGAAAAATTTAACCTGGGTTAAGAGACTTGGTATATATTTGAAGTGTTCTGATAAGGATTATTATTCCTTGGCTTTATTTGCAAGTCAATACAGCTTTGTTGTATAATAAAAAATAAATTTCATATAGTTTGATGGCGAAGAGGAAGGCTAAAAAGCTAATTTCAAAAATTGTTATACAAAAAAACGTATTTTGAACAATACTAAGTGTTATATAAATCAAATTATGAGGTGCAAAATGGAATACTTGAACGTATTAAAGGATCTTAGCATGTATGTCGGGGTATCGGGAAGAGAAAAAGAGATATCCCAATTCATAGAAGGACTGTTTAAAAATTATTGCGATGAGGTAAGAATAGACGAATTTTATAACGTCTGCGGATATAAAAAAGGATCCGGTGATACCGGAATAAAGATTATGATTATGGCTCATCATGATGAAATAGGTATGTTGGTTAAAAGCATTGATGACAGAGGTTTTGTGAAATTTACCAACATAGGCGGAATAGATACTAAAATTCTTTTGGCGCAAGAGGTTATCATTCACGGCAGTGAGGATGTTTACGGAGTTATTGGGGCAAAGCCTCCGCATCTTCTTAAACCTGAGGAGACAAAGAAGGCTGTCAAGATGGAGGATTTATATATAGATACCGGACTTTCAAAAGAGACTATATCAAAGCTGGTTTCAATAGGAGATGTTATAACGTTTAAGACTTATCCTTTTGAACTTAAGGGAAATAAACTAAGTTCAAAATGCCTTGATAACAGAGCCGGAGTTGCCGCTTTACTGGATATTATGGAGAGGCTGTCAAAACTCAGCCACAATGATGATGTGATATTTGTTGCTACATCACAGGAAGAGCTTGGCTTGAGTGGTGCAAAAATAGCCTCCTACAATATTAATCCGGATATGGCAATTGTTATCGATGCCTGTCATGGGGAAATTCCTGATGCTTCTAAAGACGAAACCTATGCTTTGGGTAAAGGACCTGCCATAGCAATAGGGCCGAACCTTCACAGAGCATACACCAATAAAATAATTGAGGTGGCAAAGGAAGAAAACATACCTTATCAGATTGATGTGGAACCGGGAAATACGGGAACTGAGGCTTGGGCAACCCAGGTGTCGAGGGCGGGAATTCCGTCATTGCTCATTTCCATTCCGGTAAAATATATGCATACTACTGTAGAGACTTTAAACATAAATGATATAAAGAATACAGGTAAACTGGTTTCAAGATTTGTTTCGGGATTGTAGTTTGTACCTTCTCTTTTTGTCTGATTTCCAAAGAGAAAGCATTAAGAGATGAATTAAGCGAGAAATTTTATTTATTGCTGAAATGGAGGAAGCAACGTGTACTTAAAAGAACTTACAGAATTAAATGGGGTTTCGGGAAATGAAGACGAAGTCAGGGAATTTATAAAAGAGCATATTAAGGGATTGGCCGATGAGATAAAAGTTGATTCGATGGGAAACCTTCTCGCCTTTAAGAAAGGCAAAAGCAAAAAACTCAAGGTAATGCTTTCAGCCCATATGGATGAAGTGGGATTTATGGTTACAGGTTTTGGCGATAGTGGTGTTATAAAATTTGCCACTGTTGGAGGTATTGATGAAAGAATACTTCCTGGCAAGAGAGTATTGGTTGGAGAAAAAAAGATTCCTGGGGTAATTGGCTCAAAACCTATTCATATGCAAGAAAAAGATGAACGGAATGCTAATGTGAAGTTAAAGAAAATGTATATAGATATTGGCACCGATAAAAAGGAAGAAACTGAGAAATTGGTGTCATTGGGAGATTATATTGCTTTTCACAGTCCATATACAGAATTTGGCGACGGGCTTGTAAAGGCAAAGGCTTTGGACGATAGAGTAGGCTGTGCAATACTTATGGGGGCACTGAAAGAAAGATATGAATTTGACTTGTATGCCTGCTTTACGGTTCAGGAAGAAGTAGGACTCAGAGGTTCCGAAGTTGCTGCCTATACTGTTAATCCCGACATTGCATTGGTGGTTGAGGGTACAACTTGTTCCGATGTACCTGGAGTGGAAAAGAGTGAGTATTCTACAGTCTTAGGTGAAGGGGCAGCCCTTACAATAATGGACCGTACATCGTATCCCGACAAGAATTTTGTTAATTATATATATGAGTTGGCACAACGAAACAAATTACCGGTACAATTTAAACAAACCAATACCGGAGGCAATGATGCGGGAAAAATTCAGATGAGCAGAAGCGGAGTAGTAACTGCTTCTATATCAGTACCTTGCAGGTACATTCATTCCCCGGTATCGGTTATGAGCAAAAAGGACTTTAACAGTTGCAAGGATATAGTAATAGCAGTTTTAAAAGACCTTGGAACAAGAGAAGAAGCTTATTGATAAAGTAAAAGAAATAGCTACGGAAATGCGAATAGGACATAAAACAGGAGGAATTATAAATGTTTGAGTTAATAAAAAGGTTGACACAATCTTTTGGTGTTTCAGGCAATGAAGAAGAAATAAGGGAGACTATCATTAATGAAATAAAGAATGATATACAGGAAATAAGAGTGGATACTTTGGGTAATCTTATTGCCACAAAACCGGGAAAAGGCAAAAAGATTATGGTGGCAGCACATATGGATGAAATTGGAGTGATGGCAACTTATATCGATGAAAAGGGATTTATAAGGTTTTCCAATATTGGAGGAGTTTCAGCCTTTGTTTCTTTGGGACAGAAAGTAAAGTTCAAAAATGGTACAGTGGGCGCTGTATTTTACGAGGATAAGCTGGATGATATGAAGAATTTAAAACTGTCAAAGATGTATATAGATATTGGTGCAAAGGATAAAAAAGAGGCTGAAAAATTAGTCCGTATTGGCGATGTTGCCTGCTTTGTGGGAGATACTGTAAGGCAGGGAGATATGGTTATATCCAAAGCAATTGACGATAGAAGCGGATGTGCTGTAATTGTTGAAGCTATAAAGCGTCTGCCCCAGACAGATAATGAGATATATTTTGTATTTACCGTTCAGGAGGAATTGGGACTTAGAGGGGCAAAAACAGCTGCTTACCAGTTGAAGCCCGATATTGCAATTGCAGTAGATGTCACTGCTACAGGAGATACTCCCGAGGCAAACCTTATGGAAGTAAAATGCGGAGGCGGACCTGCCATAAAGATAAAGGACAGATCAGTAATATGCCATCCTGAAGTTAAAAAATTATTGGAAGAATCGGCCAGGAATATAAATATACCGTATCAGTTTGAGGTACTTGAGTATGGCGGCAGTGACCCCGGTGCAATCCATATTTCAGCGGGAGGAGTTCCGTCGGGTGCAATTTCAATTCCCTGCAGATATCTTCACAGCCCGGTGGAAGCTACAAGCCTTGAAGATATTGAAAATGCGGTAAAATTACTAATTGAAGCAATAAAATAAACCATTGGTGAATAAAAATATAATAGGCAATTTAAATTCGTTTTTACAGGAGGACAGAATTTTGAAAAAAGTTGCCTATTTATTTTTTGCTTTAATATTGCTTATGCTCTCTGGCTGTGTTGAAAATAAAAAAGATGTTTTGACAGAGCAATCAGAATCTTTATTTGTGACTGAAGATGAAGAAAACAATAACTATAACATGAATTACCGGTTAGACAGTGAAGAAAACGATACGGATTTTACCGAAAAGGATATATATGAAATAAATATGAAAAGGGATTTACTGTGCCTTATAATGGCCTATCCTGAATATGTATCGGGTTTTGAAAGAGGTACTGGAGATGAAGTATATGTAGTCATGAAATCCGGTGCAAAGATTTTGTATGACGATAAAATCCCTAAAACATATGAGCAGAAGCTGTCTAATGCAGATTTGCAAGATACACTGGAATTGCTTTATCCGCTGTCCGATATTTCAGAATTAATGGATGAGAACTATGACCCGGGCAGGATAAGGTGCTATAAATTTTTAAAAGAGGTCTACGGAGGTTCCCGCCAGGAGATAGAGAAAAGTTTGAAAGGGGTTAATATGGGCGGAAAGGTATGTCTGTTTAATGACAGAAATAATGCAGCTGAATCGTTAAAGAAGGCGGTAAAGCAAATAAGTACTGCAAGCGGTAATTTATCGGCAAATATTTTTCCGGTTAACGGTACATACAACTACCGTGTTATTGCAGGTACAAATCAATTAAGTCCGCACGCCTTCGGTATTGCAATAGATTTCAGAAGCGATAAAAGGGATTATTGGAAGTGGGCAAGCAGAGAATTGGGGCAGCAGAGATTGAATCAATATCCGAGAAAAGTTGTAAAAATTATGGAAGACAATAATTTTATATGGGGCGGAAAATGGGCACACTTTGACATTCTGCATTTTGAATACAGACCGGAACTTATCATAAAAGCCCGGTATTATGTTGAGGATTTTGAAAGGATAGACCCGTGGTACTATGGGTTTCCTTCGGAAGATGAAGCGGTTAAGGGCTATATTGAAACAATAGATAAAATATAGAACAAAGTATAAAATTGTATTTTACCAGCTGAGAATTATATCTACTACTAAAGATTTAAACACAGCGAAATATTCCCGGATTACGCTGTTGGGGAACACTAAAGTTTCTGTTTTGGAAGGTATTCCGTAAGGAATAAAGCCATTTACCGAGGCTAAAACCTTAGATCTTGCCATATGGAAATCACTTGTGACAACCAAAACTTTATAATCGCTTCTTCCGGTCATTTCATTGAGTATTTGCTTTGTATATTTGAAATTTTCCATGGTGCTGGTGGCTTTGGATTCAACTATAATTTTATCTTCAGGTATGCCATTTGCCACAAGATAGTTTTTCATGGCTTCGCCTTCGGAAATAGTTTCTCTGAGTCCTACTCCGCCAGTTACTATTACTTCCAAATCAGGATGTTCTTTTAGGAACAATATGCCTTGATCCAACCTATATTGCAGAGTTTTTGTTACTTGACCATTTTTTAATCCTCCACCGAGAATTATTACATAGTCCACATCGGTGTATGGGTCTGCATCAGCATTGGAAAAAATAAGTCCTACTACTACAACAAAAGATATTATAAATCCCCATACACATATTTTTATTGTCCTTCGCAAAATAGTATTTTGTATTTTTGACAAGCTGAATATTCCTTTTATTTTTAGCACGTTATATGTTATTAAAACAGTTCCGGCCAATAGAGGAAACAGTATACCGAAATTTACTCCTGTTTCGGCGATAATTAAAATAATTGTATCCAACACACCTATTATACCTAAGATTAAACCAATATATGTTATGGCTTTATCTATCCATTTTTTCATAAATAACTTCTACACTCCTATTTTTATAATCAAAACTGTATAAGCCACTATTGCGGCTATAGCAAAAATTTAAAATTAATTTCTGGCTCTTTTAAAATGCGCATCGAAAAATATTTGTCAATATGCTTTACAATAAACCTATAATACATTATAAATTAAAATTACTTATAATGCGACTACGTTTCAACTATTTTATAAAAATTTAATAGAAATATTATATTGGCAAAGGAAAAATAAAAAAGGAGTTTTTGGATATAACAGCGAATAAAACAGGTAGACAGGAATTTTTCGTAATCCGGCAAAGGTCTGAGTATTATTCCCATGTTTTGTTAACTTAATTTATCGATAAAATTTGGAGGTGCTTATATGAAAATAACATTTTTAGGTGCAGCAAAAACTGTTACCGGTTCATGCTGTCTGGTTGAAACCCAGAATACGAAGTTTTTGGTTGATTGTGGCTTGTTTCAGGGACAGGCAAAGGAAGAAGCATTGAATTCGGAAGCACTTCCATTAAATCCGGCTGAATTGGACTATATATTTTTGACCCATGCTCATATTGACCACAGTGGAAAGATACCTAAAATTTGCAAAGACGGTTTTAAGGGAGAGATATATGCAACTAAAGCAACGGTAGAACTATGTGAGATAATGCTTCCCGACTGCGGTCATATACAGGAGTCTGAAAACGAGTGGAAGAATAAAAAAAGGCTTAGGGCAGGAAAACTTCCATTAGAGCCTATTTATACTTATCAGGATGCATTGGATTGTATGAAGTTTTTTAAAAAAGTCAGGTATGGAGAAGCAATAAAAATTAACGACGAAATCAAAGTACGTTTTAATGATGCCGGCCATATACTTGGGTCTGCAATTATCGAATTCTGGATTATGGAAAAGGGTAAGGAAACCAAAATTGTATTTTCCGGAGACTTGGGCAATAGAGATATGCCAATAATTAGAGACCCATCTATAATAGAAAGTGCAGATTATCTTGTGATTGAATCCACTTACGGAAACAGAATTCACGACAATAAAACCGATAAATTTGAATATTTCGTCGATATCATAAACGAAACAATAGATAAAGGCGGAAATGTAGTCATACCGTCCTTTGCTGTCGGCAGAACCCAGGAAGTGATATATGAACTTAATAAGGAAAAGGAATCCTTCGATGGCAAACTGAAAAAACTGTTCAGTATTCCTGTTTTTGTAGACAGTCCGTTGGCTATATCGGCCACAGAGGTTTTTAGGAATAACCTTGATTGTTACGATGAAGAGGCCAGAGAGTACATAAACAATGGGGACAACCCCTTGGATTTTCCGGGACTTCAATTTACCAGGACACCGGAAGAGTCAAAGGCTCTAAACGAGAGAAGCGGCAGTGCCATAATAATTTCTGCCAGTGGAATGTGTGAAGCAGGAAGGATTAAGCATCATCTTAAACACAATTTGTGGCGTAAAGAATCCACTATATTGTTTGTAGGGTATCAGGCTCAGGGAACATTAGGCCGGAAATTGATAGACGGTGCTAAAAAAGTAAAGATATTTGGAGAAGAAATATCTGTAAACGCACGTATAGAAATGATAGAAGGCTTTTCTGGACATGCGGATAAGGACGGGTTGCTCAATTGGATACAGGCATTTTATAAGAAACCTTCAAAGATATTTATTGTACATGGCGAAGAGGAATCAATGACTAGCTTTGCCAGAGAAATTAATGATAGATTTAACATCGATACGATTATACCTGAAAAAGGTGAGAGTTTTGTAATTACCGGTGATAAGGTAATTGAGTCGGCTGAAATGATAAAATCGGAAATTTCCTTTAAACGACTTGCCATAATTGATTTGTTGGAGACTTTGAAGGAAGAAATTGATGAGCTTTCAGATATTATAATAAATGATTTGAAGAATGAAAAATCGGATGTTGAAGTGGATGAATTGAGAGTAAAACTTAAGTGTATAGAGAAGTCCATAGTTGATGTTTTAAAGTAGAAACTTTATTTTAAAATGCCCGATGCTCTTTTTATGAGTATCGGGTATTTTAATAATTACATCAGTTAATTTTTTATTTAAAAAGGATTGTGTACGTATCTTCTAGCCCTGAAAACTTACAAGGGATTTGAATAGGTTGATACTAGAGAACTGTTGTTATAGCACAATGTATCCTCTTTTATGTTTTCTGCTATTTAACTGGATGGCGACATGGGCGGTAATCAGTAGATCGACAATAATTTTTAATGTTTAAGCTAAGGATAAAATTTATAATTAAAAATTCTCTAAAAAACTTTACTATATAATTATACCATGATCCATAAGATATGATATACTAAACTGGAAAATGTAGGGCGATAACGTTAAGATAATTCCGATTGATTGAATACGAAAAGTAAGTTTGACAAACAAAATATTGGCAATTTGGTCAATAATCTGAGATAATAAATAAAATAACAAAGGATGGCAGAAAAAATTCTTATTTACTGAGCCGGGCGTATTTCCAATAAAATTGGGAGGAAAAGTTATGACTATAGAAGAACAATTCAATTTGATTGCTAAAGAGTATGATTGTAATCGTAGAAAGTTTATTCCTTGCTTTGATGATTATTATGAAAACACTACCAAATTGATTATTTCCAATATCAATACACCGAGGCGCGTATTGGATCTGGGAGCCGGAACAGGATTACTTACATATTATTGGTATAAGGAGTGTCAATCAGCGGAGTATGTATTAGTTGATATTGCCGATGAAATGCTGGAAATTTCAAGAAAAAGATTTGCCGGAATTGATAGAATACAACATAGAATATTAGATTATACAAAAGAGCTTCCAGAGGGGGATTTTGATGCCATCATTTCAGCATTATCAATCCACCATTTAGAAGATATGCAAAAAGAAGAATTGTTCAGGAACATCTATAATAAGCTGCCAAAAGGTGGAGTGTTCGTTAATTATGATCAGTTTTGTGCAGGAGCAGCTAATATGAATAAGTGGTTTAATTCATATTGGGAGAATCAATTATATAACAGCGGGTTAACGGAGCGTGATATTGAACTGTGGAAGGAACGCAGAAAATTAGATAGGGAATGCTCGGTTGAAACGGAGATTGAGATGTTATATAGATGTAATTTTTCAGAGGTGAAATGCTTGTATTCATATCATAAATTTTCTGTAATTGCTGCTATTAAATAATAGTGAATTTGTTATTTGGCTTAAATTGTCTATCATAAATACTACCCAATTTTAATTACTCAGGTGATGAGATTTTGCAG
>Ga0116168_1000326_pt1 | contig 48576 bp, 37 predicted proteins | sample AD_UKC129_MetaG_FD_89795 | JGI IMG/M metagenome (GOLD analysis project Ga0116168, IMG submission 89795) | Active sludge microbial communities of municipal wastewater-treating anaerobic digesters from Canada - AD_UKC129_MetaG | ecosystem: Engineered > Bioreactor > Anaerobic > Digestate | place... | reverse complement strand
CGCGGGTGCCGAGTCCTTCCTGACAACCGAGCCATCGTTATTCCGGATAAACCACCTGACAACCCCTGAAAAGGGTATCCTGCGTTCATTGCTCACGTTCAGAATACCCACGCCTTCCCCCAGGTCGCAGGACAGCAGGACGGGCGCAAAGAAACGTTTGGCCGCGTAATGGAGGGCCTTCCAGCGGCCATGGTAATCGATGCTGGACCAGGAGGCCACCGGCCAGCAGTCATTGAGCTGCCAGTAAAGGGCACCCATGCACCGCCCCCTGTTCCTGCGCATATGCTCAACGCCGAAGGCGATGGCCTCCGCCTGGAGAAGCTGGGATGCGTAAACCAGTTGGCGGAGATCCCTGGGATACCGGTAGTTCTGCGACAGATAGGCCAGTATTCTGCCGTTGGCGGTTTCATTTTTCTGGTGCCGCTCCATAACGTAGGAAAAGATATTCCTGTCCTGGGGCAGGGTAAAGCTTTCGATGGTCTTCATGGCGGGAAAGGACTGGAAGCCGAATTCCGAGCAGAACCTGAAATAATGGTTCCTGTAGTCCTCAAAGGGTTTCATGCCATGCCACACATCCCAATAGTGGGTATCGCCGCAATTGACATCCTCCGGACGCTGGAAGCCGCCGAAGCTGGATGGCGAGGACGGCCAGTAGCTGTGCTCATCGTCATGCTGGGCCAGTATTCCGGGTATCAGGCGCTCAAAAAGATCTATATAATCGGCTCTCAGCTTGTCGTTGGCGGGAATGTCCCAGTTCACAAGGCCTGTTTCAATCTCATTGTTGCCACACCAGAGGGCCAGGCAGGCATGATGGCGCATCCGCCGGACATTGTCTTCCACTTCCCGGGCAATATTCTCCCGGAAAGCCGGGTTCAGATCATACAGGGCACAGGCAAAGGCGAAATCCTGCCATACCAGGATCCCATAGCGGTCGCAAAGGCTCAGCAGATAATCGTCAGCATAGTGTCCGCCGCCCCAGATGCGCAGCATGTTAAAATTGGCCCGTACGCAATCCCGGATCAGGCGTTCGGTCTTTTCGGGGGTACGGCGCCCCAGCAGGCAGTCTTCCGGGATATAGTTGGCCCCCATGGCGAATATCCTGACCCCGTTGACCACAAAGGCGAACTCTCTTCCCCACTGATCCCGGCCCGTGCTCAGTTCAACGGTCCGAAGCCCGATTTCATATTCCCGCTCATCCAATATCTCCTGATCCCTGATGATGACCTTCACCCGGTAAAGGGGCTGATCGCCGTAGCCGTTGGGCCACCAGAGCCTTGGGTTTTCCACCATGGTTTCAAGAACGCAGCCTTCCTGTTCAAAGCCTGTGCAGGCATGGGTTACGCTGCCGTCGGGATGCAGAATCGTCATTTCCGCCGTCAGCCGTCCTTCCCGGAAACGCTTCACCGTGATTTCCGCGGAAAGCTCAACCCTGTTTTCCCGGTGATGCTGCCTGAAGCGGACATCCTCCAGGATAGCAGTCCGGTATCCCTGAAGGTAGATGCTTTTCCAGATGCCCATATCGGGCAGCACAGGCCCCCAGTCCCAGCCAAACATGCAATGGGCCTTTCGGATGTGCTGGTAACCGGGCATGGTATGGGAGGTACCCCATACGGGGCGTTTCATGTCCATCTTCCGGACGTAATCCACGGGAGAGGAAAACCGGATGCACAGATGGTTCTCCCCGGCACGCAGGTATTCCTTTACGGGGAATTTATAGGTCCTGTGCATGTTCTCAGCCTTTCCGACAGTCCGGCCATTGAGAAGGACGGTGGCCAGGGTATCCAGCCCTTCGCAGACAAGCCATACCTCGTCCTGGGAAAGCAGGGCTTCATCGGCCTCAAAGGTCCTCGAGAAAGCATAATCCTCCTCGCAGACCCTATAGGCCTCTTCTTCGTTGTCGCGCCAGAAGGGATCAGGGATCAAGCCTGCGTCCAGAAGGCTCTCGTATACGCTGCCGGGAACCTTTGCAGCCGCTACGGGCCGCCTTTCCTTTTCCAATGTCCATGTACCGTCAAGCATACGCTTCATAGCCGACATCCTTTCAAAAGGTATTTCCCATATTTCCCGCACTCAAAGAGGATTTACCGTTGATGTCGTCCGGGTTATGCAATCTCCGGAAGGCGCTGTGGGCAGTTGCAGCATGCGCAGCCCGAATGATGATATGGCCTTCCTATCATATACCACAGTGCATCAGGATATAAATCTTTATTCATCCGCCTTCCATATGGAAAAAAATTTTAATTTAGGTGTTGACACCGATATCATGTTTTGCTATTATATATTTGTAACGATTTCAAATATGTAATAATAACATAATTCATGGAGGGGTTTTTATCATGAAGAAGTTTGTATGTTCCGTATGCGGCTATGTTCATTATGGGGATGAGGCTCCTGAGAAATGCCCTCAGTGCCAGGCCTCCAAGGAAAAATTCAGGGCAGCGGTTGATCTTTCCAACCTTGAGTTCGCCGATGAGCACAAAATAGGCATTGCGGCAGGGCTTGATCCCGAAGTCGTAGAGGGACTGAGAGCCAACTTCATGGGTGAATGTACCGAAGTGGGCATGTATCTGGCCATGAGCAGGCAGGCCGACAGGGAAGGCTATCCTGAAATAGCCGAGGCCTATAAGCGTTTTGCTTTTGAGGAAGCCGAACACGCGGCAAAATTTGCCGAGCTCCTTGGCGAGGTGCTTTCCGCCAGCACGGAGGCCAACCTGAGGGCCAGGGTTGAGGCCGAGCATGGCGCAACCCAGGGTAAGAAGGATCTGGCCACTAGGGCTAAGGAACTGAACTATGACGCTATCCATGACACCGTCCACGAGATGGCCAAGGACGAAGCAAGGCATGGAAAGGCTTTCAAGGGCCTGCTCGAAAGGTATTTCGGCAACAAGTAAAAATAAAAAAGCCCGTATGTTGCATACAGGCTTTAGCATAATAAAAACCGGAGTGGGGATGGACCATTCCGGTTTTTATGCTATAGGCTATGCCCATGACATCGGCAATCCCGATTCATGCGCTGAACAGGCGCTCGTTCCGCTCGGACAGTTCCGCAACCTTTCTTTCGACGACATCAAACAGTTCAAAGATCTTGCGGGAGCATGCCAGGGTCTCCTCCAGCAATCGCTCCGCATCATCCGGGCGTTTCCCCTTAATGGCCGTCAGCACCTGCTCACCTTTCCGGTGAAGTTCGGCATGCACCTTTCCAATCTCCGACCATTCATAGGCTATGCTGTCATGGTTCACATGGAGGACATGGTAAATATGTCCGAAGGCACACTTTGTACTGTCGGTCTGCAGGGGCTCAGGCTTCCGGTTGGCAACGATGCGTCTGAGCTTTTCTATCCACTTGCCGTGCGCCTCTTTTGCGGCATTGATGTGCGAGAGGAACTGTTCGTTGTTCATGGCATGGATACCGCCCATGACCAGATTATAGATATCCGCTGTCAGCCTGGACATATTGGCATCAATGACGGAGATGATTTTTGCCGACTCTGCCGCCGTCCGGGATTGCTCCACGATGCCCTCGGTCATGAAGGTTATGCGCTGTGTCTCCTCACTGGTGTTCTTCATGGCTTTATTGATTTCATTGGCGGCAAGGGCGATCTCATTCATGGCCGCGGCCAGTTCGTTAACACCGTTCACGGTTTCTTTAAGGCTGTGGACGTTTTCATGGATGGATTTGCTGATAGTCTCAATCCTTTGGGACATCTCCATGGTGGATTCAATGGTGCTTGCCATGCTCTGCCGGCCTTCGTTGGCCGCTTTCTGGATGCCTTCGATAAAGCTTCTCATGCCATCCAGGTTGTTCTTGGTGTCATCGGCCAGCTTCCTGATCTCATCGGCAACCACGGCGAAGCCCCTGCCCGACTCCCCCGCGCGGGCAGCCTCAATCGCCGCGTTCAGGGCCAGCATGTTGGTCTGCTCGGCTATCTCCTCAACGCCTGCCACAATCTCGTTCACCTTGGCGACCATTTCAACCAGGGCCTCTATCTTGGCGGACATATCGTTGGCATCTTTTATCACGTTGTCCTTGATTTGATTGATCTCCTCGATCTGTCTGATACTCCTGCCATTCAGTTCGATCAGATCCTGGGATTGCCTGGTGATCTTATTCAGCGTTTCGGTGTGGTTCTTGATGGAGTCATTGACATGATCCATGCTGGCGGTCGTCTGCTCCACGATGGCCATATTGGTTTCGCTCATCGCGGTCATTTCCTCGGCAAACTGGCTGATGGACTCCGCCAGAAACGACATGTTCACATCGAAATCGCTGAGTTTTGATATCTCGCCGAGCATTTCCACCGATGTGGAAGCCAGGGACTCCTCATTGTTCAGGAGCCTTTCAAACTCATTAAGAATGCGCTGATGGATAGGGCGTTGAACCACCGGTTTTTCGACTTGCTTGCCGCTTAATCTGGCAGTGACATAATTGATAATCAGATCAGCTTCATGACAGGCCTTGGCTCTGAGCATCCTGCATCCCCCCGCGAACGATTTAAAATGAACTGATCAACATACTTTGAGTAATTGTTTTATACCCAGATTCGCCCGGCCAATAACAGAGGATGGCCCCGGATGCTCATTGTAAGGCATCTGTCTGTTATTACAAAAAAAGCGGGCTGCCGCCCGGTTCATCTTACTTCAGGGCGGCTTTCAGCACAGCCTCCACTTTTTCCAGTGTGGGCACACCTTCATGGAGCTTTTCCCTGCCGATATAGAAGGCCGGAACATACCAGTAATCATATTGATCCGCAATATCAGGCCTTGCGCTCTCATCAATCCGCTCGATTTCAATGGCCTGGTACGCGGGATTTTTCTCCATCAGGGTCTTCAGATAGTCTTCAGCCTGTTTGCAATACGGGCATCCTGGAAGTTTGAACATGGTTACCCTTTTCATAAAGTCACCTGCCCCCTTAATAGCTTTAATAATTATATTTTCCCCAAAACAACGGGCTTGCCACGCGTTTTGCTCGGTCCGCAAGGATACCGCAGGCTTGCTGATGCAGCCTTACCGCTTTCCCCGCTCACTGGACCCTGTAACGTCCGGAATGGACAACCTTCCCGTTCCCATCAAGAATATAATAGGTAAAATCATTATATTTATACGCCCTGGCATAGCCGGTCGTGAAATCCTCCACCTCATCGTAAACCGCATCAATGACCATCTTCCCCTCGGTATTGACAAACCCCCACTTTCCTCCTTCTTCTATTCGGGTCTGGACGGCCGCAAGTCCGTTCCGGAAATTCTTTGCCCACGCAAACCGGGGTTCTATGGCAATTTCTCCGTTCCTGTCGACGTAGCCGAACAGTTCATCCTTTCGGAAGGGTGCCAGGCCATCGGAAAAGGTACCGATGGCCTGATCGACAGCAGCCACCGGTTTGCCGATTTTGTCTATGATGAATTTTTCGCCGTCCTTCTCCGCGTAGGCCAGGCCGTCCCCGAAATCCCCGGCATCCGTGTACCGGGGCTCAATGGCGATGGTATAGTCGGCACCGATATAGCCAAACAAATCGTTCTGCCTGATCAGGGCCAGTCCGTCTGAAAACCGGGAGCAAATCTCATAATCCTCCGGAATGAACACCTCGCCGTCGGTGTTGACAAAGCCTCTGACCACTTCCTCCCCGCGGAATGCCCATACCAGCGCCCGCCCCTCGGGCGTGAAGCTTTCGGCATACAGAAACCGGGGTTCGACGAGCTCCCGTCCCGTGGCATCAATAAACCCCCACAGGGCGTTCCCGGACTCCCAGTCGCCTTTGCATACCACCGCATATCCGTTGACAAACGCATCGGCACCGTCATATCCGGGCGGTATCACAACCTGGTTCTGCTTGTTGATATAACCATACCGCTCCCCGTCGGAAAAGATGGCCAGCCCTTCCGAGAAATATCCGGCATAGGCGTAGACCGGCTCTATGACCGTCTCGCCCCGGGGATTGAGATATCCCCATTTGCCGTCTGCTTCAAAGGGCAGCAGGACCTCATCCATATCCCGTGATAAAACCGCTTTCCCTGTCCCGGATCCGGAACAGGCACCCAGGCACAGCATGGCTGCCAACAGGCAAAAAATCCGAAGAATACGCTTGTTCATGAACCGTCCTTCCCGTTTTCGCAAAATACGGAACAGCTTGATGAAGCCATCGCGGAAACTGCAGCGGACATCCGGCATCAGCAAGGGGCTGAAAGCCCCGAATCAGCCGAATACTGCCTCACCCAAAACTTTTCCTATGGCATCGGTGATGACCAAATCAGCCCGCTGGTCATAGGGCGTGGGGGATTTATTGATCAGGACCAGCCTGTTCCCGCTGTAGTAGTCGATGAGGCCGGCCGCCGGATAGACGGCCAGGGATGTTCCCCCCACAATCAGCATGTCCGCCTTCTGGATATGGGATGTGGCCCGCTTCAATATGCGCATGTCCAGGCCTTCTTCATACAGCACCACGTCCGGACGGACCATTCCGCCGCATTGGCGGCATTTGGGGACTGTCTCCGGATAATCCACCACATACTTGAGGTCATAATTCTCCCCGCATTTCATGCAGTAGTTCCGGAAGACGGAACCATGGAGCTCCAGAACCTCCTGGCTTCCGGCCATCTGGTGCAGTCCGTCGATGTTCTGGGTGACCACCGCTTTCAGAATCCCCCGCTTCTCCAGTTCGGCAAGGGCCTGATGGGCCCGGTTCGGTCTGGCTTCAGCGAAGATGAGATTGTTCCGGTAATATTCGAAAAACTCCTCCGGATGGGCCATAAAAAAGGTATGGCTCAACAGTTGCTCGGGCGAGCGCCCGTATTTTGTCAGGGTTTTGTAAATCCCGTCCTCGCTTCTGAAATCGGGTATATTGCTCTCGGTGGAAACGCCGGCCCCGCCGAAGAAGACCACATAGCTGCTGCTTTCAAGCATCTCCTTCAATGCTGCCAGTTTATCTGCACTCACCGCAAACACCCCCTTCTGGCAATGGAACGCCGCATCTTTTATCCGCAGCCTTCCGGGCAGGGTATCCCGCCCCTATCATTATAGCACTTTTATCCTGTACAGCCCGTCCATTCCGGGGAATAACAGAAAAGGCACCGATAGGGGTTGCTATCAGTGCCTCCGTCATTGCCCGGCGCTAAACGGTTTCCTTCACCAGCGGGTTGCTCCAGTCCCTGCAGAGCACAATGGCCTGATCCTCGGGCATCGGCTTGCTGATGAAATAACCCTGAGCCCGATGACATTTTCGCTTGATAAGGTACTCTATCTGCTCTTTCTTCTCAACGCCTTCTGCCAGGACCACAAGGCCCATCTTGCGTCCCATCATGACAATGGTATCGATAAAGCTTTCACCGATTTGGCCCGTGCTGATGCTGTCGACAAAAGACTTGTCGATTTTCAGCGTATTGATGGGCAGCTGCTTGAGCGAGCTGAGGGACGAAGAACCCTTTCCGAAATCGTCCAGGGCGATCTTCACGCCGGCCTCCTTCAGCTGGAGCAGCCTTGTCCTGATGGTCTGATAAGACTCCACCAGAATCGACTCGGTGATCTCCAGCTCCACCTGTTCCGGCTTAAGCCCGGATTCTTCAATGGTGTTCAGGACCATATCCACAAAGTTTTCCTGGAGCAGCTGGAGTATGGACACATTAACGGCTATCATCATATCCCGATAGCCCATATCATTCAGCTTTTTAAGGAACATGCAGGCATTTTTGAGGACCCACTGGCCGATGGGAATAATAAGATGGGTCTCCTCGGCAATGCCAATAAAATCCAGAGGCGGGACAAACCCCAGTTCAGGATTCTGCCAGCGGAGGAGGGCCTCAAACCCTGTAATTCTGCCATCCAGGATATCTATCTGGGGCTGGAAGTACAGGAAGAACTCATTGTTGTCCATGGCACCCCGCAGGTTCTTCTCAATCTTCATCCTTTTCTCAAAGGCGATTTGTAGATCCTTATTATATATAAAGTACTTGTTCTTGCCGGTGGCCTTGGCCCGGTACATGGCCAGATCCGCATGCCGCAACAGTTCCTCGGTATCGGTTCCATGATCCGGATAGATGGCAATGCCAATGCTCACGGTGACATATAACGTACTTCCGCCTATGGTAAAGGGCTTGGCAAAGCTGTGAATGATCTTCTGGGCGAAATCTTCCACCGCCCTGATGCTTCTGGGAGAGCAATAACAGATGATGAACTCGTCACCGCCCAGCCTGTAGATGGTCTGATTCTTTCTCAATATGGCCGACAGCCTTTTGCCCATCTTGACAATCAGCTTGTCACCATTGGTATGACCCAGCGTGTCATTGATAAACTTGAAATTATCGGAATCCACATACAGGAGCGCGCACAGCTCGTCTTTTCTGGTCTTGATGATTTCCTGCATGTTCTCAAACAGGGACAGCCTGTTGGGAAGCCCGGTCAGGGAATCATGATAGGCATTCTGGCGGAGCTTTTCCTGGATGTCCTTCATTTCCTCATACTTGACGCTCAGCTCACCCTGGGTGGCAAAAAGCTCCTCATAGGTGGCTTCCATTTCCTCATAGCTTTCCTGGAGCTTCTTTTCGGCCACTTTCAGACGCCTGACATAGATGACCAGGACAACGATCAGAACGGTGAGGATGATGATTACGCCCAATACAACCAGGACTTCCAGCTTGTATTCGTCGAAAAAGGAGAACGGACTGTTGATGACTTCACTGTTTGGGTCTATCCGGTCGAGGGGAATGCCGAACCGGGCCAATTGCTTGTAATCATAGATCGTTCTCACGGTTTTTTCCCGGGATACGGGTATGTCGGAGGCGGATTCCCCGTTCAGTATGCGCAGAGCGATCCTGGCCGCATGCTCTCCCTGCAGCCGGCCGCTCAGCATGCTCCCGCCTATTGCGCCGTGCCCTATGGTGAAATCATACAGGTGGAAAACAGGCACCTTGCTCCGCTGGCTGATCATATGGCACAGCTGCTCAAAGCTCATGCTGTTTCCGTCCTTGTCGGAATAGAAAGAGACGATGTAGATGGCGCTGTCGGATTCGATGCGCTCAACGGTATCAAAGATCTCCTTGTAGGTCATGTTGTTGAGGCTGATGCCCTCGATGTCGGGCCTGATTTTCTTCAGCGTGGAAAGGGCAAGTTGCCCGGAAGACATGCCGCTTTCGGTCGTGTCATAAAGGATATAGATCTTTTTCAGGCCGGGCATGGCTTCAATAGCCAGCCGGACCGTGTCACCGGGATCAACCTGTTCAAGGATGCCCGTCACATTATCATGTCCGGATACGATGGCGTCCATTCCCATCTCATTGACACCGCAGAACACCACCGGCGCATTGGAAAACAGCTCCGCCCGGTTCTTCAGGGCAAACTCCAGGGCGGCATCATCCGAGGTGATGATCACATCGAGCTGCCGATCCCTGTACTTGTAGCGGTAATACTCCGCCAGGCGCCTGAGGTTGTCCTCGTTGGGGTAGTTCTTCCAGTCCATGTATTCGACGGAGATATTCAGGATATAATCGGATTCAGGGAGGGTATCGAGAATCCCGCCGACGATCTCGCGGGTCCATGTGAAGCTTTCATGATAGGAGTTCAGGATAAGCACATGCTTTTGCTCGTCCATTGGGCGCGCATGGGCAGAAACCATGACAAACATGGCAAGCATTACAAGGAGAATAGCAAATATCAAGATATGTCTGGTCCCTATCCTGAAACTCATATCATCACCATAATCAACATAAATCAGCTTTTTTTGCACTTCTCTGTGTCTTTATCTTTTTATCTCTATGCAGATAATTCACACAGGCATATGCCAATCATTACAAGAAGCCATGAAATTTTTACCACAGTTTTACGGGGCCGAAACCGGTTATTTATTACTTTTTGATTGCATAAATATGTAAGTCGCCGTAAGTATCGGGCCTTCGGGCGGCAAAAAAAATCTCCTTGCGCTCTCACGCAGGGAGATTTTTCTATGGGAAATATGCTTATGGGACGCTTACTCAATCACGTCGTACCCTCTTTGCCGAAAGGTTTCCTTGATCTTTTCCAAATCGATCCCTTTCATGGCCGCTCCCTTCGGGATGGTCATGTAACGGCCAACCGTGCGAAGCATGGCAGGATTCGTGATACCTTTGAACCCCAGCTCATTCATGATATCCATGATTTCCGGGTTTTCGCTGCAAAGCTCATAGACGGTTTTCCTAAGATCGATCTGCCCGGCCATATCCTCCCCTCCCCGTCGCAACCGTTCGCTGAATAAGAACTTACATTTTCTTCTTACCCGGTTGTAGCCCGTCGAATCAGCCGCAGACCAATTCTCCCTCATCTATTTTCCGATAACCGGCGCAAGAAAATACAATGGGGCGGGATTTTTATTCCCGCCCCGAATGACCAATTAACCGTTTCCATTGAACGCAGGCTGAACCTGCGGATCAGAGCTGTGCCTTTTTAATGGTGATCTTCCAGTTGGTTCCCGACGAAACATTATACGCTTTTGAGAAGGATCCCTGGTTGATGGCCACAGCAATATAGTCCAGCGAATTCACATAGACCAGGGGCTCGCCTATGTAAACATCGGCAAAGGATTTTACATACCGTATGATATTGCGGTAGACTTCCCGCGTATCATTCATGATGGTTATCTCCACCCTGCCGCCATAGGGGACATCCAGCGTTTTGAACAGATCCCTGCTGATGTTTGTCCAAAGGCTTCCAAACCGGACGTCCAGGATGTCGATGGTGCCCGTAATGGTGTCTCCTTCCTTAACAGGCTCCGATACAGGAAGCTCCACGATGCTGTCCACATCAACCAATGGTCCTATGTCCTCAAAGCTGATGATGCCTGCCGCCAGCCTGGCGCCGGTGTAGGCATAGATATCCCTGCCATGGAAGGTATAAGACTCGCCGGAGTTGGGAAGGCGGTTGGTTTCCTCGTCTATCTCCCTGGCCTCCCGGATGCCCAGCATTCGCTTGATATGGGTCAGCGTGCCGTTATCCGGCGTGATGATGTACTGGCCGTTTATGGTCCTGGCTGCAATGCTCCTTCTCGTGGAACCCACGCCGGGATCCACCACCGAAACGAACACCGAACCCTCCGGCCAGTAGTTAACAGTCTGAATCAGGCGGTAGGAAGCCTCCCAGATATTGTACTGGGGTATTTCATGGGTCAGGTCGCATATCTTCAGATCCCTGCATACCGAGTAGGCCACACCGTACATGGCACTGACCGCGCCGTCAGCTATACCGAAATCGGATTGGAAAATCAAAAGACTGCTCATAACGTTCACCTCGCTCACATTATGCCTTCTCAAACACAACCGTCCAGTCACTGCCAAAGTCCACATGCCAGGTTTCGCGGAAATTGCCCATACAGGTGGCGACCGCGATGCGCATGAGCTCATTGGTATAGATAACGGTTTCCCCTTTATTGACATACCCGAAGGACCTGGCAAAGAGCGCCTTTTCACGATGGACTATCCTGCCCTCATGGCATATGGTCATGTCCAGCATATCGCCATATTCGAATCCGTTGCTCAGAAACAGGTCCACGGGGATATTGGTCCACATGTTCCCGAAATTGGGATCGCAGATCTCAAAGATGCCTTCGGCCCGGTTCGGGCTGACCCTGGGTTCCATGATGGGATGCATGACGATCTCTTCCACAGGATAGTTTGGTCCCACTTCCTCGTAGGTAATGATGCCGCTTGCAAGCCTTGCGGCGCAATAACCGAACAAATCCCTGCCGTGGAAGACGCTGGTCCCCTCCGTGCTTTTCAGACGGTTGCGGGTCTCATCGATCTCGCGTACTTCCTGAATGCCCACATAGGCTTTCAGATGGGTCAGCGTACCGTTGTCAGGGGTGACAACATAATAGCCGTCGCAGGTTTTTGCCACGCAGGCCCGGCGTGATGTGCCCACACCCGGATCCACAACCGAGACAAAAATGGTGCCTTTCGGCCAGAACCGCATGGTCTGGTACAGGCGATAGGAGGCACTCCATGTATCAAAATGAGGGATTTCATGGGTGCCGTCAAAGATCTCCAGGCTGCGGTCCACCGATTTGACCACGCCATACATGGCGCAGACCGCGCCTTCCTTATAGGTAAAGTCTGTCTGAAATACGAGAATCGGTTTCTCCACGTTCTCACCTTCTCCTGTCGATGTCTTTCCCGGGATGCTATTTTTCGGCTCACAAAGTTGCCAGCCGGATCATGGCGGTGGTGTATATCTCGAAAAGCTGTTTGACTCTTTCAATTTCTATCCGTTCATTGGCCTGGTGGGCCAACTCCTGTTCGCCTTCCCTGAAGGGTCCGAAGGCAACACAATTACCGATGGCCTTCCCATAGGTCACACCGCCGCTTATCACAGGCTCTGCCCCGGCGTCCCCGCTGAGCTCCCTGTAAGTATCCAGCAGGATTTTCAGCCAGGAGGAATTCTTATCGGCCAGGGTGGGCCTGTCGTCATACCGCAGGGTCACCTTCAGGGGCTTTAAGACCTCCTGTAACCTGCCTGTCAGGATATCGGAGGTAATGCCATAAGGATACCGGCAGTCCACCTCGGCCGATACCTGGTTCTCCCTGACTTTGAGCACCCCCAGGTTCATGGTCAGTTTGCCCATGGGCGCGATGTCATAGTCCAGGCCTGCACCCTTGCCGTTGTGATCAGAGAAGCACCGATATAGAAGATCCGCCAGCGGATCGGCGCTTACACAGGCAACCAGCTCCAAAAGGCGCACCGTGGCATTGGCTCCGTCCTCGGGCCTTGAGGCGTGGGCCGCCTTGCCAAGGACCCGAAGCCTGATCCGGTCTCCTTCCCGGGACACCTCGCCCGGATACCCCTTTTGCTCCAGCATGTTCCGGTACGCGTCAGCGCTTTGGCCGCACCGGATCAAAGCCCAGGCCTCCGGGCTGACGACATTGCACTGGATGCCGCCCTCCAGCGCTTCCATGCAGGTCTCCATGTGCCCTTCAACAGACCACATCAGGGCGCCCTTCTCGCCCAGGGTGTAAGGGAATCGGCCGTCAGGTGTGAAGGCGAACGCCGGGTCTCCCGACTTTCGGGCATAATACTTCATATCTTCCATGGTCCGCTCCTCATCGCAGCCGATGACCACACGGAGTTCCCTTTTCAGCGGTATCCCATGATCCTTTATATATTTCAGGGCATAATAAGTCAGCATCAATGCGGCCTTCATATCCTGGGTACCCCGGCCATGGATGAATCCGCCCGAAACCTCTCCGCTGAAGGGATCGGCAAGCCATCCGTCGCCGGGGGCTACCACATCCAGGTGGGAAATCACGTCAATCCGCTCACCCGTGCTGTTTCCGGGGATGCGGATCGCCAGGGCATGGCCATCGAATTCCAGCACCTCGAACCCGTCGGAAAGGGCCTTCCTTTTCAGCCACTCATACCCTTCATGGATGTATTTCCCATAGGGCATGATCGGCGTCACCGATGCCGCGTCATAGACCGTGGGTATTCTGACAAGTTCGGATATGCTGCTGATGATATCAGGGTAATACTGTTCCAAATTCATGCGAATGGGTACCACATCCTGAAATCCTGGGGCATGGTGTTGTGGGTGATGATCCAGTAGGCGCAGAACAGCAGCAGGGCAACGTAAATGACCTTGAAGGCCTTGTCGGCTTTCAGCTCTTCATGCTCGCTGTAATAGGTCCTGGTCTTTCCCCTGCCGTATCCCCTCAGATCCATGGCATTGGATATATTGGCCACCCGGTCGAAAGAGGAGATGATGAGGGGGATCAGGATCAGCACGTTCTGCTTCAACCGGTCTTTCAGGGACGCCTTCTTGGGATCCAGCTCCACGCCTCTCGTTTGCAGGGATACCTTGATATTCTGGAAGTCACGCCCGATATCGGGGATATACCTGAAGGCCAGCGAGAAAATGGTGCATATCTTGTAGGGCACCTTGATGGAATACAGGCCGGCTGCCAGTTCCGACGGCGTTATGGACAGGATGAATACCACCGAAACCATGAAGGAAGTAATCATCTTGATGAAACGGACCATCAGATACCAGAATGTCTCGGCTGTCAGGTAAAAGCGGTCGGTCAGCTTAAACAGCACTGTATTGTCTCCCCCGCACCAATAGGCCCCGATGTCCGGATCCGCCAGCCAGAAAAGCACAATGTTGAGCAGGTTGACTGCCACAATGATGATAAAGAAATACTTAAGCGTCTTCCAGGCTGGCTTCAGCGACTTGAGACCGATGATGCCCAGGATGAACAACGGCAGAATCAGCCGAAGATCAAAGGACATGATGAGGTAAATCAGGAGCACGATAAACGTGCGGACCTTGGTCTTGCCGGTCAGCCTATGAAGGAAGGTGTCGCCGGGGATCAGGTTAATCAGCAGCTTGTTTTCCATGAACCCGCACCATCCTTTCATAATTGATGAAGTGTTCGATATAGGCTTCCGGCTCGAACCCCAAACGCCTGGCCAGGGTGTAGAGGGAGGTTTGCTTCAGGTTGGCCTTGGTAATGACCTCATCATTGGACAGCACCCTGAAGACCGAATCATCGGCCACCAGTTCGCCCTCAGAGAAGACAAGCGCCCGGTCGGTGTACTGGATGGCCAGGTGCATGTCGTGGGTGACGAAGAGGATGGTGATGCCATACTCCCTGTTGAGTTCGTCCAAAAACTCCATGATCTCGGTATAATGGCGAAAATCCTGCCCGGCTGTGGGTTCGTCCAGGATGATGATCTCGGGCTGGAGCACCAGGATGGATGCAATGGTGGCCCGTTTCTTCTGCCCGTAGCTCACCGCCGAAACCGGCCAATTCCTCATGGGATAGAGTCCGCACATCTTAAGGGTCTTTTTGACAGCCTCATCGATCTCCGCCCGGCTCTTTCCCCTGAGCAGCATGGCCAGCTCAACCTCATCCTTGATGATATCCTTCACCAGCATCTGGTTGGGGTTTTGCATAACATAGCCGATTCGCTCGCCGATCTCCTTGATGGAATACTGTGTATAATCGGTGCCGTTAATCAGCACACGCCCTTCCCGGGGCCTGACGATGCCGCAGAGCAGTTTGGCCAGGGTGCTCTTTCCGGCCCCGTTCTTGCCCACAACGGCGATCTTTTCACCCTTTCTTACCGAGAAGGATATGTTCTTAAGAACCGGATCTTTATCATAGGCGAAGGTAACGTTTTCAACCTTCAGGATCTCCTCGCCGAGCCTGGGAACATATTTCTCAAGCTTCATCATCTGCTGCTTTTTAAGCTGCTCTTCAAAGGGGGACAGATCCACCGTCTGGATGTCCGCCAGTTTCTGTTCGCTCGACAGCTCGCAGCCGGCATATTGCAAAGCCTTGATATAGAGAGGCTCACGAATACCGTAACGGGTCAGGAGATCGGAAGCCAGAAGCCTGTCGGGATCGCCGTCATAGACAATGCTGCCCTCGTTCATCAGGACAATCCTGTCCACGCTGCGGTGCAGCACATCCTCCAGCCGGTGTTCCACGATCAGGACCGTCTTGTTCTGTTCCTTATGGATGCGGTCGATGAGCTCCACCGCGGTCATGCCCATCATGGGGTCCAGGGAAGCCAGGGGTTCGTCAAAGATCAGGAGGTCCACATCACCGTGCAGGACACCTGCCAGGGCCACTTTCTGCTTCTGTCCTCCCGACAGCTCGTAGGGCACATGCATGAGAAAATCGGACATGCCCACAACCCCGGCCGCCCATTCCACCTTCGGCAGCATCTCTTTCCGCGGCACGCTCTGGTTTTCCAGGGCAAAGGCGATATCTTCCCCAACGCTCAGGCCCACAAACTGGGCATCCGAATCCTGGAGGACGGTTCCCACCACCTTGCTCAGAGCAAAAATGCTGGCATTTTTGGTTTCCATGCCAGCAACTTTGCATGAGCCTGTGATAACCCCATCGTATGAAAAAGGATTTAAACCGTTGATGCAATTTGCCAGCGTCGACTTTCCGCTTCCACTGGGGCCAAGGATGAGCACCTTTTCCCCCTTGTAGATGGTGAGGTTGATGTCGTGAAGCGTTGGTTCCGACTGGGATTTATATCTGAAGCTGAAGTTCCTGAATTCTACAATGGGTGTACGCATTGGCATCTGTTATTCCTTTTCTTCCTCCATTTTCAGGTTTGTGCTGCGGGCGCTGCGCCTTGCGAGGGCATACAGGATGGGAATACCGATTATGACCAATACGGCTGTGTTGGCAATACCGCCTGCAAAAGCCTGAAGGAAAGTGATGGTCAGTTCACCGCCATAAAAAGCGACTGTCATCAATGGAGTGACAACGCCAAATGCGAGCGCATTGCCAACGATACATGTAATGGCATAGATAACGGCATGGACGGGCTTGAAGATTCCCTCGTTGATCCTGGCGCCATAGAACGGCAACAGTCCCACGATAAAGCCCAACACGCCATTACCCACCGACCAGTCGAACCAGAAGCCCCAACCGCCGATGAGATCCGCGATGGTGTTGCCGACAAAGCAGGTGATGAACGCCGGAACGGGACCAAACATGGAACCCACAATAACAGGAACGATCATGGCCGTCGTCAGCCTGGTGTTTGTGTAAATCGGGATTCCGCCGAAATTCATCAGCACGCCGAAAAGGGCCGCACCGATGGCGATGGCAACGACCGTCTTGGTATTCCATACACCAAGCAATGTTTTGAGAAAGCTCTTCTTCATCTTTGACCCTCCAATTCCAAATTTCTATTCACGTATGCATAACCCGCACATCCGGATTATGCATATAAAAAACGGTTGAGCCATGATGCCATGAAAATCCTGTCTATTGCAGGAATATCAGCCGATCATGGGAACAGGAGGTTTTTCCCACTTTTCATCTATGTTTAATATCATGTCTTTAATACCAATATGGCATTTTTCGCGCGTTTAGTCAATAGAATATTACTTGAAAGCTATTATTTATAAGCGTTTCCGAGTATTTTCTGCAAGTTTTTCATTTTTCTGAATACCACCCTGCTTTTCAAAACGGCTCCCTTGCGACTTGCGCCTGTATTCCTTGACTTCCGCTGAAACATGCTTTCGTTCCGGCACGGGTGCATACGCCACAAATTCTGCTAAAAACCTTATACTTATTGACATTTGGCTATCGCATTGAATATGCTTAAGAAAAGAGCTGAAAATCGAATCAGGAAGGAATGATAGAGGCGCGGTCCTTACGAGTAATCTGTCCTTCATGACCTGGCAAACGGGGCAGACGAAAAGAATGACCGCCGAGGTTTCGGTTTCCACCAGGAGGAGCCGTTGCCGGGCTGGCACAGAATATGTGTCAGACTGTCACTTTTTAAAGTGGAGCGCTATCATGTCTGTTGATGTATGTCGACTGCAAACATGAGGCCCCCGGTGCCTCATGTTTTTATATAGGCCGAAAATTCATGATTTATGGAGGTAGGTTATGAAACCAAGAAAACTGCTCCTGCTGCTGCTTGTTCTTGCAGCCATACTCACCGTCTTTGCGCTGCCTGTCTTTGCCGAAGACGCCTCCGGTGAAGAAAGCCAGAGCTTTGTTTATGGCACATTCTGGGCCCTTCTTCCGCCAATTATCGCCATCGTTCTGGCCCTCATCACGAAGGAGGTGTACAGCTCGCTCTTCATAGGCATCCTGAGCGCCGCCTTGCTGTATGCCAACTTCAATCCTGTTAATGCCTTCACCGTCATGTTAAATGACGGCTTTATCGCATCCCTGGCCGACAGCTGGAATGTAGGCATCCTCATTTTCCTGGTGGTGCTGGGAACCATCGTATGCCTGATGAACCAGGCCGGCGGTTCTGCCGCCTACGGAGAATGGGCCAGCAGAAGGATAAAAACCCGAAAAGGTGCCATCCTGTCTACCTTTGGGCTTGGCGTCCTGATCTTCGTGGATGACTATTTCAACTGCCTGACCGTTGGCAACGTAATGCGTCCCATCACCGACAAGCACAGGATCTCCCGCGCAAAACTGGCCTACCTGGTGGATGCCACGGCCGCTCCCATCTGCATGATCGCTCCCATCTCCTCCTGGGCGGCAGCCGTTACAGGCGTAGTGGAGGGCTATGACGGCTTTGAGCTCTTTATTCGCGCCATTCCATACAACCTGTATTCCCTGCTGACCCTTGCCATGATTCTGATCATCGCCTTCCTGGGCATTGAGTACGGGCCAATGAGAAAACATGAGGAAAACGCCCTGAACGGGGATCTTTACACAACGCCCGATCGTCCCTTTGAAGGGCAGGAAAACCAGGCACGGAACACGAAAGGAAAGGTGCGGGATCTGGTCATTCCCGTCATTGTCCTCATCGTATGCTGCATCCTGGGCATGCTCTATACGGGCGGCATTTTGGAAGGTGAGAACATTGTGAACGCCTTCGCCAATTGTGACGCTTCACTTGGCTTGTCGCTGGGCTCGGTTCTGGCCCTGATCATCATCATTATCTATTTCATTGGCCGAAAGGTGCTTTCTTTCAATGAATGCATGGCATGCCTGCCCAATGGTTTCAAGGCCATGGTTCCCGCCATCCTCATCCTGACCCTTGCCTGGACTTTGAGCGGGTTAACCAAGTCTCTTGGTTCAAGCGAGTTTGTAAGCGGCATTTTCAATGAAAGCGCCGCCACAGTATTCCTGCCGGCCATCGTGTTCGCCATAGCCGTAGGGATGTCCTTCGCAACCGGCACCTCCTGGGGTACTTTCGGCATCCTGCTGCCCCTGGTGGTCGATGTCTTCGATAAGTCCGCAGCCTTTTCCGGCGGAACTCCCGAGCTTCTGATTGTTACCATATCCGCCTGCCTGGCCGGAGCGGTATGCGGCGACCATTGCTCACCGATTTCCGATACCACCATCATGTCCTCCACCGGAGCCATGTGCAGCCATATCAACCATGTCTCCACCCAGCTTCCCTATGCCCTCACAGTGGCTGCTGTCTCCTTCCTGGGCTATATCCTGGCCGGATTCATCCCCTCCGCGTGGGTTGTCCTGCCGATATCCCTGGTGGTACTCTTCAGCGTGCTCATGATCATCCGGGCTGCTGTACCTTCCATCAAGGGCGGAGAAGCCGGGAAATCCGCAGCGCGTTAAGACTTTTCACTGCAAACATGTCCATAAAAAAGGAGGCATCCTTCCCGGGATGCCTCCTTTGCATATCTTGAATGCTTCGATCATTTCAACGCTTTCTTTGCCTGTTTTTCCGGCTTTGGCTGCCCAGCCTTGATACAACCCAGATAAGCCCTGCCACGCCTGCCAGGGGGATAATGGATGAGGGATTTATAACGGCCGCGATAAAGCCCATTATGATGATGACGATCCAGAAGTAGCCCTGACCGCTGAGAAACGCGGCTTTCCTGCCGGACTCTTGCCCGGACATCAGCTCGCAATAGGGACAGTTATCGTAATAATAGTTCCTGCCGCAATGTTCGCAGCGGCGCATAGGCGTTCACCCCCGTTTACACAAGATGGTCTTATCGTGGCCTATATATTTATTATACCATGCATACCGTCCCGCAGCTTTTTGCGTCAGGCAAAAGGCCTTCACAATCTGAACATAAAAAAGGGGACTCCGTATGGGTCCCCTTCCCCCCCATGCCCCCGGGCAGAAATCCCGGCGGTCATACGAGAAAAAGAATGTTATTCTTTCAGCCCCCGACAATCACCTTGATGGATTCATCCGACATCTGCATCAATATGGCTTCTTCAAGCTGATCAATCGGGTAACGGTGTGTGATCAAAGGCTTCAGCTGGATACGCCCGCTGTTGATGAGCTGCACCGCCCGTTCATGGGTGTCCGGATTGATCTTTGAACCCATGATGGTCAGTTCTTTATGGAAAACATCATCCAGGCTCAGGGGATAGACCGATCCCACCTTGGGCACGCTGAAGAGCAGCACGGTTCCACCGTGCTTGGCAGCCTCAATGGCCTGGCCGGTAGCTATGACGTTCCCCACGCACTCGATGACCACATCGGTACCCTGGGTGCCCAGCAATTCCTGAAGCCTCTGGGGCAGTGATTCATTGACAGGATCCACCACATAATCGGCGCCAACCGAAAGGCCGATCTCCCGGCGATGCTGGACCGGTTCGCTCAGAACAACCCTGGATGCGCCCGAAAGTTTCGCCAACTGCACCATCATCAGCCCAATTGGACCTCCACCGACAACGCAAACGGTATCGCCCTGCCTCATGTTCAGCCGGTCTATACCGTGCAGGCAGCAGGCCAGAGGCTCAGCCATGGCACCATGTTCAAGGGGCACGGATTTATCCAGCTTGTAGCACTGGGACTGGGGAACATAGCAGTATTCCGCAAATCCCCCGTCGCGGTTGACGCCGACGGCAAAGAGATTCGTACACATCTGCTTCTTCCCGATTCCGCAGAAATGGCATCTCCCGCAGTAGATGTTGGGATCGACCGAAACATGATCCCCTACCACAACCTTATCCACCGCGCTGCCAACCTTCTCAACCACACCGGAAAACTCATGGCCAAGAATCACAGGCGGTGTCACCTCGGCAGAGCCCTTGCTGCCGTGGTAAATATGGACATCGGTTCCGCAAACACCGCAGGCTGCCACCCTCACGAGAACTTCGTCGGGAGCCAGGTCGCGGCTCGGAATCTCCCGGGTTTCAAATCGCTTATTTCCAAGAAAATAGGTCCCCTTCATGTTTCCTCCCCCGCTTTTCATCAAATTGCAATTCCAAAAGAAAGACCTTGTAACGCTCAGCGCTCTTTCTTTATCCAATCTTTAATAATGTTACTTTTATAAAGTGTTTTTCCTTAACTGAGTCCATTTTAACACAATGGTAACCCGTTTTCAACAGGCTTGCTTGTTCTGTCAGTCCACCCCGGCCAAATATCCGCTGAGCCGGAAAAATTTGCGGATTTATCTTTGCTTCGTGCATCAGGCGGGCTTTTGACAATATTGTTGCATTCTATTAATATAATAATTAGCCAAATTAAGTATGATTAGTATGCTTTACGTTATCCGGGAGGTCCACCCATGGGCAGAGCGGTAATAAACCCCACAGAAAAAAAACTTACGCCAACCGAATTAAAAAAGTTGAACCGCAAGAAAGTATATACCTATATTTACGAGTCCCGACAAACATCCAAGCAGGCCATTGCGGAAGCGCTCAGCCTCAGCCTGCCGACCATTACGCAAAATCTCAACGAATTCATCAGGCTTGGGCTTGTGGAGAAGAACGGCGAATATGAATCCACGGGCGGAAGAAAGGCCCAGATCATCCACTGCAATGAGAAAGCGCGCATCGCGATAGGCGTGGAGGTTTTAAAGGAATGCTCCCAGATTGTGGCTGTGGATCTCTACGGCAACATCCTCCGGGAAGACACTCTGCCCGTGCGTTTTGAAAATTCCGAGAGCTATTATGAACGCCTGGGGAACTGGATCAACGACTTTGCCAAAAGCCTTCCCTATCCTTCCGATCGTCTGCTGGGCGTCTGCATCGCCCTCCAGGGCCTGGTCTCCCAGGACGGCGAGACCATCACCTTTGCGGAAATCCTGCAATGCACCGGGGTGACGCGCGCCACCTACCAGAAATATATCGATCTGCCCTGCCATCTGATCCACGATACCGAAGCCGCCGCTGCCGCCGCCCTCTGGCAGAATAAAATCGAAAATGCCGTGTATTTATCCCTGAACCGCAATTTCGGCGGCATTCTCATCATCAACGGCGAGGTGGTGCAGGGGCGTGAACTGGGCAGCGGCATCATCGAGCATATGTGCCTGCGCCCCGACGGCCCTCTCTGTTACTGCGGCAAACAGGGATGCGTTGAAACCTACTGCTCCGCCGGCAGCCTGAAAAACATGGCAAACATGGAACTTGATGAGTTTTTCCGGCGCGTGCACGCAGGGGATCCCCGCTGCTCCAAGATCTGGCGGACCTACCTTAAAAATCTGGCCATCACCGTTGACAACATCCGCATGGTCGTAGACTGCGATTTCATCCTGGGCGGCTATCTGCTCCAGTTCATGAACCAGGACGATATCGAGATGCTGACCAATTATGTTAAGGAACAGTGCGCTTTCGACACACCATCCTTCAGGTTCCGGATCAGCCGGTACGGGGAAAAGTCCACCCAGCTTGGCGCGGCCCTGACACTTGTTAAAAAGTTTCTTGACACCATATAGGTATCCGCTTCATGGATTCGGGCAGACAGGGCTGATGGGAGCATCTGCTCCTAATCCCCGGCACGACTGCCGTCATTCTGCCCGGTTCCTGTGCTTTCCTTTTTCAGCAATCCGGAAAACCATGCATACCTGTCGGCCGCATTTTTTTTAAAGTCTTCGATGGCCTCGTTCCGGGATTTCTGCCCATTCGCATACGCCATGGCTTCCTGGATAAACTCGTGGCTGATATAATCGTCATGTTCCGACAGGCCCATGCCTCTGGCATGCTCTGAGGCTGAAAGGTAGGCTTCAAAAAGATCCTGTCCCCCCATAAAATCCGTCCGGCATTCCAGCTTTCCTGCCACAGCGGCAGCTGCGGGCAAATCCCTTTTTTCACCAAAGGCACCGGTTGCCCATAAATACTGTAATCCGCTCTCCGATGTATCCAGGGTGATCCAGCGGATGATCTCGCCCACCGCTTCCTTGTGCTTCGTGTTCTTGTTGGCCAGAATCATGGGGCCTGCCCAGAAAAAGCCTTCCGGCGGATCACACACGGCCCAGTCGCCGTATGTCCCTTCCCCGGGTTTTTCACCACCGCTATAGCTTTCGAGAATGTAATGGACAAACCAAACTGGCCCGAAGAACCCGAAGATTTGCTTTTTCCCTTCACCCCGCATATCGGAATACCATTCATCGCTCCATGATGCAGTATTGTTGGTATAACCGTTTTCAACCAGGATACGGGCATAATCAAGAAAGGCTTCCCGTTTGGGATCAATCACAATATCGCCGTCCTTTATCCACCCCTGCTCCGAGTTCCTTTCAAAGGGCATCCAGATATCCTCGATACCGGAGCAGATACCGTATCCCTTTGCTTTGAGATCAGCCGCCGCTTTCAGGAATTTGTCCCAGCCCGGGCCGATGATATTCCCTATCACATCCGGATCGTCGGTTCCCCACACCTTCTTGGCAATGGAGCGGCGATAGATGAATGCTCCCGCGTAGTTTTGGTAACCCAGTGCCACCAGTTTGCCATCCCTGTTGGTCCCTGCTTCCACCATGTACCTGGGAATGCCGGCCTCCTTGACAAGCGTGTCTACGTCGATACCCAGCTCCTCGTAGGGCGCTGCAAACCGGTAATTGCTTCCGTGGGTATAGGGATAGATATAATCGATCTCGATGCTGAACATATCGGGGGGTTCCATATCATAGGCCCCGTTCATCAGATTGTTGACAATCACACTGCGATCGATGCAGCCGAAGGCGTATTCGGTGATGATCTTTATGTCATACCCAAAGTCCGGATGAAGTTCCATGAACTTTTCTATGATTTGCTTAACCTCATCGTTATAGCAAAAAATACGGATAATCTTTTCCTGTTCCTCTCCCTGCCCGGTATTCTCATCAATTGGCTCTACTTCTGTTCCTTGGTTTTCCTGCGCCGCCTCGGGCGTTAGGGAGGGTATAGGCGTGTTTTGTACGGATGAGCAACTTACCAGGCTCAGGCAAAGAAGGATTGCAACAATCAGATGTATAACCCGTTTCATGACCATGCCTCCTTGGCATTTCACAGATGGCTCTCCCGGAAATCCAACCTCTATTATATTGTACTATATTTTGTCATGATCGGATTAACATTTCAGTTACATTTCCATGACTATCCCCTCTCCCCTTGCCGCATCTCCGGGGCTGCTTCCGTCCAACCAGGGCAGCAGGATGCTTTCCGGATATCTGGCGCATGGCTACAAGACACCCGGACTTCCTTGCAGGAAAGCCTTTGTTTACGAATGGCATGGATGGGTATAATGGTATAGAACATGCATTGGTGATGGGGAGGAATTATCATGTCTTGCTATTATATCATCGGCATCCGGCTGGATAACCGGGTGAACAACGCCGTCAAGTTCCAGGAAGTGCTCACAAGGAACGGATGCAAAATCAAAACGCGCCTGGGATTGCACGAGGTAGGCGAAAACGCCTGTTCAAACGACGGGATCATCATCCTGCAGCCCTACGGTAAAAAGGAGGATGTTGAGGCCCTGGTCGAAGAGCTCAACAGCGTAGAAGGCGTAACCGCAAAATACATTGATCTCAACTGAAATAACCGAAAGAAATAAACCTCCATTGTCAGCCATCGGGTAACCGGCAATGGAGGTTTTGCTTTCACTTGTCATCCCGCTTGCTCAACAAGATACCGCGCTGCGCTTTCAACATTCTCTGCCTTTCCTGAGCCAGCGGGCTACGGTGACGGTGCGTCTTGCCTGGTGCTTCACCGCGGCCTCGACGTTTTCAACCATTTTCCCGTCTTCATCCACCGTTACCGTTGTCCCATAGGGATTCCCGCCGGCTTCAAAAATAACCGGATCGGTAAATCCGGGCGGCACGATGATGGCCCCCCAATGGCACATCATGGTATAGATGGACAGTATGGTCGCTTCCTGGCCGCCGTGGGGGTTCTGAGCGGAGGACATGGCACTTACCACTTTGTTGACCGTCTTGCCCTGGGCCCAGAGGCCTCCGGTCGTATCCAGAAACTGTTTCATCTGGGAGGCCATAACGCCGAAGCGGGTGGGTGTGCTGAAAATGATCGCGTCCGCCCAGTCCAAATCGTCGGTTGTTGCTTCGGGTATATCTTTCGTGGCTTCAAGATGGGCTTTCCAAACCGGATTGTTGTCGATTACGGACTGCGGGGCCAGCTCGCGGACCTTGAGCAATCTCACTTCAGCCCCGGCCTCCTTGCCGCCTTCAGCGGCCCATTTTGCCAGCTGGTAGTTGGTTCCGCCCATGCTGTAGTAAATTACCGCCAGTTTCACATCACTCATGGTTCAACCCTCCTTCATACGATGAACTAAAGATCTTTATGGCAAATCTGAATCATATGATGGCAAACCATACAGGTCTGTCGCCTCGGAAGTCCATCAGGCTGTCTGATCCATACTTACCCATCCCGATAAAAAAATCTCTCCCGGCAGTCCAAACATCATCCTAACCGGAAGAGATTTTTTCTATACCCGCAATATGGTTTCACGTAAAATCCTTTATTGCCCTGTGTTGCCCATCTGCCACATATGGTTGAGCGGCCCGCTTCCCTTGCCCAGATCCAGCATGGCCTTCAACGCGCCCGCCACATAATCCTTCGCCATCCGGATGGATGTTTCCAGGTCCATGCCTTTCGCAAGGCCGCAGGCGATGGCGCTGGACAGGGTGCATCCGGTTCCATGGGTGTTGGGATTGTCAACCCGCTCCCCCGTGAACCACTTGAACCGGCCCTTGTGGTACAGCAGATCATTGGCATGGCTCATGCAATGCCCGCCCTTTATGAGAACGGCGCATCCGAAATGGTCACCGATGACTTTTGCAGCCTGCATCATGTCTTCCTCGGTTTCGATGGACATCCCCGTCAGAACCGATGCCTCGGGAATATTGGGCGTCAGGACCACCGCCTGGCGGAACAGGCTGTTTTTCAAAGCCTCGATGGCATCGTCACGGATAAGCTTCGAACCGCTTGTAGAAACCATAACCGGATCAACAACAATGTTTTTTGCCTGGTAAAAGGCCAGCTTCTCCGATATGGTCTTAATCAGCCCGACCGACGCAACCATTCCGACCTTGACCGCGTCCGGAAAGATATCGGTAAAAATGCAGTCCAGCTGCTTGCCCAAAAATTCCGGGGTTACCTCCATGATGTCAGTAACGCCCAGGGTATTCTGTGCGGTCAGCGCGGTGATGGCGCTCATGGCATATACGCCGTTGGCGGTCATGGTCTTGATATCGGCCTGGATGCCGGCACCCCCGCTGGAATCGCTGCCCGCTATCGTCAATGCTGTTCTCATATCGCTTTCACTCCATCTTTTCATGTTAATTTCTCCGGCCTCTATGAGATCAAGATGTCGCTTGGTTCCGAAAGGTATTAAGCGGATGCCTTCTCCAGGAAGAACCGGATATCCATCTTCTCCATGTGGATATCGCTGACCCGCTTAATCTCCTCCCAGTCACCGGCGCTGCAGGAATCATAGACCCCGGCCGTTCTGAAACCGGCGTTTTTGGCTGTCTGGATGGCATACAGCGCGTCTTCAAAAACCCAGGTCTCCTCCGGGAGCGTCCCCATGAACTCGGCCGCCACAAGGAAGATATCGGGCTTTGATTTGCCCACACCGATTTCTGAGCAGGTAAAGATCTGGTCGAAACAGTCGAACACACCCAGCCGTTTCAGGGCGCCTTCAAACACCTGCCGGTCATTGGAGGTGGCTATCACCATTTTGATGCCGGCCTGCTTAAGGCCTGCCAGAAACTGTCCCACGCCTTCCTTCAGCTGAACCTGATGGGCATAGAAATCCTCAATGACGTGGCTGACACCCGCTACGATTTCATCAACGCTCAGCTCCAGTCGGTACCTGCTCTTCAGGTACTCGCCACCTTCCGTCATGCTCATGGGATACAGGATCTGCCGAAGCCCGGGTTCGGCTTCTATCCCCAGGCTGTTCAGAAATCTTTCTGCCGCGTCCTCCCAGATGGGCATGGAATCCAGCAGGGTACCGTCCAGGTCAAAGATCGCACCCCTGATCATGGCATCACCAACTTTCCGGCCAGTGCTTTCAGCTCAGCGGCTGCCTTTTCAATGTCGGGCCGGGCAAATATGGCGCTGATCACAGCAATCCCGCTAATGCCGGTACCTGACAGGGCCAATACATTATCCTTGCTGATACCCCCGATGGCCACCACGGGAATCCTGACAGCCCGGCAGATTTCCTTCAGGGTTTCATGGCTCACCTCTTCCGCGTCCGCCTTGGAACCGGTGGGGAACACGGCTCCCACGCCCAGGTAGTCCGCGCCCCGCTGCTCTGCCAGAACCGCCTGCTCCACCGTCTGCACCGAGACGCCCAGGATCTTATCCGGGCCAATGAGGCGGCGCACATTTCCTGCTTCCATGTCGCTCTGGCCCACATGGACGCCGTCCGCATCCACCGTCAGGGCGATGTCCACATTGTCATTGACCAGGAAGGGCACGCCGTATTTTTTGCACAAAGCCTTTATTTCCCTGGCTTCTTCCAGGAATTTATCGTACGCCAGCTCTTTTTCCCTGAGCTGGATGAAGGTTGCGCCACCCTTGAGTGCCTTCTCCACAGCATGGGCGAGGGTGTCGCCACCAAGCCAGGACCTGTCGGTCACAGCATACAAAAGCAAATCCTTCTTATCGAGTTTCATACTTCGCCCCTCTTTCCAATGTTTCTCCGTCCATATGGTAAATGGCGTCGATGATCCTGCTCCGGTACGCGGTGTTGCCGTCGGAAGGCTGCATGCTCTGCCAGCCCAGCTCTCCCGCAAGGCCCATGGCGCAAACAGCCGCCGCAGCCGCTTCAAGGGCGTTTTCCGGGTTTGCCGCAAGGTACGCGGTTATCAACGCGGAAAGCTGGCAGCCCGTACCCGTAATTCTTCCCATTTCAGCCCGGCCGTTGCGGATCACATAGCACTTCCCGCCATCGGATACCAGGTCAATGGCTCCCGTCACAATGATGATGGAACCCGCCTTCTGGGCGAATGCCTTTACAAACGCTACGGCTTCATCCAGGGAATCCTCCGTGACGGCATCGGCCACATCGGCGTCCACGCCCTTCGTTCTGCCGCTTCCCAGCGCCAGGGTCTTGATCTCCGAAATGTTTCCCCTGATAGCATCAAACCGGATCTCGTCCATCAGTTTGGCGGCCGTATCGGTGCGCAGCTTACTGGCTCCCGCCCCGACCGGATCCAGCACCACCTTATGCCCCAGCTTGTTGCTGGTTTTCCCGGCAAGAAACATGGAAGGTATGGTTTGCTGATTCAGGGTTCCGATGTTGATGCACAACCCGCCGCAAATGGACGTGATCTCCTCTACTTCCTCCGGATCGTCCGACATGATGGGGCTTGCCCCGCAGGCAAGCAGCACGTTGGCCACATCGTTGACGGTGACATAATTGGTGATATTGTGGACAAGGGGTTTTCTCAGTCGGACATTTTCAAGGCAATCCTTCAGCATACGGTTCTCTCCTTTCCAATCCAAGGGGTTCTAAAATATAAAAAAATGCATATACGCCAACAAGCAGCATATATGCAGCATCCTCTGCACCATATTTCCCTGCGTTGGCATTACCCAAATCAGGTTCGATGGGTCTAAGCGATACAGCTTACTCTCAGCCTGCTTCAGCAAGCTCCCCATTGTCATTTTCAATTAATTGTAATTATACTACTGTGGGGAAATAAATCAACCTGGATATGCTCAAAATTTTGCGGATTCTGTCTGTAACCCCTTTGTGCTCAAATTCTACATGTCCTTCAGGATTGCTTTCTAGAAGATCAGCGATGCCGGGTCGTCCCACTTGGAATACAGCTTGCAGTTGGGCTGCAGGATCACGTATTTCAAGGATTCCTTGGGAACGGTGCTCATGCAGTCGTCGTCAATGACGGTTGACATGCCCATCACGGAATACTTCACAGCCCCGAATTCCAGTATCTCAAGTGCCCTTCCTTTTTCGGTCACATACTTCTTGATGGCATCAAGGGTCTCCGGTGAGGCGCCGTGCTCCAGGATCCATTTGTCCTGAGGGGTCTGGGCATTGACATCGTCGGTGCTGGTATACAGCACCCTGAAGGTCACCTGATCGGCCAAAAGCTCCTGGCGGGCATAGGTAAGGATTTCTTCCGGTGAGCGCCCGGTAAAGTAGTCCGTCATGTTGACGGACAGCCGGAGGTTGAAATCATATTTCTTGATGAGGGCGCACAGCTTGCGCAGATTCACTTTCAGCTGCGGCAGCGTACCGTTATACTCGGCATTGATGTCATCGTCAAAGGCCGAAAGGGAAACGCTGATGGTGCTGACCCCCACATGGTTCCTCAAAAAACGCAGATAGGATTCGTCCAAAAGGACGCCGGTTGTCTGCATCTCAATCCACCGGAACGGCTTGGACAGGTTGTTGTTCATAGTTCCAAAGGCTTGCAGGAAGCTGCGGTTTTGCTGGGGTTCCGAGTTGCCGGTCAGCATGACCGTATTGCAGCCGTTATCCCGCGCAAACTCCAGCCTTTTTATGTAATCCCTCTGGTAAAGGTCGAAGAACGGAAGGTTCTCGTCCATCATGTTCTTGTACGGGCTTTCATGCATGCGGCTGACACAGAAGCGGCAGTTATTGATGCATTTCTTGTTGGGAACGACGACGCTCAGGCTCTGGATTTTCAAGAAAAACGCCTCCTTGCCGGGATGTGCTCTCAGTTGCGGATTTCCCTTTATTATACCACATGGATTTTATGTTGCTCATAAACCTGTTGATGCAGGCGCATATGTAACTGCTATTTCGTCCCGCTATTTCATATTAAGTTAATATATGGTATTATCTTATTAAGATCGGATGTATAGGGGTGGCTTGCTGATGAAGCGACACACGATTATAGCCATCGTATCCGTCCTGGCCATAGCGCTCATCGCCGTGGCGGTCTTGACGCATCGTCCCGCCCGGGATACCGCCTCTTCCCCTGCGCCGGCAGATGAGGAAACAACGGCGGCGAATTCTGAAAACGCACAAAATTCGAATGGTTCAGAGCCAACCGGAACCGATCAGGCGCCTTCGCGCAAGGTAAACCAAATCAATATCTATGTGTCATATTCCGACTGGGATCTCTATCAGATGATCGATGCCTATGCAAAAAAGCATTGGGGCAATTGCTATATCAAAAAATATGATGGTTCAATATACTACAGCCAAACAGATATCCACAACATGGTCAAGCAGTCGCTGCTGAGCGGTGACGGCGCTGTAGACGTCTATGTACTCGACGAGCGGCTCGCCCCCTATTATCTCAAAGGGGAGTTTTCCCAATATGCCTGCACCTATAAGGAGCTGGGCATCGATGTGGAAAACGCCCTGAAGAAGGCTGACATCCCGGAATATGCTGTCAGGCGCAATCCGGACGGGGAAGTGATTGCCCTCCCCTATCAGTCAGCAGCATTTGCATTCCTGTACCGGAGGTCCATTGCCAGGGAGGTTTGGGGAACGGACAATCCTGACAGAATCAGCGAAATCATCGGAGGCGGATCACGAAGCTGGGACAAGTTCCTTGAAGCGGCTAAAACCCTGAAGAAACACGGATATTATATCGCACCCGGCTATAAACATCTTGCGTGGATGATCGACACCAGCGCATCTTCCGCCTGGGATTCGGGTCAAAAAGAAATTCCCCCCTTGTGGAAGGACTTTATGGATGTTTCCAGGTATATGTTCGAACAGGGCTATATCCTCAACTCAGATGGTTGGAGCGACGCGTGGTGCAATGATAAGGAAAGTCCGGGCAGCAGGGTATTTGGTGCCGTTGTTCCTCCCGACTATTTTGAACATGCCATAAGGGCAACCCCCGGCGACTGGGCCATATGCATGCCGCCTTTCCCCACATGGGTCGCCGCCTATCCGGGGATTATGGTCAACAAGGCCTCGCCGAACAAAGACATCCTGGGGCCTTTGGTCGAGTGGATCACCCTCGACTGTTCGGAAGAAGGCGCCCAATACGGTCTTGCAACGGGTGATTTGCTTGGTTCCAAAACATCGGTGCTCTCCGGAACGGTCCTGAGAAATGCTGAAAGCCGCCGTGATGCCCTGGGCGGGCAGGATGTCAATCCCGTCATCTATAACCTGTTGAAACAGCCCCTGGGAAAACATGATGGGATGTCCATCTTCAACTTCTTGCTCGATGCCATGGAAGGTTATGTGACCGGGGAGACGGATGAAGATTCGGTCATGCGCCTCTTCAAGGAGGAGGCAGAAATATCCGAAAGCAATTTTGGACCCCCGCCTTCCTGATATCCAGACGCACATCATCTTCGGTGATTATGTTACGGGTATGTCTTCATCTACCATAACGGCACCGAATCCTACCATAGCTCCAGGAGCTTCCGCGGCATGCTTAAGGTTTAAAGGCTAGGAACAACCAATACAGCCCGAAAAATATAGAGGGGACAGCTATTTTACTCAGCTGTCCCCTTGTCTGGTTTAATCCTGTTCTAATATTTCCCGGGGCTTCACTTCGTATAGCCCCCTGAATATCCTGTCATACCCATGAAGCTCGTCGGGCCTTCCTATGGCCACCGCTTTCATTCCCGCGCTTTTGGCGGCATCAATGCCCGCCTGAGCATCCTCAAAGACAACGCACTCTTCCGGCTTTACCCCTGCCTCTTTCGCTCCCAGCAGGAAGACCTCCGGATCGGGCTTGGCCTTCGTGACCCTGGTGCCGTCAATGATCACGTCAAAATAGGGAACGAGCCGTAGGTTATTGAGAATCAGCATGGCATTCTTGCTTGCAGATCCCAGCACGGTTTTAACCCCCAGAGCCCTGAAGCCGGCAAGGCATTCAACGGCACCCTCAAGGATCTCGCTTTCATCCATCCCTGAAATGTACTGGACATACCATTCGTTTTTCCTGGCGGCCATGGCTGCCATTTCTTCCGCGGTGAACCTGTCCGCGAGCCCGCCTACTTCCAGCAGGATCTCAAGGGAACGCATGCGGGACACGCCCTTGAGCCTCTCGTTATCCTTTTCCGTAAAGACAAAGCCAAGCTCCTCGGCCAGTCTCCGCCATGCCATGTAATGGTACTTGGCCGTATCGACGATCACGCCGTCAAGATCAAAAATTGCAGCTTTGATTGGCAATGGTCTAACCTCCAAAACAAGTATATTCGCAATGTCAACCGCTTGCATAAAAATGTGCAAAAAATAGGTTCGGGCAAGAACCTATTTTTATTTTATGAGGAACTGTGAGGAAATACAATAGAAAAACAAGGGACACAATATGACAAAAATACACAAAAAGGTTGTAAAAATAACGGGAATTTTGTATATTTGATATGGAGGCACGTGCAACCGATTGCCCTCAGCCGCGCATCATGTTAAGGAGGAATTGTGATGATTAAGTTGTTGAGCAGTAAACTCCCTTTCAGAAACGCGGGCAAAACCGGACCGGAGAAACAAAAGAAAAGCATCCTGGCTTCGATTTTCAGTTTTTTCAGTAAGCGGCTGGTCGTAAGGATTATCACCCTGATTGTATCGGTGGTTCTCGTCGGAAACATCATCCTTTTAAGCTATGTCGTCGGCAACATGAGGGCCGTAAAGCTCGATGAAGAAATACGCGTCACCGAGAGCCTCGCCAATGAGAAGGCAAGGAGCATCGAGATCTTCATCGAGAACGTATCCGGCTATTCGAAGTATTTTCAGCAGATGATGATCATACAGCGCATCAACAGGATACTTCAAAGGTCTGAAGTGAGGACAATTCTTGAAAGGAATCTGGACAGCTCCCCGGAACATATATTCGGCCTGTATGTGCTTGGCGAACCGAAGGCCGCCGACGAGATCGACATCAGTTTCGTCAACAGCGATCTTGGCGACAGCCAGGGGCGCATCAGGTTGCACGTCATCAAGCACTACAATAAACTAGGCAACATCAACACCTATCTTTTGGATCCCGACCATCCCACCAACGCGGATGATACCGAAGCATATTCCCACATCAAGGAAACCATCAAACCCTATATCACCTCTCCCTATGTCGTGGAAGAAGGAGACAAGCAATATACCGTCATAGCCTACAGTATGCCCATTACGACCAATGGCACCGATTTCCACGGCATTGTGGGAACCGAGATGTACGCCGATCACTTTAGCAGCCTGGTGAAAGAGGCAACACAGGAGATCGGCATGAGCGGCCTTGTAATGGACAACGGGGAGATCTTGTCGTACGGGTCGGATACTGGTTATGAAGGCCGGAACATCTCATCATACCTTAGCAAAGATCTTATGGCGGCATATCAGGAAGCCAAGGAAAAAGGAAGCACCGTCAGCAAGCTGAGCTATGCCGACAAAAAACTCTATTGCTTCTCCCCCGTTACCATACCCGGTACCGACATCCGATGGATATTCTGGTCGGAGATACCCATCGACGGCATCATGAATGAAGTCAACACCTTTACATCCATCGTGATCCTCATCAGCATTGCAACTCTCCTCATCGTTCTGATTGTGGCGTCACTGCTGGTATCCAGGCAGATCAGGCCCATCAAGGTGCTTACCGGGCATATCGAAAGGTTTGCTAACGCGGATTTCACATCCAGTATCCCTGCAAATTTAAGAAAGCGGAAAGATGAGATCGGAAAGCTTGCCAGTTCCACGGAGAAAATGCAGCAGTCCGTATCCGAGATTATCAGGAACGTGCGTGTCCAGGCCGATGAGGTTGCCGAAGCCGTCGCCACGGTCAGGAACTATATCAACAACCTGCATCTCAGTATAGAAACCATTTCGGCCAATACCCAGCAGCTGTCGGCCGCTTTGACGGATACGAACGGTTCTGCCGAGAACATGAACAAGGCGGTTTCCGATTTGACACAGGTTGTTGACACCATCCGATCCAACGCGGAAAAAGGCAATATATCGTCGATGGAGATCCGAAACCGTGCTCAGGAAGTGTTTAATAAGGTAAGGCTCAGCAGCAGCGAGAACCAGAAGATGCAGGAGGCAACCAAGAAAAGGCTTGAAGAAGCCATACGTGAAGCTGACTCGATCCATCAGATCACCCTGCTCTTGGATAACATCATGGCGGTGGCCTCCCAGACCAACCTTCTCTCGCTGAACGCGGCCATAGAAGCTGCAAGGGCCGGCAAGGCCGGTGCAGGCTTCAGTGTGGTTGCAGAAGAAATCAGAAAGCTGGCCACCCAGTCCAGAAACAGCGCATCCCAGATCCAGGACATATCGAACCTGGTGCTGCTGTCGGTAACCCATCTGTCTGAAAGCGCCAATGATCTGCTCAGGTATTTCGAGACCAATGTAAAGGAAAGCTTCAAGCTGCTGGATCAGACCGGCGAGCAGTATAACCGGGACGCCGCCCTGTACCAGGAAATGTCGCTCAAGCTGGCGTCCACCGCCGAAACCCTGTCAAATGCCATCACGGCACTGAAGGATACGCTCATGAAGGTTGTTTCGGCTACAAATGACGGTGCCCAGGGCGCCGCCGTGATTGCCGAAGAAGCCTCCAGGATACTGGCCGGCTCCGAAAACGTCCTTACGAAGGCCATAACTGCCGATGAAAGCGCTGCAAGGCTTAAGGATGCCGTCTCAATGTTCGTCATACCGGAATAACAGAAAACCCGCCTTGTATATAGCGGCTGTCGATATTGATAGAAACAAATGGCCCGGATCATGGAAAATCCGGGCCATCTTGTTTTCTTTATATTTCCTGGCAGGCACTCGCCGCCTGGTTATTTGACGATATACATCCTGTTGTAGTATTCATCGAGCATTCTCTTCATGCCGAACTGGTCCCTGGTCGTGTTGATGGAAGCGGCCATCATGTCAATCCACTTGTTCCTGTCCTGATAGTATGCAGGCAGGACTTCCCTGGTCAGGCAGTTCTTCAGCACTTCGAAGTCATGGGCGTCGCATTGCGCTTCATCCTCGAACTGCCTGCCATCTCCGAACTGCCAGCCGTTGACGCCGTGACGGCATGCTTCCGGCCACCATCCATCCAGGATGGAAACGTTGAGGACGCCGTTCATCGCCGCTTTCATGCCCGAGGTACCCGAGGCTTCCATGGGACGCCTGGGGTTGTTGAGCCAGACATCGGCACCGCGCGTCAATGCACGGCCAATTTCCATATCGTAGTTTTCAAGGAATACCACGCTGTTCGGATAAAGCTTTGTCACCTCCAGGATGTCGGAAACGATCCGCTTGCCTACGTCATCAAGCGGATGGGCTTTTCCGGAAAAGACGATCTGGAGCTTGCCGGACTTCAGCAAAGGTTCGATGAACTTCCTGTCGGTGAAGATGAGGTTGGAGCGCTTGTAAGGCGCCGCGCGGCGGGAGAATCCGATAAGCAATGCATCGGGATTGAGCCGTACACCGGTCCGCTTTTCAACAAAGTCAATGAGGTCTCTCTTGTTCTTCATATGCCTGTTCCATAATTCTTCCCTTGCCTTTGCGCTGCCGTCATATTTTTCGGCAAGTTCCAGCATCCGGCTGTCCACCCAGGTCGGGATATGGATGGCGTTGGTGATGCCGATGATTTCGCTTCTGTTCCTGACTTTTCTCCACATCTTGTTGGCGGTCTCTTTATGAAGCTGCGCCACCGCGTTGGACAGCCTGGAGAGCCTGAGGGCCCCGACCGTCATGTTGAAAGGCGAACCGCCGATCGCCTTCAGTTGCTTTTTGGTCATGCCAAGGTTGGCGCCCATATAGACCAGGCGCTCGATCGGATGGGATTCGTTGCCCTGTATGACTGGGGTATGGGTTGTAAAGACGACCTCTTTGCGGGTGTTTTCAACCGCTTCTTCAAAGCTCTGTCCTTTTGCCATTTTTTCGCGGATGAGTTCAAAGCCCGCAAATAAGGCATGGCCCTCGTTAAAATGGTAGACATCCGGTTCAAAGCCAAGGGCACGGAGAGCCCGGACGCCGCCTATGCCAAGGACCATTTCCTGGGCCACCCGTTCTTCGCCGAACCATCCGTAAAGCTGGCCCGTTATCCATCTTGCGTCGCCGTCGTTGCCGTCCACGTCCGTATCCAGCAGGTAGAGGTTGTTAACGCCATGGGCGTCGTATTGCCAAACCTTGACCTTCACATCCCTCTGATTGATCCTGACGGTCACGGTTATGCCCGTGTCTTTCAGGAAATCATAATACCTGTTTACATAGGCATCATAAGGCCGGCAGTTCTCCTTGTCGATCAGTTGCTCCCCGTAACCCTGCTTCCACTTGATGCCTATGCCGATTACAGGATAGCCGTTATCGCAGGCCTCTTTCATGTAGTCGCCGGCAAGTATGCCCAACCCCCCGGCATAGAGTTTCACATTGGATTCGATAGCGTATTCCATGCAAAAGTAGGCCACCTTAGGTAATTTGCGCATCTGTTCTACCTCCATTTACTTGTCGACTTACTGGTGTATACTTAATCACTCAATTTAAATCCCTGACAAATATGACGGTGCTTAATGGCGGCATCACAACTTGATTGCCGTCCTGGACAAACCCGTCCTTCTTCTGGCAGAATTCAAGGGTATAACCTGTCAGATCCAACGACGAGATGGACTGCTCGGTCTGGGCCAGGTTATGCAGGATAATCGCCGACTGTCTGTCGGATTTCATGTTATATGCGACGATGGAAGGATTCTCGGACTCAATCGGGCTGAACTTACCGGCATAAAGGGCATGGTTCTTCGTCCTGACCCGTATAAGCCGCTTATAATGGGTGAGAAGTGAATTCGGATCACCTTCCTGCTCAGCCACCGATTTGACAATGGCATTGTACTTGGACTCCCTCCACCTTGTCTGCAGGGGATCTTCGCCGCCCCAGACGAACGGGAGCCGGATATCTTCGTCGGGTTTTCCGCCCACCATGCCGATTTCCTCGCCGTAATAGATGAACGGGATGCCTTCCAGCGTAAGATAAATGCTGGCTGCAACCTTCATTTTTTCATGATCGCCGCCCACAGCGGTTATGATCCTGTTCTGGTCATGGTTGGAAAGCATCGGTGCATCGATATAATCGGGATTGGCTTTCGCATACTGGGCATAGTTGTTGGCGATGAACGTGCTTATATAGTTGTTGTTGCTGGCGCCGCCCTTTACGACATTGGCAATCTGGGGCCCCAGGCCGATGTGGAACGTGGAGTCAAGCGCCGGTAAGTACGAGGCCCTGATTGACGTGCTTTCGTTGAGCACTTCGCCGACGATGAGACAGCCCGGCTTCTTTTCGTGGCAAAACGCCGTGAACTTGGTCCACCATTCCAGGGTCTTTTCGAGGCCGCTTTCACCGGGACGGACCTCAACCGAGTCAAACAGATGGGGAACCGCGTCAAGCCTGAACCCGTCAACCCCTTTATCCAGCCAGAAGGCGGCTATGTTCTTGGCTTCCTGCCGCACTTCGGGATTGTTGTAGTTCAGATCGGGCATTTCGCTCCAAAACAGGCCCAGGTAATAGGAATCGTTCACCTTGTGCCATGCGTTATGGCCCCAGATGGTGGCCTTGACATTATACTCGTCAGAGTTTTCGTCCGCCCACAGATACCAGTCCCTGTACGGGCTTGCGGGATCCCGGGCGCTTATGAACCATGGATGTGAGCTGCTGGTATGATTAAGGACAAGGTCCATAATTACCGAGATGCCTCTTTTATGGGCTTCCTCAATGAGCCTTTCAAAATCCTCCATGGTCCCGTACTCAGGATTGATGGCATAATAGTCGGTCACATCATATCCATGGTATGAAGCCGCCTTATTGATAGGCATGAGCCAGATACCCGTGATCCCAAGGTCGGTTGTCGTCTCGGGGTTGCCATCGTTCAGGTAATCGAGTTTCTGTATCAGGCCATTGAGGTCACCGATCCCGTCGCCGTCCGAATCGGCAAAAGCCCTGACAAATATCTCGTAATACACGCCCTGCCTGTTGCCTGATGCGTTCTGCGCAGTAGGAGCAAGCGCATAGACAGGGTCGGCGGAATGTACAGACGAGGTTTCAGGGTCAACCGAAGATGTCTGGACCGACGCTGACGGCTCCGGATTATTTGTGGAAGAAGAACCGGAACCGCAGGCTGCAAGAGCAAAAAGCAGCAGCAGGCATAAGCATTTTGACAACAGCTTTTTCAGCACTGTTTTTCCCCCTTAGCTATAATCCATGTTCAGCCTCACTCTTTAACCGCACCGGCCGACATTATCCTAACCAGGTATTTTTGGTTGATGACAAACAGAATGACGAACGGGACGGCTATCAACAAGGCTCCTGCCGCAAACTGGGTGAAATTGTCGTTGGACCGTCCGTTAATCATTTCAAACAGGCCGACAGCCAATGTCTTGTTTTTGTCGCTTCTTAAGATAAACCTGGGAAGTATGAAGTCCATCCAGGGCTGCGTGAAGCTGGTTACAGCCAGGAAGGCCACCATGGGCAGGGTATTGGGCAGGATAATCCTGAAGAACGTCGTGAGATTCCCTGCCCCGTCCACTTTGGCCGCTTCGTCGATGCTCTTGGGGATGGTGTCAAAATAACCTTTCAGCAGCCATGTGTTGTAGGGGATATTGCCCGCTGTATAAACCAGGATAAGTCCGAACAGATTATCGGTAAGGCCAAAACGGTTAAGGATGACATAAATGGCTATCATGCCGATGGTGCTCGGGAACATCTGAAGTATCAGGAAGCTCATGAGCATGGGCTTTTTCAGGGCAAACCTGTACCTTGAGAAAATGTAAGCCGTTATCATAACAAGAACCGTCGTCATAAGCATATTGCAAACCGCAATGATGAAGGAGTTCTTGTACCAGTTCAAATAGTTGGTTTTGGTAAACAGCTCGGTAAAGTGTTCTGTTGTTGGATTGGAGGGTATTGGCAGCACGTTCATCTGGAACAGGGACTTGCCCTTGTTGAAGGCACCGCTGATGGTGAACGCAATAGGATAGAGCACGATGAATGACAGGATAATAAGCATCAGGTACACGAAGAAGTACCGAACAACCGTCAATGCCTTTTTCACTACAGCTCACCCTCCTTGAACGACTTGGTCTGGGCGAAGTTATACAAAGCAAAGGGTGCCACAACAAGGAACATGATGAGCGCCACGACGGAAGCTTTGTTGTATAGCCTCTGATCCAGCGTCAGCTTATACATCCACGTGATAAGGGTGTCCGTCGTACCCGCGAACGACTGCGTGGTGATGGTATCCGGCGGGTTACCATTGGTGAGGAAGTAAACGCCCGCAAAGTTGTTCATATTGTACGAGAAGCTCATGATGAACAGCGGCATCGTCTGGTACATGAGCAGCGGGAAGGTGATGTACTTGAACTGCTGGAACTTGCTCGCCCCGTCGATCAGGGCCGCTTCAAAGATATCCTGCCTCATGGATGTCATGATGCCTGTGATCATGAGCATAAAATAGGGAAATCCCAGCCACAGGTTCACGAGAATCAACATGATTTTGGCAAGGAGCGGATCGGAAAGCCATGGGATGATGTCCTTTTGAAGGATGCCAGTTTTCTGAAGCCAGGAGATGATCCCAAGTTCCCTGAAAGCCCGTGTGATAGGCCCGAATTGTCCGTTTAAGAGAATAGCCCACATGAAAAGGCTAATCATGCCCGGAATCGCATACGGCAGTATGAAGATGGTCCTGAAAACACCCGCAATCTTGATCTTTTTGTCCAGGAGTGCAAGGGCTAAAAACATCCCGCCGAAATAGCAGGTAGTCGTGGAGAGCAATGCCCAAACAAACGTCCAGATGGCGGTACGGGCAAATCCCTGGGAGTACTGCTTGAGACTCAGCATTTCCCTGAAGGTCTCAAACCCTACCCAGTCAATGGTGTTGTTCGGCGGTATATGATTGGGAGCCGAATAGTTGGTAAAAGCAATCAGGATGGCAAAGACCAGCGGAATGACCACAAAGAATGCAAGCATGACGAATGCCGGAGACAGGGCAAAGTACGCAAAAGCCTTTTCGCCTATTGCGCTGAGGCCATTCTTTCTGGATGGTAGGATACCGGTCTTCAGATAGATTTTCGCCGTTTTTCTGGCGTCCAGAATATTGTATAGATAAATGATTGCTACAATGATAACCACGACTACCGCGATCAGACCATCCAGCATCATGAACGTCGAGTTGTCCCTCTGGGCGACCGGCAAATGGGGTTTCGGCTCTCCGAGCGTAATCAGCCCCTCAATTGCCTTGGCGATGGTACCTGTGTTGAGCAGTACAAGCACTTCGATCAAAGCGAGCAGTATACCTTTGATGTACTGCTTCAGAACGATGATTTGACCAAGCCCCATAAAGATGGCCGACAGAATGGGGGCAGTCAAATCGGAGCGTTTTTTCATGTTGAATGCTCCCCCTTTCGGCAACAAAACATGATGTGCTTGCCCAAGTTGAAACTTATACCTTTGATTTACAATATTATTATAAAAGGCGATTCCGGTTTCGGAACCGCCATTAGAATGTTTTACCGCTCATGGTGTGGCTTCAATGGCTGCCGCGGCGAGATCCAGCTCTGTCTTAATGTCGTTTCCGTTCCATATGTTGGCATATGCAGAAGCCATTGCAGGCCAGTATGTATTCATAGCAGGAATACTCGGCATGGGTTTGGAGTAAGCGAACTGGGCCAGGATACCCTCGTGTGCCTCATCTTCGATGTGGATATCCTTACGGGGAGGTATCTGGTTGGTAATCTCGTACCGCTTCTGGAGGGCTTCCTTGGATACGAGGTAATAAGCGAACTTCTGAGCCTCTTCGGGATACTTAGTGAAAGCGGATACATACATGGCACGGATACCTGAGAACGACTTCGGCGGCGTATCACTTCCGGGGAGTTTCGGCAGTGTTGTGACGCCAAAATCCACTCCGGCTTCCCTGTAACCGGCAATAGCCCAGGGACCTGTAATAACCATCGCTATTGTGCCGTTCTGGAAACCGGCGTTCATGAAGTCGGCGGTCAGGTCGGCAGCGTCAACGTCAAGGCATTCTTTTCTGAAGTTCTGGAAGTATTCCAGCGATCTGATGGCTTCTTCGCTGTTAACCATATGCTTGCTCTTGTCAGTGCCTTCCGGACCGAAAAGATCGGCCCCGTAGCCCGACAGGAACATATAGCTGAAGTAAGCATCGTCTACATCCCAAACGATACCGTATTTACCCTGGCTCTTGTCATTGAAATTTTTGCAGAACTCCTTGACTTCTTCCCATGTTTCAGGCGGATCGGAAACAAGCTTCTTGTTGTAGAAGAGTGCGTATGTCTCAACGCCCGTGGGGAAACCATAGAGCTTGCCTTCCGACGATGTTGCCGTGATAGCGGCGTCCACCATGACCTGTCTTACTTCATTCGCGTAAGCGTTTTCAAGAATGATGCCGCTGGTAAGCATTTCACCCAGCTTGTCATGAGGTGCTGCAAACACGTCGGCGCCAACCCCGGCAGGACCGTCCAGCTGTAACCTCTGTGCCGCATCGACCTGGGAGACGGGCTCAACAATGATAGTCACATGGGGGTTCTCTGCCATGTAGGCCGCTGCCATTTCTTCGATGAATTCCTTCTCGGGTCCGTCAGATTCCCAAACCTTGAGGGTAACCGGTTCCTTTGGAGCCTCTGAGTTCGTAGATGCGGTTGTGTCAGCAGAAGCTGCGGGAGCACTTGGTGTGGCGACTGATTCTGCTTCCTTGCCGCAGCCGGCAAACAGGGACATCACCATAACTACTGCAAGGAACAGGGATAAAATGCTGCGCTTTTTCATTACTTCTTCCTCCTTTTATTTTTATGGCCCTGTTAGAAAGAATAAAGCAAGCGGTTGCACTTTCTACAACATAGTATAATATTCCATTTTCCTTTTGTCAATGCAGTTTGTATAAAATCCCCCCTTCTTTGCAATGTATTTTGCAACATATTGAATAAATGCTTATGTAATAATATACTTTAGCTCTTCCTGAAAAATGCTCCGACACCCGTGAAGCGGTTCATAAAAAATGCAATCGGTTACACCAAAGTGCGGGAGAAGCTGAAATAAGAGGGTTTTGGCAGGGATGGGCCATTTCTTCCGACTCTCGACGTGTGGCGGCTCCGGGCAAATGAGAAGAAGTCTATCGGCGATAGGCCAGACGTGAGCGCCAATACTCTTACTTGTAATCTTTCATCTAAAGCCCATTCAGCATGTGGAGGCGTTCATCCTGTGATTTTTCTGGCTGACGACTCCCTGATGATAAGGGACGGAGACAAAAGGCTGTACTGAATGGTCATGCCGGGATTGGAAAGCTTGTTGATGATGGCACGCGCGGACTGGACCCCCAGTTCGAAAACGTCTATGTCCACGGTACTCATGGGGGGCATGGTATAAGGAGCAAACGGATAGTTGTCAAAAGTGATCAGGAGCATTTCCCCGGGCACCTCAATGTTTTTTCTTTGCAGGTATTTCAGCGTTTCAAAGGCGATAAAGTTGTCGGAGCACACCAGCCCGTCAGGCCGCTCATCCATGCCGAGCAGTTCCTCCAGAAGGGCCGGGATGTTTTCACACGTTCCCTTCATGTCCTTGATGTAGCGCTCGTCCACCGCATACCCCATTGCCTGCAGGGCGTTTTTATACCCTTCGGCGCGGGCGGCACAGATTGAATGCCGGATCGCAACACCGTCTCCGATGAAGGCGATACATCTGCATCCCTGGTCGACCAGGTGATGGGTTGCAATCTCCCCTGCCTTCGCATTGTTGATATCCACCCAGCTGGCGCCAGTTGCGAAGTTAGGCCGCCCGATAAACACGTAGGGAAAATCGGCTCTGTTCAGGACCGCGGTGAGCTTCTCATCGAATCCTCCCAGATGGATGATGAGCCCGTCCACCCTTTTTTGAGCGATGAGCTTTTCCAGTTCGGCGGGATTTTCCGAAAGGGTGCTTGTATTGATGATGGACAACAGGTAGCCGTTCTTTCGCGCTACCTCTTCGATACCGCCCATTATCTCGTAGATATAAGGGTTCAGGAAAGCATCCTCTTTCTTGAGGCTCATGATCAGCCCGATATGGTATGAGCTCTGGCTCACAAAGCTCCTTGCAATGATATTGGGGTGGTAATTGAGTTCTTTCATGATTTCCAGAACCCTTTTCTTCGTCGCATCCGATATGGTGGGTGCGTCATGGATGACCTTTGAAACGGTGGATATGGACACACCGGCTTTCCTTGCGACATCTTTTATGGTTACACCCATATTAGCTCCTTCTTCCTTGTATATTCTTTAGGAAAACGTTGTATTTGCTCCCAAAAGGAAATGTACTGAGAATATTCTATCAATTATTGCCTGATCATTCAATGTCCCGTTGGATACGTCCCGTACAAAGCGCCGATATAAAGCCATACGCCGAAAGTCATAAGCATTTTCCATAGGCCTCCACGAGCTTGGTATTTACAAAACTTGCCGCAACATTTATAATAATTTCAGGAAAATGTTTTCCTAATAGACGAAGGAGGTTTTTCCCGATGAACAAGCATGCCGTGTTCCACCTGCCGGACTCCAGTTATTGCCATGCCCTTTCAGAGACCAGGATATGCATCAGGCTTAGGGCGGCAAAAGGCGATATAAAAAGATGTGTACTGTTTTACGGAGACAGGATGTACCCCGAACCGAGTGTTATCATGCATACGCAGGAAATGGAGCGTGTTGCATCCGACCGCCTGTTTGACTATTTTGAAGCCGATTTCCATACCGATATCAACAGGATATGCTATTATTTCTGGCTGACCGACGGAACAGAGGACTATTATTACTATTCGGGAATCTTCACCCACACCCCGACGCACAATCGGGTGGAATACTTCCAGTTCCCCTACGTCCACCGCAATGACATCGCTGTCGTTCCCGAATGGGCCAAGTATGCGGTGCTGTATCAAATCTTTCCCGACAGCTTTGCAACCGGAAAGAGATATATCAGCGGCGAGAAAAAGTCCGTGTCCGTAAACGGCGAGGATATGTCCCATTCCCGTCTCGGCGGAACCATCAGAGGTATAACCGAAAACGTGGACTACCTGGCCGACCTGGGAATCAACTGCATCTACCTGAATCCTATATTCACCGCCGAATCCTACCATAAATACGATACCATCGATTATTACACCATCGATCCGTGCTTCGGCACAATGGAAGACTTTAAAAACATGGTGAAAGCCTGTCACCAAAAGGGTATCAGGGTCATCCTGGACGGGGTTTTCAACCATAGCGGATGGAAGTTCTTCGCTTTCAAAGACGTATTGGAAAAGGGAGAAAAATCGAAGTACAAAGACTGGTTCTACAAGCTGAACTTCCCCGTCGACACCGAAAAGCTGAACTACGCCGCGTTTGCCTATGTCCGTCAAATGCCGAAACTGAACACCGGTCATCCTGAAGTGATCCGGTATTTTTGCGACGTCGGCCGCTACTGGATCAGGGAAGCCGATATCGACGGCTGGCGCCTGGATGTGGCCAACGAAGTATGCCATGATTTTTGGCGCGCTTTCAGGAAGGCTGTGAAGGAAGAGAAGCCCGATGCGTTCCTGATCGGGGAAATCTGGGAGGATGCGGAGCAATGGCTCTTGGGAGATCAGTTTGATTCCGCCATGAATTACAGGTTCGTTGATATCTGCAAGGCCTTTTTTGCAAGCCATGATATCAGTGTTGACGATTTTGACAACAGTCTCGGCTATATGCTGATGCGTTATAAAAAGCAGATAACCCTGGTCCAGATGAACATGCTGGATTCCCATGACGTACCCCGTTTTCTGCATTACTGCGGTGGGGATATTCGCCGACTCAAGCTTGCCGCCCTGTTCATGATGACTTATGTCGGCATACCGACTGTTTTTGCAGGGGACGAGAAAGCCATATCCGGTGCCGCAGAGCATGAATACCGCGCACCGATGGTCTGGCAGGACGATCGGGTGACCGAAGATCTCACGGCGTATTATAAAAAGATCATTTCAATCAGGAAGAAATACACGGACATTTTCACAGGCGGCGTAAAAACCGTCTTTAAAGATAACGGCACAGGCGTTTATGCCTTTTCAAGGTTTACCGATAACAAGGAAGCCATTGTCGTCCTGAACAACAGCGAAGAATCTCGGCTCGTCAGGTTCTGCGCGGGTGAATCGGACAACAGCGCTTCCGGCTATTGCGATATCCTGGAAGGTACGCCTGTCACATGCGAAGCCGGTGAGATCCGTCTTACACTGCCGCCGCTAGGAGGGGCTGTTATTATGCGGCACGAATAAGTATTACTGGCATTTTGGCGTGGACAACCGATACAGGAGCTGGTACAATAGGAAAGTGTAAGCAGCAACACCATTCTCCCAGTCTATCCGGATGGGATCCTTTGTTATTGACACCAAAAGATAGATTAAGATATAATACTAGTGCAAGCGTTTTCACAGCTTTCACAACATAGAAATTGGGGGAATGAGTGGGTCCAGATGAAGATCACGATAAATGATGTTGCGAAAGTCGCAGGCGTTTCCACTTCAACGGTCTCGCGTGTTATTTCGGACAGCCCGAAAATAAGCGAAGAGACGAAACGACGCGTCAGAAAAGTCATAGAGGAGCTTAACTACCATCCTAATGCGATTGCCCGGAGCCTGGCAAACAAATCCTCAAAGACAATCGGCCTCATTCTCAACACCGAAGCGGAAACCCTGGTAAGAAACCCATTCTTCATCCAGGCGATGACAGGCGTCAGCCAGTATACGCAGAAGAACGGCTATAACGTCATGTTTGCCTACAACAAAAGCGAAGCCGGCGATCTGGACATCGCCGTCTGGTATGTCAACAGCAGGTGTGTTGATGGCATCATCCTGTTCACCTCAAGGACAAATGATAAATGCATCGATTTTTTGAAAAAGAACGATTTTCCGTTCTCCGTCATCGGGCGGCCGGACCAGACCGAGGGCGTGCTTTGGGTGGACAATGACAACTTCCAGGCGACCTATCAGGTCACCAATGATCTGATAATGAAAGGCCATCAGCGGATCGCTTTCCTGGGAGGCCCTCAGGATCATAACGTGTCACGAGACAGGTTTGAAGGATTCAAGAAAGCCATGACCGTGCACGGATACGCCATAGACAAGGACTTGACCTTCCTGGACGGGAGTTTTTCCGAAGAATTCGGCAGCGAATGCATGCTCAGGATCATTGCTGCCGGTGAAAAAGGCGCCTATCTTCCAACGGCTATTGTCACCAGCGATGATATGCAGGCCCTCGGGGTATTGAAGGCGATGCGGAAAAAGAATATCTCCAATATTGCGGTAACCGGCTTTAACAACACGCCGATAAGCCTGTATCAGAACGAAAGCTTTACCTCTGTCGATGTCAACGCGAACAAACTGGGTTTTTATGCCGCCAAGCTCCTGATCGGCAAGATTGAGGGCAGAAAAAATCTACCCACCCATTATATTGTCCCAACAAACATCGTGGAAGTCGAACCCTTTTATTGATTACAACAAAGTACCAATGGAGGTTCCCTATGTGCAAACTGATCTCGGACAGTTGGAAGATAATCCAGGTGGGCTTTTCAGCAGAAGAAAATCGTTTCTTTGAAAGCATCATGTCTACCGGAAACGGCAGGATGGGACTTAGGGGAAACCACGAGGAAGATTATTCCGGCGATTCCCTGAAAGGAACCTACATTGCCGGCGTGTATTATCCTGACAAGACACGTGTCGGATGGTGGAAAATCGGTTATCCTGAGTATTTTGCGAAGGTGTTGAACGCCGTTGATTTTATCGGCATCAAGGTTGCCATAAACGGCGAGACTGTGGATTTGGCAAAATGCCGTTTCAAGGATTACAGACGCGAGCTGGACATGAAGGAAAGCATACTGAGAAGAAGCTTCACCTTCATTGGGAAAGACGGTTCGGAATTCAAAATAAACACCGAGCGTTTTTTAAGCTATGCGGACGGTGACCTTGCTGCCATCAAATATGCCATAACCAGCCTGTCGGGCGAGGCTGAGGTGGTTCTCACGCCTTTCCTGAACGGCGACGTAAGGAACGAAGACGCCAACTATAACGAAAAATTCTGGGAATATGTGGCCAGCGGCACCGACGGTTCCATATCCTACATCACTTCCAGAACGCTAAAAACCCATTTCAACGTGACAGCCGCCTTTACCTGGGAGCTTTTCGGGGCCGATGTCCTGGAAAACAAAGCCGTGAGCGAAAACGGCGGCGAATTTGTCGGAAACAGAATCAGGACAAAAATCGGAAAAAACGGAACCGTGACATTCATCAAATATGTTTCGGTCATCAGCGACAGGTATTATGATGCGGATAAGCTGGCAGACATTGCGCGTGAAAAGGCATTGAAAGCCAAGGAGACCGGTTACCAGGGTCTCTTTGATGCCCACAGGGCTAAATGGGACAATATCTGGAGCATGGGCGACATCACCATCAAAGGCGATATCAAAGCCCAGCAGGGCATCAGGTTCAACATCTACCAGCTGAACTGCACTTATTCGGGTGACGATCCCAGGCTGAATATCGGGCCCAAAGGGTTTACCGGCGAGAAATACGGCGGGAGTACCTATTGGGATACCGAGGCTTTCTGCCTCTATTTCTACCTGGGTACGAGGGAGCCTCAAATTGCAAGAAGCCTGCTTGAATACCGCTATAACCATCTTGAAAAAGCGAAGGAAAACGCCAGAAAGCTGGGGACCCGGGGCGCCCTGTATCCCATGGTGACCATGAACGGCGAAGAATGCCATAACGAATGGGAGATTACCTTTGAAGAGATCCACCGGAATTGCGCCATTACCAACGCCATCAAGGTTTATACCGAATATACCGGCGACAAATCCTATCTCTATGAAAAGGGCATCGATGTCCTGGTGGAGACCTCCAGGTACTGGGTTTCGAGGGTAACTTACCATCCCACCAAGAAGGTTTATATGATTCTGGGCGTCACGGGGCCCAATGAATATGAGAACAATGTTAACAACAACTGGTACACAAACCGGATGGTGAAATGGAGCCTTCAGTATACCGTCGATACCCTGGAAGAGATGCGGGAAAACGCAAGCAGGCTTTATGAGGAAGCCATAAGGCATCTCGGCGTAACCGCGGAGGAAGTGGAAACATTCAGGAAGGTCAGCATGAATATGTATCTTCCCGAGGACAAGGAAAGAGGCATATTCCTGCAGCAGGACGGCTTCCTGGACAAGGAGATTGTTCCCGTATCGGCGCTGAAGCCGTCGGATCTCCCCCTGAACCAGAACTGGTCATGGGACAGGATACTGAGGTCCTGTTACATCAAACAGGCGGACGTCCTTCAGGGGTTATGGTTCCTCAATGAGGAATATTCGCTTGAAGAGAAGAAAAGGAACTTCGATTTTTATGAACCGCTGACGGTGCATGAGTCCTCATTGTCGCCCTGTATCCACGCGATTCTGGCGGCGGAGATCGGGCTCAGGGAAAAGGCCTATGCATTTTATCTGCGAACATCAAGGCTGGATCTGGACAATTACAATAACGATACCGATGACGGCCTTCATATCACATCGATGGCCGGTACCTGGATGAGCATAGTACACGGTTTTGGCGGTATGCGGATTAAGAAAGGCGAGCTGTATCTTGCGCCGTTTATCCCGGAACAATGGGAAGAGTACTCCTTCCGTCTGGTATTCAGGGGACGGATTATCAAAATAACCGTGGATAAATCCGGAACGACCATACGCCTTGAAAAGGGCGATCCGCTGGACATTCTTCTCTTTGACCAACGTATGCGGTTAACCCCGGGAACCGACTGTCATCATGTCCATAGCTGAATCAAACAGGCGCATACTATAAGACCATCCCGAAAATGATTCGAACGTATCCTGCATTATATCGGTTCTACGTCAATTGTTGGGGTGGAACTAGTAAAATGAAGTAGCTTATGCTTTGTTGGCAGATGATCAATTTTGGTCATCTGCCAACATAGCATAAGCTACTTCATTTTACTAGTTCCACCCCAACAATTGACGTAGAACCGATATAATGCAGTAGCTTATGCT
>Ga0116168_1000325_pt1 | contig 48607 bp, 45 predicted proteins | sample AD_UKC129_MetaG_FD_89795 | JGI IMG/M metagenome (GOLD analysis project Ga0116168, IMG submission 89795) | Active sludge microbial communities of municipal wastewater-treating anaerobic digesters from Canada - AD_UKC129_MetaG | ecosystem: Engineered > Bioreactor > Anaerobic > Digestate | place... | reverse complement strand
GGGAACAGTGACTATAAAGGTAATTTCTGCTGTTGTGTCCGTATTAGAACTACCGCCGCAGCCGACAACCATCAGGACCATTAAGGCTGCGAGGAAAAGAAGTAAAAGTTTTTCACAACAACTACCTCCTCGATTTACCATAATTTAACTATATTATATACAATATGTCAAGCTATTTAGGCATATAATTCCAACTTTTAAGGAGGGGGAGTGTGAAGGTTTTGTTCTATACGGGAATTTAGTGAAATGTTATTATTTTAATTCTCCTGACGGTTGACCGGAGTTTTTTGATTCAACCGGAGCGAGAGGGTCATTAGACTGTTCACCAAATGGAGATGTTCCACACAAACACCGGGGGGTGCAGTGATCCGAACGGGGGCAAAATTCCAAATGCCTTCAACACCGTGGGCTACCAGGAGGTCCACCATTTTTTGGGCAGTTTCTGCCGGTGTTGTAATGATGCCGATCTTGACCGGGTTGTTGTCCAGAAATTGCGGGATTTCATTAGTATCATAGACATTGAATCCATATTCACTGGGGCCGTGCACGGCAGGATTGGTGTCAAAAGCAGCTAATAGCTGGAAGTTACGCCGGCGGAACCCTTCATAGCCGGCGATGGCGCGGCCCAGATTACCATAGCCCAACAGGATCATGGGATTTTCCTTATCCAATCCGATTATGGAGTTGATTGCTTTGAGTAATTCCCGTACGTTGTAGCCATAACCTTGCAGTCCGAAGCTGCCAAACCAGCTCAAATCCTGTCTAAGCTGGGAGGCGGTTATTCCAATGCGTTTGGCAAGTTCCGGCGAGGAGATCCGGTCGATATCCAGCCGGGCCAATTCATCCAAGTACCGTTGGTAGACGGGAAGACGCCTCATAACCACCAGAGGAATGCCCTTGCCCCCATTATGTCCCATGTTCCACCCTCCTGTCTCCAGTTGAGAAGTAATTCTGTGTGGTTTAAATCCAAACAATGCAAATAATTGCCGGAAACCGGTAATTATGCCCGTGGTTTACGTCTTTGGCGTGATGATGTCCTGTCCGAAGCCAAATAGTCATATTCCGCAATTTGCTGAAAAAAAGGCGCATAATACGGGTAGTTAAAAAATTAACCAACTGATGAAATTATCATATCAAAAGCAGCAAGGTCTGTCCAGATTCTGGGGGACAATTCTTTGCAAGCGGCGGTCGATCCTTGCTGGTTTTCCTGTTTTGCCTGTTTTAAATTTGATGAAGGAAACGGTTCGGCCGGCAATTGCCCGGCGGCTGCGGGCAGGATCCGGTAGCAGGCAGCTTTATTATGCCTTGGGCGGGATCGTAGGCCGTATTTTTGTCTCCGCCTATGAGCGGGGAGAACGGGTTTACCAGGCGATGCTGTGCCGGGGTTGGCCAAGGCGTGACTCTTTTGAAAACGACCCCTTGGCAAAGGGGAGAGATTGTCCTGACCATTACCTTATTTTTTGTTATTGCATTACCCATATTTGCTGATTTGCTATTGTGAAGAAAAAGTGAGGCTTCTTGGTTAGATCCTTTTTGCCACAGGGTCATGGTCTTGCATAACGGGTAGTCGGTGATTGCGGTAAAACGGAAGAAGTTTTGGCAAGTCACGTAATCCGGGAGCTTTTGGGGCTAGACGGCGAGGATGAATGACATTTTAATTATGTTTTTTTGGGGGTTTTGCATTAATCCATATAAAGTTCGGTGTTAAAGTACCGATAATGTCAAAAGAAGCAGGGTGTTGTGCACCGAATTGCATATGAAATGCATTGCGTGGCAGAAGAAAGGTAATGTTGCCCGGAACAAAGTTATTTATTGTAAAGACAATGTATGGTTCCACAGAATAATATTAGTTCGGTCAACTTTTTTTAAAAAAAAAGAGGAATTACGCCATCAATGGCAAATAATTAATATTCGGATAGGCTTAATTCGCATGTATCCAGCTATTAAGCCTAAATTGCTTATCTGTAACTTAGGTGTCAAGCGGCGATCTTAAAGAAGAGCCGATTGATAACCCAGAGAAAAGGAGGCGAAAGACAACAAAATAACCTTTTCCATTTCCATCTTAAAGCTTGAAATCAATTACTTAAAAAGTATTAGGAGGATGGTTGATGAAAAAGTTAGCATTAGTGCTAGCAGCAGTGATGGTTTTTGCTCTTGCCATTCCTGTAATGGCTAAAACCACTCAAGACGGCTATAACGTGACATTCTCTTATTATGCTCCGAATGCAAATGCTGTTTATCTGGCTGGTTCCTTCAACGCTTGGAACCCCTCTCTTGACCTGATGAAGAAAGGCGCCGACGGCACCTGGACCTTCACTCTCGAACTGGATCCCGGTACATACCAATACAAGTTCGTCATTGACGGCGTTTGGACCACCGATATGGACGCCGCTGCGTTTGCCGATGACGGTTTTGGTGGTCAAAACTCCGTACTCGTCGTGAGGAAACCCGGCGAGGGTGGCGGAGCTGACAGTGCCCGTTTGGATGCTCTTGAAGCCAAAATTGCTTCCATCGACACCAGTTTCCAATACCATGGTTATGCCCGCGGCGGTGTGACCCTCGGTTCTCAATGGCAAGATAAACCCAATGGCGTTGGTTTCTTGCGTTTAGGGCATGAGAACGACCTGTTCGTGGAGCAAACCTTTGAGAAGATCATGAAGGCTGGCAATGCCACCATGCGCCTCCACTTCTTGATGTGCCATAAAGATTACTCCTCCAGTGGAGCAGACTGGCAAGAAGGTGAAAACGTCTTCCGTGAAGGTTATGTTGAAGCCACAGGTTTGGATTTTGCTCCAGACGTAGCTTTCTGGGTAGGTCGTCGGTACCTCTGGCGGGAAGACGTCCATATTATGGACTGGTACTGGCGTAACCTCACCGGCTCCATGGGCGGTGGCGTTGAAGGTATCAAAATTGGTGATTTCGCAAAATACAGTTTTGCTTATACCCAACAACAAGAAGACGGCGGTGGTGCAGCCGGACAACGTGTTAACCGGTTCCACAACAAGTTCACCGACATCGCTCTTGGCAGTGGTACTCTCGAAGTTGAGCTGTCCTATGGTTGGGATACTATTGCATCAACCGCCGGCGCCAGCACTGAAGACGGCTTTGCCGCTACCCTCATCTACCGTTTAGGCAACTACTTCTGGTTGGCTGATGGTACTTCCAAGATTGCCGTTCACTACGGTGAGGATGTCCTCGGTACCTACCGGTGGTATGGTCCGAAACCCGTTTCTGATTACAATAATTCTGAAAACGAATCTTTCATCTTCCTCTTAGACGGTATCTACCAAGTCAACGAGAACTTCGAAGTCAACACCGTTGCTTTCTATGAAAAATGCTTCACCTGGACCCATAGCTGGGGTATTGCCGCCCGCCCGGTTTACCACTTCTCCAAGAACTTCGCCCTCCAAGGCGACCTTGGTTACCGGATTGAACCGGGTGACGACAACAACGTGTTACAAGCTGCAATTGCCCCGACCATCACCTTGGATCTCGGCTTCTGGACCCGTCCGCAGCTGCGCGCGTTCGTCAGCTACGTGCATCCCGAAGATGGCGATAGTGAAGTAAACGCTGGTATCCAATTCGAGGCTTGGTGGTAAGCAGACAAGGCTGAACAAAAAAACAGGGGAGAAATCTCCCCTGTTTTTTTTGATGAAAGAGAAGTCTCGGTGGAGTGTTTATGTTTTTATTTAAGATTGAGCAAACTTAGGCAGAAGGAAGAACAGATTAAATATTTATTATCCCTTGATGCACTTACGTGGGATATGGTATAATATCATCTGCTGATGATTGTGCTGGCGTAGCTCAACGGTAGAGCAGCGGTATCGTAAACCGCAGGTTGCGGGTTCGAATCCCATCGCCAGCTCCATTTGTTTATGGGACTCCCTGATGCGGGGAGTCTTTTTTGTTTCGGTGCAAAATGAGTAAGCCTGGAGGGAAAAGGTAACTTTTGCCGAAACCAGTATATGGCAGGAAATAACGGTAACAGAACTGCAACTGTTTTGCGCTTTAAACTGTCTAACCGGTATCGTTGACTGGAGAAGAGAGTTTCCGGTTCCCCGGCCAAAGAAACGATACTTCTTGCCTAATTATTAAAGAGAAAATGCAACGGTTTCCCGTTTACCGCGAAAATATGCTTAATTCCGGGGGAAATAATGAAAGAAGAAGATTTGGATTTGGTTCTCCGGGCGCAAGCCGGAGATGAGAGGGCATTTGAGACTTTAGTTGAGCACTATCACATTAAAGTCTTCCATCTATTGTTGGGCTTGGTGCGTGACCATGGTGTGGCCGAGGAATTGACCCAGGAAGCGTTGGTACGGGCTTGGCGTTATTTAAAAGGATTCAAATTCCGTTCCGGTTTTTGGACTTGGCTATACCGGATTGCCTACCGGATTGCCTTGGACTACATGCGGTTAAAGTCTTTACGACCGTACTTTTTTGATGAATGGGAGCCACCGGCTGACGTTACAGCTGAACCTGTGGAATATGTACTGCAAAAGGAACGGGAGAAGAAGCTCCTCGCCGCTTTGCAGGAACTGCCCTTACCACAGCGGGCAGCCTTGATCTTGTATTTTTTTGAAGGTCTTTCTTATCAGGAGATTGCCTGGATAACCCGGCGCCGGATCGGCACTGTCCGTACCGATTTGCACCGGGGGAAGAAGCGGTTGCGCCAACTCCTTGTAGAGAAATGGGGGTTTAACAATGAAGGAGAACAGGAATGAACGGGAGCTGAGATGGGTACTTTCATCCGATGAAAGCTTTGCTCTGTTCCTGGAGGAGGTTCGTAGTTCCAGCCGGGAGGATAGGGTCAAGGAGTTGGGTTGGCAGACTCCAGAGCCAAACCCCGCTTTGGTCCGTCAGGCCATGCGCCGGATCCGGACTGAAAATGAATTAATGGCTAATCCACGGATCTTGGGGGCAGCCGCCGGGCTAGCCGTTTTACTCTTGGCCGGATTGATGGTTTCCATTACGCACCTGTTTCCCACAGCGGACGGCTCATCCGTCGGTCTCTTCTGGTTGGTGGTCAGTCTTAGTTTATGCGGTATAGTGCCAAACCTGGTTTTAAACGTTGTCCGGGAGGATCATACCGGTACTGCTTGGGGCCTATTTAGGAGGGAGCTAAAATGAACTGGTTGTTTTTAATGACCGTAATTCTCGTCTTGACCATGATGACTTTTGCCTTTGTCATCAGGTATTTTGTTCATTTAGAACGAATGGCCCTGATCCGGCAGGGAATTATTCCACCGGCCATGGCCACGCCCATTTTCCGCCGGGGGTCCTTTGGGCTCTTGATTGCCGGTTTGGTTACCTTGTTTAGCGGCTGTGGCTTGTTGCTCGGCTTATATCTGGGTTTAGGTATAAGCTTTTGGCTGGTAGGCGGTTTTTTACCCATTGGAGTCGGCCTTGCACTCATTGTGGCCTATATGTTTGGGGGACACCAGGCCGATGATAAAGGGGTTCCGCCAGAGACAAGCGATGATGGCGGGACGGCAGATGGCCAATGAATTGATATTAACCTGATGAATAACAAAAAAAACAGGCGTTAATGCCTGTTTGGTTGTACAACAGATAATAAATGGAGCGGGCGACGGGATTCGAACCCGCGATCCTCGGCTTGGGAAGCCGATGCTCTACCACTGAGCCACGCCCGCTTGACACATTATATTATAACCAAATTTGCAGCAGAAAGTCAATCGATAACTTATACCATTTAGACGAAGTAACTTTGTCATGGTGAACGGTTTGTAACGGAAAAGATATGTACTTTTTTTTCCTTGACTGTTATAATAATCTTGTAATTAAGGAGGTGTAATGATGGCTTATAAAATCAATGATGAATGCATTAGCTGTGGTGCTTGCCAAGCCGAATGCCCGGTGGAAGCAATTAGTGAGGGTTCCAACAAGTACGTGATCGATCCAGGGAAATGCATTGATTGCGGTTCTTGCGCTGATGTCTGCCCCGTTGATGCCCCCAAGCCCGAATAATTACATCACTTACATTATTAATTAATGCCTTAAAACACTTCGCCAAGCCGGTGGAGTGTTTTATTTTTCTTGCGTTGTTTTTATAACTGATGGGGGGTGACAAATTCCGGTTCTTCCAATGCTTTTTCTTCCAGGTATTCGCTGATTAGGCGGCGGATGATCTCCGACAGGGTGACCCGCTCATAAAAGGTGATATGCCGGAGTTTGTCGTAGGTGGCTGTATCAATGCGAATATGAATTTCCCGGTTTTTTTTCGCCATGTTCCTGCTCCTAGCACTTGTTTTGTGAAGATAGTATAACCAGGCGCTGACGGGTATATGATGGACTAACAATGTTTCTGTCCGGAAGTATATGTCCGGTTAAAGCCGGAACGAAGCTGGCATGCTATTTTTCAGAGGCTTATAGGGGGTTATGATGTGACGTTATCTGCGGGAGCATTGCTTATTGCCGGTTTATTTGTGGGCTGGGGTATCGGTGCCAATGATGCTGCCAATTCCATGGGGATGGCGGTGGGGGCTGGTGTACGCAGCGTTAAACAGGCAATGCTGTTGGTTGCCGGGTGTGGACTAGCCGGCGCCCTGTTGCTTGGGGCAAGGGTAATTCAGACAGTGGGTTACGGCGTCTTCCCCATTGGACAGGTTGAGCCGGTTTATCGTGACCTGTTTGTCCTGGCGGTCAGCATTGCCGCGGGGATAACAGTGACGGCATCAACCTGGCTTAAAGCCCCGACATCCACCTCCCATGCCATTGTCGGGGGTATTATCGGGAGCGGGATTGCCATGGGCCGGGCGGACTTGGCCAATTGGCCAATAGTACTGCGTGTGGCTTTAGGCTGGCTTACAACCCCGATTAGTGCCGCACTATTGAGTTACCTGTTTTTACGGATTGGACGTAAGCTTGTTGCGGCTTGGCCCGGCGTTCGGCTGAAGCCCCAATGGTTGGGGATGTTATTGACGGTCAGTGGATGCTTGATGGCCTTTTCCTGGGGCGCTAATGATGTGGCCAATGCGGTCGGGCCGTTGGTTGGGTCTGGTGTTGTTTCCCCCTTTACCGGGGCTTTGCTGGGAGGGGTGGCGATGGGGCTGGGGGTTATTACCTGGGGAGCCCGCGTCATGGAGACCGTCGGGGAACGCATCACAAAACTTGTTCCCGCTACGGCCTTAGCGGCTGAAACAGCGGCGGCTGTCAACATTCTCATCTTTACGTTTTTGGGCTTGCCGGCCTCTTCTTCCCACACCATCGTCGGAACGGTTTTTGGTGCCGGCTTAGTGCAGGACCGGCAAAAGGTGAACTATAGTGTGCTGGTGGAGATTTTTGTGGCCTGGTTGGTGACGCCGTTGGTGGGCGGGGCAATAGGCTTTTGCCTTTTCCGCCTGTTGCAACTGCTACAGGTCCTTGTTCTTTAGTGACTTAAGCCAGTGGAACGGTTAATGGGCCGGTCACAGTTGGCAATGGAATTAAAGTTTATGTGTTTGTTTTGGGGCTTGCCGAGAGGTTAGGCCGGTTTACTGCCGGCTAAAGGAAGCCGTCAAAAGAAAGGGGCAAATTTGGCCAGGGTTTCTTGGGAAGGAAGGAAAAACAGCATTAACGGTGTTTGTGTATTAATGATTAAGATCTCTGCTAAGAAGACAGTTCCTTCCGGATGCTTCTCCCGGACAATCCGGCCCAAGACGTTTTGCGGCCGGTGGAGGGTGGCTGGCGGGGAGATCCACCAACGGGTGTTTAGCTTGCGACTGAAGTTCTCCCAGAAGGAATTGATCAAAATGTTGGTGAGTTCGTTTAGGACCGATTCTTCTAAGCGGTTGAGAAACGGGGAGTTAAAACTCCGTTTTAAACCGAGTTGGACCAAGCGGTAGGCGGATTCCCGGGGGAAGAACAGGAACATCTCTCCCGCCAGGTCACCGGAGATCTGCGAATGGACGCCGTTTTGAAAACGTTTGTCATCTTCGATCTGTTGCAAGACTAGTGCCAAGGGTAGGGCTTGAAGATTGATCAGGGCAAAGGAAAGTTGAGTGTTGAAGAGACGGGATAATTGCCGGACGGAGTAGTCCAGACTTTGCTTGAACAAGCCGTCAAACAACGGGGTGACGGAGGAGTGCTTCACTTCCGGGCAGTGGTCAGCATTGCTCACAGACAGAATAGCCATGAAGTTTCACCCTCAAATAACATGATAACTTAGATTTTCGATCAATTTAAGAAAATCCCTTTGTCGAAAACCAACGATTATTAGCATATTGGAACAGCTTAGCCCGACCGCAGTGGGTCATGGGACGGGTTAAGCCAGACTGTTGGAAATAATCTTGCTTTTCGCTAGGCTATTACATTTTTACAATGTAAGCTAATCAGATTAGAGAGGGGGTGGCTGACTAAGTTTACATAAATCAAAACATCTGGTACAATAGAAAAACGGGACTCATCGGCTTGGGTGTACATATTGGCAACGGAAGCTATGATTGACTGCTCCGGCTTGGCCGACCTTGTCTGTGCATCGCCGTTGCCAGGGGAAGAAGGTGAGTCCAATGGCTTTAACAAGGGGGTTACCCAGAGGAATATATGTCCTGTGGTTATTGGCCGTTTTCTTGTTTTACCTGTCGGGAACCGGGGCCCGAGGGGCCTCCCTGCCCCGGCTTTTAACCGAGGAAACTTTACCCCTGACTGGTGCGGAGTTGAGGGCTTGGGCCGCAGAGGACCGGGCATATATGCTCAGTGCTAAAAATAACTTGCTGGAACAAGCAGCTGAGTTAAAGATTTTGCGCCAAAAACTGAAGAATCTTTTAGAACATCCAGACTACCAGGATGAGTTGGGCTTTTCGGTCTATACCCCCGAAAGCACTGGCCGAATCTATCTGGTGGCCGCGGCCATCGAGGCCCGTTTGGACCCCACCGACGATTATCCTTGGGGGGAGTTGCTGGGCCACCAGATAACCTGGGAAGCGAAACAGCGCCATCCTGAGTTGGCAAGGGTTGTCCGGGCCCTCCGCGCTTTGGATCTGCCGCAGAAGGTCTTCCGGGATTACCGTGTCTTTTTGCTCCCCTTTTCCCTGGGAGACGCCGGTGGCTATGGGGGAAACGGCTATGCCCTTCTGGCTGCCACACCCGCGGGTACGACCGTCATCCCCAACCAATTGGAAGTGACGTTAACCCATGAAGTCGGCCATCATCTCCACAGCCGATATATGGACCGGTCCACACCAAACGGCCGCCGCCTTTGGGAGCGATATCTGCAATTGCGGAAGATCCCATGGCAGGGTCCGGGGGAGGTCAATACTTCTGCCTGGGGAGCTTCCAGCGAAGAAGTCTTTGCCGAGGACTTCCGGTTCTGGGCTGGGGATAGCGCGGCAGCAAAGACAGGTTATTTTGGTGACTTGGCCTACCCAGAACCGGATGCCGGTAGCGGTCAGTTACTACGCCGGTTTTTTCAGGCTATTGTCGAGGAACCGGGGAGACCGGCAGACCCAATGGCGCCATGGTTATCCTCCCGCAAAATTACCACTAAACCCGGGGTATTGGCCATTTGGCTGGTAACGGGTGGGGGTGTGGGGCTGGCGGCCATCCGGTGGCGCAAAAAACAAAGCGGCCGTTATTCCGGCCACTTCGTTTCTAAGAGTCAAGTTTACGGATGATCGCTTGCAGGTTTTTGATGTTCTTCAATGACGCCTCCTTGTTTTTGCCTTTAACATTGGTCTGCAATTTGGCATATTCAGCGTCTAACTTGGCCATTTTATCCACGTCGGCGGTAGTTGGCCGGTCCTCCTTAAACCTGGTCATGTCCCCCGCCATGCTGTTGGTTTCCTTGTTGGCAAGGACCCAATCCTCTTTGTTGACGGCTGTTGCAATTCTTTGTGTCCGGCTCATCAGTTCCCGTGTCCCGATGGCGGAGACACCGGGAACTTTTTTCGTGGGGGACTGCTTTTGGGGACGGACAGGGGCTGGACGGCTGGGCTCTTGTTGTTGCTTCTGTTCGGGGAAGAGGGCGCAGCCCACCAGCGTAACTGCCAGGATGAGGCCGAAGAGACTTGTGGTTATCGCTTTATTTTTCATGCGATTCTCCCTCCTTGCCGATAGATTGTTCGGAAAGAAGGAAGTTAAAACGGGGTACCTCCCATTACTTTCTGGCAAGGGGGGTGTTAAGAGGAAAACATGACAAACGTTGTATCCATCGGGTAAAGAGGTAAAGAACTGCTGCATAAAAAAACGCCTTCCGTAAAATAAAACGGAAGGCGTTTTTCTAAGACCCGTTTAATTATTGCTGGTTCGCCAGGTGTTTGTACAGTTCCAACCGGGCTTTGGCGTCCTTCTCGGCTTTGGCGAAGAGCTGGTCGGCTTTTTCCGGGAATTGTTTCTTCAAGGAGGCGTAGCGCACTTCACTCTTCAAGAATTCCTGGAAGTTGCCGGTGGGCTCCTTCGAGTCGAGGATGAAGGGATTCTTGCCCTCGTCAGCCAACAGCGGGTTGTAACGGTACAGGGGCCAGTAACCGGCTTCCACCGCCAGTTTAGTCTCGCGTTGGCTGTAGTTCATGTTAATACCATGGTTGATACAGGGCGCGTAGGCAATGATCAAGGAAGGACCGGGATATTGTTCGGCTTCCACCAGGGCTTTGACCAGTTGGTTCTTGTCGGCGCCCATAGCAACCGAGGCCACATAGACATAACCGTAGGACATGGCAATCATGCCCAGATCCTTTTTACGGGTGCGTTTACCGGAGGCGGCAAACTTCGCCACCGCACCGGTGGGTGTAGCCTTGGAGGACTGACCACCGGTGTTGGAATAGACCTCGGTGTCCAAGACGAGGACATTCACATCTTCGCCCATGGCCAGTACATGGTCGAGACCGCCAAAGCCGATGTCGTAGGCCCAACCGTCGCCGCCGAAAATCCAGATGGATTTTTTGACCAAGAGATCTTCTGCCTCCTGGATCTGCAGGAGCAAATCCTTGTTGGCGCCAGCTTGAGCGATGGCACCGGGAAGCGCCGCTTTGATGTCGCAGGCGGCTTTCCGGGAGGCTTCGGCATTGTCTTTTCCTGCCAGCCAGGCTTCAAAGGCGGCCTTTAAGTCGGCAGGCAACTCTGTGTTTAGCGCTTCAGTGATCAGATCTGCCAGTTTGGCGCGTTGTTGGGTGATGGCCAGGTTCATACCGTAACCAAACTCGGCATTATCCTCAAAGAGGGAGTTGGCCCAGGCCGGCCCGTGACCTTTGCTGTTGGTGGTGTACGGGCAGGTTGGAGCGGAACCGCCGTAGATTGAGGAACAACCGGTGGCATTGGCGATGATCATCCGGTCGCCGAAGAGTTGGGTGACCAGTTTGACATAGGGGGTCTCACCACAACCGGCGCAGGCACCGGAGAATTCAAACAAGGGTTGCAAGAACTGGCTGCCTTTGACGGTGTAGGGGTTGACATCCACTTTGACCTCGGGCAGGCTCTTGGCAAAGTTGTAGTTGGCCTCTTCCTCGGCTACCACTTCTTCCAGGGGTTCCATGGTCAAAGGCTTCACCTTGGCCGGGCAGATATCCTCACAGTTGCCGCAGCCAGTGCAGTCCAGCGGCGACACTTGAATCCGGAATTTGTAACCGGCCAACTCCTTGCCGATGGCGGGTTTGGTCTTAAAGGATTCCGGTGCATTGGCCAGATCCTCGTCCTTGGCCAGCACTGGCCGGATGGCTGCGTGCGGGCAGACAAAGGAGCATTGGTTGCACTGGATGCAGTTTTCCGGTTCCCACTTGGGAATCTTAATGGCAATACCCCGTTTTTCGTATTGGGTTGTGCCCGTGGGTACGGTACCGTCGGGCGACATGGCGCTGACAGGCAACTTGTCGCCCTCCTGGGCCAGGATGGGCTGGACAAAGTCCTTTACATAGTCGGGAACTTCCACGGGGACAAGCTCAGCGCCGGTTGTGGCGTCAGCCCAGCTTGCCGGATAGTTGATTGCTTCAAGGGCTTCGGCGGCCCGGTCAACGGCGGCGATATTCATGGCAACAATCTTATCGCCTTTCTTGCCGTAGGTCTTTTTAATGGCAGCCTTGATATATTCGAAGGCCTTTTCTTCGGGGATGACGTTGGCGATCTTGAAGAAGGCCGCCTGCATCACCATGTTAATCCGCCCGCCAAGACCGACTTCGCTGGCGATTTTAACCGCATCGATGTTGTAGAAGCGAAGTTTTTTCCGGGCAATGGTTTGCTTCATGGCGGCGGGGAGTTTGTGCTCCATCTCTTCTGCAGACCAGCTGGAGTTGAGCAGGAAAACGCCGCCTTCTTTGATGCCGTCCAGAATGTTGTAACGGACAACATAGGAAGGATTGTGGCAGGCAATTAAGTCTGCTTGATCAATCAGGTAGGTGGATTGAATCGGCGTTTTTCCAAACCGCAGGTGGGAAATGGTGATACCGCCGGATTTCTTGGAGTCGTAAACAAAGTAGCCTTGGGCATACATATCGGTGTTGTCGCCAATGATCTTAATGGAGTTTTTGTTGGCGCCAACGGTACCGTCGGAGCCAAGACCCCAGAATTTGCAGCGGAAAACGCCTTCGGGCGCCACGTCAATCTCCTCTTTGATCTCAAGGGAACTCCCTGTGACATCGTCCACAATCCCCACGGTAAAGTGGTTCTTGGGCGTGCTTTCCTTCAGGTTGTCAAAGACGGCTTTGACCATTGACGGGGTGAACTCCTTGGAACCCAAACCGTAACGGCCGCCGACGATAACCGGGTTCTCCGAGCGTTCCATGAAGACGGTGCAGATATCTTGATAAAGGGGTTCGCCCAGGGAGCCGGGTTCCTTGGTCCGGTCGAGAACTGCAATGCGTTTGCAGCTCTGCGGGAAGACTTCCAGGAAGTGTTTGACGGAGAAGGGACGGTACAGGCGGACTTTGATCAAGCCGACTTTTTCTCCCTTCTTTACCAGGTAGTTAACGGTCTCCTCAATTGCCTCGCAACCAGAACCCATGGCGACGATCACGCGTTCCGCATCGGGCGCGCCAACATAATCAAAGGGCTTGTAGCTGCGCCCGGTCAGGGCGGAAACTTGTTGCATCACGCCAGCAACGATATCGGGAACAGCCAAATAGTAGGGGTTGGATGCTTCGCGGCCTTGGAAATAAATGTCGGGGTTCTGCGCTGTACCGCGTTGGTGAGGATGCTCAGGATTGAGGGCGCGTTTCCGGAAATCCTTGACCGCTTGCCAATCCACCAGCTTGGCAATGTCTTCGTAGTCGATGACATCAATCTTTTGGATCTCATGGGAGGTCCGGAAACCATCAAAGAAATGCAGGAAGGGAACATGGGCTTTGATGGTGCTTAAGTGGGCCACCAGCGCCAGGTCCATGACTTCCTGGACCGAGGCGGAGGCCAGCATGGCAAAGCCGGTTTGGCGGCAAGCCATGACGTCCGAATGGTCGCCGAAGATGGAGAGGGCGTGGGTGGCCAGTGCCCGGGCGGAAACATGGAAAACCGAGGGAATGAGTTCCCCGGCGATCTTGTACATGTTTGGGATCATCAACAAAAGACCCTGGGATGCGGTGAATGTTGTGGTGAAAGCGCCGGTCGCCAAGGAGCCGTGTACTGCACCGGCAGCGCCAGCTTCGGACTGCATCTCGGCAATGCGCAAGGTTTGACCGAAAATATTCTTCCGACCGTAAGCCGCCCACTCGTCACATACTTCAGCCATGGGCGAGGAGGGGGTGATGGGGTAGATGGCCGCGACGTCGCTCAATGCATAGGCGATATGGGCCGCCGCCGTGTTGCCATCAATCGTCATTTTCTTGGCCAATGATAAGTCCTCCTTAACTGATAAATTTGTTAATTATGAAATCAGCTGGGGTTTTCCCCTTGCTGGTGAAGAAATTTACGGCGATGTGTGTATAGAACACACAATCCCTTATCATTGTACCGCGACGTTACATTTGAATCAATCCCGGTTTGTTAAAAGCTCGTAAAAACCGCGCCAAATCCCAATGAATGGGGAGAGTTTTCCCCGATTTGATCAGGAATTCAACGGGTACAGGCAACTTGATCTCCGGCCGGAAGTGTTTTACCATATATAACAAGGAATACCCGTCGGCAAGTGGGTCGTGACAGGGGATTCGTGGCGAATTATGCGGATGGAGGCGGTTTTGTTGCGTGTTTTACTGGTGGGAGGAGGACCATTGTCCCCTGAATTTTTAAAAGCCGTGCTCCAAGAGGGCTTTGATGCTGTTTATGCCGTGGACGGCGGCGCCCGGCGCCTGAAGGACCTTGCGGTGGTTCCCCAGTTGTTGTTGGGTGATTTTGACTCCCTTGATCTTGGGGAGGTTGAGGAATGGAAACAAGCGGGAACGGCCATCCGGTCCTTCCCTGAGGAAAAAGACTGGACCGATATGGAATTGGCGCTGGACACCGCCGTTAAAAACGGGGCTGCTTCCGTTACCATTCTCGGTGGGCATAGCGCTGGCAGGCTGGATCATACTTTAGCGAATATTGGCTTGTTATACCGGGCGGAACAACAAGGCGTCCAGGCGATGCTCCGCGGTGAAGGCCTGGAGGTCCGCCTGATCGGTCCGGGACAGGAAGTGACGCTGGATCCGGAGGATGGAAGGGATTTTTCCCTGCTTCCACTGGGCTATGAGGTTCATTCCGTGCGGGTGTGGGGGGTAAAATACCCCCTGGAGAACGGCTCCCTCCATCTGGGGGATACCTTAGGAATCCACAATCAAATCAGTGCCCGCTCGGCCCACATTGTGGGGGGCGACGGTTTTCTGATCCTGATCCGCTTTAAAAACGAATAATAATGGTAATAATAGATGTAACGGAGCGGTTGTGACTCCCATTGACTGGGTTTTATGAGAATGTATATAATAAAGTTGAAAGTTGACAACCGAGGTGATTAAGCATGCCCCACAACCGCCGAGTTGCGGTAAATCTCCCGGAAAACCTTTTGTCCAGGGTGGACAGGATCGTCCGAAGAGAGAAGGGGAGTCGTAGCGCATTCATTCGGGAAGCCATGTTAAAACTTGTGGCGGAACGAGAAAGGGAACGGCGCGTGGAGCAGCTGCGCCGCGGTTATCAACAGATGGGCCCCCTCAACTTGGCCTTGGCGGAAGAAGGCCTTTGTGAAGATGCAAAAGAATTGGTTGAATATGAAGCTATGCTGGCAGGAGAAAAATAGTGCAGGTTCGTCGTGGTGATATTTTCTTTGCCGATTTGAATCCGGTGGTTGGTTCGGAACAGGGAGGCCTACGGCCGGTGCTCGTGGTGCAGAACGACATCGGCAATACCTACAGCCCGACAACCATTGTGGCGGCTTTGACGTCGCGGATTAAACGGGCAAAGCTCCCCACCCATGTGGAAGTCGCCAAGGAGAAATATAATCTGGACCGGGATTCGGTGATCCTGTGTGAACAGATTAGAACCATTGACAAAAGGCGTTTGAAGGAACGTATCGGCGAGCTTGATGACGAGGCAATGCAGCGGGTTGACGCTGCCTTGGCCGTCAGCTTGGGCCTAAAATCCATGGAATGACCGTGAAGGCGGTCTTTTTCTTTGCGCTTTTCTCAGGCAGAATGCGGCTCTAAGATGGTTTTTTGGCAGGGATTTCCCTATGGCGTGGCGTATTGTTTCTTGTTCAAAGAAACAACGGGCGGTTGTTGTTCTTTGCCGTCTGTCTATGCGCCGGCATTAGGAGAGGATGCTTTATGGAATTGGGGAAGGAAAACGACGCACCTATTGGCGTCTTTGATTCAGGGCTGGGCGGGGTCAATGTTCTGGCGGCCTTGTTGAGGTTGTTGCCAGCGGAGAACTATATTTTTTTTGGCGATACTGCCAACAATCCATATGGCGATAAACCCCTGGCCCAGGTGAAGAGCCTGACCAAGCAGGGTGTTGATTTCCTGCTTAACCAGGGAATCAAGGCCATCGTAGTGGCGTGCAACACCGCTACCAGCGCGGTCATCGCAGACCTGCGACAAACCATAACTGTTCCAGTCTTCGGCATTGAACCTGCCATCAAACCGGCAGTTTTAACGGAGGGACATGGGAAGATACTCCTATTGGCCACCCCTCTGACAATCAAAGAGAAGAAATTGGTGCGGTTAATGAACTCCCTCCCTGACAAAGAGAGCATTATTCCCCTGGCCTGCCCTGGTTTGGCGGAACTGATCGAAGCTGGTGATATAGCGGCTGCGGCCAACCGGGTAGAGGAACTGCTGGCGACGGTGGATACCACTGGCGTTACCGGGGTAGTGCTTGGATGTACCCACTATCCACTAATTAAACAAGAGATCCGGCAGGCATTGGGCAAAGAAGTGAGATTCTATGATGGGGCGGAGGGCTTGGCCCGGAATGTCCGGCGGGTCTTGGCGAATACCGGGAGATTACGTGCTGCAGGGGGTAGCGGACAAGTACGTTATGTCTTTACCGGCGAAGATCAAGAGGCGCGGACCCGGCGGGCCCACGCGCTGGTGGCGCAACTGCTGGCGGCCGACAGGCAGTCGGCTCAGGCTTGATTAAATTACTTGATTAAATAAATTAACTTCAGATCTCAATTAAAACTTCATCATTCCTATTTTAAAATCTCACCAAGATTAATCGCAAATTTTGACACGGGCTGGCATCCGTGCCTTTTTAATATCATTAACATCACACGAATAAGACACGACATTTTAATACCTCATAACCACCAAGGGGGGAACGGGGAAATGCCAGCGGGGAAGAGATGAAAATTAACCATAATTTAACGGAGGATTTTGTTCCATGTGGCAGAAAGCTTGATTGTGTTTTATACCGGCGTAACGCTTTTGACAAAAGGGCCAAAGTAAGTTAGTATGGGTTTGATAACATTTGCAAAAAATAGGCCCTTAGCTGGTTTGAATTAATGCATCCCACGGAGAAGGGGGAGTTTTTCTTTGGCTGGTATGCAAGTTGGTCTGGAACTACTGTTTTTGGGCATAGTGAATGTTTTTGCCGTGTTAATTGTCCTGATGGCTGTTATAGATCTCCTTGCTGCACTGACAAAACCAAGGAAAGCCTCCGTGACGGAGACCGGCGGTGAAGTGACCCCGGAAGAGATTGCCGTTATCGCTGCAATCATGGCCAAGGTGGCCCCTGGGAGAACAATAACGGAGATTAGGGAATTGGGAGCGTTTGATGGACAATATGGAATGGGGGAGTAAGAATGCAAAGCTATAAAGTTACTGTGAACGGCAGGGTATTTGAAGTCACCGTGGAAGAAACCGGCCAAGGCCAGAGCCCAGAAAACCCTGTGACACAACAGGTGCCGCCGGCCCAGGCGACCCAGGCGGCGCCCGCTGCTGCTGCGTCATCAACTGTGGCGGAGAAAGCGTCGTCGGATCCGGGAACCCCGGCTCCGGCTGCGGTAGGCGCGGGTGAGACACCGATTGAAGCACCGCTGAGCGGGACGATCCTGTCTGTGCTGGTTAAGACGGGCGACGCCGTGAAACCCGGCCAAGTCCTGTTAACGTTGGAAGCGTTAAAGATGGAAAATGAAATCGTGACTCCGACCGCTGGCATTGTCAAGGGTATTTTTGTGCAAAGCGGCGATGCTGTCAGCGTGGGGGACATTATGCTGATAATCGGTTCGATGTAAGGAGTATTGGCAATGCTGGAGATGATTATGGATTTTTGGCAAAATACCGGTTTTGTGCATATTATCTGGCAGCAATGGTTGATGATGGCCATTGCCTGTCTGCTCATCTACTTGGCCATTAAGAAAGAGTATGAACCTCTCCTGTTGTTGCCCATTGCCTTTGGTATGCTCCTGGCCAACCTCCCCCTGGGCGGTTTGATGGTCGGCCCAACGACGGTTAATGGCCAACTGCAGCCCGGTGGTTTGCTTTATTACTTGTGTCAAGGGGTAAAGTTGGGGATATACCCGCCTCTGATCTTCTTGGGCATTGGTGCGATGACCGACTTTGGGCCTCTTTTAGCCAATCCCCGCAGTCTTCTCCTGGGGGCAGCGGCTCAGTTGGGTATTTTCATTGCGCTGTTGGGCGCCTTGCTTCTGGGGATGGATCCCAAGGCTGCTGCATCCGTCGGGATCATCGGCGGCGCGGACGGCCCGACGGCCATCTTTTTGACCAGCCGTTTAAAACCGGAACTCTTAGGGCCGATTGCCATTGCGGCCTATTCGTATATGGCCTTGATTCCCATCATCCAGCCGCCCATCATGAAATTATTGACCACTGAAGAAGAGCGGAGGGTGGTCATGGAACAACTCCGCCCCGTCACCAAGACGGAGAAGATCCTCTTTCCCATCGTAGTGACCATCATTGGTGCATTGATTGTGCCCTCTGCCGCCACGCTCCTGGGTACGCTGATGTTCGGCAACCTGCTCCGGGAAGCGGGCGTGGTGGAGCGGCTGGCGAAGACCTCCCAAAATGAGCTGATCAATATTATCACCATCTTCCTTGGACTCTCTGTGGGGGCTACCGCCGATGCGCAGGTCTTTCTCTCCGGCCAGACATTGAAGATCATCGTTTTGGGTCTGGTTGCTTTTACCTTCAGTACAGTTGGTGGTGTGTTGTTCGGTAAATTAATGTATAGATTCAGCGGCGGGAAGGTTAATCCCTTGATTGGCGCAGCCGGTGTTTCGGCGGTGCCCATGGCTGCCCGCGTGGTGCAGAAGGTCGGGGCGGAAGCTCGGCCGGGGAATTTCCTGTTGATGCACGCCATGGGCCCGAATGTGGCTGGGGTTATCGGTTCCGCAGTGGCTGCCGGTGTGCTTTTGTCCCGGTTGCAATAGTTATTCCGCCGGGAGCCGGATTTGTATTAAGCAGAGGTGAAGTGTATGGCCAAATTAGGCATTACTGAGACTTGCTTTCGCGATGCCCACCAATCATTGTGGGCAACCAGGATGAAGACCGACGACATGATGGCTGTGGCAGAAGCCATTGATGAGATAGGCTTTCACTCCCTGGAGTGTTGGGGCGGGGCCACCTTCGACAGTTGTTTACGCTTTTTAAATGAGGATCCCTGGGTCAGGTTGCGCCGGTTAAAGGCAGTGATCCGTAAAACCCCCCTCCAGATGTTGCTGCGGGGCCAGAATATCCTGGGTTATCGCCATTACCCTGATGATGTGGTGGAGGCCTTCTGCCAGCGGGCGGTGGATAACGGCATTGATATCATCCGCATCTTTGACGCTTTGAATGATGTACGCAACATGGAAACAGCCATCCGTGCCGCCAAAGGGGCGGGCGCTCATGTCCAGGGAACGGTGGTCTATACCATCAGCCCGGTCCATGACACAGATGCCTATGTCAAGTTGGCCCAATCCCTGAAAGAATTGGGTTGTGACTCGGTCTGCATCAAGGATATGGCCGGCCTTTTGAAACCATTTGTGGCCGAGGAGTTGATTAAACGGCTGAAGGCCGAGGTGGGCCTGCCCATTCAGCTTCATGCCCACTATACCAGTGGGTTGGCCTCGATGACTTATTTGAAGGCCATTGAAGCTGGGGTTGACGTGGTGGATACCGCCATTTCTGCTTTAGCCTTGGGCACCTCCCAACCGCCCACCGAAACACTGGTGGCCGCCTTGCAGGATACGCCCTACGATACCGGGCTGGATCTGACCAAACTGGCTGCAGTGAACCACCATTTTAAAGAAGTCAAGAAGAACTATGCCGGTTTGCAAGCTCCGACCGAAGTGGATACTGCCGTTTTATCCTATCAGATCCCCGGCGGGATGATCTCCAACCTGCGCAACCAGTTGGCCGGGCAAAAGGCTATGGACCGCTATGAAGATGTTTTGGCCGAGGTGCCCAGGGTCCGCGCGGAACTTGGTTATCCGCCGCTCGTTACACCCACCAGCCAGATGGTTGGTACGCAAGCGGTTTTGAACGTCCTGACGGGGAAACGGTATAGTGTAATTCCCAAAGAGATCCGGGACTATGTCAAGGGCATGTACGGTCGCCCGCCGGCTCCGATTGACCCGGAGATCCAAAGGCTGATCATCGGTGATGAAGAACCCATCACCCACCGGCCGGCGGATGATCTTGAACCTGTCCTGGATAAAGCCAGGAAAGAAATTATCGAGTACTATCAGCAAGAAGAGGATGTCTTGAGTTATGTGCTCTTCCCCGAGGTGGCGTTGGAGTTCTTCAAACGCCGGGCTGGATTGAAACAACAGTAATGCTGTTGCGGCTAGAGGTATTGTTGCGGTTGTGTATGCATAATACATTAGCCAAAATCATTCCGGCGAATTGACCCATCGGCGTCGGCAATGTTATAATTATTCTCAATTCTGGGTGTGTACAGGGAGGAACGATTGATGATTCGTGTAGCGATCATTGGCGCCACAGGTATTGTGGGCCAGCAGTTTTTGGTGGGTTTAGACGGGCATCCTTGGTTTAAAGTTACAAAACTCGCGGCGTCCCAACGTTCGGCCGGGAAGAAATATATTGACGCCCTCCGGGATGATGCAGGCTCCCTGAAATGGTGGTGCCCGGAGCCCATCCCCGCCGGTGTGGCGGAGATGGTGGTGGAGGATGCGGAGGAGTTTGACCCCACCCAGGTGGATTTAATCTTTTCCGCCGTTGATACGGCCATCGCCAAGAAATTGGAGCCGGTTTACGCCAAGACCACCCCGGTGGTCAGTACCGCTTCGGCCTTCCGCTATGAAGCGGATACCCCCATCCTCATCGGTGGGGTGAATATGGACCATGCCCAGCTTATCCGCGTCCAACAAGCCAACCGTGGTTGGAAGGGTTTTGTGGTGCCCAAATCCAACTGTACCATCTCCGGATTAACGGTTTCCCTCAAACCAATTCTAGATACCTTTGGCGTGCGGCGGGTGGTCATGACTTCCCTGCAGGCCATGTCCGGCGCCGGACGGACCCCGGGGCTTTCGGCTATGGATATGATGGAGAATGTGATCCCCTATATCCCCGGCGAGGAGCCGAAGGTGGAGATGGAACCCCAAAAGATCTTGGGGATACTGAAGAATGGCGCCATCGAACCTGCCCCCTTCCCCATTTCCGCCACCTGTACCCGGGTGCCGGTCCTCGACGGTCACCTGGTTTGCGCTACCGTGGAGACTGAGCGGGAGGCTACGCCGGAGGCGGTGAAGAAGGCCATGGTGGAGTTTGGCAAGGACTTTGCGGCTTTAGGGCTGCCCAGTTCACCGCAGCATTTGATCGAGGTAACCGACGATCCCTTCCGGCCCCAACCCCGGATGGACCGGGAGCGGGGCGGCGGTATGACCACGACAGTGGGGCGCATCCGGCCCGATACCGTGCTTGGCCCCAACGGCATCCGCTATGTTTGCCTGGCCCATAACACCAAATTGGGTGCAGCCAAGGGTGCTATCCAAACTGGTGAATATCTAGCAAAATACTTCTTAAACTGGCAAGTTTGAGTACTGACCGTAACAAGCAGATAAAGACCCTCTGCCCTTATAAGGACGGAGGGTCTTTTTTTGGTTATAGTTGCATTTGTTGCGTTTCGCATGGACACTGTCCCGGAGGCTGGGGCTCAGTTGCCCTTTCTGCCCGATCCGGAAAGCTACTGGATATCTCTTTCATCATTGGATACCGTGTTAATGGGGTTAAGGGCCATGTCGTTACCTTCGCCGGAGACTAGTTCAAAGACGGTCCAAACTTTTCCCGCCTTCTGCGGTACATTGTAGGTGGCGATGAGCACCCGGTTATTGATGACCCGGTAAACTTTGACAACAGCGTTGGATTTGGCCAGCTCCAGCGGGTCGTCGAAGAGATTGCTGACATAAAACCGGTAGGTGCCCACCACCCGCTTGAGCAGGGAGACGGTCTCTGGACCAAAGCCTTTGGTTTCATCATGCTCCACCTGGGCGTAGGTGACGCCGTTATAGCTATAGATACCATAGCCAGCGGTCCCTGGGTTCCAATAGATATGGAAACGATCACCGTCACTTGTGTCTTCCGGTACTTTAGGGCCGGTCAAATGGGCGTCCAGGTCCTGCGGTGTTTCACCCCAGGTCAGCACGATCTGGAAGGCACCGTTGCCCAACATGGGTGAGACGGCGAAGTTCTGCCGGGTGGTGGTCCCCACGGTGATCCGCAGGGTAAAGTGGTCTTTGATATAAAGGGGTTCACCGTCGATTTCCAGGGTATAGTCGCCCTCGGCCAGCCCGGTAAAGGAATACTCGCCTGCGGCGGTGGTGGTGGTGGAGGCCAGCACCTCGCCGGTGGTCTGGTTGATCCCTGCCCGGAGCCGGAGGTTTAAATTGGCGATGCCTTCCCCGGTGAGGGAGTGCAGCACTTTGCCCGTCGCATCGCCAGTGCTGGTCTGGTCCTCCCGGACCAGGCGTATGGGTTGGAGATGGTCCACGTCATTGGCAGGTACATCAATATTGGCGTAGGTAAAGGGCAGGTAGCCCTCGAGGTAGCACGAGATGCTATAACCGCTGCCCGGCGTGACATTGATAAAGGTAAAGGCGCCGTTTGCCCCTGTCTGGGTGGTTTGGCCTTTGTTTAATGTGACCTGAACTCCGGCCAGGGGAGTCCCGTCGGTTGCCGTGACAAGGCCCTCGATGCTCCCGGGCACCTGCGGCAAGGGGGGATCCGGCGGGTCATAACCGCCACGTCCACCGCCCCCGCCGCCACAACCGGGTTGCAACAGGAGGATGATGATGGATAGAACCAGCAGAACTTTGTTTTTCATCTTTCCTTCGCTCCCTTCTTCCAAGGGATGAATTTTCGGGAATCTGCCTTCTTTTATGAAATAATCATAAAACCCTGTAATGTTATTATCGACCTTTGGCCCGGAAAAGGAAAGGGGCGAGGGAAAAAATGAGACCGGAGCCCTAGTCCATATAGGCCCTTTTTACCAGAGATTAGAGGTTGGAAAGGGAAAGAGTAATGTGTAAAGGGTAAAAAAAGAGTAAAGTGAAGAGGGGAAAGGGTGGAGCATTCTGAATTCTGACTCCAGAGAAAATGCTTGATGTGGAAGCTCGTGCTTAACTTGAAGGAGAAGAAAGGGCGAACACGAATTCATTGTACAGAAAAAGCTCCGGAAGGGAGTGGGAACAATGGCGGAAATCATTGATTGGAACGAAGGCGGGCTTGCCGGGTATGCCTGCAGGTCCCGGTTTAGCCGGGGCCGGCGGTTCCCTGAGGAAGATGAGGTCTTCCGCAATGCGTACCAGCGGGATAAAGACCGGATCCTCTATGCCACGGCCTTCCGCCGCTTACAATTTAAAACCCAGGTCTATGTAGTGCACGAAGGGGATTTCTACCGTACGCGGTTGACCCATTCGTTGGAAGTGGCGCAACAGGCCAAAACCCTGGCGCGGTTGGTTCGGGCCAACGAGGACCTGGTTGAAGCGATTGCCCTCGCTCATGACCTGGGCCATGCTCCCTTTGGCCATGCCGGTGAGACGGAACTAAATAACCTGATGAAGGAGTATGGCGGGTTTGATCACAATTTGCAGAGCCTACGCGTGGTGGATGAATTGGAGCACCGCTACCCCAGGTTCAACGGTTTGAATCTCACCTTCGAGACCCGGGAGGGTTTGGCCAGGCACACGACCCACTTTGATAACCCGCTGGTCCCTGAGGAATTTCGGACGACGCCCCAACCCGCTTTGGAGTGCCAGATTGTTAACTTGGCTGACGAAACGGCCTTTGCCACCCATGATCTGGATGATGCCATCGAACAAGGGTTGTTGACCCTGGAGCGGTTGCGGGAGGAGGGCCTGCCGGCGCTGGAGCGCCTCTTTGTCCGGGTGGAGGAAGAATTGGGACCCCTGGGCAAGGCGGATAAGACCCTGTTTCGCAAGCGGCTGGTCCGGCACTTGATTAATGATTTAATCTGGGACGCGTCCAACCAGACTAGGGAGACCCTGGAGAAAAACGGCCTGGCAAGCCCGGATGAGGTGCGGCGTTTTCCGGAGGAGATCGTTGGGTTTGGCCCGGCGTGGCGCAGTGACTTCCCGAAGTTGGTCCGGCTGTTGACGGATCTGGTCTACCACCATCCCAATGTGGTCATAATGGTGGAGAAGGGGCGCTTGATCATCCGGCGTATTTTTGAGGCCTTTGTGGCCAACTCCCGCTTGCTCCCCGCTTCAACCCAGAAAAAGCTGAGCGGCGACGCCGCCCATGACAAACAAGTGATCTGTGACTATATTGCCGGGATGACCGATACCTATGCGGCCCAGGTCTATAACGCCTTATTCACCCCGCTGTTTCGGGTGCCCGAACGCTACGGCGGTTGACTTGGGCAGCGTTGGTTGCAGGTAAGTAATGATGCCCCGGCCAATTGCCCCGGCGATTGCTGCAAAGTAGCGCTGGTCTTGCAAGCGGAGACGCTCGGCGGGATTGGAGAGGAAGCCGGCTTCCACCAGGATGCCCGGCACCCTTGCCGTCCGTAAGATAAAATAGTCCCCCGGCGCTTCCCGGCGGGTGATCCCGGCCAGTTGGTTGAGTTGGTGTTGGACTGCTTGAGCTAAGCACCGCGAGGCCTCATTGTTTGGATGGTAAAAGACCGCCGGGCCGTAACGGGAGGAATCGCTGGACCAATCACAGTGGATGCTGATGAAGACAACGGCCCCGGAGTCTTCAATTAACCGCACCCGTTTAGTCAGGTCCCGCCGGTGCCGGCCCGGCCGGCCAAAGGGCTCCAGTGGGTAATCACCGTCCCTGGTCAGGCCTGCCGGGATCCCCGCTTGCTTTAGCCAGTCCTTTAAAGCCAAGGCAATCCTGAGGTTCACGTTTTTTTCCTGCATGGATCCGCCCTGGCAACCCCCGTCCACGCCGCCGTGGCCGGGATCGATCATTACCATGACCCGGCCGGGTTTGGAGATAACCTTGCGAATGGCCGGGCTGCGCCAGAGAAGCAGCAGGGCCAGGAGGACAGCGCCGCAAATAAGTCCGTGGTAGACCCGGCGGGAGACAATAACGACCATGGGGGTTCACTTCCCTTTGCTGTTCTGCTTCGATTTTATGACAGGTCCCCTCCGGCAAGACCTGGCGATTGTAAAACAGCCGGCAGCAGCAGGTGAAGGATGGAGGGGTGAAAGGTCTGATGAAAGCAAAGGCGTCGGCTAAGGTCATTCCCCAATATGTGCTGGAAGTTCTTCTGCGATTGGCAACTGCTGGCTTTCAAGGCTATCTGGTAGGTGGCGGGCCCCGGGATCTGCTGCTGGGCCGGGCGCCCCAGGATTGGGATGTGGCCACGGATGCCCGGCCGGAACAGGTGGAGGCTATCTTTCCCGTGACCTACCCCACGGGCAAACGCTATGGCACCATTACCGTCCGGCTGGGCGAGGCCCAGGTGGAGGTGACCACCTTCCGCGGGGAGGGTCCTTACAGCGACGGGCGCCGCCCCGACTGGGTCCGCTTCTCTGCGACGTTGGAGGAGGACCTAGCCCGCCGGGATTTTACCATCAATGCCATTGCCTACGATCCCTTGGGGGAGGTCTGGGTGGATCCTTTCCACGGCCGGTGGGACCTGCGCCGGCGGTTGGTGCGGGCCATCGGCGAGCCAAGGGAGCGCTTTCGCGAAGACGGGCTGCGAATGCTCCGCTACTTCCGTTTCCAGTCCACCCTGGGCTTTAAGGGCGAGCGCCGGACGATGCAGGGTATTGTTCCAGAATGGCTTGTGGGCGTGGCCCGGGAACGGATCCGGGAGGAGTTGGACCGCCTGCTTTTGGGGCTTGCTCCGGGCCGGGCTTTGCACGGAATGACCGCGTCTGGTCTGTTGCAAGTAATCCTGCCCGAGGTCGCTGCTTTGCGTGGTTTAGCCCAAGGTTCCAACCACCGCTTTGATGTCTTTGGGCACACGGTGGCCGCGGTGGAGGCCATTGCCCCCGACCTGGTCCTGCGCTGGGCGGCGCTGCTGCATGATATTGGGAAAGCGCAGACCAAGACTGCTGACGTACGAGGTATTCATTTTTATGGCCACGAGGTGTGCGGTGCGGCGCTGGCCCGGGCGGTCCTCCAAAGACTGGCCTGCCCGCGGGAGCGGACGGACCGGGTGGAATGCTTGGTGCGCCACCACATGTTCTACGCCGGGCCGGAGCTTACCGATGCGGCTTTGCGCCGGCTGGCAGCCCGGGTGGGGTCCGACAATCTCCTGGCTCTTCTGGAGTTACGCCGGGCGGACATTGTCGCTTCCACCCACCGGTACGACCTGGCCTGGGCGGATTTTTACCGGTTCAAAGAACGGGTGGCGGCGCTGCTTGCGGGGGAACAGGTCTTTTCCCGGAAGGACCTGGCCATCAACGGTAATGATCTTAAAGCGGTCTTTGGCTGGCCGCCGGGGCCCAAGTACCGGGAGGCACTGGATCAGCTGTTCCACTGGGTCCTGGAGGATCCGGCGCGCAACCGGCGGGAGACCCTTTTGGCCTATCTGCATAGCCTTTATGATCAAGGGGATGAACAATACGGCAAAAATCACAACGGTGAAAATAACTGACGATATTGAGTTGGTATTCATATTGTCTTCATACTATAAATGGCGAAAATGCTTAATAAACGGGCTTGGCCGACTGGCCGAGCCTTTTTTGTTGATGTTGCATAAAGCAACTATCATTGAATAGGTTTGGTAAGAGGGGGAATGGCTTTGGGGGAAAAGTGGAGCGAACGCCTGGCTGATCTGTTGGATCTGCCCAGGGATGTTGTACTTGATTTACCCCGTATCATACTGACCGGCAATCGCCGCCTGGTGGTGGAGAATCATAAGGGGGTAATTGAATATACTTCCGAGCTTTTGCGGTTGAATACCGCCAAAGGGGAGTTGCGCATCAGAGGAGAAGGCCTGGTCTTGCCCGCGATCTTCCGTGAAGAGGTCTGGGTTGAGGGTCGCTTGCAGCAGTTGGAGTTTTACGACTGGGGGGACTGAAGCTTGATCTGGTACCGGATTCTGGCTTTTCTCCGGGGTTACCTGGTCTTGACGGTATATGGCAATTCCTTGGTTAAACTGGTGAATCTGGCCATGGCCGAAGGGATCTACCTTTGGGATCTGCAGCGCCCGGGGAAGGATCTGATCCGGGTAAAAGTGGGCGTGAGCGGCTTGCGGGCCCTACGCCCCTTGTTGCAGCGGACAAAAAGCCGGGCGCGGATCCGACGCCGTCGCGGACTGCCTTTTTTGCTGCAAAAGATCCTGCGCCGCCGGTTCTGGTTGGCTGGCATGTTTCTAACTATCATCGCCCTGTTTTTTTTCTCCGGCATGATTCTTTTTGTACAAATTGACGGAGTAAAGGATACCGACGGGAGGCTTTTTGCCGAGCTGAAACAGTACGGGGTTGGCATCGGCGCCCGCCGGAACCGGATTATCGGGCGTATGGAGGAGATTGAGCGGCGCCTGCGTATTAACCACCCGGAGTTGCTTTGGGTCGATGTGGAACTGAAGGGCGTCCTGTTCAGGTTGCGGGTCATTCCGCGCAAGGTCCCGCCGGCAGCGTCGGGCCCGGCGGATCTGGTTGCCAGGAAGGACGGGCGGATCACCAGGTTAACAGTGGTGCAGGGGACACCTCAGGTGAAGGAGGGGGATATCGTGGCCCGGGGCGATCTTTTGATTGCCGGTTACAGTATGATCAAGGATTTGGACGGCAGCGTGTTTTGGCGGGAACTGCCGGCCAAGGGGCGGGTGGAGGCCGTCGTGGGCTATGAAGTCACAACAATGGAACCCTTGGATCTTTGGGTGGTCCGGCCGCTGAAAAACCGCAAGACCGTATTCTGGCTGCGCTGGCGGGGCCGATTATACCCCATCTTTTCCTGGGGTAAAATAAAATCCCCAGCCCTCCACTGTTTGCAACGCAAGTGTTTGAAGACGGGAAGGAATCCCTGGGATTTGGTCGAACTTATTAAAGATGATATAACAGAGGTTAAATGGGAACACCGCAGGCTCTCTGTGCCGGAGGCTTTGGCCCGTGCCCGGGCCGCCTGTCAGCAAAGTTTGCGCCGTCAAGTTCCTGACAAGACCAAACCCCAGCGGGTATGGGAGGATTGGCGGCAAGAAGGGCGGATCTTATACTACCGGCGCGTGGTGGAGGTTGTGGAGGAAATCAGTGGGATTCGGCGGCGGGAAAAGGAGTCTGGATCGGGAATTGGTTCAAAAACAACTGAGTATTGAATTGGACCCCAAAATTGCGCCAGAACTGTTTGGTAAATTTGATGAGCACTTACGTTTGATTGGGGAAGGGTTGGGACTGGAACTTTCTTCCCGGGGTAATGTCTTAAACGTGCAGGGGGAAGAGAAAACAGTGGCCCAAGCCCTTTCTGTTTTGGAAACTTTGCGCAACCGAGTGGCACAGGGCATTAGTCTGACCCCCCACGACATCCGGTATGCCTTGGACTTGGTCCGGGAAGGAAAGGGCCGGGAGAGGGAGTGGGAGAGCGCTACGGCGGAAGTGATTCAAGTCACTGCCCGGGGGAAACGCATCCGCCCCAAGACCTTGGGGCAGAAGCTGTATGTGGAGGCCATCAAGAACCATAATTTGACCTTCGGGATCGGGCCGGCCGGCACCGGCAAGACCTATTTGGCGGTGGCCATGGCTGTGGCAGCCCTGCAAGCTAAAGAAGTGAACCGTATTGTGCTGACGCGACCGGCGGTGGAAGCCGGGGAAAAACTGGGATTTCTCCCCGGAGACCTCCAGGAGAAGGTCGACCCTTACCTGCGGCCGCTCTATGATGCCCTTTTTGACTTGTTGGGCAATGAGTTGTATGGCAAGTTTATGGAACGAAAGATCATCGAGGTTGCACCGCTGGCCTATATGCGCGGCCGCACTCTGGATGATTCCTTTATTATTTTGGACGAAGCCCAGAACACCTCATCCGAACAGATGAAGATGTTCCTGACCCGGATGGGTTTTGGTTCGAAGGTTGTGGTTACTGGTGACGTTACCCAGATTGACCTGCCCCGGGGCACCAGATCCGGCCTGGTGGAAGTGATCGAAGTCTTGCGGGATGTGGACGGGATTGCCGTTGTTCACCTGTCGGACAAGGATGTCGTCCGACATGAACTGGTGCAACGCATCATCCGGGCCTACGAGCGCTACAATCATTCCGGCGCCGCCGGCGCTGACCCGGGACAGGGGACGGGAGAAAGCAGTAGGGAACAGGAAACCGGGAGACTGTAACCAGGAGAAGACGGAGTTTTTTTAAACTTAGCTCGTTTTGAAGGCGGACTCCTGACTTCTCGTTTATGTGCGCCTGTTGGGGGAGTGAGACTATGGGGGTTAAAGAGAACCGAAACGGCGAAAAGACTGCAAACAGCGGTAACCGACAAGCTTCTTTCGGCGTCTTTCTCAAGGAGGCGCTGCAAAATCCGGTTGTGCGGCAATGGCTGATTGCCATCTTTGTCTTCTTTACCCTTGTCGGTATCCTGCAAATTGATCTTGTGCCGCAGAACTACAAGATTAAGGTGGGTGAGGAGAGCAAGTATTACATCGTCGCTCCCCGCACCATTATCAACCGGTATCAGACCGAGGAAGCCAAAAAGGAGGCGGCAGCCCAGGCTGTCCAGGAGAAGAGCCGGCTGCCGGAGTACCAGACCATCTCTCCCAGGGCTGGTTCCAATGCCATGGAGAAGGTGGCCGACTTCTTTAACCAAGCGGAACAGGTCAGAAACCGGTTGCCAAAGAAGTTTTCCCTTTTGTCGAAGGCGGAGCAAAGCCAAGCGGGCGAAGAGTTCCGCCGGGCCTTAAAGGAAACGGATCCGGGCACAGCCTCTATTGGTGATCAGGAGGTCTTTACCTTGCTTGCCATGGACGAGGACCGGTTTGAGCGGATCCGGAAGGTGACCCGCACAGCCCTGGTGGCGTTGGTGACAGAGGAGCGGATTGGCAGCGCCCAACTGAAGACGGTCCGGGAGAAGATGGACCTGTACACCCAGTTGCCCCGCTTTGCCATTCTCCCCGAGGACCGGCCTGTGGTCACCGAACTCCTGCGTTTGCTGGTCTTTAAAAACCTGGTCCCCGATCAAGCCAAATTGCACCAAGTGGCTGCAGAGGCCCGGAAGAACGTCCAGCCCAAACGGGTGGTTCAGGGACAAGTCATTTTGCGGGAAGGCGACTTGGTCACCGAGGAACAGTACCAGTTGTTACAGGACTTAAATCTTGTGGACAACCGGGGCAACCGGCTGAAGATCTTTGCCACGCTGTTCCTGTTCATCCTCTTGTTACTCAGTGTTGGCCTGTTTTATATCCTGTTGTTCAAGAACAAATACCTGCGGCAGGAACACTTGTTATATTTACTCGGGCTGATTGCCATTATAATCTTATTGACGGCGAAGCTGTTAACCCTGCTGCCCAGCCCCAGCCTGGACTATTTGATCCCGGTGGTGCTGGCTAGCATCCTGCTGACGGTGTTGCTGGATCCGGAGATGGCTTGGGTCTTTACGGTGCTGATCAGTTTGTTTGTGGCGGTGATTGCCGATTACAACCTGTCGCTGGCCATTTACTATATCATCAGCGGCAGTGCGGCGATTTACAGTGTAACACATATGTACAGCTGGAGTCAGCTCCTGCGGACCACGGTGATTGTGGCGGCGGTGAACTTCTTGTCCATCCTCACCATAGGGCTGTTGTTCGGTGAGCATTCCTTCATTACCCTATTGGGCTTTGGCCTGGTGGGCATGTTGAACGCCTTGCTCTCCACCGTCCTGGCCAATGGGATGCTGCCCTTCCTGGAGCACATGTTTGGCCTGACTTCCTTCTTCAGCCTGATGGAGTTGGCCAACCCCAGTCACCCCTTGTTGAAACGGTTGTTGATTGAGGCGCCCGGCACCTACTACCACAGTATTATTGTGGGGAACCTGGCGGAGACGGCGGCGGAGGCCATTGAAGCCGATAAGCTCCTTGTCCGCGTCGGCGCCTACTACCATGACATCGGCAAGATCCGCCGGCCCTACTTCTTCGTGGAAAACCAGCATGGCCAGAATAATCCCCACGAGAAGCTCAACCCGGCTTTAAGCTCACTAATCATAACTTCCCATGTCAAAGACGGCGTGGAATTGGCGAAGGAATTCGGCCTGCCCGAAGTAATCCAGCATATCATCGAACAACACCATGGGACCGACCTGATCCGTTACTTCTACCAACGGGCCTCCGAGGTGTACCAGGAGGAGAAGGAGACCGTTACCGAGTCCGCCTACCGTTACCCCGGGCCCAAACCCCAGACCAAGGAGGCGGCCTTGATCATGCTGGCCGATGCGGTGGAAGCGGCTGCCCGCTCCCTGAAAAATGTGACCCCGGCCAAGCTGGAGGGGGTTATCCAACGTATCATCCAAGAGCGGATGGAGTACCGCCAGTTTGACGAGTGTAACCTGACTTTCCGGGATCTGGACAAGATCCGTGAGGCCTTCATGAAGGTTTTGAGCGGCATTTTCCACCACCGGATCGAGTATCCGGAGGCGATTATTAAAGAGATGGAAAGGAAGAAGATTAATGTCGGCGGACATTCGCAGTGAAATGGAGCATCCCCTGGTCACGCCGGAGCTCCTGGCGGAGCTGGAGACTTTAATTAATCAGGGGTTGGAAAAGCTAAACCGGCCCCTGGCCCATGTGGACATTACACTGGTGGATGAGGCGGAGATCCAACGGCTCAACCGGGAGTACCGGAAGATCGATGCCGTCACGGATGTTCTCTCCTTTGCTCTGGAAGAGGGGGAGGAGGAACCGGCGTACCTCCGGGGGGAAGGCCTGCCGGAGCTGCTGGGGGATATTATCATTTGCGTGCCCCGGGCCCAGGTGCAAGCCGAGGAGTATGGCCATGGTTTCCGGCGGGAACTGGGTTACCTGGCCATCCATGGCCTATTGCACCTGCTGGGGTATGATCACAATAACCCGGAAGAACAAGAAAAAATGCGGCAACAGGAGGAGGCGCTGCTCGGCGCGGCCTGGGGGAGGGACTGATGCGCAACAGGAATCTCCTGGAGAGTTTTAACCGGGCGTTTGAAGGAATTATTTACGTTTTTCGAACGCAGCGTAATATGAAGTTGCATTTTTTAGCAGCTTTTTTCATCCTCCTGATCAGCCTGTGGATTCCTTTGACCAAGGTGGAGGTCCTGGTGCTCTTCTTCGCCATCGCCTTGGTGCTGTTGGCGGAGATGTTTAATACTGCCATTGAAGTGGGAATTGATTTGGTGACCAAGGAATATCACCCCTTGGCGGCCATCGCCAAGAATGTGGCAGCCGGTGCGGTGCTGATTGCCGCCATTAATGCGGTGGTTGTCGGGTATTTAATCTTCTTCCCACGGCTGGACAAAGAACTTCCGGTGGTGGTGGAGAGTCTCCGTAAGTCCCAGCCCTATTTGGTGCTGGCCACATTGATTTTGGTGGTGGCTGTAGTTGTTTCTGCCAAGGCCTATTTCGGCAAGGGACGCCCCCTGTCGGGGGGAATGCCCAGCGGCCATGCGGCGCTTAGCTTCGCCTTGGCTACGGTAATTTTGTTTTTAAGTTCCAAGCCCCTGGTGGGTTTGCTGGCTTATCTGATCAGTTTTTTGGTGGCCCAGAGTCGTTATGAGGCCAAGATCCATAACTTTTGGGAGATTGTTGCCGGCGCGGTGCTCGGCGTCTTGGTGGCGATTGCCATCTTCCAGATTTTTCGCACTTGAGGTGAGATTATGACCGCTGAAATACAGGTTGAACAGCTATTGCAGGCGGCCAAAGCCGCCCGGGAACAGGCTTATGCACCCTACTCCGGCTACAAGGTAGGAGCGGCCCTTCAGACCAAAAACGGGATCTTTGCTGCCTGTAATGTTGAGAATGCTTCTTACGGCGGGACCATCTGCGCGGAAAGGGCAGCGGTTTGTGCGGCGGTGGCCGGGGGTGAACGGGAGTTTCTGGCCTTGGCGGTGGTGACCGATGGCCCCGAGCCCGGGCCGCCGTGCGGGCTTTGCCGGCAGGTCTTGGCGGAGTTCGCCGCTGATCTGCCGATTTACCTTGGCAACCTGGCGGGAAAGGTTGTCGAGCTTAATTTGGCCACGCTTTTCCCGGCGGCCTTTGGCAGCGGGTTTTTGGAGGGGAAGAAGAACGGATGAGTGGTTATCGCTCGGGATTTGTCACTTTGATCGGACGGCCGAATGTGGGGAAATCTTCACTGCTCAACCGCTTGGTTGGACAAAAGGTGGCCATTATCTCCGATAAACCCCAGACGACGCGACGGCAGATTCAAGGGGTGCTGACCGGCGATGGTTTTCAAGTGGTCTTTGTGGATACACCCGGTCTACACCGACCCAAACACCGCCTGGGCGAGAACATGAACCGCCAGGCTATAGAGGCCTTGGAGGCTGTGGACCTGGTCCTGTGGGTGCTCGATCCAAACAAACCGGTCCAGCAGGCCGACGCGGAGATTGCCGAACGTTTGAAAGGCCAATCCAGCCCGGTTTATGCCGTCTTCAACAAAGCCGATCTGCCGGTGCAGGTGGAGCCGGAGGAGTACCTTAAAGCCTGTAACGCCGATTTTCCCTGGCTTAAAGTCTCCGCCTTGACCGGTGTGGGGATTGAACACCTGTTGGCGGTGGTGCAGGATCACCTGCCCGAGGGACCCCAGTATTACCCGGACGGTGTGGTCACCGACCACCCGGAACAATTCATTGCCGCGGAGTTAATCCGCGAAGCCATCCTCCGCCACACGGAGGATGAGGTGCCCCATTCGGTGGCGGTGGTTATTGATGAGATGACCGCCCGCTCCAACGGGAAGGTCTATATCCGCGCCGAGATCTTCGGGGAGCGGGAGTCCCAGAAGGGCATCTTAATCGGGGCCCAGGGCAGGCTGTTGAAGGAGATTGGAGCGGAGGCCCGGCGGGAGATTGAGGCTTTGCTGGGTTCCCCCGTTTATTTGGACCTTTGGGTCAAAGCTAAGAAGGACTGGCGCAACTCCGATGCCATTCTGAAACGTTGGGGATTGGATTAAGGAACTGATTAAGTGAAGGGGGTTGCCGATGAATCCCTCACTGTTGGCACGGCTCATTGATCATACTTGCTTGAAACCCACAGCGGACCGGGCGGAGATCCGCACCTTGTGCGCAGAGGCCACCAGGTACCGGTTCCGGACGGTATGCGTTCCCCCGGCCCATGTGGCTTTTGCCGCTGAGTTGCTGGCGGGTGTGCCGGTGGATGTCTGCACGGTCATTGGCTTCCCCCTGGGTTATGATACCCCGGCGGTAAAGGCCTTTGCCACGGCTGAGGCCATCCGGGCCGGCGCCAGGGAGAACGATATGGTGCTGGCCATCGGCGCCTTAAAGGCTGGCAGGATAGGTGAGGTTGAGGAAGAGATCCGCCGGGTGGTGGCAGCGGCCGACGGTCACACGGTGAAGGTGATTTTGGAGACGGCTTATCTGACCGATGAAGAGAAGGTCCTGGCCTGTCAAGCCAGTCAGCGAGCGGGGGCTCATTTTGTCAAGACCAGCACGGGCTTTGGCCCCCATGGCGCCACGGAAGCCGATGTCCGCCTGCTCAGGCAGGCAGTGGGCGAGGCGATGCTGGTCAAAGCCGCGGGGGGGATCCGGGATCTCCGGACCGCCCTGCGCATGATTGAGGCCGGCGCGGATCGGATCGGAACCAGTTCCGGACCGGCCATTGTCGAAGCAATGATGGGGCAAGAACAATGAGCGGCGGTTTCCTGCGAAGGGAGAATAATTGGTGGCAAGATCAGGAATGTTTTTGGATAGAGGGCGAAAAGGCCGCGGCATGATCCGCCTTTTCGCGCTTTTGATCGTGATTTGCGGTTGGTACCTGACGCCAGTGGGTGAGGCGGAACCCCATTTCCCGGAGGAGATCCGGATTGGCTTAGGTGTCAACCAGAAGACCATCGAGCTGGTCCTGCCGGAGGCGGGAGAGATCATCTCCGACCAAGGAAAGCACCTGGTTTTGGAGGCGGGTTGCCACCGGCTACGCTGGGAGTCGGGGGGGATCTACCTGGGCAAGCTGCGCTTGGCTGCTAACCGCCTCCATGTCCTGAGCCGGAATGCCGGTTCTTTCTTGGGTTACCGCAACAGGTTGTACCGGGGAAGCTTTCAGGTGCTACGGACCAAGGCGGGTTTGACCTTGGTGAACCTACTTGGCCTGGAGGAATACTTACTGGGTGTGGTTCCTTGGGAGATGCCGGCGGGTTGGGCGCCGGAAGCATTAAAAACCCAGGCGGTGGCAGCGCGCACCTATACCATCGGGCGAATGGGTGTTCACAGTGCGGAGGGTTTTGATCTTTGCGCCGGCACCCATTGCCAGGTCTATGGTGGCGCCTCGGCGGAGCATGAGACCACCAACCGGGCGGTGGCGGAGACCCGGGGAGAGGTCATGCTCTTTGACAACAAACCCATTACAGCGGTCTATCACTCCGCCTCCGGCGGTTATACCGAGGACTCGGCAAATGTTTGGGGTTGGATCTCCCCTTATCTCCAGGGCGTTCCGGACCAGGACCGGTCGCCCTATGTCTCATGGGAGAAGGAGATCTCCTGGAGCGAATTTATCGGGAAGATCCTGCGAAAATATCCGGAATTAAAATATGTCCGGGCAGTGGAGCCCACGGCCTATGGCGTCTCCGGCCGCATCAGCCGGCTGCGTTTGGACGGGGGAGCCGTTACCCTTGAAATCACCGGCGAACAATTCCGGCATCTCTTTGGTTTGCGGAGTACGCTATTTGCCCTGATCTTCGAGGGGGAGGCCGGCCGGCTGCTTTATCGGCCTGGCGAAACCCTGCCCCGGTTTCTGCCTTGGCAGGAGGAGGAACCGGCCTTTGGAGTGGACCCCGCCTTCCCGGAGGAGGGACTTTTCCGTCTCAAACCCGAGAACTTCCGGGTGGAACGGGTCCGGATAGTCGGCAGTGGTTGGGGGCATGGCGTGGGTTTAAGCCAGTGGGGGAGCAAGGCCCAGGCGGAGGAAGGCAAGACCTACCGGGACATCCTGGGGTATTACTACAAAGAAATTCGGATTCAATCCATGTATGTTCTTTGATGCAAGGAAGGACTCCGATGATACAACAAGCTGGAGGATATTATGCGGGTTGCTGATTTTGATTATGAACTGCCAGAAGAACTCATTGCTCAACACCCTCTTAAGCAGCGGGATGCTTCGCGCCTGTTGGTGTTGGATAAAAAAACCGGAGCCGTTACGCACCGGGTGTTTGCCGAGATAGTTGACTGCCTGACTCCCCAAGACTTTCTGGTCTTCAACGATACACGGGTCATCCCGGCCCGGATCATGTGCTCCCGCCATCAGGACGGGACCGGTCAGGCGGAGGTGCTGCTCCTGCGCCCCTTGGAGGATGGACGGTGGGAAGCACTGGTCCGCCCGGGCCGCAAACTCCGTCCGGGTGCAGAGGTGTTCTTCGGTGATGGAGGCAGGATCCGGATGGAGGAGACAACGGACTTTGGGGGAAGGATTGTTTCCTTTCCCGACATGGATCAGGCTGCTGCCAAACAGGCCATTTACCGTCATGGCGAGATGCCCTTGCCCCCCTACATCCATGAAAAGTTGACGGATAAAGAACGTTACCAGACGGTCTATGCGCGGGAGGAGGGGTCTGTGGCGGCGCCCACCGCCGGCTTGCATTTTACCCCAGAACTGCTGGCGAAACTAAAGGCCAAGGGAGTCCCCATGGGTTTTGTCACCCTCCATGTGGGACTGGGGACCTTTCGCCCGGTGATGGTGGAGAATGTGGAGGAGCATACCATGCATGCCGAGTTCTACCGGGTGGAGGAGGAACTGGCGGCAGCCATCAATGCCCACCGGGCGCGGGGCGGCCGGGTGGTGGCGGTGGGGACCACCAGCGTCCGGTCACTGGAGAGTGCTGCGGCTCCCGATGGCAGCCTCCGGGCTTGCCAAGGATGGACGGATATTTTCATCACTCCCGGTTACCGTTTTAAGGTCATTGATGCCCTAATTACCAACTTTCATCTGCCCAAGTCCACCTTGTTAATGCTGGTCAGCGCATTGGCCGGGCGGGAACGGATCCTGGCCGCTTACCGTGAGGCCGTGCAGGAGCGCTACCGTTTCTTTAGTTTTGGGGACGCCATGTTCATTCGCTGACTTGGCGGCCGCCGGAAGAGCGACAGGGGTGTTAAAATGGGTTCATTTGCTTTTCAAGTCGTACACAAATCCAGGGAAAACCGGGGCCGGCTCGGGCGTTTAACCACGGCCCACGGGGAGTTTGCTACGCCGGTCTTCATGCCCGTGGGAACCCAGGCAACGGTCAAGGCGATGCGGCCCGAGGATTTGCAGGCCATCGGGTTCCCGATCATCCTGAGCAATACCTACCATCTTTACCTGCGGCCCGGGTCGGATTTGGTCCGGGAGGCCGGCGGGCTTCATACCTTTATGAACTGGCCCGGCGCGGTGTTGACGGACAGCGGTGGGTTTCAGGTCTTCAGCCTCTCGAAATTGACCAAGGTCACGGAGGAGGGTGTGCTCTTCCGCTCCCACATTGACGGCTCGACCCACCTCTTTACCCCGGAGAGTGTCATGCGGGTTGAAGAGGACCTGGGGGCGGACATCATCATGGCCTTTGACCAGTGCTTGCCACATGTGGCCAGCTATGAGGAGGCCAAGGCGGCCATGGAACGAACCACCGCCTGGGCCCGGCGGTGTTTGGCAGCCAAGCGCCGGGAGGACCAGGCCCTCTTTGGGATTGTCCAAGGCGTGACCTACCGGGACCTTAGGGAGCAAAGCGCCCGGGACCTGGTGGCGTTGGATCTGCCCGGCTATGCCATTGGCGGGCTTAGTGTGGGCGAACCCAAACCCGTGATGTATGAGGTGCTGGATTATCTCGTTCCCATGTTGCCCGAGGATAAACCCAGATATTTGATGGGCGTAGGTTCGCCCGACTGCCTCTGGGAAGGGGTGGAGCGGGGGATTGACATGTTTGACTGTGTCTTTCCCACCCGGATTGGGCGCAACGGGACGGCACTAACCAGAAGGGGGCGGATCATTGTCAGGGATGCCAAGTATGCCAGGGATTTCTCCCCGCTGGACCCGGACTGTGCCTGTCCCACCTGCCAAAATTACACCCGGGCTTACCTCCGCCATTTATTCAAGGCCGAGGAAATTTTAGGCTTGCACCTGGTGACTTATCATAACTTGTATTTTCTCCATAAAATTATGGAGGAGATCCGCACTTCTTTGGTGAATGGAACGTTTGCTGCAGCAAAACAGGCGTTTTTTAACGATTTTTATGGAGGTGCGCTCAAGTAAAAAAGCTTGGCGCAACCTGACCTAAAAATACATTTAAAAAGAAAGGTGGGAAAGGATATGCCGCAAAATGCCCAAGCTTTGCAGGGAATCGGGGCTTTTTTGCCGATGATTCTGGTCTTGGCTTTTATGTGGTTTGCTCTGATCACTCCCCAACGCAAACAGCAGAAGGAACGGCAGAAAATGTTGAGTGAGTTGAAGAAAGGGGATAAGGTCATTACCATCGGTGGGATCCATGGCGAGATCATTGATCTGGATGAGGATGATGTCAAACTGCGGGTGGCTGACAAGGTGGAGATCAAGATGCTGCGCTCGGCCATCTCTCGGGTTAAAGGGGAATAACCAGGGGAGTAAGCAAGAACATTATGAGGCCGTCCCGGCAAAAACAACCGGGACGGCCTTTTTATATACTTGGATCATTGTCTCAAGGCGCAGGCCAGCCCATCTAGCCGGGGAATGCCATTTGTAACCCATAGGATTGTTTTTTGGGCGGCAAGATCTTTTCCGGCATGTGGAGGGTTAGTTTCTGAAAATGCGAATTGTCTTCTACAACTGCAGGATCTTTTCCTGAAGATGTGGAGTGGTTCCCTGCAGGTGTGGGCTCTTTGCCTCCATGTGGAGGATGGTTTCCTCAAGCTTTAGGAATCTGTCCTCAACCTTGAAGAGGCTTTCCTCAATTTGGAGGCTCCTTTCCTCCTGTACTATAGTCTAAAGGCTTAAATGGTCAAAACAATCGTAAAACCAGTAATTTACTGAAAGTATGGTGCGAAATATAGTAAAGTTATTAAAATAATAACAAGAATTATTTACTGCAACTTTTAGGTATTATAAACTAAAATAACATGATAGAATAATTAGGAGTTAGGAGTGGGTGGTTTTGAGTCTAGGTTACAGCGAACGAAAGAAATTGAAAGAGATGTTGCTGGAATCTGAGGCGAATATTCCTTGGATGTACTGTGATTCCAGAGGAAACGTTACAGTTGGAATTGGTCATCTTATTCCTAATGCTGAGGCCGCAACAAAACTACCATTTTAAGCTAAAAGAAATTGCGGCAACCCCAAAGCAGATCGCTGATGAATACAATAAAATTCTTGAACTTGGTAAAAAAGTATAAGAACCGCACTGCAAATTGGTATAAACAACACGCAACACTCCGTTTAAGCTCGGAGGATATTGATTTATTGTTTAAAGAGGATATAAGGTCAAGAGAGGCAGAGTTGAGGAGAAGATTGAGCGAAAAAGCAATAAACTATGATGAACTTCCGCCCGAAGTTCAACTTGCGATCTTTGACATGGCTTACAATTTAAGGGTAGATGGTTTATTACAGAAATTCCCTAGGATCTTAACAGCTGTAAAGGATAGAAATTATTGGAAAGCAGCTAATGAATGTAACAGATTGGGTATACCGGCAAGACGTAATCAAATGACAAAGAAACTATTAAGACAGGCAGCTTTGCTTAAATCTATCCGCGGAGGACCATATTCTGCTGTCCATTAACCAAGATTATGTTTAGAAATCGGAGGGGAAGAAATGAGCTTGAAGAGGATAAGTATAATTTTGGTTATAATTATGGTCGGTTTTTGGCTGGCTTTTCACACCATAACTACCAATGCCGGCGTTAAAAAAGACGGGACAAAGGTTTTGTATTACGATTGGACAGTAAACTTATCAAGACCATCGATCTAAAGACGCGACGAATTGAATACGCCGATGAAACTAGTAAGTATTTAAAGGTATTCAACAGTACTGCAAAAAGACGTTTTCTTAATGCCTTGCCCGTTAAAGCTATATAGTGACTGGTTATAACTATGACATTAAATCAGTATATTATATAAAATTTGCTTATAATGATCTTGGTTTACCCGTATCTATTGAGAAATACGAGCAAGACGGAATATTAAAGCTGCGAAAAGTTCATGAGTATGATAAACAAGGATTACTGACAAAGCTGACTAAGTTTGATGATATTAAAAAGACTACTTCTATTACCAGATATTCATATGAATTTAACTCTGATGGCTCGCTGGCAAAAGGTTACTATTGGGAAGAGGGTAAAGAAAAGCAAAAGTACACCGATTGTTATGAATACGGTAGAAAGAATTGGTTCGTGTAAAACATATCCTTCCCGAGGGTGATGTTGGCAGTGGGGATGAATATGGGTATGATAAAAACGGGAAACTGGTTTCAATAAGTTATGTCCTCTTCAATCAATATTACCCGGACGGAAAGATGGAAAACCTGATTTCTATCCAATACAACGGGGGAGGAAGGGTCAGCGAAACCACATGGTATAATCAGAAGAACGAACCGGTCGTCTGCTACAGTTATACCTACAATAGCTCCGGGTTATTAACGCAAGAGAAATCCTTCGAACCCGACGGCAGCCTGCGCACGGAAACCAAACTGGAATACGACCGTTTGGGTCGGTTAGTGAAGGAGATGCACCATAACTACTGCAACGGAGAAGGTCTGTTGGAGGTCATTGAATATAAATATTAAGCCAATAAAACCAAGGACGAACAGGTAAAAAGCCTTCCCTTGTCAAAGCAGGGGAGGGTTGTTTGTTAATTATCGGTGGCAAAAGGGGTAAGGTGGAGGTAAAAAAGAAAAATTTTGGGCATCCTTGAGCCAAAATTAACCCTGACTCTTGTCTTGACCGTTTTTTTCGAGTAAGATATGAAGGATGAGATATTGGGGGTATACGGCCATGAAATATGTAAGTACACGCGGAAATGCGGCGCCAGTTAGCGGCGCGGAGGCAATTATCGCGGGGATCGCCCCGGACGGAGGGCTTTACCTGCCAGAGAGCTGGCCCCAATTTGCTTTGGTGGAACAAGAAGGTTTGTGTCACCAAAACTATGCGCGCTTGGCGAAGGAGATTTTGGTGCGCTTCTTTCCCGAATGGCCCGACGAGGCCCTGGAACAGGCAGTGGCAGCCGCCTATGACCCCAAGCGTTGGAGCAGCCCGGAGATTGTTCCCCTTCGCTCTTTGGATACTGGATTGCATGTAATGGAACTCTGGCACGGACCCACCTCCGCCTTTAAGGACCTGGCCTTGCAGTTGTTACCGCATTTGCTGGTAAATTCCCTGCGGGTGGTGGGGGATAAACGGGATGTGGTCATCCTGGTGGCCACCTCCGGCGACACCGGGAAGGCGGCGCTGGAGGGCTTTCGTGATGTGCCTGGCACCAGGATTATGGTTTTTTATCCGGAAAATGGCGTTTCCGCGATCCAGCGGTTGCAAATGGTGACCCAGGAGGGTAACAATACCCGGGTTGTGGCAGTGCAGGGTAATTTCGACGATGCCCAGACCGGGGTGAAGAAAATCTTTACCGACCCGGCATGGTTACGGCTGCTCGAGGAGCATAATCTCACCTTCTCCTCGGCTAACTCCATCAACTGGGGCCGGCTGGTACCGCAGATCGTCTACAATTTTTCCGCCTACTTTGCCCTGGTCCGCAGCGGAAAACTGGCCATGGGAGAAAAAGTCAACTTTGTGGTCCCTACCGGCAACTTCGGTAATATCCTTGCGGCTTATCTGGCGCGGGGGATGGGACTACCCGTCCATCGCCTGATCTGTGCTTCCAACCGGAACAAGGTCCTGACCGATCTCTTCCGGACAGGGGTCTATGACCGCAGGCGCGAATTTTATACCACCAACTCCCCGTCCATGGATATCCTGATCTCCAGCAACCTGGAGCGGCTGCTCTTTTTGTTGAGCGGTAAGAACCCTGAAATGGTCCGGGGTTGGATGGCGGACCTTCAGGAGAAAGGCTACTATACCTTGGATGCCACCACCCGGGAGCGCCTGACTGAGGTGTTCTGGGGCGGTTGGGCTGACGAGGAGAGTACTTTGGCGGCGATCCGCCAGGCATACCAGGAGTTTGGTTATGTGATGGATACCCACACGGCGGTAGGCTTGAAGGTATACCGGGATTATCTCCGGGAGAGCGGTGACAAGCACCACACCATCCTGGCAGCAACCGCCAATCCCTTTAAGTTTAACCGGGCGGTGGCCACAGCCGTCCTGCCGCCGGAGAAGCTGCAGACGCAGGACGAATTTCTGCTGCTTAGGGAGTTAGCTGCGGCTACCGGGCTAAGTGTTCCCGAAGGCCTGCGGGGTTTGGACAGTCGTCCCGTCCGGCACAACACTGTTGTGGCGCCCGACCGGATGGGAGCTGCGGTGGCGGACTGGCTTGGTTTGAAGTAGATTATTGGATTGATAATTAGAACAAAGAAAAAGCGGGTAAATCCGCTTTTTCAATTATATCCGGTAATCCGGCCCGGCGTTGGACCATTGGGGTTATTGGGCCTGAGGCGTTTCTTGACGGCTGTGGAAGATCAGGTCGATGGCGCCAAGGATGATATGGGCGACGCCGAACCCTAAGATGAACCAAGCCCAATTAACCGGCAGGAAGCTGTAGCCGATGGCAGAGACGAGGGCGCCGAGGCCGATGACGATCCAGTCTGCTGTTTGCATCGCAGTGCACCTCCTTCGGGCTTAGTTTGACCCGAAAAAGGTGGAACAACCATTAATCAGGCAGGAAAAGCCGGTAAACCCTGCCAGAAGTTGTTAGATTGGGTTGGTGTTGGAAGAAATGGCCGCAATGACGTCAATCTCCACAAAAGCGCCTTTGGGCAGGGCGGCCACTTGGACGCAGGATCGCGCCGGCGGGTCGATGGGAAAATAACCGGCGTAAGCCTTGTTGAACTCCTCGAATTGGGAGAGGTCGGTCAGATAGACCGTGACTTTAATAATATCGGAGTAGTCCAGGTTTTGGGTACGTAGGATGGCGCCGATGTTGGCCAGGACACGCCGGGTCTGGGTGGCCAAGTCCCCGATGATCAATTGGCCATTGTTGGGATCAAGCGGGAGCTGGCCAGAGACAAAGAGCAGGTTTCCGCAGATGATCGCTTGTGAATAAGGTCCAACTGCTGCTGGAGCAGTAGTTGTGCTGACAACACGTTTCATAGATGAATCCCTCCTCATGAACAAAAGAATGATAGCCGTTGCAACCACCGAGTAGAACAACGAATAGAACAATCCTATATTTTTATCGGCAAAACCTGCCGGTTACTGCAGGGTGGATTAGTAGGAATAGAGACGGATGCGAAACGGACGGGATTAAAAAAGGACGTTGCTCTAAGCAGCGTCCTTTTTTTCAAAGGCCAGTCCGATTAGGGGATTAACTCGAGGGCTCGGCCAACTTTGGCGAAGGCAACCAGTGCCCGGTCTAGTTGGGCGAAGGTGTGGGTGGCCGTCAGGCTGGTGCGGATCATGGTGGAATCCGGCGGGACGGCGGGGGCCACTACGGGGTTGACGTAAACTCCCTCGTCAAAGAGCATTTTACAAGCCAAAAAGGTTTTGTTCATGTCACCGACCCAGACCGGGACGATGGGGGTGATGCCTTTTTTGATCTTAAATCCGAGCTTTTCCAGGCCTGCTTGGAAATACTGGGAGAGTTGGCTTAAGTGCTCCCGGCGTTCCGGTTCGGTCCGGATGATCTCCAAGGACGCCAGGACGCTGGCCACAGCTGCCGGAGTCATGCTGGCGCTGAAAATCAGCGGGCGGGAGGTGTGTTTAATGTAATGGCAAACTACCTCCGGCGCGGCGACGAAGCCGCCCAGGGAAGCGAAACTTTTGCTGAAGGTGCCCATGATCAGATCCACCTGGTCCTCGACACCAAGGTATTCAGCGGTACCGCGGCCGTTTTTGCCCAAGACCCCAATGCCGTGGGCATCATCCACCATCACCCGGGCGTTATACTTGCGGGCCAATTCACAGATGACGGGGAGATTGGCCAAGTCTCCCTCCATGCTGAAGACGCCGTCGGTGACGATGAGCTTGCCCACATCGGGACCGAGGTTTTTCAGTAACCGCTCCAGGTCGTTCATATCGTTATGTTCATACTTCAAGGTTTTGGCGAAAGAAAGCCGGCAGCCGTCGTAGATGCTGGCGTGGTTCAGCCGGTCGCAGAGGATGTAATCGCCCTTGCTGGCAATGGCGGAGATGATGCCCAGGTTGCTTTGGAAGCCTGTGCTGAAAAGCAGGGCGGATTCAAAGCCCATAAACTCGGCTAATTCCTTCTCCAGCTGTGTGTGGAGGTCAAGGGTTCCGTTGAGGAAACGTGAGCCGGAACAGCCTGACCCATATTTTTTCACTGCGTCGATAGCCGCTTGTTTGACTCTGGGATCCGAGGTGAGCCCTAAGTAGTTGTTGGAACCGATCATTAGGACGTTTTCCCTGTGACTCATGGTCACTTCTGTATCTTGGCCGGTCTGGAGCTCATGAAAGTATGGATAAAGTCCGATGGCGGAGAGTTCTTTGGCGGCTGTAAATTCATGGCACTTCGTGAATAAATCCATCGTATCCACCTCGTTTGTTTCTTAAAACGATATCTATTTCGTTTTTTTTTTGCATATTCCTGCTTTATGGTTAAAAATAACAAGGTGCTTACTTTTTTTAACAGTTGGCGGCGGATGCTGCGGCATGGAAAAAGCGCCGCGTGGGCGGCGCTTGCTCTGAGTTTATCATTTGTTCATTCCGTAGGAGGGGTTTCGGCTGCAGGCTGGGTTTCAGCCACTGTTTGAGCTTCGGCTCCCATTTCCTGGCCTGGCCGGGGAACCGGGATGCAGATACGTTGGCCGATGACCAGCCGGTTGGGATCAATACCGGGGTTGGCGTTGATGATGGCCTGGACAGTGGTGTTGTAACGTTGGGCCAAGGCAAAGAGGGTATCTCCCGCCTGGATAGTGTACATGAAACCGGGGCAGATTGGTGGCTGGGGTGCTACCGGGATACAGATGCGTTGGCCGATGAACAGCCGGTTGGGATCAATACCGGGGTTGGCGTTGATGATGGCCTGGACGGTGGTGTTGTAGCGTTGGGCCAGGGTAAAGAGGGTATCCCCTGCCTGGATGGTGTACATAAAACCGGGACAGGCCGGTGGCTGGGGCGCCACAGGAATGCAGATGATCCGACCGACCACGAGGAAGTTGGGGTCTAAGCCGGGGTTGGCGTTGAGGATCGCCTGAACGGTGGTATTGAAGCGTTGGGCCAGGGCAAAGAGGGTGTCACCGGCTTGGATGGTGTAGTTGAAACCGCCGGGGCAAGCCGGAGTCGGCGGCGCCACGGGGATGCAGATTTGCTGGCCGATAAAGAGCCGGTTGGGATCAATGCCCGGGTTGGCGTTGATGATGGCCTGGACGGTGGTGTTGTAGCGTTGGGCTAGGACAAAGAGGGTATCTCCCGCCTGGATAGTGTACACAAAACCGGGACAAGCAGGTCGGATGCCCGGGATGCAGATACGTTGGCCGATGACCAGCCGGTTGGGATCAATGCCCGGGTTGGCGTTGATGATCGCCTGGATGGTAGTATTAAAACGTTGGGCAATGGCGAAGAGGGTATCGCCGGCCCGCACTGTATAGATGGTCCCGCCGGGACAGAGAAATTGTTCAGGAGTGCTCACGATCTGTTCCTCCTCTACTTGGCAGGTTTTAGTCGGCAAGACATCCTATGCTTAACGGCGCGAGGATGTCCATTTGCCTATCTGACAAATAAAGGAAGATGGCTTAGTCAGTTGTTGGTAGTCAGATGCCAGGAGTTTTGAGCTTGAGTTATTCTGAATTCCGGCTCTGGCCTCCTGAAGACTAAAGATGCCGCCTGTTTCTTGTTTCTTGGCTTCCGGGTATTGCCCTCTGACTCATTTTTTAGTGGACCACTGTTTATTCCACCCATTTGTAGATAAAACCGCTGGTTGGTGGGAGGGTAAAGCCGCCAAATCGGCCGTCCCGGCTTTCAAGGGCAGTGGGATGGCCGGGGTGATTGTCGCCATGGGGGGGCAGGTCATTGACGGTGTCAATGTCCGCTAATTTCACCCACTTGCCGGGACGACCCAAATCCAGATCTACCATAACCGGTTCGGTGCTGAAATTCATCAGTACCGCGAACTCATCCAGCCCTTCGCCGTTCTTTGCTGTGGTGCGCCAACCAATGACCGTCCGATCCTTGCCTTGGTTTTGCTCCAGCCATGGACCCAGGATCCACTGGAAATTACCCTGATCCACCGGGTTGTAACCGTGGATTTTAAGTCCCGGGTAGCGGCGGCGCAGGTTAAGCAGGCGCCGGGTCCAACTGAAGAAAGGATTTTCCCTGGGATTATCGGGCCAATCGAAGAGGACCAGGTTGCGCGGGCGGTCAGTGCCAAACTCCTGGCCCATATAGATCATGGGCTGGCCCAGGGCCACGGCGGTGGCGAAGAGTCCCAGCCGGGCTTTGCGGGCCTTTACTTCGTCGTAGATCAGCTCCCCGCCGGAGGTCCCGACCTCGAAGGGGACAGAATTTTCGTCGTGGCTTTCGCAGTAGTTCAAGACATTGTTGGTATGGGCGGCAAAGAAGGTCTTGGAGAAATAGAAAATATCCCCCAAGAAACAGGTGTCGTTGGTGACCCAATCCTGGTAGACGCCTTCACGGAGCAGGGCCTTGATCTTGTCGTGGAAGGGGTCGCACCACTGGGTGAAACCATTGTAACCGGCAAGGTTCAGGTCCGCTTCGTTGGGGAGGTTCTCTGCAATCAGCAGGCAGTCGGGCTTGAATCCTTTATCCCGGATTTCGTAGGCCAAGCGCTGCAAAAACAGGTGGCTCATCCAGGAGGAATGGGTGGCGTCAAAGCGGAAACCGTCGATGTGGTACTCGCGCAGGAGCAATTTACAGACATCGATCAGGTAGTTTTGCACTTCTTCCCGCTCGGTGGCCACCCGGTTGCCCCAGGGGGTGGTGCCGGAGAAGTAGAAACCACCGTCGCTGTCGGCGTTGATCAAGCCCCACAGGGGATTAAAGGTATTAGAGGTATGGTTGAAGACAAGATCCGCGATGACCGCCAAGCCGTGCTGGTGGGCGGTGTCCACCAAATAACGCAGATCGTCGGGGGTGCCGAAGTCCCGTTCCACTGCGGCAAATCCGCAGGGGTCGTAACCCATGGTGTGTGGACCTTGGATGGAAGGCGCTTCGGAGGTGGGCATCAGGGCCAAGGCGGTGACGCCTAAAGATGCGAAGTAACCTTGTTTGATCAGGGTGGCCAGTCCCCGGAAGGTCCCTTGTTCGGACGGGGGGATGCCGGGGGTGCCTTGGGTCATGCCATAGACGCTGGCTTCGTAGATAATTAGGTCCTGGATCTGAGGTGTCTGCCAGTCCCGGTCCTTCCAGACATAATGGGAGGGGTTGATGACCCTGGAGTTGTTGGCCTGAAAATCCCTGCCGTAGGCGCGGGTCATGGGATCGGGGACCAGCCGTTCGGCCCGCAAGTGGTGGTCCAGGTGGACGCCGCCCTGGATATAGTAGGCATACTCCCAATCCCGGTTGGAATAGTCGGGAGTAATCAGAGCAAGCCAGATGTTAGGTACATTGTAATAGCCGCGGTAGAGTTGCATGGGAATAAACTCCTCCGGGTTTGGGTCGGGATGGCCGGGGTGTTGCCAGTTGTTGAAGGTGCCAGTTACATAGACCCGGGCGGCCCGGGGATGGAAGAGACTGAAGAGCAGCCGGCCGTCCTTCAGGGGTGTGGCCCCCAGCATGGAGTGGGTCTCGGCGCCGGTGACATCGGTCTCCGGCAGGTAAAAGTTTTCCGGGACCAGATGCCGGATGGCCTCATATACTTCGTTGACATGGGTGGTGGCAACAGCGGGCTTGACTGTATAGAGTTCTGGCAGGTACAGACGGCACCAGACCTCCGGACCCAGGTGTGGCCCATATTGGTAGCTTTGTCCGGTGGACTGGCCTTGGTTAGAGATGGTGAAGGTGAAATGGGCTGGGGCATTGTCCAGCACAAAAATCCAACCGTAATCATCTTGTTGCGCTGGACTGATATCTCTAGTATGAACGCACCGGGCTTCGGCGCGGCAGAAGTGGAGCATTGGTTCAGTGGCCTCTGCGGGGACGTGGATTGTTAGTTTTGGCAATGAAATAACCTCCTACCAATCTTGCTTGGTGATAGTTTATCCTTATGTTGGCAGGTTTAGGCTATGCGCTGGGGCAAAAAGCGCCAGTCGATTTTAGACTTTTCACTTCTTTAACTATTTTGACATGTTTTTGAAACGATCGTGCTTTATACTTCCAACTAAGCCTTTTCATTCACACCCTCCTTGATAAGTTCACTCGCAACTGGAGTGGACTTTTATTTTTCACGGCCGGATTTGTGGCCCGGTTACGGACACAAAAAGCGCCCCACCACTGCGGGGCATTTTTTGCACTTGTAACCTAATACAATTTCTAGACTGTACCGATGCCTAAGTATCACTTTTCATTTACCGGAGACTTCCCAAATATTGGGGTGTAATTGGGTGGCCTTCCCTCGCTTAAACAGACACAAAGTTAAGCACTTATTTTTCGATTTTCATAGTTTCCCAGAGACATGGGGTCTATGTTACAATTCCGGACATGATGATAAGATAGTACTATGAGAGCAAAGGAGACTGATCATGTCCAAAATCCGACAGCGCTATGACGATGAGTTCCGCAAGAACGCAGTCAAACTC
>Ga0116168_1000324_pt1 | contig 48816 bp, 30 predicted proteins | sample AD_UKC129_MetaG_FD_89795 | JGI IMG/M metagenome (GOLD analysis project Ga0116168, IMG submission 89795) | Active sludge microbial communities of municipal wastewater-treating anaerobic digesters from Canada - AD_UKC129_MetaG | ecosystem: Engineered > Bioreactor > Anaerobic > Digestate | place... | reverse complement strand
AGCCGCCGCGGACCGTAGCGCAGCGACCCCACGGTCGCGGTCCGCGGCGTGCGACTGGGGCCCCATCGGGGGCTGCGCCGGCCGTACGCACAAGGCTCTTTCCACTAAATTCCCGGAAGAGCCCCGCTTTCTGAGTCCAACTAGTCGACGTTGAGGCGCAGTTCCTGGCGTTCTGTGCCAATTTCAATGACACATGAATCCGCTCGCACCTCGACACAGCGCGCGGTGATCTTTCCGCCCGGCATGTTGAATTCGGCGCTTTCTCCGGCCGCCATGGTTCGCCCGTTGATAATGGCCAGGCGATTGTCGGGTGTTCCGGAAATGCCTTGCAGCTTCAGTCGCACGGGTGCCACCGGGGGCGGCTGCTGCACGACGGGCGGCGCCGCCCGGAATCGGGTGGACAGAGGAAAGAACGGATCGCGGCCCTGCTCAGGGTTCGCGGGCATGACGAACACGGATTTTGGAATGGCGTTGGTGTCGTCTTCCCGAGTGCGCGCCCCGCCGGATTCACCGGTCTTCTTTGCCGGGTTGTTGGTGACGCCGGCTCCGAGCGCGGCGGACGCGAGCACGATGACCCAGAGGGACAGACTGAATCGAAACGGAGAGTTCATGGCTTGTTTGCGACAGAGACGGAGCTGTTTTCGACGAGGCAGACCACATCCATTTTGAAAGTGAGCTTCTCCCGGTCGGCCAGGTTGGCCGAGGATTCCGGCGCGAGTTCCAGGTTCATGATTCGCGCGGTGGGGAAGCGGTTCTCGAAGTCGGCGATGAACCGGCCGATGTCGTGATAGAATCCCGATCCCATGATGGTGACGGCTATTTCCCGGTAGGGAAACTTGGGAAACATTGCCACGGCGGATTCGCCCTTGGAGTTGAACTGGCGGATGTCGATGGCGTGGCCGGCCTTGAACTTCCCGATAAAGTCCAGCATCCAGGCGTAGAGGTCGCCGGACGCCATCTCCTGTTCCTTGAGTGTCAGCGTTTGCGTCACATGCTCCAGGTCCTTGAGGATCTGCGCGCTGCTTTTCCGCGTTTCCCGGATTTCGGCCAGTTTTTCCTCCGCGGTCTGTTTCTTCTTGCTGATGTCGGCCAGTGTTTGCTGCTGGTTGCGGATCAGGAAGAAGTAGAGGCCGCTCATCACCAGGAGTGTGGCCATGACGACCAGGACGAGCTGGTTTCTTTTCTCTTTGGACATTCTGTTCATCGCGTTTTCTCCGGAAGCTTGCCCTCGAGGGTCATCAAAACGAACGGACTTCCATCCATGCCGGATTGCCACGGGCTGATGGAAAGCAGTCTGAAGCCGTTGGTGCGGCCTAACAGCGAGCTGAGATAAGGCTCTTCCGAGAGCAGGGTTTGATACCGGCTCACGCCTTCGCCAGGAGTGGGGCTGGAGTAGCGCGCCGTCAGGGTCATGACGACCTTCTCCACGGACGTGGCCGGCTTGGCCGTGCCGCGCCCGCCTCTCGGCTTGACCTCGGGGGTGACATCATACGTCTGATCCACCTTCAGGCGCACGAGCTGGACGTCGTCCAGGGTCGTCTTCTGAAGGGAATTGAGGAGGCTCCCCACAAGGAACCGATTGGTCGTCAACTGCTGCAGGGCGGAGAGCCGTTGGCGGCCTTCGATCAGGCGTTGCCGGCTTTCAAGGATGCTCTTGTGTTCCTTTTCCTGGGAGCTGATCTCCGCTTCGAGGCTTTCCACCGCGCTGCGGGTGAAGATGGTCTTGGCGAGCAGGGAGCTGCTCCAGGCAAGCATCATCACGGTCAGGACGATTCCCGCCAGGATGACGCGTTTGACCGGGTCCCGGCGGCGCTGTTGTTCCAGTTCCTGGGCTTCGGCCAGGAGATTGATGCGGATGGGCATATTTACGCAGGGGTTAGTGCGGCTCCAACGGCAACCGTGAGCTGGGACGCCACCTGGTCAATCTCGGCACTCTGTTCGGCAGGCGTGCTCATTTGAAGGAAGCCGGTGGGGTTCCACGTGTGACATTCAATGGCCAACTCGGTCTGCAGGATCTGAACGATCAATTCGGATCGCGCAGATCCGCCCGAAACGTAAACGCGATTGACCGTCCGGTCCCGCTGGTGCTCGAAGAAATCAATAGAGGCGCGCAGTTCCCGCCCCAGCGGCGAGACCAGCAGCTCCAGTTGGGATTGCACCTCGGTCGGCATTCCGATTTTGATCCCTTCCGCCTCGGCATAGCTGATTCCCATCATCTCGGACAAACCACTGGTCAGCTTGTCCCCGCCAAGGTTGACCACCCGGCTCAGGATCAGCTCGCCCTGTTGGAGGAGGCAGATGGTGGAGTTTCTGAAGCCGATATCGATGAGGGCGACCACTTCGTTGGCGAACACGTCCGGCATCGCGCGTTCGAACGCATTGATCGGGCTGATCAGAGCCGGGACGATGCAGTCCGGCGTCAGTCCGGCGCCGCGGATCGCGGTCTGGAGGTCGTCCACAATGGCCTTTTTGGCGCCGGCGACGATCACTTTGACCTTTGACGCGCCCGCATCGGGCTTCTTGTCGGGTTTGGGTTCGCCGTTTCTTGAAATGACGTGGCAGTCGTACAGGTAGCCCGGCAGATCCTGCTGAAGATAGACTTTGGTGTTCATCTTCAGGATCTGGCGCATTTCATGGACGGGCATCGCGGGCATTTCCAGGCTGCGCACGACCATCTCGTTGAATCCGACGGCGAGGGTGATCTGCCGGGTTCGCGGTTCAACGGCCTGAACGACGCTGCGGAGGTGCTCGGAGATCAGCTCGGGCGTCCAGCTCTTTTCGAAAATGGGCGCGTCGAGCACGGCAAATCGGGACAGGGCGAACCCGTCCTGGGTGCGTTGCAGATAAACCGCTTTGGTGGTGCGGCCGCCCAGGTCAACCGAGAAGATGTGATCCCGGGACTTTGACAGAGAGCTCTTCAAGAATGGCAAAGCCATATGTTGTTATTCAATTCAGGCGACTGTTGGCCCGCGGACTCAGGTCCGCAGTTCGTTTTTCGTGGCACCGCACCTGGCGGCGCATACAAAAACAACGATTTCTAACGTTGAGGGAAAAGCAACACGTGGGCCAGCCCGGCCCCACCTGCCGCGAGCCCGCGTTTGTCCTCGGATTCTGCGCGGTTCGCGGCGTTGCGCCGGCTCGCCGGTGTCTTGAACTCAATCAGGGTCGTGTCGGGGAATGGGCAGCCCGGTCCATGAGCACGGGAGAAGTTGGCCTCAAAGGTGCTTCGAGCAGGCAGATACTCAAGGTGGAACACTGCAAAGAAAAACAGATTCGGCAGAACTCGCTGAAAACGCTGCGGTTGCCCCGGAAACCGCGAGCAGGCGGGTTCCGGTCGCGGTTGTCCTGAATCGAGGCAAACCCTGACAGGTATTTTGACATGAAACTGCGCTGCAGAAAGTGGCTGGAGGCGGGATCGACCCTTGCCGAGGTGTCGGTGGCGATCGCGGTGCTTGCGATCACCGGCGGCGCTCTGATTGGCGCGTTCAACTACGGGTTCTTTTCGATGCAGATGACCCGGGAGAATCAAAGGGCAACGCAGATCATGCTCGAAAAGGCCGAAACGATCCGGCTTTATCGATGGGACCAGGTCAATACGCCGGGCTTCATTCCGGCGACGTTTGAGGACGTCTATGATCCTCAGGCGCCGGTGGGCAGCCAGGGGGTCACGTATTACGGCACGCTTTCCATCACCAACCCGCCGTTTGCCGCCACCAGCTACAGCAGCAACCTGCGCCAGTTGACCATCACGCTGACGTGGACGAACAGCAGCGGAGGGATCGTTCGCACGCGGAGTCTGGCGACGCTGATCGCCAAAGACGGGATGCAGAATTATGTCTATTGATCGCACACGGCAACGCGGGTGGACGCTGGTGGAGATGATGGTCACCGTGGCCATCTTTTCGATTGCGAGTCTCGCGCTGGCCACGCTGTTCCTCTTCAGTGTCCGCAGTTTTGCGGCCATGGCGAACTACGCCCAGCTCGACCAGCAGAACCGGGAGGCGATGGATCGCCTGACTCGCGAGATCCGGCAAGCCCGGGAAGTCACTTCCTTTTCAACGAATCCGCCCACGATCACGATCCTGAACGGTGACAGTGAGACGGTGACGTATTCCTTCGATCCCTTCCTGCGGCAGTTGCGGAGGACGGCGGGCGGCGTCTCCGAGATCATGCTCACGAACTGCAATTTGCTGAATTTCCATCTCTACCAGCGCAACCCGAGCAACGCGAATTACGGCGTCTATCCGGTTGCCAGCGGCAATTGGCAGAGTTCGGTCAAGGTGATCGAGCTGACCTGGAAGACCTCCAAGACTTTGAATCCCTCAACCCGGATCAACAGCGAGAACGTGCAGACCGCGCGCATCGTGATCCGAAAGCAACAGGATAATTGACGTATGAAGATCCAGTTCACACCAAAACTCAAACAGATTGCCAGCACACTGCTCGTGACGCTGGTCATCTGCACCATCCTCGGCGTCAGCATGGCGAGTTATCTCATGCTGATCGCGCAACAGAACGCGCTCAGCGTGCGTTCACAAACATGGAACCTGGCCATTGCGTACGTGGAGGCGGGCATTGAAGAGGGCCTCCAGCAGTTGAACAGCAATCACGAAAACCTCGCTGTGGACGGCTGGACGCAGGATCCCGCGAACGTGTTCACCCGCACCCGCACGCTTCCGGGCGGGCAATACACCGTCACAATCTTCTTCACCAACGCCAACAGCCCCGCCATCATCGCGCGATCCACGGTGAACGTGGGGCAACTGCAGGCGCGGCATCTGCCAATGGCGTTTTTTGCCCAGGCCAACGGTGTCGAGCAGATGGCGACCGTCGGGCGCGCCGTGCGCGTGCTGTGCCACAGAGGAACTCTCTTCACCAAAGCCATGGTGGCGCGCGATACCATCGACCTGAACGGCAACAACATTCAGACCGACAGTTACGACTCGGATGACCCCATGAGGAGCAACAATGGCCGATGGGACCCCAGCATTCCGATCGGGGACAAGGGCGATGTCGCTTCCAATGCGAGCATCATCAATGCGGTTGACGTCGGCAATGCCAACATCTACGGCCGTGTTTCGACCGGCCCTGGCGGCACGGTTTACGTTGGTCCGAACGGTCGCATTGGACCGGTGGGTTGGAACGGGACCGGTATTTACGAGGACGCCGATGGCGTGTCGTGGGTGGATGACACGTCCAATTTCACCTTCCCGGATACGACTCTGCCCGCCAATTACGCGTCCTATCCGGATTTGCCTCCCGGCAAGACTGTTCTGGTCCCATATCCCATTCCGATGACCTCGGACACGCTGCCCGAACCGCCGCCGGCCAGCTACACTACCGGCACGGTTACCGAAACCAACAAGGTCTTTCCAGCCGAGGGCACGTATATCGGCCCGGTGACGACGAATATCGTCAAGAGTGGTCCTCCCGCCGACCGTACCCGGTACACCTACCAGAAGATCATATACTCCTGGAATGACACGGGGTACAAGACCAACTATTACGACCACGTTATCGAGGTGGGCGGCTCCTACAAGGCCAGCAGTCTCGATGGCAAGAAGGTTCTCGTCCAGGCGCCGGGTGTGACCCTGGTGCTGCCGAACGGCCTGACCATCGGCAATCACGAACTGGTCGAGATCGCTTCCGGCGCAAATCTGACCATCTACGCCGGCGGAACGACCTGCTCGATCAACGGGAATGGCGTGCTGAACGCCGATGGCAAACCGGCCAACCTGATTCTGAAGTGCGCCAACACCGTCACCAGTTTCAGCCTCAACGGCAACGCCGCCTTCTGCGGGGTTCTCATCGGCCCTGAGATCTTCCTTCAGATGAATGGCGGAGGCAAAGACACCGTGGATTTCATCGGTTCGGTGATGGTCAAGAAGGTAAAGATGAACGGACATTTCAGGTTCCACTACGACGAGGCCCTGGGCCGGATGCCGGCGGACGGCCGGTATCTGATCACGCAGTGGGACGAGATTCCCTGAGGACACGACCCGGCGCTGCAGTTGAGCCCTGCGGCGCCCAATTCAGGTGCGAATGTGGCGTGGGTTTCCCACGCCACATTTCTTTTGTAATGCCCTTCCCCAGAGGGCTCTCCGAATCGGGTTGCACCACGGACGTGTTTTCCACAGACTCCGCCTCGTGAACGAGGATGGCGAAGGCCAACCCGTCGCTGTGCCTCTGTCTGTTCCAACGCGCTATGAAGACTGTGCAAACGAACCTGCCGAAGATCTTTTCCGTTTCTCTGTTGGTCCTCTCTGTCTGCCGGCCGGGAGGAATCCACGCTGCCGAAGCGAGTCTGGTCCGTGAAAGACTCTCATTCAACTCCGATTGGCGGTTCGTCAAGGGAGATCCCGCCGGGTTCGAGAACCGGCTGAGTTACACCAATATCCGGGCCTGGGTCACTGCCACCGGAGCGGAGTTCTCCACAACAAACGCCCCGTCGCAGCCTCCCGAAGGCAATCCAGGCGAGGACGTGCCCTATATCCAGCCCGGTTTCGATGACAGCGCCTGGCGCAAGCTCGACCTGCCGCACGACTGGGGGATCGAAGGACCGTTCCGGCAGGAGTACCCGGGCGAGACCGGCAAGCTTCCCTGGTGGGGCGTCGGTTGGTATCGCAAGCATTTCCACGTGCCGGCCGGTGACAAGGGCAGGCGATTCTACCTCGATGTGGATGGTGCGATGTCCTATGCGAACGTCTGGTTGAACGGCAAGTACGTCGGCGGATGGCCCTACGGCTACGCTTCCTGGCGGCTCGATTTGACGCCTTACTTGCGGTTCGGCGAGGACAACGTGATCGCGGTGCGCCTGGATAATCCGCCCGATTCCTCGCGGTGGTATCCCGGCGGCGGTATCTACCGAAATGTATGGCTGGTCAAGACGTCGCCGCTTCACGTGAGCCAATGGGGGAGCTACGTGACCACTCCGGAGATCAGCGCCGCGTCCGCAACCGTTCAGATCCAGATCAGCCTCGACAACCATCTGGGAACGAATGCGGTGGTGAATGTCCGGAACGAAGTTTTCGAACTGTCGCGCGACGGTCGCAGAGGCCGGTCGGTGGCGTCCGTTCGAACCGATGCCGTTGGCGTCGCTCCCGGCAAACGACAGCCGACAGAAAGCCGCGTGACGATCCGCAGGCCGCGGCTCTGGAGCGTGCGCGAACCCGACCGGTATGTGGTGGTTACCTCCATCGAGCAGAATGGGAGGCTGGTGGACCGCTACGAAACTCCATTTGGCATCCGCACGATCCGGTTCGATGCCGAAAAGGGCTTTTTCCTGAACGGTGAGCACGTGCGGATCAACGGCGTGTGCAATCACCATGACCTTGGCGCGCTGGGCACGGCGTTGAACGTTCGCGCGCTGGAACGGCAATTGGAGATACTGCGAGAGATGGGCTGCAATGCCATTCGCACGAGCCACAATCCGCCCGCTCCCGAATTGCTCGACCTGTGCGATCGCATGGGGTTCCTGGTCATGGACGAAGCGTTTGACTGCTGGGCCGGCCGCAAGAAGCCGAACGACTACGCGCGCCTGTTTCCCGACTGGCACGAGAAGGATTGGCGCGCGCAGTTGCGCCGGGATCGCAATCATCCTTCCATCATCCTGTGGAGCACGGGGAACGAGATCCGGGAACAGGGTTCGCCTGCCGGGCATCGCATTTCAGAAACCCTGACGCGCATCGCCCATGAAGAAGACCCGACACGACCGGTGACGGCGGGCTGCAATAACATTCAGGCCGGGTACAACGGATTCCAGAAGACCGTGGATGTCTTTGGCTACAACTACAAGCCGCAGGAATACGGCCGATTCCGCGAAGCCAATCCCGATATCCCGCTCTACAGCAGCGAAAGCGCATCCACGGTGAGCTCGCGTGGCGAGTACTTCTTCCCTGTGGTGGACGACAAGTCGCAGGGGCTCGCCGATTTTCATGTGAGTTCCTATGACCTCTACGCCCCGCGGTGGGCGACGACGCCGGACACGGAATTCCGCGGCCAGGACGAGCACCCCTACGTTGCGGGCGAGTTCGTCTGGACGGGGTTTGATTACCTTGGCGAGCCCACTCCTTACAACGCGGATGTCAGCAATCTGTTGAACTACACTGATCCGGCCGAGCAGGCCCGGGCGAAGAAGGAACTGGAGGAGATCGGAAGGATCCGCGTTCCCTCGCGCAGCTCGTACTTCGGTATTATCGACCTGGCCGGGTTCAAGAAGGACCGGTTCTACCTGTATCAATCGCGCTGGCGGCCGGAGTTGCCGATGGCGCATATCCTCCCGCATTGGAACTGGCCGGAACGCATCGGGCAGGTCACACCCGTGCATGTCTATACGTCCGGCGATGAAGCGGAACTCTTCCTCAACGGCAAGAGCCTTGGGAGAAAAAAGAAGGGGCGCTTCGAGTACCGGCTGCGGTGGGATGACGTCGTCTATGAGCCGGGCGAACTCCGGGTGGTCGCCTACAAGGGCGGAAAACGCTGGGCCAGCGACGTAGTGAAGACGACTGGCCCGGCAAGCCGACTGAAGCTGGAGCCGGACCGCGATCGCATCAATGCCGACGGCAGGGATCTGTCGTTCGTCACGCTGACCGTGACGGACAAGGACGGATTGATGGTTCCCCGCGCAAAGAACGCGATTCGATTCAGCATTGAGGGGCCGGGGGAGATTGTGGCAACGGACAATGGCGATCCCACCAGCTTCGAATCGTTCCAATCGCCCGAACGGAAAGCCTTCAATGGATTGGCGTTGGTAATCATCCGCGGTCGTCCGGGGCAGCCGGGCCGCATTACTGTTACCGCCGAGTCGGACGGATTGGCGCCGGCACGGGCGACCATTCGAACGCGCGCGGCGGAATGATGTGAACGGCGTATGATCAGATCCAGACTCAATCTCGCAGGCGCGCTGCTGGTAGTTGCCGCCTTCTTGCCGCTCGTGACGGGTGCGGCGGAATCCATCCGCTCCGATGCTCGAAAGGTTTCCTTCGATGCGGAGTGGCGGTTCTTCAAGGGCGACGCCCAGGGCGCGGAACAGCCGGGCTTCGATGACTCGATGTGGCGACGCCTCAGTGTTCCGCATGATTGGAGCATTGAAGGTCCTTTTGCGCAGACCAATGCGACGGGCGGGGCGGGGGGCTTTCTCCCGGCCGGCGTCGGGTGGTACCGGAAGGAATTCACCCTCTCGCCGGGGCACGCGGGCAAGCGCGTGTTCGTCGAGTTCGACGGCGTGATGGCAAACAGCGACGTGTGGATCAACGGCCGGCACCTCGGCAAACGGCCGTACGGCTACGTCAGCTTCGGATACGACCTGACGCCGCATCTGAATCTGGATGGAACGAACGTGCTGGCGGTTCGTGCCGACAACTCCGGCCAACCCGCCTCCCGTTGGTATGCTGGCGCCGGAATCTACCGGCATGTGAACCTCGTGATCACCGACCCTGTGCACATCGAACGCTGGGGTGTGTTCGTGACCACTCCGAAAGTCACGGACGAACAGGCCGTGGTGCGGGTTCAGACAACCGTCACCAACCATTCCGATACGGCGCGCTCCGTCCTGTTGAGCATCGATCTGCGGGATCCTTCCGGGAGGACGGCCGCCACAGCGCGCACCGGTTCACAAATCGTCCCGGGCGCCGGGTCAGTTACGTTTGACCAGGAGCTCACCGTTTCGAAACCGCAGCGATGGGACCTGAACAGTCCCGTCCTTTACCGGGCCGTTGTGGACGTCAGACAGGGTGACAGATCCCTCGACCGCGACGTGGTTGCTTTTGGCATTCGCGAATTCGAATTCAGGGCCGACACCGGCTTCTGGTTGAACGGGAGGAATTTCAAGCTCTACGGCGTTTGTCTGCATCACGACGGCAGCGCGTTCGGCGCGGCGGTGCCGTTGCGCGTCTGGGAGCGCCGGCTGGAATTGCTGCGCGAACTGGGCGTCAACGCCATCCGCACCGCGCACAACCCGGTGGCTCCGGAGTTCCTCGACCTCTGCGATCGCATGGGCTTTCTCGTCATGGACGAGTTCTTTGATTGCTGGACCATCGGCAAGAACCCGCACGACTACCACCGGCATTTCAAGGAATGGTCGAAGATCGACGCACGCGATACCGTCCGCCGGAATCGCAATCATCCCAGCATCATCCTCTACAGCGTCGGCAACGAGATTCGCGACACCACGCGGCCCGAGCTGGCGAAGGAAATCCTCAAGGGGCTGGTGGACGTGTGTCATGAAACCGATCCGACGCGCCCGGTGACGCAGGGGTTGTTTCGCCCGAATGTCAGCGGCGATTACACCAACGGCCTTGCGGACATGCTGGACGTGATCGGGACCAATTATCGCGACAACGAATTGCTGGCGGCGCAGCGCGAGAAACCCGGCCGCAGGATCGTGGGCACCGAACAGCGGCACGACCGCCAGACATGGCTCTGGCTGCGGGACAATCCTTCGCACTCGGGGCAGTTTCTCTGGACGGGCGTGGATTATCTCGGCGAGTCGCGCCGCTGGCCGGTTGTAGCGGCGGGCTCGGGGTTGCTGGATCGCACCGGGGTGGTGCGCCCGCTCGGTTACCAGCGCCAGAGCTGGTGGTCGCCCAGACCAATGGTGTTCGCCGCCCGGCGTGTGGCTCCGAGCGCGGACGTTCCGGCGGATCCGGGGTTCGATCCTCTCGACCGCGCGCAGGTGCTCTTTCCGGATTGGAATCCGCGCGACACGGAATCGCACGACGAAAACGTCGAGGTGTACAGCAACTGCGAAACCGTCGAACTGTTCCTGAACGGCGAATCGTTCGGTGCCAAACCGATCAACAAGGATGCCTCGCCGCTGCACTGGCGCGTGCCCTACAAACCCGGCGTTCTGAAGGTGGTGGGCAGGATCGGCGGCAGGGAGGTCGCCACGCACGAGTTGCGCACCGCGGGACCGGCGGCGAAAATCGTGCTCACCGCCGATCGCAATGCGATCGCGCCCGCGTGGGATGATGTGTCGCATGTGACCGCAGCGGTGGTGGACAAGGACGGGATCATGGTGCCGACGGCGAATCATCTCATCTCATTCCAGGTGAGCGGACCGGGTGTGATTGCGGCGGTGGACAGCGGAGACAATCGCAGCCACGAACCGTTCCAGGCGACACAACGCCGCGCGTACCAGGGCCAGTGCATGGCGCTGATCAAGGCCACCGCGTCCGGCGGAACCATCACACTGACGGCGTCGGCGCCGGGGCTGGGGACGGCTACCCTGCGCCTGTCTGCAAAGCCCGCCGAGTGACGCGCTGTAACCCCTTGAGCCACAGCGATGACGAACTTTTGTTGCATATGCAACAAAAGTTCGCACGGTCGTGATCGCGAAAGAAAGGTGCGTCAGTGGTTGCCGCGGATGGCATCGAGGAGTCGGCGGTATTCCTCTTCATCGACCTGCCTCGGGATGGCGCGGCAGACGTCCCGGAATCCGGGGAAGTTCCAGAGGTTGGGAAAGTCGCGGCATTGCTGCGGTTTGACCGGTTGAACCGAGCAATCCATTCCCTCGAGGAAAATGCAGGAGCCGTCGGGCTTCTCTTCCAGGCACAAACCACTGCGATCCTGTCGCAATCGGGTGAAGCGCTGGATGAAATCGTGTTCGCTCATGCCGAGGAACTGCGCCAGCCGCGAGATCTCTGCTTCGGTCACACGGACTTGTCCCGGCCATCGGCAACACGCGGTGCAGCGCTGGCACTCGTAAAAGATCGGCACGGCTCTTACCAGTAATGATGCACCAGCGGGCGGATGCGGCTGATGTAGAGCTTTTGAATGGCCTCCATCGTGGCCGCGGGGATTTCCGGGAGATCGGCAGCGGCAACGTTTTCCTCCACCTGAGACGGTCGGCGCGCGCCGGGGATGGCGCACGTGACGGCGGGGAACATCAGGATCCAGCGAAGTGCGAACTGCGCCAGCGAGACGCCCGGCGGCAGCAGCGCGCGCAGGCTTTCAACAATCTCCAGGCCCGTTTCGTAGTCCACTCCCGAAAACGTTTCGCCGCGATCGAAAGCTTCACCCTTCCGATTGAACGAGCGATGGTCGTCGGGTGGAAATGTGCTGGTCCGGGTCAGTTTGCCCGTGAGCATGCCGGACGACAGCGGCAGGCGCGCGAGAATGCCCACCTTCTTCTTCTGCGCTTCGCCGAAGAAGAGGTCCGCCGGGCGCTGGCGCAGGATGTTGAAAATGATCTGCACCGTTTGCACGCCCGGGTATTCAATGGCTTTCAACGCTTCCTCCACCTTCTCGACGCTGACGCCGTAGTGGCGGATCTTGCCGGCGCGGACGAGGTCGTCGAGCACCTCGAACACCTCGGGGCGGTAGAACACTTCGGTTGGCGGACAGTGCAGTTGCAGGAGATCGATGGCCTCCGTCTCGAGATTCTTGAGACTGCGTTCGACGAAGGCAGTCAGATTCTCGCGATTGTAGCCCGCGGCGACGTGCGGATCCAGGCGGCGCCCGGCCTTGGTGGCGACGTAGAACGTTTCGCGCCGTTCCTTGCGCAGGCGCGCGAGGAGCCGTTCGCTGTGACCGTCGCCATACACATCGGCCGTGTCGAAGAAATTCACGCCGCGGTCGAGCGCGGCATGGAGTGCCGCCATGGATTCGGCGTCATCGGATTTGCCCCAGAAGCCGCCGATGGCCCATGCGCCGAAGCTGATGGTGGAAACGTTCCATCCGGTGCGTCCCAGTTCGCGGTATTGCATAGAGCGTGTGAGCGGAGTATGTGCGAAATGCTGAAGAGCTGAAAAGCTGAAATCGTCCAGCAGGCGACGGCGTGAGGGGCCGATTCTTCGGATGACCAGGGTGATCGGGCGACGGCTCGCGAGGACCGCCTTCGCACGGCTTCGGCGTGGCAGGCTGCTCGCTCCACCGAATAGACACGGCGACGGCTCGCGAGGACGCTCGCCCCACCTGCGCGGGCCGCAGGCGTCAATCGCGAATCGTAAATCGTAAATCAAAAGGCCTCCACAGAACTGGGGATGCTTGTGCGCTTGATGGCACAGCGGGTTCTGCCAAGATGGCGCCGGTTTATGATTCGGGTCATCCCAGCATTGGTTTTCATCGTCCCTTTGATGCTGCCGGGGCTGCTCAGGGCTGCGGAAGCGCAGGCGCCCATCGATCGCCACGCCCTCGTCACGCGGCATCACCCGGTACTGCGGCAATTCGATGCCACCAATCCGTTGTCGGTGGGCAACGGCGAGTTCGCGTTCACCGCGGATGTGACGGGATTGCAGACTTTCCCGGAGGCGTTCACCAACACCACACCGCTGGGCACGCTGTCGCAATGGGGCTGGCATTCGTTCCCGAACCCGGAGGGCTGGAGCTGGGAGAAGTTTCAGCACAAGGAATTCGACGTGTTCGGCCGCAAGGTGCCTTACAACGACGTGCCGGGAAACCGTCGCACGCCGGAGATCAACTGGCTGCGCGGCAATCCCCATCGCCTGCATCTCGGAGAAATAGGGTTTCGATTGACGAAAGCGGACGGAACGCCGGCGGGCACGAACGACCTGATGGACCCGCAGCAGACGCTGGATCTCTGGAACGGGATTTTGCGCAGCCGGTTCCGGTTCGACAGCCGCGTGGTTGAAGTGCAGACCATTTGTCATCCCACGCGGGATCTGCTGGCGGTGCGCGTGGTGTCGGCGCTGTTGGGAGACGGCCGAGCGAAGATCCGGATCCGCTTTCCATATGGCACCGGGGCAACGGTGACGGCGGACTGGACGAAGCCCGAGGCGCACACGACGCGTGCGGTGGAATTCGAACCCGGCACGGTGGAGTTCGTCAGGACGCTGGACGCGGACAAGTACTCAGTGCGGGCGGCGTGGAGCGAGGGAGCGTCACTCGAGGCGGCGGGTCCGCATGAATTCATTCTCAAGGCGGGCGAAGGGCAGGACACGCTGGAGTTCGTCTGCCTGTTCGCGCCGGCTCCGACCACGGACCGGTTGCCGGGCTTCGATGAGGTGAAGCGCGCGGCGACGGAGCACTGGAACCGGTTCTGGCAGACGGGCGGGGCCATCGATCTGTCGGGCAGCGCAGATCCGCGTTGGCGGGAGCTGGAGCGGCGGATTGTGTTGTCGCAGTATCTGACGGCGATTCAATGTTCCGGCAGCCTGCCGCCTCAGGAGACGGGGCTGACCTACAATTCGTGGGAAGGCAAGTTTCATCTGGAGATGCACTGGTGGCACGCGGCGCATTTCGCGTTGTGGGACCGGCTGCCGATGCTGGAACGCAGCCTTGGCTATTACCGGAAGACGTTGCCCCAGGCGATTGCCAATGCCAAACGTCAGGGATACACCGGCGCGCGCTGGTCCAAGATGACCGACCCGAGCGGGATCGATTCGCCGTCGCCGGTGGGACCGTTTCTGATCTGGCAACAGCCGCATCCGATTTTCTATGCGGAACTTTGTTATCGGGCGAAAGGGGACCGCGCCACGCTCGAGGAACATCGGGAAGTGATCTTTCAGACGGCGGAGTTCATGGCGTCGTATGCGGAGTGGGATTCGAATCGGAACCAGTTCGTTTTGGGACCGGTGCTGCAATGCGCGCAGGAGATTTTTCCGAAAACGAACACGCTGAACCCGACGTTCGAGCTGACGTACTGGCGGTGGGGATTGGAGAAGGCGCAGGAATGGCGCGAGCGCCTGGGCATGCCGCGGGAACCGAAGTGGGACCGCGTGTTGAAGCACCTCGCGCCGTTGCCGACCGAGCAGGACAAGTATCTGTTCGCGGAAACGGCGACCGGCACCTACACCGACAGGAAGTGGACGGACGATCATCCGTCGGTAACGGCGGCGTTAGGCCTGTTGCCGGGGCCGGGCGTGGATCCGCAGGTGATGCGGCGCACGCTGGACTGGATCTGGGAGAACTGGAACTGGCCGGACACGTGGGGTTGGGATTATCCGATGCTGGCGATGTGCGCGGCGCGTGTGGGTGATCCGGAGAAGGCGGTCTCGGCGCTTCTGCTCGACACGCCGAAGAACCATTACGGGATTAACGGCCACAACTATCAGCGGCCGGGACTCACGATTTACCTGCCGGGGAACGGCGGTGTGTTGTATGCGGCGGCAATGATGGCCGCGGGATGGGACGGCGCGCCGGAGCGGAACGCGCCGGGATTCCCCGACAATGGAAAATGGGTGGTGCGATGGGAAGGATTGCGCCGGGCGCCGTGAGGAGGACGAGTGTGATCATGAAGAAAGCCTTCTTGTTACTGTTGTTCGTGCAGAGCGTGGCCCTGGCGGCGCTTCAGGAACCGGCGCGGATCCCGCTTGCCGGTGAATGGCGGTTCAGCCTGGACCGATCGGATGCCGGCATTGCGGAGGGGTGGTTCAATCGCGATCTGTCGGACCGCATCCAATTGCCGGGGGTATTGCAGGCGCAAGGGTATGGCGATGAAATCAGTGTCGAGACGCCGTGGGTGCTGTCGCTGTACGACCGGTTCTGGTATTTGCGCGACGATTACCTGGCCTACACGAATGCAGGGAACGTGAAGGTGCCGTTTGTCTGCCAGCCGCCGCGGCATTATCTGGGGGCGGCGTGGTATCAGCGGGACATCGAGATTCCGGCGACGTGGAAGGATCGGCGGGTGGTTCTGCTTCTGGAACGCCCGCGATGGGAAAGCCGCGTGTGGATTGACGACACGCCGGCGGGCACGAACAACTCGCTGTGCGCTCCGCATGAATACGATCTGGGAGTTCTGGCGCCCGGAAAGCACCGCCTCACGGTGCGCGTGGACAACCGGATGTTGATGAACTACCGGCCCGATGCGCATGCGGTATCGGATTCGTTGGGCAGCAGTTGGAACGGCATCGTGGGCCAGATGGAATTGCATTCAACGCCACTGGTGTGGATCGATGAGGTGAAGGTGTTCCCGGATGTGACCAACAAGTCCATTTTGGTGCGCGGTGTTCTGGGTAATCGGACCGCGAGCGAGGCGAGGCAACAGGTGCGGTTCGCAGTGGAAGTGGCGCGTGGCGTCGGGCCGGTCGTGACTCATTCCATTGACGCTGCGTCCGCGCCGGGCGGCGGCGCTTTTGAGGCGACGATTTCACTGGGTGACCGGGTTGAGCTCTGGAGCGAATTCAATCCGTTTCTCTATCGGCTCACGGTTCGCCTGGACAACGGGCATTCTGTGGGAACCCTGTTTGGCATGAGGGACTTCAGGGCGGAAGGCACGGAGTTCGTGATCAACGGTGAGAAGGCGAACCTGCGGGGGACGCATCATGGCGGCGACTTTCCGCTGACGGGTTATCCGCCAACGGATGTGGATTATTGGCACACGCTGTTCTGGAAGCTCAAAGAGTGGGGCATCAACCACGTGCGTTTTCATTCCTTCTGCCCGCCTGAAGCGGCGTTCATTGCGGGGGACATGCTCGGAATGTATCTCCAGCCGGAACCGGGCATGTGGAACGAGATCAGCCCGAACACGCCGATGGAGCGGATGCTGTATCTGGAGACGGAACGCATGCTCAAAGCGTATGGCAATCATCCGTCCTTCGTGTTGTTCTCTCCGAGCAATGAACCCAAGGGGCGCTGGAAGGAAGCGCTGCCAAAGTGGGCGGCGCACTTTCGCAGTGTGGACCCGCGACGCCTCTACACCAGCGGGACCGGCTTCACGGATTCGGACGCTCCCGGACCGCTCGACAAGGTGGATTACATTCCCACGCAGCGCTTCGGACCGAGGCGCGTGCGCGGCGAGCCGGGATGGTTCGGCGCGGACTATTCGAGTTCGTTGGGCGGTGTGAGCATTCCCGTCCTCGCGCACGAGAACGGCCAGTGGTGCGCGTATCCGGACTACGACGTGATTTCGAAATTCACGGGTTACCTGCGTCCCGGGAACTTCGAGATCTTCCGCGGTTCGCTGGCCGCGAGGGGTATGCTGCACAAGAACAAGGATTTCGCCTGGGCATCGGGGCGCTTTCAGCTCGCCTGTTACAAGGAGGAAATCGAGGCGAACCTGCGCACACCCGGGTTGGTGGGCTTCCAATTGCTCGACCTGCACGACTACATCGGGCAGGGGACCGCGCTCGTCGGATTGCTGGATCCGTTCTGGGAGGAGAAAGGCTATGTGACGGCCGCCGAGTTCCGCAGGTTCTGCAGCCCGACGGTTCCGCTGGCCCGGCTTCGACAACGAGTTTACACGACCGGCGATTCGTTCAATGCCGATGTCGAGATTGCCCACTACGGGCCCGCGGCCTTGAGCAATGCCGTTGCCGCGTGGCGGGTTGTTGATGACGCAGGGGCCGTCGTCGCGCGCGGTGAATGGGAGCCGAGGGACATTCCCATCGGCAAGAGCTTCAGGCTGGGAACGGTCAAACTGGACCTGACCCAACTCACGGCGCCGCGCGCCTACAGGCTGGTCGTCACTGTGCGGAGCGCCAACCCAGGGAGCGCGTGGGCGCCAAACGAGGTTGAGAATGACTGGCAATTCTGGTTGTACCCGCAACGGATGCCGGAATCTGTTCCGGCGGACGTGCTGGTGACGTCGTCATGGCCGGAGGCCGAGGCGCGGCTTGCGTCCGGCGGCAAGGTGCTGTTCACCCCGCGCAACGCGGACCTGCACTGGACGAGCCCGCCGCTGGCCGAGGTGCCGGTGTTCTGGAATCGGCTGATGAACCCCGGCTGGAGTCGAATGCTGGGACTCTGGTGCGACACGAACCATCCGGCGCTCGCGCAGTTCCCGACGGAGGCGAATTGCGACTGGCAATGGACACAGATTGTGCGCGGCGTGCGGCCGGTGAACCTGGAAGGGCTGCCGCGAGAATTGCAGCCCATCGTGCAGGCGATCGACGATTGGAATCGCAACTGGAAGCTCGGCGCGGTGTTCGAATGCACCGTCGGGTCCGGCCGGCTGCTGGTCTGTTCCTTTGATATCGAGCGCAACCTCGACTCGCGGCCCGTTGCGCGGCAATTGCGGCATTCGTTGCTGGCCTACATGCAGACGGACGCGTTTCAGCCGAAGGTGAGTGTCACGCCCGCGCAGTTCGCCACCGTGCTCTTCGACAGCCAGGTCATGCGAAAGCTCGGGGCACGCGCATCGGGCGACGGCACGGGCGCGTCTCTGGCGATCGACGGGGATCCGAATACCGTCTGGACTTCGGGCGGCGGCCGCGGCGCGAGCGCGGCACGCCATCCCCATCAATTGACGGTCGCGTTTGAGCGGCCTGTGAACGTGGAGGCATTGATTGTGATGAATCGTCAGAACGATCGGAATCACGCCGGCGACATCCGCGATTACCGGCTGCAAGCGAGCGAGGACGGGCAGGAATGGCGCGCCATTGCCGAAGGCCGGCTCGCGTCCACGTGGTCGCCGCAGAGGATTGAGCTCGGGGCGCCGGTCACGGCGAAACACCTTCGACTGACGGCGTTGTCGGGTTTTGGCACTGACAGCACCGCGGCCATTGCGGAGCTGGCGGTGCTGGAGGCCGGGACACGGGTGACCGGATCCGGCGGCACGATCGAGTATCAGCGCTCGCGCAGCACGTCCACGGACGTGGAGGAGGGCGGCGCGGCGCCCTTGAGATGAACAGCATGCGAGCAAAGCGCAGAGTCGTCATATTGGGATGCGCGCCTTCGCGGATGCGGTGGCACGGGACGCGCGTGTTCTGGAGCATTCTTTTCACGCTCGGACTGTCCGCATGCAGTTCTGTTGCGGCCGGGAAGGTGGGTCTCGCGGAGACGAGCACCAGTTATACGCTCAGCAATGATGTGGTGACCGCACGGGTGGACAAGCGTTCCGGCGACCTGGTTTCGTTGAGATACCGCGGGCTGGAGTTGCTCGGGCGCGGGTCGGGGCATCCGTTCGGTTATTGGTCGCACGGTCCGTTGCGGGGAGCGCCGGTGAAGTGTGCCGTCACGATTGATCCGGGGAAGAACGGGGGCGAGCGCGCCGAGGTTTCGGTGAAGGGATTTTATGTACCGGGGGCGACCAACGCCGCGGCCGTCGCGTGCGACGTCGAGATCCGCTACGCGCTGGGGCGGGACGACTCGGGCGTTTACACGTATTCGATCTTCACGCATCCGTTCAACTACCCGGCCGCGAGCATTGGCGAGGCGCGATTCGGCGCGAAGCTGAACGCGGACGTGTTCGACTACATGACGATCGACGAGAAGCGGAGAAAGGTCATGCCGCGGCCGGAGGACTGGACGCAGGGCACGCGTTTGAACATGAGCGAAGTGCGGCGGTTGAACACCGGGGTGTACAAGGGACACGCGGAACACAAATACGCCTACTCGGCGATCCAGTTTGAGACTCCGGCGTACGGCTGGTCGAGCACGCGGCATCGCGTGGGGTTGTGGTTCGTGAATCCGACGATCGAGTATCTGAGCGGCGGCGCGACGAAGGTGGAATTGACGGGGCATCTCGACAGCAACGAGGGCGGGGCGCCCACGTTGTTGAACTATTGGCGCGGCAGTCATTACGGCGGGGCCGTGTGCGAGATCGGGGAGCGGGAGGAGTGGACGAAGGTGATCGGGCCGTTCCTCATCTATTGCAACTCGGGCGGCGATCACGAGGCTCTGTGGAAAGACGCGCTGGCGCAGGCGGCGGTGGAGAGCCGGCGCTGGCCGTACGACTGGGTGCAGGGGGTGGATTATCCGCATCGGGCTGAGCGCGCCACAGTGAAGGGCGAGGTGGTGCTGAACGATCCACAGGCGCCGCGCGCCCGCATCAGCAATCTGCTCGTGGGACTGACGGCTCCGGATTACATGACCCCGGAGATGCCGTCCGGAGGCGGCAGGAACGCGCGATCGCGCCCGAGGCGGCTGGTGGATTGGCAGACGGACGCGAAGTACTACCAGTTCTGGGTTCGAGGCGATGAGCGCGGCCGGTTCACGATTCCGAACGTGCGTCCCGGCACCTACATGTTGCATGCGATCGCGGATGGCGTGCTCGGTGAGGCGGTAGTGGCAAATGTCACGGTGTCGGCCGGGCAAACACTCAATCTCGGGCGACTGCAGTGGACGCCCTTGCGCTTCGGCCGGCAAGTGTGGGAGATTGGCATTCCTGACCGCAGCGCCGCCGAATTTCGCCATGGCGATCATTACTGGCAGTGGGGTTTGTATTTTCGGTACCCCGAAGAATTTCCGAACGACGTGACCTTTGTGATTGGCCAGAGCGATCCACGTATCGACTGGAACTACGCCCAGGTGCCGCGCGGGACGAACGCGGGGTCGGTCTGGTCTGTCGTGTTTGAACTGCCGGAGGCGCCGCGGGGCTGCGCGACATTGCGGATGGGCATTGCCGGAATCACGCTGAGAGAAGGTGTGAACATCACGGTGAACGGCCGCCCGGCGGGCGGCACGGGGCCGATGGCGGACACGGCAACGATCCGGCGGGACGGGATCCGGGGTTACTGGTCGGAGCGGAACGTGGCTTTTGACGCGTCGCTGTTGCGGCGGGGCACAAACATCATCGGGCTCATTGTTCCACCTGGAGGACCGACGACGGGTGTGATGTACGACTATCTCCGGCTTGAACTGGACGAATCGGGCACCGTTTCCGACCTCGCCGGGAATGTGGGCCAGGCACTTTACGAAACTGTAACTCATGAAACGCAACCATTGGAATCGCATTGAGAACTGGGAATTGGGATGCGCCCGTTTCAGGGCCGCCACCGCTGGAGCGCTGCGGCGGATCGTGGCAGTCACCGGCTTTATCCTGGCGGCCGCGTGGGCGTTGCCGTCTGTAGCCGGCGAAGGCACCGCGCCGGGCGGCGGTCTCGTCTTGCGCTCGCCCAACGTGTCCGGAAATTCGGGGCGCATCGAGATCGACAGCGTCTACTACGAGGCGGAATCCGGCCGCGTTGTTGTGCCGCTGCAATTCGACGAGGTGACGCGCCGGGCGGAGCGCGCGGTGCGGATGGCGGACGGGCGAACGGCGACGATCCGCGTCCGGAGAACCGGCGATCATTTCGTCGTGGGACTGTCGGCAAAGCCCGACAAGGGGATCGAGAAGTAGGGACTGTCGGTCAAGGCGGAGCCGTCGGAGTACTTCACCGGGCTGATGGAACGTGTCGTGGACGGGCCGCAGCAGGCCTCGTGGGCGCCGGGCATTGAGGAGGCGATGAACCTGCGGGGGCAAAAGGTGGATATGATCCTGAAGCCGACGACGTCGGTGTACGCGCCGTTTCATCTTTCGTCGCGCGGTTATGCGGTCTTTGTGCAGACCGAGTGGCCGGGCGTTTATGATTTCTGCAAGAGCGATCCGGAGCGGGTGCAGATCGAGTTCGAAGGTCCGGAGCTGCAGGTGAAGTTCTTCACCGGCCGGACTCCGGCCGATCTGGTGAAGGCGCACGCGCTGGAGGCGGGTCCGCCGATTCTGCCGCCGAAATGGACCTTCCTGCCGTGGCGCTGGCGCGACGAGCATCGGCATCGCGAAACGTATTACGACGGCACGGCGGTGACCGGCCCGTTCAATTCGGAAGTGATGGAAGACCTTTTGATGATGAAGGCGTTTGGCATTCCGTGCGGGCTGTACTGGGTGGATCGTCCGTGGGGACCGGGAAGACTCGGCTACGACGATTTCGAGATTGACGAAGAGCGGCTGCCGAACTTCGAGGCCATGGTGAAGTATCTCGACGAGCAGAACATCCGGATGATGCTGTGGATCGCGCCCTTCTTCCAGGGCAACATGGAGACCAACGCGGTGAAGCTGGGTTACAATCTCGCCGGCCAGAAACCGATGCGGAACAACTGGCCAATGGTGGACTTCACCAATCCCCGCGCAAAGAAGTACTGGCAGGACGGCGTTGCCAAACTCCTGAAGATGGGCGTGGCCGCGTTCAAACTCGATCGCGCGGAGGAAAACATCCCTGAATCCGGCCCGTACCATGTCTTCGACGGACGCAGCATTCGTCAGAACCGGAACCCGTATCCGGTGATGTACGTGAAGGCGGCCTACGAAGTGGCGCGCAAGCATCGCGGCAATGACTTCGTCTGCATGCCGCGCGCCGCCTACACGGGCAGTTCGAGGTACGGCGTGTTCTGGGGCGGTGACGTCGGCGGGACGCAGGAAGGGTTGCGCGCGTCGATCATTGCGATCCAGCGCAGCGCGGTGATGGGATACCCGGTCTGGGGCGCGGACACGTGCGGTTACAACCAGCAGTTGATGGAAACGGAAGTGTGCAGCCGCTGGCTGGCGTTCAGTTGTTTCAATCCCATCATGGAGGTCGGCCCCACGCGCAATGTCGGCTTTTGGAACTACCACAATCCGCCGAGTTACGACGCCCATCTCATCGCGGCATGGCGCCTGTATGCCCGCCTGCATGAGCGCCTGGCGGATTACAGTTACGCCGCCGCGCGAGAGGCGCACCGCACGGGCATGCCGATCGTTCGCCCGTTGTTCCTGGTGGATCCGAAGGCGCCGGAAGCCTGGACGAACTGGTGGACCTTCCAGTACGGTCCGGACATTCTCGTGTCGCCCGTCTGGAAGAAGGGACAGCGCGAACAGCAGGTCTATCTGCCCGCAGGACAGAAGTGGCGCGACGCGTGGGACACCAGCAAAGTCTATGACGGCGGCCAGACCATTACCGTTCCGTCCGAGATCCACCACATCCCGATCTTCATTCGCGAGGGCGCCAAAATCGAGCTGGGGGATTTGAACAGGGAATGGGCGGAGTCGCAGGAGATCGCGCAGGTGCGCCCGGATCTGAAAACGGGTGACGCTGAATTGCGGGAGTGGTTCGAGAACTATTCGCGGAAAAGAAGGTGACAGGAACCGCAGGAGCGCTTCAGCGGGATAGGGGCGGGGACGGCTCGTCCCTGCGGGTCAAGCATTCTCTGCCCGGCGGGCAGGATGCCTGCGGCAACGCTTGCGGAAAGTTGTTCGCTTTCCTGTTTACAGCAGCCTGCTTTGTGGGCAGTGCCTGCGCCCTCGCCGCCGATTCGCTGGAGCAGAGTTTCCTCGAGCCGCCATCCTCGGCCCGGCCGCGCACGCTGTGGATGTGGATGAACGGGAATGTGACGGCGGACGGCATCACGCGCGATCTCGAGGCGATGCGCCGCGTGGGCCTGGGCGGAGCAATCGCTTTCAACATCGGCGAGTACATCCCCAGGGGGCCGGTGGACTACGGGAGCGAACAATGGCTGGAGCTGATGACGCACGCTGCGCGCGAGGCGGATCGGCTCGGGCTGGAGCTCGGTATGCACAATTGCCCGGGGTGGTCCAGCAGCGGCGGGCCGTGGATCACCCCCGAAATGAGCATGCAACAGCTCGTCTGGACCGAGACATACGTGACCGGTCCCGGCGAGGGCGGAATTGTTCTCAAACAACCGTTTACGCGCCTGGAATACTATCGCGACATTTGCGTGCTGGCCTTTCCCTCGTTGCCCGGTGAGGAAGCCCCGTTTGCCTCCAGAGTGTCCGCGGTGAGAAACGGGCGCGGTGGTGCCGTCGAAATGAAGTTCCTGACCGACGAAGACCTCTCGACGAGTGTTGCTGCCGGGCCTGAGAACCCTCTGATCTTTGAATTCGAAGAGCCGTTCGAGGCCCGGGCGATAACGTTGTTCTACACGTCCGGCGGCAGCACGATCGGGTTCCGGCTGGAAGCCAGCGACGACGGCATCAATTGGCAACCGGTAACCCGGCTCACGCCCGCCAGTCCTCGCGCGATCGAGGACGCGTCGCTGGTGGACAATTTCGATCCGGTGCGCGCGCGTTACTTCAGGCTGACTCCGAATCGCAATCGCGGTGTCACCGAATTCCGGCTGCATCCGACGGCGCGCGTTCCCGGTTGGAACTACAAGGCGAACTTCGTTCTGCGCGCCGCGCGGGAGGAAGCGCCACCGGCAGCCGCGCCGGGATCGTTTGCCATCGACATTGATCAGGTTCTCGATCTGACACGGCGAATGGATCGGCAGGGGCGGTTGAATTTCCGGTTCCCGCCGGGGTCCTGGACGGTGCTTCGCATCGGGCACACCGCGCGCGGGCAGGAGAACATCGCCGCGCCGGACGCCGGTGTCGGGCTGGAGAGTGACAAGCTCAGCCGGGAGGCGACCACGTTTTATTTTGATCGCGGCATCCGGCCGCTGCTCGACCGGATTGGCCGGCTCGCCGGGCGCTCGTTCACGGCGCTGGAAATCGACAGCTATGAAGTGGGGATGCAGAACTGGACGGCGGGTCTGGAGCGCGAGTTCAGGCGGCGCAACGGTTACGGCATCACGCGTTATCTGCCGGCGATCACCGGTCGCTATGTGGGCAACGCGGAAATCACCGAGCGGTTTCTGTGGGATTTCCGGCGCACACTGGCCGATCTGATTGCGGATAACTACTACGGGCGCATGCGCGAGCTGTGCGGGCGCCACGGGCTGGCCTTGTATGTGGAACCTTACGGCGCCGGCCCGGGCCCGTATGACGAGCTTCAGATCGGCGGGCGGGTGGATGTTCCGATGGGCGAGTTCTGGGCCCATTTTCCCTGGGACGATATTCCGAGCCTGCGGCTGGCCGCATCGATTGCCCACGTGCGCGGACAGAGAATTGTGGCCGGCGAAGCGTTTACCTCGACGGAAGAACAGAGCCGGTTTCTCGATCATCCCTATGCGTTGAAGACCACGGGGGACCTGGCGTTTTCGTATGGCTTGAACCAGATGTTGTTCCACCGGTTCGCGCATCAGCCGCATCCGACGGCTGTGCCGGGAATGACCATGGGTCCGTGGGGATTCAACTTCGATCGGAACAACAGCTGGTTCGACAAGAGCGGTCCGTGGCTGGAATACCTCGCGCGCTGCCAGTTCCTGCTGCAGCAGGGCGTGTCGGTTGCAGACGTGCTGTTCTTCACGGGTGAAGGTTCGCCTCGCATGTCGAAGCGCATGGCGCCGAAGTTGCCGCCGGGGTATCAGTTCGACGCGGTGGACGCCGAGGTCCTGCTCAGGTCGCGCGTTGAGGGCGATCGGCTGGTTCTGCCGGGCGGAGGAAGTTATCGGCTGCTGCTGTTGCCTGATGATCTGAAAAGCATAACGCCCGAATTGATGCGACACCTCCACAGGCTGGTGGGGGAGGGAGCCGTGGTGGTGGGCCCGAAACCACGATTCTCGCCGACGCTGAGGAATTATCCCGACAGCGACCGACAGGTGCGCCGGCTGGCCGACGAACTCTGGGGGAGCGATCAGCCCGAGAGTGCCTCTACGGGGCGCGGCGGCAAAGCGCGAAAGGTTCACCCTCCGCAGGCGTTGGGCACTCTTCTTTCGGATCTCCAACTGCAGCCGGATTTCGAATACACCGCCCGAGACCCGGGCGCCTCGCTGGTCTGGTTTCACCGGAAAGTTCGCAACGCGGACATCTACTTCGTCGCCAATCGGCAACGGCGGCCGGAAGAGGTCGTGTGCACGTTTCGTGTCGGCGGCAGGCAACCCGAGTTGTGGCACCCGGAGAACGGTTCGATTCGGCAGGCGGCAATTTATGAAGCGGAGAGCGGACGAACGCGGGTTCCGTTGCGACTCGGTCCGGCGGAGTCGGTATTCGTTGTGTTCCGGGAGAAGGCGCGACCCGTTCCGCAATGGCTTTCGAGGAATGGCGAACGTGTTCTCGAAACACGAATCCCGGAAGGGACGCGGTTGCGCCGGAGCGCGACCGGCAACTTCACCGTGCTGGCATGGATCAAACCGGATTCCGACATGACGTCGATGCCCGGCCAGGAGCGGAGCAGGGTGGACGAGAACGGCAAGAGCTGGGTATTGCCGGCGCGGGAAGCGGACCTGGTCTATGGGCCGGGCCATGCGGGGCTGGGCATCGCCGCGGCGCGCAATGGCGTGTTTGTTGCCGAGCGTACCACCAACGGTGCCACGGCGGTTCTGGTGAGCCGCACTCCGCTCTCCGGGTGGACCCACCTGGCGGTCGTATATCGCGAGGGCAAACCGGCGCTGTATTTGAACGGGCGTCCTGATCGCGAAGGCGTCGAGTCCGGCGTCACGGTTCATGCCGAGCCGCATGTGGAACCCCCGCATGACCGGTTGATTTACTACTTCGACGGCGATATGACCAGATTCGAGCTGGTCGACGAAGCATTGGAACCGGAGCGCATTGCTGAACTGGCCGCGCGAGGTGTGCCGGCGCCGGACGCGCCTTCGATTCTCAAACTCCAACGTGCGGCTTCAGGAGCGATCTCCGTGCAGGTGCGCGAGCCCGGAACCTACGCGCTCAGTGACGGCCGCTCGGCAACTGTCGCCGGCGCTTTGAAACCCATTCCGCTGGACAACCCGTGGGAAGTGCTTCTGACAGATCGCGACGGAGCGGTGTCGTTCGTCCTGACCAACCTGGTTTCGCTGCACAAATCTGCGGAGGAGCGTATCCGGCATTTCGCCGGAACGGCTGTTTACCGCACGCGCTTCGAACTCGATCCGGCGGAGCTGCAGGGAAAACGGCTGTGGCTCGATCTCGGGCGTGTTGCGGTCATCGCGGAGGTGCATTTGAACGGACGCAACCTGGGCACGGTGTGGAAGCCTCCGTACGAAGTGGACCTGACCGGCGCCGCGCGGGCGGGAGCGAACGACCTTGAGATTCGGGTCACGACATTGCTGGTCAATCGGTTGATCGGCGATGAAGCCTTGCCGGCCGAGAACGAGTATGACCCTCGGAATCGCGCGATCCGCCGGCTGCCGGACTGGTATGTGGCCGGGCAACCGAAACCCGCCGGCGGACGATCCACGTTTTCCACGTGGAAGTTCTATCGCGCGGGCGATCCGCTGGTGGAAGCGGGTTTGCTGGGACCGGTGACGCTTCGGCCTTCCGTTTCAGTTGTGTTTGCAGACTGATGCCCTCCATCGTCATGAAAACCATCCCCGCACTGCTCGTAGTCGCCTGCGCTCTGCACCCGGTCCTCACCGCGTCGGGCGCGACAAATGAAACCCGCATTTTCGAGAAGAAAGGGTCTTCGGACTTTGCCTTTGGCGCCGACCTCTCATTTCTCAAGCAGGTGGAGGACCGGGGGCGCGTGTTCAAGGACGGCACCAACGCCATGCCCGGGCTCCAGATCTTCCGGAACCACGGTTACAACTGGATTCGCCTGCGGTTGTTCGTCGAGCCGGTGCAGATGCGGTTGCCTAACGATCTCCAGTACACGCTCGAGATGGCGACTCAGGCGAAGCAACTGGGGTTCAAGTTCCTGCTGGATTTTCACTACGCGCAATCGTGGGCGGATCCGGGCAAACAACCGACGCCGGCGCAGTGGACGAATCTGACGCATCGGGAGCGGGTGGAGGCGGTGTTCGAATACACGCGCGACACCATTGCAGCGTTCCGCGAGGCGGATGTGCTGCCCGATATGGTGCAAATCGGGAATGAAATCGCGAAGGGCATGCTGTGGCCGGACGGCCGGCTTCCCCAGAACTGGGACAACTTCGCGGAATACATCTACGCGGGGATCAATGGCGTGGACGCCGGGCGCGGCAACGGTCGCCGCCCGTTGATCATGATCCATCACGACCAGGGCGGAAGCATCGAGCGAACGAAGACGTTCTTCGATCGGTTGCACAGCTACAACATTCCGTACGACGTGATCGGCGTGTCGTATTATCCATGGTGGCATGGCACGCCGATGGACCTGCGCGCGACGCTGTCGTTTCTCGCCCGTGAATATCAGAAGGACGTCATTGTTGTGGAGACGGCGTTTCACTGGCGGCCGAATGGAGAAACGCGCGGGCGCCCGCAGCCGTTTCCGGAAACGCCCGAAGGCCAGCGCGATTTCCTGGACGAGGTGACGCGCATCGTGATCGCGGTTCCGGACGGCCGTGGAAAGGGCGTGTTCTGGTGGGAACCTGCGGTGACGGGCGGCCTGGGATCCCGCGGTTTCTTTGCCGATGACGGCACCGCTCTGCCGGTGATCGAAGTGTTCGACAAGTACACGCGCCCGGTGCTGCGACCGGAGGAGGATTGAGCACACTCGCGCCGGCGGGATTCCGGGTTATCTTGGGCCATGCCAATCCCGGGCCTCCATCACGTCACTGCGATCGCGACGGATCCGCAGCACAACCTGGACTTCTATTGCGGCGTGCTGGGGTTGAGGCTCGTCAAGCGAACGGTCAACTTCGATGACCCGGGCACGTATCATTTCTATTTCGGTGATGCGCGCGGCACGCCGGGGACTCTGTTGACGTTCTTTCCCTGGGCTGGAGCGCGGCGGGCTCGGCGCGGCACCGGTCAGGTTGAAACCACGGCATACGCCATCCCGCCCGGTTCGATCCGCTATTGGCTGGAGCGTTTGAAAGCGCACGGTGTCAGTGTTGAGCACGCGCCGGCGCGCTTTGGCGAAGAGGTCATCCGCTTCGCCGATCCCGACGGGATGTTGCTGGAACTGGTTGCGACAGCGCCGCCGACGGGAGTGGAGCCCTGGCCGGGTGCGGTGCCGGCGGAGCACGCGCTGCGCGGATTTCATGGTGTGACGGCGGCACTGGAGGGATACGAGCGGACGGCGAAGCTGCTGACGGAGACGTTCGGCTGGCGGCTGGTCAATGAGTTCGGGAACCGGTTCCGATTTGCTCCCGCCGGCGATGCGGCGGAGCCGGGCAGGTTTGTGGACCTGGTTTGCATGCCCGACGGCCAGCGAGCCGGCGGCGGGGCAGGGTCGGTGCATCATATCGCCTTTCGCGTGGAGAACGACCAGGAACAACGCCGCTGGCGGGAGAGAATAGTGAGTCTCGGGTTTGATGTGAGCCCGGTGATGGACCGGACGTATTTTCATTCGATCTATTTTCGCGAACCGGGCGGGATTCTGTTTGAAATCGCAACGGATGGACCGGGGTTCCTGATTGACGAACCGGCGGCGTCGCTGGGGGAAAGCCTGAAGGTCCCGCCGTGGCTTGAGGCGATTCGCGAGCGACTTGAGCGCGTGTTGCCCCCGATCACTGTTCCAAAGAACGCGCCATGAAGAGCGTGTCGGAGATGGGGTTTACGCATGTCTTTCTCCCCGGGATATCCGGCAACGCGCTGCTGCTCCTGCATGGGACGGGCGGGAACGAGTCGGATCTGCTCCCGCTCGGACGGTTGCTGGATCCGACCGCGGCATTGTTGAGCCCTCGAGGCAAGGTGCTTGAGAACGGCATGCCGCGCTTCTTCCGTCGGTTGGCTGAAGGCGTGTTCGACGAAGCCGATCTGATTCAGCGAACACATGAGCTTGCCGATTTCGTTGAACAGGCGGCATGGCGGCACGGACTGGACCGGAAAAGGCTTCTGGCGGTGGGTTATTCCAACGGCGCGAATATCGCGGGAGCGCTCTTGCTGTTGCGGCCGGGGACGATCGCTGGAGCCGCGTTGCTGCGTCCGATGGTGCCGTTGGTTCCGGATCCGCTCCCTGATCTTGGGGGAGCACCCGTGCTCGTAGCGGCTGGAAACCAGGATCCGATTGTGCCGGTGTGGAATTTGGAGCGACTTGTGGATTTGTTGAAGCGGGCCGGCGCGAGCGTGAACGTTTTCTTCGAGGAGGCAGGCCATGGTTTGACGGACAGGACTGTGGAAGTGGCGAAGCAATGGATTGAGGAGATCAGAAGGACCAGGTGAACATTCAACATTCAGCGCTCAAGGGACCGCTCAACGGCAGGAAGGCTGAATGTGGAATTGAATGGCAACGCGCAACCATTGGAGCGCGGTCTGTGTCCCGCACAGCGGGACCAGCCGCAGCGCGCGGACAAAGCGTGAATTTGCGAGTTCTGCAGGCGCACAGACGGAGGGAGGAATCGAACACTAGCCGCGGCCGAAGATCTGGCGGATGACTTCTTCGATCGGTACTTCCTGGATGTCGATGTCGCTGACGGGCAGTTCGTCGAGCAGGGCTTTGCAGACCGGGATGACGCGATCGCGTTGAACCTTGAACGTGATGGTGCCGGGTTCCTGCTCCACGATTTCGCCGTATTGGTTCAACTTTTCGGACGGGCAATGGATCGTGCCTTCGCAATGGATAGTGACGAGCTTGAAATGCGCGAAGCGGTCCACGACGTCGGTCAGCGGCCCGTCAAAGGTGATGGTGCCTTTATCAATGATGATGACGCGTTCGCACAGTTCCTGGATGTCGGCCATGTAATGGCTGGTGAGCAGGATGGTGGTTTTTTCGCGGCGATTGTGCTCGCGGAGGAATTCGCGAACGGTCTTTTGCGAAACCACGTCGAGACCGATGGTGGGTTCGTCCAGGAACAGCACCTTCGGGCGGTGGAGCAGGGAGGCGATGAGTTCCATTTTCGTGCGCTCGCCGAGGGACAATTCGCGCACGGCGACGTTCAGTTTGTCGCGCACCGCGAGCAACTCGGTCAATTCGTCAACGGTATGATCGAGCGCGGCTTTTGGAATGCCGTAGATCCGGGCGTTGAGCTCGAGCGACTCGCGGGCCGGGAGGTCCCACCACAACTGGTTTTTCTGGCCCAGCAGCAGCGCGAACTGCCGGCGGTAGCGGTCGTCCCGTTCCCACGGCACAAAGCCGAGCACGCGGGCGGATCCGCCCGTGGGATAGAGGAGCCCGGCGAGCATTTTCAGCGTGGTGGTTTTCCCCGCGCCGTTGGGGCCGAGAAAACCCACCAGCTCGCCGGGTTCGATCTGGAAGCTGACGTCGCGGACGGCGACGGTTTGCTCGTAAGTGCGGCGGACGAGACCGCGCAGCGCGCCGGCGAAGCCGGGCTGCTTTTTGTAGGTGCGAAATGTTTTGGTCAGCCCGCTGACTTCGATGGCTGGCATGGCTGGGCGGTCGAAGACCGAATGTCGGCCCGAAGTCCGGGAGGCCTACCGCATCAGTTGCTTTTCGAGCAGATGCACGACCTGGCGGACGCTGGCATCGACCTCCATGCGATCTTTCACGAGCCGGCAGGCGTGGAGGACCGTGCCGTGGTCGCGTCCGCCGAAGGCTTCGCCGATGGCGCTGAGGGAGCTTTCGGTCATTCGCCGCGAGAGGAACATGGCGATCTGCCTCGGGAACGCGATGTTCTCGGGGCGGCGTTTGCTGGTCATGTCGGCGAGACGGATGTCGAAGTATTCGGCGACTTTCTTCTGGATGGACTCGATGCTGATGGTGTAGCGGCCTTCCTCGTGGAGGATCTCGCGCAGCAGGCCTTCCACGACTTCCAGCGTGAGCTTTTTGCCGGTCAACGAGGCGTAGGAGGCGACGCGGATGAGCGCGCCTTCGAGGCGCCGGATGTTGGTGCGGATGCGGTTCGCGAGGAAATCGAGAATTTCCGGCGGCAGCACCACGCCCATGGATTGCGCTTTCTTGTTCAGAATCGCGAGGCGCATCTCGACGTCGGGGGGCTGGAGATCGGTCACAAGTCCCCATTCGAAGCGGGACACCAGGCGATGCTCGAGATTCTGGATTTCGCTGGCGGGACGGTCGCAGGTGAGAACGATCTGTTTGTGCGCTTCGTGAAGCGCATTGAAGGTGTGGAAGAACTCCTCCTGGATCCGTTCCTTGCCGGCGAGGAACTGGATGTCGTCAATCAGCAGCACGTCCGTCTGGCGATATTTCTTCCGAAACTTCACCAGCTGGTTGTTCTGGATGCCGTCGATGTATTCGTTGGTGAACTTTTCGGAGGAGACGTAGGCGACACGCGCGCCTTTGCGATTGGTGACGACGTGTTGTCCGATGGCGTGCAGCAGGTGGGTTTTGCCGAGGCCGACGCCGCCGTAGAGGAACAAGGGGTTGTAGGATTTGCCGGGCGCCTGGGCGACCGCGAGGGCCGCGGCGTAGGCGAAATTGTTGTTGTTGCCCACGACGAACGTTTCAAACGTGTTCCTCGGATTAAAGCTGCAATCCGACGCGTGCGCGTTGCGCTCGGGCGACGGAGTCGCCGTGTGCTTCGGTTTTGGTTGCGCGGCGGGCTGAGGGGTGGAGTTGACGGTGCTGGAGCCGACCTTGAACTTGATCTGCAACTGTTTTCCGGCGGCCAGCGCGACCACGTCCTGGAGCAGACCCATGTAGTTGTCTTTCAGCCAGACCTCGCAAAAGTCGTTGGCTACCTCCAGGATCAGACTGTCACCTTCCAGCCTGGAAACCGACAAGGGAGCAAACCACAAATTGTAGGTGTCGGGACTGAGCATCGTGCGCAGTTGATCCTGCGCCGCCTGCCAAATTTTTTCCGCGGAAGCCTGCATTTCTTGTTTCCCAAAGCCCGTTTTTTGGGCGTTTTATTCACAAAACTTCTGAGCGCATTCGGGAACCGGCTGTCTGACGCTGCTTTTGGGCAATCATCGGGTGCCGGCCGACGAAATCGGTTTCGCTGTCGCCATGCACCGCACCTTGTGCTTCCCGAATGCAATATAAGCACTTCATTTTCAATGCGTTACAGCGAATGCCGATTGCGAGTTGCCCCGTGTGCCGGATGCTGCTTTGGAAGGCAGCCTTTCACGGGCGCGGCAGAGAAGGTTTCTAGTCCAAGCGCGCCCAAGTTACGAGGACAACATATTAACACTTATTCACGAGTTATTCACAGAGCGTTTTCGATCAATAAAATCAGGCAAACCGTTGCGTTTCGGGATGAAAACAACGGTGGATGAAAGCGGCTGCCGGATGCTCCGGCAGCCGCCGTTCAGACATCGTAGTAGAGGAAGAACTCGTACGGATGCGGGCGCAGGCGGATGGCGTCGTGCTCCTTCCGCTTTGCGGTGATCCACATGTTGATGAAGTCCTTCGTGAAGACGTCGCCTTTCAACAGGAACGCGTGATCTTTCTCGAGGGCGTCGAGCGCTTCGCTGAGGCTGCCGGCCACATTCGGGACTTTGCGGAGTTCTTCCGGCGGCAATTCGTAGATGTTTTTGTCCAGCGGCTCGCCCGGGTCAATCTTGTTCTGGATGCCGTCGAGCCCGGCCATGAGCAGGGCGGCGAATGCGAGGTACGGATTGGCCGCGGGATCCGGCGGACGGTATTCGATGCGTTTGGCCTTCGGGCTGTCGCTGTACATCGGGATGCGAACCGCGGCGCTGCGGTTCCGGGCCGAGTAGGCGAGGTTCACGGGCGCTTCGTATCCGGGCACCAGGCGCTTGTAGCTGTTGGTGGTGGGATTGCACAGGGCGCAGAGCGCGCGGGCATGCTTGAGCAATCCGCCCACGTAGTACAGCGCCATCTGGCTGAGCCCGCCGTATTCGTTGCCGGCGAACAAGGGCTTGCCCTTCTTCCACAGCGATTGATGCGTGTGCATTCCGGAACCATTGTCGCCGAACAGCGGCTTCGGCATGAAGCACGCCGTCTTGCCGTGCATGCGGGCGGTGTTCTTGACCACGTACTTGTAAACCATCATGGCATCCGCGGCCCGCAGCAGCGTGTCGAAGCGGTAATCGATTTCCGCCTGGCCGGCCGTGGCGACCTCGTGATGCTGGCGCTCGATCGCGATGCCCAGCTTCATCATGGTCAGGCACATCTCGGTGCGGAGGTCCTGGAGCGTGTCGGAGGGAGCGACGGGGAAGTAACCTTCCTTGTGGCGGATCTTGTTGCCGAGGTTCGGCATCTCGTCGCGGCCGCTGTTCCAGATGCCTTCCACCGACTCGACCGAGTAGAAGGTGCCGTTGCTCCGGCTCTCGTATTGCACGTTGTCGAAGATGAAGAACTCGGCTTCGGGGCCGAAGAACGCCTGGTCGGCGATGCCGGTGCTGACCAGGTATTTCTCGGCCCGCTGGGCGATGCCGCGTGGGTCGCGCGTGTAGGGCTCGCGCGTGCCGGGCTCGGCAATGGTGCACGTCAGGCTCAGCGTCGGCACCGCGCAGTAGGGATCGATGAATGCGGTGCGCGGGTCGGGAATGGCCAGCATGTCGGAGGCTTCGATGCTCTTCCATCCACGGATGCTCGAGCCGTCAAAGCCCAGTCCTTCTTCGAACACCTCCTCGGTCAATTCGTTGATGGGACAACTGAAATGCTGCCAGGCGCCGAAGGTGTCCACGAATTTGATGTCCACCATGCGCGCGCCGTTTTTCTTCGCCATTTCGATGACGCTCTTGGGTGTGCTCATTAGATTCCAGTGTTTGGTAGGTTGCGCTCTGATTCCGCGAGTGGGTGCGTGTATAAATTCAGACTGCCTGTTCTCCGGTTTCTTCGGTGCGAATGCGCACCGCATTCTCGATCGAGCTCACGAAAACCTTTCCGTCCCCGATTTTTCCCGTCCGCGCCGCCTTCACGATGGCTTCCACCGCGGCCTCCACGCGCGACGTGGGGAGCACGACTTCGATCTTCAGTTTGGGCAGGAAGTCCACCGTGTATTCGCTGCCGCGGTAAATTTCCGTGTGCCCTTTCTGCCGGCCGAACCCCTTGACTTCCGAAACCGTCATGCCTTCAACGCCGAGACTCGCAAGGGCTTCCTTCACGTCTTCGAGTTTGAATGGCTTGATGATGGCTTCGATTTTTTTCATGAGTCTCTCGCTTTGCGGTCGCGATACTAACAACCAACCCGACGCTGTAAACAGGAATGTGAAAAATCCCGCGTGAGAATTTTTCATCGAACAACGCGCGCGAAATTTTCTGCGCGCGCGACGCCGCGCCGCGACACTAATGATCGAATCAACTGAGATTAATATCGCTCATCTGATGGTTGACTCCGATAAGTACTTATGATTCAATTCAGGCCAACGCCCAACGCAATGCGGGCCGTGTTTATTGGCGCTCTTTGACTTTTTTGAATTTCGGCCGCGGCTCCGGTACAAGTCGCGACCGAATGTCTCCGCTTAAACCCTACTGATGTACTGATTCGAAAATTCCCCGGGCCTCTCAGTCACCCCCTGATTGTTTGGCCCGGTTTTTTATGCCTCGGCGCCCGCCATTTCCGGACGGCGTTCCCATCGTCGCTGCGCGCGTTCCGGCACACTCGTATCCACCTTCGCGTAGTAGGTGTTCGGCCCGAAACGTTCGTCGATTGCCTGCTGCAATTCGCGCGACGGCGACACGTAGTAGCGTTCGTGGGTTTCGACGAACACGATTTCGCCTTCGGGGCGCTTGAAACAGAGGAACAGCGGGCATTTGCCGGGATGCGCCGCGGTGATTTCGTGCAGGGCTTCGATCTGCTCGGGAGTGAGGCGGGCGGTGTGGAGGCGCAGGTGAACCTGCCGCGTGTATCGGCGCGGCGCGTCCTCCAGAGGCAGGATTTCCTGCGGAAAGATTTTGGGTTTCTCGTCGCCGGTGTTGACTTCGCCGATCACGAGGATGGGCTTGTTGATCGCGAGCAGGTCGCGGTAGCGGTCGTAATTCTCGTTCAGGCACAGCAGCTGCACAGAGCCGTGCAGATCTTCGAGGGTGACGAGCGCGTAGGGCTTGCCGCTCTTTTTGGAAACGCCTTCCTGGATGGCGGCGACCATGCCGCCGATGCGGGTCATGCTGCGATTGGGCAAATGACCGAGGCCGGCGGTGTTCGTGAGCGAGAAGGCGTCGAGCAACGGCGTCAGAGGGGTGAGGGGATGGCCCGTGACGTAGAATCCTAGCAGTTCCTTCTCATGCGCCAGCCGTTCGTGTTGTGGCCATTCGGGGAGCTGCTCCGTGGGTTCCGGCGCGGAAATGGACGCTGTTTCCAGGTCGCCGAACAGCGAGCTCTGCCCGCGCATGCGGTCGGCGATGATGCTTGCCGCGCGGGCGAGAGTGCGGTCGATACGGGCGAACAGGCTGGCGCGAGTCTGGCGGAAACAATCGCACGCGCCGGACTTGATGAGCGCTTCCAGCACCTTTCGGTTGACAGTGCGGCCGTCCACGCGCTCGCACATGTCCGCGAGCGAGGTGAATTTCGGGCCCTCGTTGCGCGCTTTGAGGATGCTCTGGACGGCCACTTCGCCGACGCCTTTGATGGCGGCGAGGCCGAACCGGATGGCTTTGCCGTCCTGGGTGGGGGAAAAATACACGTCGCTTTCGTTGACGTCCGGCGGGAGCACTTCGATGCCAAACGAGCGGGCTTCGGCGATGTATTCGCTGAGCTTTGCGGTGTCGCTCATGTCGTTGGTCATCATCGCGCAGAAGAACTCGACCGGATAATTGGCCTTGAGATAGGCGGTCTGGTAGGCGACGACGGCGTAGGCGGCGGCATGCGACTTGTTGAAGCCGTAGCCGGCGAATTTCTCGAGCAAATCGAAGATCTGGTTGGCTTTGGCGGGAGGGATGTTGTTGTGTTCCTTGCAGCCTTTGACGAAGGTCTCGCGCTGCTTCTGCATTTCTTCGACCTTCTTCTTGCCCATGGCGCGGCGGAGGAGGTCGGCGCCGCCCAGCGAATAGCCCGCGAGGGCCTGGGCGGCCTGCATGACCTGCTCCTGGTAGATCAGAATGCCGTAGGTCTCGCGCGCAATCGGCTCGAGCAGGGGATGCTCGTATTCGATCTGAACCTCGCCGTGCCGCCGCCGGATGAACTCGGGAATGAGGTCCATGGGCCCCGGGCGATACAGGGCCACCAGCGCGGTGATATGCTCGATGGAACTGATCTGGAACTTGCGGCAGAGATCGCGCATGCCGCTGGATTCCAGCTGGAACACGCCGAGCGTGTTCGCATTGTTCAGCAGCTCGTAGGTTTTCGCGTCGTCCAGCGGCAGCCGGTCCATGTCGATCGTAATGCCCCGGGTGCGCTTCACCATTTCGCATGTGTTGCGAATCACCGTCAGCGTCTTCAGCCCGAGGAAGTCCATTTTCAGCAGGCCAAGCTCGCCGACGGGGTTCATGGCGTATTGCGTGACGATGCTGCCGTCTTCGGCCTGTTTCAGCGGGAGCAGGTTGACCAGGGGCTGGTCGCCGATCACGACGCCGGCCGCGTGCACGCTGGCGTTGCGCGTGAGGTCCTCGAGAACGAACGCGGTGTCGATCAGTTCGCGCGTTACTTCCTCGGTCTCATAGGCCTGCTTCAGCTCGGGCGATTGCTTCAACGCTTTCGCCAGATCCATCTTCAGATCGTTCGGGATCATCTTTGCGAGCCGGTCGCATTCGCTGTAGCTCAGCCCCATGACGCGACCCACATCCCGAACGACGGACTTCGCTCCCATCGTGCGGAACGTGATGATCTGGGCGACGGCGTCGTTGCCGTACTTCCGGCGCACGTAGTCGATCACGTCCGCCCGGCGGTCGTCGGCGAAGTCGATGTCGATGTCGGGCGGGTTGACGCGTTCGGGATTGAGGAAGCGCTCGAACAGGAGGCCGTATCGGAGGGGATCGACGTTGGCGATTTCGAGGAGGTACGTGACGAGCGATCCTGCGGCGGAACCGCGCGCGACGCAGGAGACGCCGATGCTGCGGCCGTACTGGACGAAATCCGCGACAATGAGGAAGTAACTGATGAAACCGGTTTTTTCGATGACCTTGAGTTCGTGCTGCAGCCGGTCGAGCACCGCCTGCACCGCGGCGGCGACGTCCGGCGGAAACGGCGGCGTGAGCGGTCCGGCGCCGGGAGCGGATTCATTCTGCGGCGCCCCGGAGGGTTTGAAGGTGGGGAGCCGGTGCGGATCTTCGATGGATTCGATGATGAACTGTTCTCCCTCGGCGCGGGTGTGGATGCCGTAGCGCGTGTGCAAGCCGCGGGCGAGCAGGTGCCGCAGGTATCCTTCCCGGGTGAAATGCTCGGGCGGATGGAACACGGGGTAGTGCAGTTTGCCGAACTGGATTTCGAGGTTGCACTTCTCCGCGACTTCGAGGGTGTTGCGCACGGCCTCGGGCACCTCCGCAAAGCGCGCTTTCATCTCCTCGGCCGACCTCAGGTAGAACTGCTCTTCGGGGTACTTCAGCCGTTTGGTGTCGGATAGGTGCGTCTGGGTGCCGATACAAATGAGGCAATCGTGCGCGTGTGAGTGCGCCTTCTCGATGTAATGCACGTCATTGGTCGCCACCAGCTTCAATCCGAATTCCTTCGCCCATTGAATGAGGTGGCGATTGACCTTGGCCTGTTCGGGCAGGTTGTGGTTCTGGAGTTCGAGGTAGAAGTTGTCCGGACCGAAGACCTGCCGGAACCAGTCGATGGCTTCCCGTGCGCGCGGCAACTGGTCCCTGACGATGTTCTCCGGAATCTCGCTGGCCAGACAGCCCGACAGCGCGATCAGACCGTCCTTGTGCTGCGCCAGCAGTTCCTTGTCGATCCGCGGCTTGTAGTAATAGCCTTCCAGGTGCGCCCGGGTGGTGAGCCGGACGAGATTGCTGTAGCCGGTTGCATCCTTCGCGAGCAGGACCAGGTGATGGTACACGTCGCGCCCGCCGGTGCTGGTCTTCTTGTCGAACCGGCTGCCCGGCGCCACGTACACCTCGCAGCCGATGATCGGCTTGATGCCTTTGGCGCGCGCCTGTTGAAAGAAATCAATGGCGCCGTACATGACGCCGTGGTCCGTGATCGCCAGAGCGGGGAAGTTCAGGGCATGCGCCTTCTCCATCAACCGGTCCAGACGGCAGGCGCCGTCCAGAAGGGAGTATTCGGTGTGCAAATGGAGATGAACGAAATCCGCATGCGCCATGCGCGTAATTTATCGCCCGTTCCGTTGCGCCTGCAAGTGAAGAGCCGGAAAGTTATCAACCGTCGTTCACAGCGGGCAGTGAACGTCGGCACGCGCGATGCGAATTGCGCGAAAGGACGCGATGCGTTGCTCCGCGCCGACTCAAGTCCATTCGCAGTTCAACGCCGCCGGCGTTGCCGGAACGAACGACTCAGTGGCGGAAGAAATCCTTGATCACGTCCACCACGCGCTGGACCTGTTTGTCGGTCAGCTCGGGATAGATCGGCAGGCTGAGGCATTCGCGCGCCGCTTTTTCGGCCACGGGGAAGTCGCCCGCCTTGTAACCGAGCGACGCGTAGCATTTCTGGAGGTGGAGGGGCAGGGGATAGTGCAACGCGCAGCCGACGCCGTTGGCCTCCAGGTGCTTCTTCAATTCGTCGCGGCGGGGATGCCGGACCACATAGAGGTGGTAAGCGCTTTCGGCGTAGGGCGCTTCGAGCGGCAGTTGGAGAGGCGTATCGGCCAGGAGTTCGTTGTACAACGCTGCCACTCTTCGGCGCCCCGCGGTCCAGGCGTCCAGATGCTTCAGCTTCACCCCGAGAACAGCGCCCTGAAAGCCTTCCATGCGGTAATTGAACCCGACTTCGTCGTGATAATAGCGTACCGACGACCCGTGCTCCCGCAGGGACCGGGCCCGTGCGGCAAACGCGTCGTTGTCGGTCAACAAAGCGCCGCCTTCGCCGCAGGCGCCGAGATTCTTTCCCGGGTAGAAGCTGAAACAGGAAATCTCGCCGAATGTTCCCACCGTTTTCCCCTTGTATCGGGCGGCGTGCGCCTGCGCGGCGTCTTCGACCAGAGGAAGGTGGTGGCGGCGCGCGATTTCCCGAATGGGGTCCAGGTCAAACGGATGCCCGTAGAGGTGCACCGGCATGATGGCTTTGGTCCGCGGCGTGATGGCGCGCTCGATGAGCGCCGGATCCAGGTTGAACGTCGCGTCTTCCACGTCCACATACACCGGCCGCGCGCCGACGTACGAGATCGCCCAGCTCGTCGCGACAAACGTCAGCGGAGTGGTGATGACTTCGTCGTCCCGGCCGACCCCGAGCAGCAGCATCGCGATATGCAGGGCGGAGGTGCCGCTGTTGAACCCGACACAATGCTTTGCGCCGATGTATTTCGCGAAATCGTTCTCGAACTGCGCCACGTCCGGTCCAAGGCAGAAGGAGCATTTGTCGATCGTGCGCGCAATGGCGGCATCAATCTCGGCGCGAAGCGCCCGCAATTGCGCGGGCAGATCAAGGTATGGAATCGGATCAGCCATGTTGTGTGCGTTCAGAACGGTCGCGGGAAGATACCGAAGTCACCCCGCAGGGAACAAACAGAAACCGGAATGAAGTTTACGGAGAAAACGGCTCCGTGGATTTCGGGAAGGAACCACCGGAACGCGTCCGGGCTGGGGATTCTGCGTCTCCGGCCTCGACAGTCTCCCCGGGCAATAGCACGCATCGAATACTGTCGGCGAGTGACGGGCTGTCTTAATCCGGATTCTCCGCCAGCCAGTTCCGCACGGCCTGCTCCCATTTCGCCCAGTCCTCGCCGTAATCGTCGTCCAGGTACAGCTCCAGCAATTCCCGCGCTTCTTCGGATTTTGGATGCTGCGGATTGCGGGCCAGTTCGAGGAAAAGCGGGAGCTTGGCGCTGTCCGGCCGGTTCAGCAGATCGGACATCAGCTCGTCCAGAACTTCCTCCGGGAGCGTCGAATCCCGCAACAGCGTCGCCAGCGGCTCGTAGTTCTCATCTTCAACGAGGTTCGAAAGATGTTGAACAATGTCTTCCTTCCCTTCCGGCGGCGCGGTCGCAAACAGCGCGAACAACTGAACCACTTTGTTCGTGTCGTCGTCCTCCGACACCAGGATTTCGTCGAGTTGCATCTCCCAGTTCGTTGCCGCGCTGGCCACAGGGAGGGCGGGTGCCGGTTGGACAACCGGTTGAACCGTTGGCGGATTGGTCGGAACCGGTGTGGTGTTGGCGACCGCTCGCGGCGGAATGCGCGGATCGCGTTCCACGCGCGAGGGGGTGTCGGTCAATGGTGCCGGCTCGGGTTCGGGCGCAGGTGGAGGCGCCGCAGGCACCTCCGGTCCGCGGCTGCCATACCATCCGATGGCGATGCCGATGCCGATGAGGATCACCAGGGCGAACACACCGGCCAGGAGCTTTTTCACATTGTTCATAAGCGCTGCAGGTCCTGAATCATTCCCCAGCTTTCCGGGTCAGACAAGGCTCAACGCTCAAACGCCGATGACGTTCCATTGGATGCCGAGCGTTGACCATTGGTTGGGGAATGCCCAATACCGGCGGGACTCCATCAGGTTTGAAAGGCCAGTTCATGCATCCTCTGGTAAACCCCGCCCCGTTCGAGAAGTTCCGTGTGCGTGCCCATTTCCACGATGTGTCCCTGGTCCAGCACCACGATCAGGTCCGCTTTCTGGACCGTCGAAAGCCGGTGCGCGATGCAAATCGTTGTGCGTCCTTCCATCAGCTTTTCCAACTCCGCCTGGACCGCCCGTTCCGATTCCGAATCCAGCGCGCTGGTGGCTTCGTCCAGGATGAGGATGGGCGCGTTCTTGAGGATGGCTCGGGCGATAGCGATGCGCTGGCGTTGCCCGCCTGACACGTTCATACCTTTCTCGCCTACCATCGAATCGTAGCCGTTGGGGCTTTCCATGATGAACGCATGCGCGTTGGCGGCGCGCGCGGCCGCCTCGATCTCCGCGTCCGTCGCGCCGGGTCGTCCCAGGCCGATGTTCCGCCGGATGGTGTCGTGGAAGAGGATGGTCTCCTGCGTCACCAGCGCGATCTGCCGGCGCAGATCGTGGGTGGCGACCTGGCGGATATCCGTGGAACCGATCAGGACGGCCCCTTCCTGCGGGTCGTAGAACCGGAGCAACAGATTCGCGAGCGTGGTCTTGCCGGAACCGCTGCTGCCCACCAATGCCACCATTTGTCCCGCTTTCACTGTAAGGTCGATGCCGTCCAGCACGATGCGGTCGCCGTAACGGAAGCGCACGTTCTCGAATCGAATGTCCTTGCCCGCCGCGTCGAGGGGAACGGGTGAGGCGGGTTCGACGATCGTGCTGTGCGTGTCCAGCAGCTCGAAGACGCGCTGGCTGGCGGCCTGCGCCTGGTGCAGTTGATTGTGAATGCGGGTCAATGATTTGATCGGCTGATACATCATGTAGATGCCGACGACAAAGGCGCTGAGGTCGCCCGGCGATTTCTCGCCGCGGAAATAGACATAGAGCAGAACCAGGGCGATGCCGACGCCGCTGAGAAATTCAAGGACGCTGCTCGGAATTTCATTGGCGCGCACGACGCGCATGGCCTGGTTCACAAACTTCTTCGTCGCCTCGCGGAACTGGGCGAGCACGGTGTCCTCCAGGTTGTAGGCCTTTACGATGCGGTTTCCCGTGAACGACTCGTGCATGAGGGTGGATACTTCTGCGGCATGATTCTGCATCGCGCGGGCCGACTTGCGGACTTTCCGGCCGTAGACGGTGATCGGGACGACGCAGATGGGCAGCACCACCATGCACACCAGGGTCAGCCACGGTTGCGTCATCAGCAACATAACCGCCAGGAAGATGATCGTGGCCGGGTCGCGCAGCAGGGACGAAAGCGCGGTGCCCATGATCAGCCGCAACGACTGCGTGTCGCTCGTGACGCGCGAGATCAGGTCGCCGGTGTTGGCCGTGCTGAAGAAGCTCAGAGGCAGGCTTTGCAGGTGCGCAAAGGTATGCGTTCGCAGGTCCGCGACGGCGCGCGTGGATGCCCAGTTGACAAGGTAAACGTTCAGGTAATGAAACAGGCTGCGGAACAGCATCACGAGGGGAATGCTGCAAATGGCCAGGATCGCGGCGGTTCGCGATGGAGACCCGCCGCCCGAGGATCCCAGGGATACAAGCCGCTCACCGGTCGGACGCAACCAGGCCGGCAACTCATCGAGCCAATCCGAAACGGAGGCGTCCTGGCCTTCGCCAAAGACGAGGTTCACCACGGCTTTGACGACGCCCAACAGGGCGCCGTTGGTCGTGGCGTAGAGCATGCCGAAGATGAGTCCCAGGACCAGCCGGGTCTGGTAAGGCCTGACGAACTGCCAAAGCCTGCGCAGAAACACGATCATCGCGGAAGTATTTGAAGCCGGTCGATTGAAGGCCAGACTTAATTTGGCAATCGTCGCGCAGGCGTCCTCGCCGGCGGGTTCTGGCGGCGTCTCCGCCGCCAGACTCTCTTCGCCCGAAACAGTACACCAGCGGAACGAATGCGCAGTAAACGCCGGGTCACTCCTCCGGCAGGGCCACGGTGCGGACGCGCAGAAAACGGTGTTCTTGCGGCGGCTCCTCCGCCTGCCATTGGTAGAACGACGTTGGCTCGGCGGGAAGAAGATCGAGCGACTGCCAAATGTTGCTGCCAAGTGAGTCGGTGGATTCAATGAGAAACTCCTTGATAAACGGATCCAGCGGCCCCTCCCAGTCCACCGCGGCAAAATCCAGTTCAAGATGCTCCGATCGCCCCGATAGCTGGCGGTCGAACCGCACAATTTCAACGGGCGGCACAAACCGCCCGCCGTCCTGGCGGTTTTCGACAATCAGTTCCACTCCGGGAGGTGTGCCGTTCGTGGCATCGCCACGGCAGATCAGATGTCCGGTCCGCACCGACGCCATCAGGGGTTCCAGGCGCGCGTGAAACTGCTCGCCGGGTGCTCCGGCGAGAACCATCTCCAGTTTGAATACCCCATCCAGGGACAGGAAGATCGTGTCGCTCCCGACGTTGTCGATGATCAACTCCACGGGACCGGCTCCGATCGAGAAGTCGTCCCATACCGCCGGATAAAGATCCGTGTCGGGAGGCAGCACGATGGTTTCGAATCCGGGATGCAGAGTTCCCGACAGGCGCAGGCTTGCCGTCGCCTGAGTGACGCCTTCTTCGACCGGCAGATGGAGGCGCACCTTGCCGCCGATAACGGGAGTGATCCGAAGCCCCGCGCGCGTGCCGGGGGCCATGGCCCAGAGCGCGCGGTACTGCCAGCGGATGCCCGCGGTGGCGGCGTTCGTGCCGTGATTGAACGCTCGCAGGTCAATCACCCCAAGGCTGTCCGAAGCGATCGCGGGATTTTGAGGATCGGGTTCGGCATCTTCAAACGAGCCGAACTGAATGCACGTCGGCACCGGGGCGGCATAATCGAAGGTGCCTCTTGCGAGAGGGCTGCTGCCCTTGGGCGTTGGCGCCGGTGACAGGCCGTCCGGGGTTTCAATATCCGTGTTGCAAAACGCGAGCCCGAGTTGGACGAGCGCGGCGAGTTTGTCGCGACCGTACGTGCTGTCGAGCCAGCGAAAGCCCGTGGCATAGGCGAGCTTGTTGCCGGCCGCGTCGAATTGCGCGGCCACCACGCCGGTGGACTTCGCTCCCGGTGTGCTGCCGGGCTTCAGGCCGACGATCCGGCTGTCGCGATTCTTCATCGCGTTCAGCCATCCATAGCTGAGATTGATCGTCGCCGTCTGAAATATTCCGGCCTCATCGCCGGGCAGGATTTTGTCCATGATGTGACTGGTGGAACCCACGATCTCCCGGAACAACGGGTTCGCCATCGCCGTTTTCGCGAGCAACCACATGTCATACGCCGTCGAGTAGGGATCGCCCGGATCCGTGCCGGCCGGATTGGTGAAGAAAGTGTCCTGCATTCCAATCGTGGCCGCTCGCGCGTTCATGAGATCCACAAATTGCTGAGCCGGATTCGGCAGCCCGCCCCACGCGTCAATCTCCATCGTCATCGCGTCCGCGATGGCATAGGACGCATCGTTGCCGGAGGGGAAGATGCAGGCGTACAACAGGTCTTCAAATGTGTAGGTTTCGACAAGAACCTCCGGAAGCGGCGTGAAGCCGTACAACGAGCAGCCGCTCGTGAGCAGATAGGCTTCGTACATCCATTGTTCGATGGCGTAGGATTCCTGCAGCTCGACACGCCGCGGATCGTTGAGCGGCCGTTCCGTGGCTTCGCATCCCAGGAGCACCGTCATGATCTTGGTGGTGCTCGCCACCTTCACCCTTTCAAACGGGCGAAGCGCATAGACAACGTTGCCTTCGCAATCGGCCGCCACGGCCGACTGACACAACAGCCGCGTCACCTGCCGCCACGGCGCAATGTCGAAAACCTGTCCGCGATCGTCGTCCCTCCGCGGCGCCCCTGCGACGAAACTGTGGCGCGCCGACGCGGACGTGCGGCCCGCTGCCAGGGAATGTCCGAGCCAGGCGCGCTCGAAAAACGGGTCGCCCAGATCGATCGTCCACCAGATTTCAGCATCCGCCTGCGACGGTCCGTCGGGACCGCCGGGGAAGATATATACCGACCCGGTGTCGTCGCCGAAGAACGCCAGCTCGAAATCCTCCCCCGGGGCTCCCACGGCCAGTTCGTCAAAGCCGTTTGCTCTCAGGTCCCCTGCCGCCAGTGCGCTTCCAAAATCGTCGCCCTCTTCATCCGCGTCCTTCTGGTGCAGCGTCACGAGCCATGCGATGCCGAGCGGAGTGCCGCGCCCGATGTACACTCTGCCGCCGGTGTGTGCGCCCGGCGCCCCGATCGCCAGGTCGAGCGTTCCGCCGTCGCCCCAGAAGTTGCCAACGCACAACGCCGCACCAAATCGGCCGTTATTGAACGGCTGATCGTCCACGGTGAGCGGCGTGATGATCGTGGCATTGGTTGACACCGACCCGTCGGAGCTGTTGGCAATGTAAACGATCCCGCTCGACGGCGCGCTGGGCGTCAACTCGGCGAAGGGCGCGCCAACGATCAGTTCCGCTCCGGAGAAGCCGACGATGTTGCCGATGGCGATGGCGCTGCCGAATGCGTCGCCCGGTTGGTTCGGAAATCCCAGGTCTTCACCGAGCAGAATCTGCGTGGTCCCTGATTGAAGCCCGAGAGGACCGCCTCGAATCACAAACACCGCGCCGCGACCGCCGTTCTCTCCGGTTGCCGCGATGACCAGATCATCGTAGGCATCGTCCCCAAGCCGTCCCGCCGCCAGCGCGCTGCCGAAGAGGTCCCCATTTTCGACCAGAGCGCCGAGCATGCCCTCGTGGATGATGCTTGCGGATCCCGGAAGGCCGGTCGGCCCGCCGTAATAGACCAGCACTCGCCCCGCGGCGGACTCGCCATTGACCGTTGACGCCGGCAGACCCACCGCCAGGTCGTCATAGCCGTCCCCGTTGAAATCTCCGGCGGCAAGAGCCCGGCCCATTTGATGATTTGCTGCGGGATCGAGGCCGCCATCGATTACGGAAAGAGCGTGAGCCCCGTTCCATGTCAGGCCGTAGGGTGAGCCGGGGTTGATGATCACGAGACCCGAAGTGAACACTTCGGAGCCCGTCTTTTCGAGGGGCGCCCCTGTGGCAAGGTCGGCATAGCCGTCGTTGTTGAAGTCGCCCAGGGCAACGGCCCAGCCGTGCCAGTCGTCCGGTTCAGCCATGCCGACGGATTCGTCACCCTGCCGGATCAATGCCAGTTGAGCTGGGAGCGTTATGGGGTTCAGGCAGACGGTGAACAGGGCCAACCACCAGCTGCGAAGACGCAGGCGAGAAACATGCATAACAGGGATACGGGATTTGCTGGAGTGGTGGCAGGATCCTAGTGCGGACCGGATAGCGAGGACAACTCCTTTTGAACAGGATTTTAATTGGACAGCAGCCGGGTTGAACTTCTGCGAATGGAAGAAAGAGAGTGTTGCGGCGCATGACGTCAGGGCGAACGACGGAAAAGGCTTGAACCCGAATCGGGCCTGGTGCTAAGAAGCCTCGTCACCACTCATGCTTGCTTGCCTCCAGGCGTTGCCGGCGAGGTGTCTGTGAACACGTGTCGATAGCCATGAACAACAAGCCCCGGAAGCCAGGGGTTCCCCCAACGTCTCCCATGAACAAACGGATCACATGGCTGGTGGCCCTGGCCTGCATGCCCTTCGGGGCGAGCGCGGCGACGACGATCAATCCCGTCAACAAGCACGCCTACGGCGCCAACATCGGCTGGCTGAACGCCGCAGGCGACACCGCCAACGGCGCGGTGATCGGCGAATACGTCTGCTCCGGTTACATCTGGGGCGCGAATGTCGGTTGGATTCACCTCGGCGACGGCACGCCTGCCGATGGCGTGAGATACCGGAATGATTCGGCCTCGGACTACGGGATCAACCACGACGGACAGGGCAACCTGCGCGGCTACGCCTACGGGGCGAACATCGGCTGGATCCACTTCGACGACCTGGGCGGCGCGAGGGTGGATCTGAAAACCGGCAATCTCAGCGGGTTCATCTATTCCGCCAATTGCGGCTGGATCAGCCTGAGCAATACGTCTGCTTGCGTGCAGACCGACATCCTCCAGCCCGGCATCGATTCGGACGGAGATGGCATAGCCGACGCCTGGGAATTGAGTCATACGAACTCGCTCGCGGTTTTCACTGCCACGTCGGACACGGATGGCGACGGAGCCACGGATCTGAACGAGCACGGCGCCGACACAAACCCGTTGGATCCGAACGATCTGCTTCGCGTCACGGAATACAGCGTGGCATTCGGCCCGGGAGAGGGCACGGACACGATCACGTGGTTGAGCAAGCCAACGCGCTTTTACGTCGTGCAATCACGCTCGAATCTGAATGCGGGTGCCGCCTGGCTCGATGCCACTTCGCTGCTGGCGCCGGATGCGGGTCCTCAAACGACGGCGGTGATCCCGTTTGGGCCGGCTTCTTCAGAACGCTATCTCCGCGTGCAGGCATTGAAACCGCTCGCTCCCTGAGGCGGGAGGCACAGCTTATTTCCACAACCCGACATGCCACACCCGATGAAAACCAGGACTCACATCGGCCGTCGGCAAAACGAAGGATGCACAAACCGGGCATGCGCGCTTGAATCCGGTTTCCCGAAAGGAACGTTTCCGGTGTTCATTGCGCTTGCGAGCCTGGCGATTTTCCCGGCAACTGCGCTTGCCCAGGGAAGCCTCAATCCGCCGGGCCCTCCCGCGCCGACGATGAAGACGCTGGCGCAGATCGAGCCGCGCACGCCGGTCGATGCAACCCACACGCCCGGGGATGCGGATTCGATCTTTCGCATCACCCAACCGGGATCCTACTACCTCACCACGAATCTGAATGGAGCGGCCGGCCGTCACGGGATTGAGATCGCCGCGGACAATGTCTCGCTCGATCTCATGGGGTTTGCCCTTCGAGGCGTCGGCGGAGATCACACCGGCATTCTTCTGGACGGCGAGTATACCAACGTTGTCGTCAGGAACGGCTCGGTGTCGGGATGGGGCGCCTTCGGCGTCTATGCCCCGGGCAGGAACGTGGTGATCGAGGGGCTGCGTGTGTCCGACAACGGACAAGGCGGGTTGCGTGTCGGAGACAACGGCCTTGTGAAGGACTGCGTGTTCTGGAACAACCAGGGAGGAGGCGTATTCAGCTTCAGGGGGACAACGATCGTCAATTGCGTGGCGTCCCGGAACACCACCGGGATCTTTTGCACAGCCGACAGCACCATCGCCGGCTGCACTGCTTCCGAGAACAGTGTCCGAGGCATTGAGGCCGGCGGCGGCGCCACCATCGAGGATTGCACGGCGTCGAACAACGGCTCCGACGGAATCAGAGTCGTGGGTTCTTCAACTCTGCGCGGATGCACTGCGCGCGGGAACGGCGGAGCGGGATTTTTTGTCTTCGGTGGAGTCGGGGCCAGCCGGGTGGCCGTGATCGATTGCCTGGCCGAGAACAACACGGGGCACGGCGTTGTGTCGCCAGCGGGCCTTCTGGCGGAACGGGTGACTGCGTGTGTGAATTCCAATGGCATCGCTGCCGGGCCCGGCAGCCACGTGCGGAACTGCCTCGTCCTCTCAAACCGGCTCGACGGAATCGTCGTGGACAACGGAAGCACCGTTGCAGACTGCACCGTGCGCGGGAATGGTGCAGCCGGCATCCGCGTTCCCAGCGATTGCGTGGTGATCGGCAACAACGCCACGGAGAACACCGACGCCGGCATTCGGGTCGCGATCGCCGGCAACCGCATCGAATCGAACACCGCCATTCTCAATGGCCGCGGCATCTGGGTGGAAAGCGGGAACAACCTGGTGATTCGGAACAGCGCCCGGTTCAATCCCGGCTCTGGACCCATCGGCAGTTCGAACTTCGTGTTGGCGGGGGGGAACATGGTCGGGCCCATCCACACAGGCGCCGGCACCATTACGAACCTCAATCCCTGGGCGAATTTTTCCTATTGATCATCCCGGAGCGCCGGCCATTCAGATCCGGCCGCGCGCCATTGGTGGGGCGCAATTGCGGTCAAGTCCTGATTTAAATTTGTCACTTTCGCGCAGCGGAAGTGACCCATCTTCATTTTGTCCGCGTAGCGGCTCGACGGGCTGGTCGGCCACTGGGGTAGCGCCGACATGAGCTGCTCTT
>Ga0116168_1000321_pt1 | contig 49267 bp, 47 predicted proteins | sample AD_UKC129_MetaG_FD_89795 | JGI IMG/M metagenome (GOLD analysis project Ga0116168, IMG submission 89795) | Active sludge microbial communities of municipal wastewater-treating anaerobic digesters from Canada - AD_UKC129_MetaG | ecosystem: Engineered > Bioreactor > Anaerobic > Digestate | place... | reverse complement strand
GTCAGCCTAGCTGAGCTAGGTTTATCCCTCAGAAAAGCTTGATACTAGCTTGAATTGTTAAGAGCGCACAAACTGTGGCTTATTCTCTCCAAACACAGAATTGTGTTCAAGACTTGTTTGGTTGTCAAGGTGCCGAACTCCCGGTTACCGGGAGCGTGTTTATCATAGCATAACCTCTGCCGCTCTGTCAACCGCCGCAGCTAACGAGCTGTTTCCGCTTCCCCCATGGGAGCTTAATTTCAGCGCTTGCCTTGGAGCGACAGGATGAATCTTACCACGCGGCGGGGGGCTGTGTCAACACCCCAAGCGCGTTTATTTTTCTCTTCTTCCAGGGGAACCGCTCTAGGCGTTGAATAATCAGGGAAAGGAGGATTGCCCATGTGTGGACGCTTTACCTTATATACCCCCCTAGATGAGATCGTGGAGCGCTTCTTCCTTGCTGAACCGAGCTGGGAATACACTCCCAGCTACAATGTCGCGCCTACCCAGATGGTTTTCGCGGTGCTCCCCGGCGAGAAGTCCCAGCTGCGCACTGCGGCCCTGCTGCGCTGGGGGCTGACACCGCCCTGGCAAAAGCCGGGCAGTCGGCCGCTGATCAACGCCAGATTGGAGACCTTGGCCGAGAAGCCCTCCTTTCGCAATCTTGTCAACGCCCATCGCTGCCTGATCATCGCCGATGGGTTCTATGAATGGCAGGTGGAAAACGGCGCCAAGCACCCCGTGTACATCACCCTGGATGGCGGCAAACCCTTTGCCTTTGCCGGCCTGTGGCAGCAGGGGGATGTTCCCAGCTGCACCATCATCACCCAGCCGGCGGCAAGGGTTCTGCAGGACGTGCACCACCGCATGCCGGTAATCCTGACTCCCGAAACGGAACAGCTGTGGCTGAGCCCCCTGCCCTTCGGAGAGCTCGCCGCTAGGCTGCCGGATCAAGAGGGGCGGCCCTTCACTTACCACCGCGTCAGCAAGCTGGTGAACTCGCCCCGCAACAACAGCAGGGAGTGTATCCTCCCGGTGAGCTGATCAGGGAAACAACAGGCGCAGCCCAATCAGGAGGAGCACACCTGGCACGCCCAAAAGGCCCACGACCAAAGCCGTGATGGGGTTGACACCTAAACGAAAGCCCCAAAAACTGCCGATGAAGTTGATCACCAAGAGAACCCCGCCGCCGATCACCGCATTGACCATGAGGTTGAAGATGGTGCGCAGCGGAACGAGCAGCATTTTCCCTAGACCGTAGATCAGCAGGACACCTGCTATGTAGGCAACAATCACCATAAAGTTCATGCGGTCCACCTCGCTTAGGTTCGTCCCCTCATGAACATCTTATGGTGGTTGTTTCCTGTTTATGACTGCGCCGTGTCCGCCTGTTCCACCAGCCTTTTCAGGCGTTTCAGCCAGTACATGTACTTGCGCTCAGCGGCCTGGAGGGAGATGACCGCATGGTCCACCAAGTCGGGATCCACAGCCTGGTTGAAGTAGCTGAGGGCGTCCAGCCATTCCTGCTTGGCCAGATCCACCTGGAAGGCCAGCTCTTCCCGGGTTTCCTCCCGCCATTCCGAGGGGAGGTCTTCTTCTTCGTCATACAGCAGGCGGCCAGCAATGGCCCAAAACCTTTCCGCCAAGGTCCTCGGCAAAAAACCACCCCATCTCGCGGCATACTCGGTTTAGTATTACCTCCGCGCGGGGTGGTTTATGCTAGTAAGTTATAACTCCCTGCGGCCTTCCAGGGCTTTGGTGAGGGTAACCTCATCCACATATTCCAAATCGCTGCCCACCGGCATACCGTGGGCCATGCGGGTAACCTTAACGCCCAGAGGCTTCAAAAGGCGCGCCAAGTACATGGCGGTGGCTTCGCCCTCCACGTTGGGATCGGTGGCCAGGACAACTTCCTCCACCTCTGGGGTGATGCGCGCCACGAGCTCTTTCACCTTCAGCTGGTTGGGGCCGATGCCATCCAGGGGTGAAATCGCGCCGTGGAGCACATGGTAAACCCCATCAAAGCTCTTGGTTCGCTCCATAGCCAGAACATCCCGGGGTTCTTCCACCACGCAGATGAACCTGTGGTTGCGCTTGGGATCTGCACAGATCGCGCAGGGGTCTTCTTCCGTGATGTGAAAACACTGGGAGCAGTAGTGGATCCGCCTCTTGGCCTCCACCATGGCCTGGGCCAGGCTTTCCACCTCCCCCGGTGGCTGGTTGATCAGAAAAAGCGCCAAACGCTGAGCCGTTTTGGGGCCGATGCCGGGCAGACGCACCAGTTCTTCGATTAAGCGGGCCAGGGGCTTAGGGTAACGCCGGGACATGTTAGATTAATCCTGGAGGCAGCCCGGGAATGTTCATCTTACCAGTAACCTTCTGGATTTCACTGGCTGAAAGATCCCGGGACTTGCGCATGGCGTCATTGATGGCCGCCAAGATCAGATCTTCCAGCATTTCCACATCTTCGGGATCCACTGCCTCCGGCTGAATCTTCACTTCCTGCACAACTTGGTGGCCGTTGACCACCACCGTAACCACGCCTCCGCCCGCCGTGCCTTCCACCGTCTTTTCTTCCAGCTCCGCCTGGACTCTTTCCAGATCGGCCTGCATCTTCTGCATCTGGCGCATCATTTTCTGCATGTTCATCCCCAACATGATCACCTCGTCTTTAATTTTCCTTGGGTCTGGAAATGATCTTTCCCCCGAAGGTTTCCATACTGGCCCGGAGAAACTCCTCTGTGGACGGATCTACCCGCTCCTTGCTGCTCTGCCCAGGTTCCTTGGCTTTCGGGGCTGGGGGTGCAGCTTCCGGCTCTGCTTCAATCTCATCCTGGAATACGCACTCCAGGCGGACCTGCCGGCCCATCCACTTGGAGAGCACCCTTTGGGTGGGGTCCCGGTGGTCAGCTTGCTCGATGCTGGCCTTATGGAACCCCCGATCCCGGGGAAAGGCCACAATCACCCGATCGCCCTTTACTTGCACGGGCGTCCCTTCCTTCAAAAAGGCTTCACACTGCACCAACCGCTCTGCCCGCAGCCGGGCCAGAAAATCCGGCCAGTTCTCCAAAAGGTAAGCGGTGCCTTCCGCATCGCTGGCCAGCACCACCCTGCGCCTGGCTGGGGTGGGCTTTTCCGCGGTCTGGGGAGAGCGGCGCTCCTTGGTTAGCTGCTCCTGGAGGGACGCTATCTGCTGCTCTAGGCGGAGGATCTTCTCCTCGAGACTGGTCAGTTCCACGGCGGAAGCAGCCGGAACGGCCGGCATTCCGCCCATGATACGCAGGGCAGCCACCTCCAGCAGCATGCGGGGATCCTGGACAAAGCGCATCTCCCGCACGCTGGCGGCTAGAGTCTCAATGGCCTGGAGGTACCTTGCTTCATCCTCGCTGCCCCGGAGGATCTCCTTGCGCAGCCGCGCCATAACGCTGCGGGCAAAGAGGGCCAAGTCTTTGCCCTGGTTATACAGGGCATCGATGATCTCCAGGGCATCTCCTTTGCTCCCTGCCATGAGGGCCTGGGTAAACCCCTCAATCTGCTGCGCCGGGGCGATGCCCAAAACCTCTGCAACCGTATCGGCAGTGATGGTTTCGGAAAAGGCAGCACATTTTTCCAGGATGCTCAGGGCATCACGCATACTTCCCCCGGCATGCTCCGCCACCAGCTCTAGGGCCTCCCGCTGGGCGGCAAACCCCTCCAGCTGGCAAACCTGGGCCAGGCGGTTCACTATATCTTCCAAGGTGAAGCGGCCGAAATCGTAGCGCTGCACCCGGGATAAAATGGTGGCCGGTAGGCGGTTGGGATCGGTGGTGGCAAAGATAAAGACCACATGGGCAGGGGGCTCTTCCAGGGTCTTCAACAGGGCATTGAAGGCCTCCGGTGTGAGCATATGCACCTCGTCGATAATGTAGACTTTGTAGCGGGCATTGATGGGGGTGAAGTCCACCTGGCCCCTCAGCTCCCGCACATCTTCGATGCGCCGGTTGGAAGCTCCGTCTATCTCGATCACGTTGAGGGAGGTCCCGGCGGCAATGGTCTCGCACTCGCCGCAGCTGCCGCAGGGCGTGGAGGTGGGGCCCTGTTCGCAGTTCAACCCCTTGGCCAAGATCCTGGCCACCGTGGTCTTGCCCGTACCGCGGGGGCCCGCAAACAGGTAGGCATGGGAAACCCGCCCCATGTCCAGACTGTTTTTCAGCGTGGTTACAATGCTTTCCTGTCCCACCACCTCGGCGAAGCTTTGGGGCCGCCACTTGCGGTACAAGGAAACATAAGCCAAGGCTGTTCCTCCCATCCCTAGGATTTCTTGTTGTTATTATTGGTTCTAGTCCCTCAGGGAAAGTCCTTTAGCCAAGTTTTTTGGGCATAAAAAAAGCGTCGTGCGCCTATTCTCGAATATGGCCTTCCAGACGATATCTAGGTAGTTAGCTCGGACCAGGCACCCTTACGGCACATGAGAGCTTCCACTTACCGCTGCTTCCTTCCGGACCTGACGGGGTTCATGGATTCCCATTGCGTAAGACCCAATCGTCAACGCCACTTGCCTAAATCAGACTCCACAAGACCAACCCTCAAATAGGCCTTCGACCCCGCTATAGCGGATTGCGGGTTACAGGGCACCGCTACCTCCCCGTCTAGCACGACACTCTAATTATAGCTGAAGCGCACTGGCAGTGTCAAGGAAAGGGGACCCAAAGCGCCCTCAATTCCTGTATTGGGGCTCTTCCTTCACCACATGGCCCAAGCGGCCCCGCAGCTTGGGGATGATCTCCTCCACCTGCTGGCTCATGCTGTTGTACATCTCCCGCACCGATGGAACGTCTGTGTCCAGGGCGCAGGTCTTGAGCTGTCCAGCCAAGAGCTCGGCTTGGGCAATCGCTTCTTCGATTCTGTTTTTCGTGGTCATGCTCACCCTCCTCGGGGCTAGCATATCCACAAGCCCCAAAGTCAATGCACAGCCCCACAAACAGAAAAACCATCTATGATCAGGCATAGATGGTGTGATGGCAAATGGCGGAGAGAGAGGGATTTGAACCCTCGAGGGGCTTAGAACCCCTACACGATTTCCAGTCGTGCCTGTTCGTCCACTCCAGCATCTCTCCGTGTTTATATATGAACCTTGTGATAAAAGACTGGCGGAGAGGGTGGGATTTGAACCCACGGGACGCTCACGCGCCCAACGGTTTTCGAGACCGCCACATTCGGCCGCTCTGTCACCTCTCCATGCTGTGCTTTCTGCTTCAGCGCAGCCTCTGGAAAAACTCCTGGAGAAGGCTGGCGCATTCCTTCTGGCAGATACCGTCCAGAATCTCCACGGTGTGGTTCAGCCGTTTATCCTGGACCAGATTCATCAGGGAGATTACAGCCCCGGCCTTGGGATCGTAGGCCCCGAACACCAGGCGCCTCAACCGCGCATTGACTATGGCACCTGCACACATGGGGCAGGGTTCGAGCGTAACATATAAATCCGCATTCGTCAAGCGCCAGCTGCCTAGATGCCGGGCCGCCTCACGGATGGCCAGCATTTCAGCGTGGGCCGTGGGGTCGTTGGCTGTTTCCCGGAAGTTGTGCCCCCGGCCGATAATCTCCCCGTCCAGCACCACAACTGCTCCCACGGGGACTTCTCCAGCCGCCAAGGCCAAGCGGGCCTGAGCGAGTGCCTCCATCATGAATCTTCTGTGCACTGCCATCTCCCCCAGCTTCCGCTGCCAGCTTTAACTATACCATAAAGCCGGGCGCCTGACAAGACCCTGGAAAGCCTGGCGCGCAGAAGGCCCCCCCAAGGGGGGACCTCCTTACTTGAAGCCGCCTTCTCGCTGCATTAGGCTCTGCTCAGCCTCAGCAATCATGCGGCGCACCATATGGCCGCCTACGGCGCCACATTCTCGGGAAGAAATGTTGCCCCAATAACCAGACTGATACTCAGGATTGATACCGAGCTCCGAGGCCATTTCATACTTGAAACGGTCCATGGCCTGCCTTGCCTCAGGGACAAGGATGCGGTTTCTCCTGCGCCTCCTGGTCATCCAAGCTTCACCTCCCTTGGTTGAGGGTGCTCCCGCCCCTCAGGCTTGGAGCACCCTGCCGGTGCCACCTACTGGCTGGGCTCAGGCGGGAACTGCCCCCTAAAGCTGGCAGCACCACCCTGGCCGATGAGGGACTGCTGCGCAGCGGCGACCATACGCCTTACCATATGTCCACCGACGGCGCCACACTCGCGGGAAGAAATATTGCCCCAATAACCAGTCTTGTACTCGGGGTTGATCCCTAACTCGGTAGCAACTTCATATTTGAACTGATTCATCGCCTGATATGCTTCTGGAATAACCTTGGTGTTGGAACTAGAAGATCCAAGAGCCATGCCTGTTTCACCTCCCTCTGCTCTGGTACGCATAATGTTCCCGCACCTAGAGGGCGCTAAACAGGTAGACTCCTGGCGATTTTGGCAAAAAAGAAAACCAGCTTGCGCAGCTGGTTTCTTGGGTTCCCAGTTTTCTACTAGAGGCTGATGGCTTCGGTTGGGCACTCATCGGCCGCTTGCTGGCAGCAGTCGGCAGCTTCACAATCGGCGCCATCTTTCACATGGGCCAAACCATCGTCGCGGATCTCAAAAACATCCGGGCAGATGTCGGCACACACGCCGCAGCCAATACAGAGATCGTGGTCAACTTTTGGGTTCATGCAATTTCCTCCTTAGACACCTTATAATTGTTCAAACAGATCCTTGCCTACCCCGCATTCTGGACAAGTCCAGTCATCCGGCAGGTCATTGAAGTCCACGCCAGGCGGGATATCTTGGGTCGGATCGCCTTCTGCTGGATCATAGACATAACCGCAAACAGTGCATTCCCACTTCGCCACTGACTCCACCTCTCTCGGTTTTGTGTTTTCTGTTACATTCTACCTCCACCGAGAAAATCCTACTCTACTCCTGGAGAAGATCGCGAATTGCCGAGGGAACCGAAATGCCATAGGCGTTGTACATGGCCTCAATGACCGGTGCGGTCAGGTTGATGCCTCCATAGATCACGGAGCTCTCTGGCAGGACAACGTCAATGCCCTGCTGCTGAGCCACCTGTTCAATGATCTGCAGAATGAAGGTGATCAGGGCCAAACGCACGTTATGTTCAATCTCTTCAAACTGCTCCTCGTAGCGTGCGGCCAGGGCATCGATCTCTTCTTGAGTCTCCAGCTTCTCTGCTTCAGCCTGAGCCTCGTTGTACAGCCTTTCCGCGGATTCCTGCAGTTCCCGGTTTTTCGCTTCGTACTCCGGATGCGAATAGAACAGGAACTCGAAGTCCACGTAGCCAATGGTGGCGGCAGCAGCCAGTGCAGAAGAAGACAAGACCATAATAAAGACGAGCATTATGCCAAATATCTTTCTTTTCAAGCCGGACACTCCTTTTGATTTCGCTGTCATAGGACTATTCCACCCCCGACATATATTTCCTGCTAATCCTCTGCCTTTTCGGGGGTATCACCCACCAAATCTGCGATGGTCCGGGTGCGCAACACCTTCACAAAGGCCTCCTGGGCCTCCATCCACACCGACTGCATGGGGCATCTGCCCTCCCTGGGGCAGTCGATTTCACCCGCTAGGCACTTGGTGATGGCGATGGGCCCTTCGATGAGCTCAATTACATCCTTGATGGTGATTTCCGCCGGGTCAACTTCCAGGCGCACCCCTCCCCCGGGCCCCCTCACCCCCGTCACCCAGCCTGGAGAGCCCAGGAGCGCGATGATCTGCGGCAAAAAATTAACCGGAATTTCCTGCCGGCTTGCTATCACTTTGGAGGAAATGAACTCGCCAGGATGTTTAGCCAACTCCACCAAAGCACTCACTGCATATTCAGCTTTTCTTGTAATTTCCACGTTTTCTCACCGTCCGTTCCCCCAACCGCCAAGGAACAAAAAAAAAGGGGTTTATTATCCATTTACTTACCAAAATTATACTGACTAGAAAAATGTCTGTCAAGAAAGCCAGGCCGATCGTTTGCGCAACTTCACTTGCGTCCCCCTGCCAATCTGTTAAAATAAGATCATTAGGGAAGCGGGGGGTTGTGCCATGGAACGCATTGGCATCATCGATATCGGTTCGAATTCCGTCCGTTTGGTGATTATAGACATCAAAGAAAACCGTGCCCACCACCTCATTGAGAACCTGAAGCGCACAGTGCGGCTGCGCAGCGGTGTAGACCCCCAGGGGTTCCTCACCGAACAGGGTATAGCCAATGCGGTGGAAACCATTGCCTTGTTTGTCAAATTCTGCCAGGCCCGCCAGGTGAAGCGCATCATCGCGGTGGCCACCGCGGCGGTGCGCCAGGCTGCCAACGGCCGGGTGCTGGTGGATCGCATTCTCCAGCAGACGGGGGTCCCGGTGCAGGTGCTCTCCGGCGAAGAGGAAGCTTATCTGGGCTACATAGGCTTGGTGAACAGCACCACGGAAACCACCGGGCTCATGGCGGATTTGGGCGGCGGCTCCCTGAAGCTGGTGGGCTTCAAAGACCGGCTCAACCAGCATTCGGTCACCCTGGACTTCGGGGCGCTCTCTTTGATGGAAAAGTACGAGCTGGGCGATCTGCCCAGGGCCGAAAGCCTCCGGGCCTTTGAAGCGTTTCTGGATGAAACGTTCGCCCAGATACCCTGGCTCGACCAGTATCCCAAGCTCCTGGGCATTGGCGGGACATTCCGCTCTTTAGCTCGGGTCTACCGCCATCATGTGCAGTACGTCCCTGATCTCACCGACGGCATCACCATCCCCGCACCCGCGGTGGAAGAGCTCTACCGCCGGCTCAGCACCATGGACCTGGCCAGTAGGCGCCAAGTGCCTGGTTTGGAGCAGGCCCGGGCCGATCTTATTGTAACCGGACTGGGCGTCATTTATCGCCTGCTGGAGGCGGCCAAGTGCCCCGAGCTCATGGTCAGTGCCAGCAGCATCCGGGACGGGCTTTTCTTCAGGTATCTCTATCCCAGGGATCCCATTTTGTTCAACGTACTCCTGCACCACACCAACAACCTGATCGAATACCACAACCTGGATGAGAACCACCTGCGGCGGGTGTCCAACCTGGCGGTAACCCTTTTTGACCAGCTGGAACCCCTGCACAAACTGGGGAGCAGCGAGCGCAGGCTCCTGCTCATGGCCAGCCTCCTCCACGAACTGGGGGTGGTGGTGAGTGTGGAAAGCCTGGAAAAGCACACCCTCTACACGGTCCTCAATACCCGCTTCTTGAGCCTGGCCCACCGGGAGCGGGTGATCGTGGCCTATCTGGCCGCTTCCCACGATACACCCTTCCGGGCGGGTCTGGCGGACTACATGCAGCACGGACCCCTAAGCGAGGACGATCTCCACGTGATCGCCAAGCTCACCCCCATGCTCCAGCTGGCCCACAGCCTGGACCGCTCCCGGGCGGGCGTGGTCACCCATGTGCGGGCAGAACTGAGCCCGGGGTTGTGCGAGCTTAAAGTCTTTGGCAGCCAGAAGCGGGATCTGGAAATCAGCGACGCGGCCCGCCACGCCTCCGCCTTTGAACGGGAATACGGTGTGCAGCTGGTGGTTTTACCTGGCTAAACCAGTGGCAAAAGGACCTGGCCCATGGGACCGGGTCCTTTTTCTTTTAGGTTATGGAAGCTGCCACCGTCTCGCCCATGGCACGGCAGCGCTTCTCGTCCTCGGCCGTCAAGCCAAAGCGCACCTTCACAGGCGGGTGGCCCACCACCAGGCGCATCTTCTCCAGCCTTTCCTCCAGGAGAGCCACGGCCTCGCCGCTCCAGCCGTAATTGCCAAAGACGGCGGCGGCCTTGCCCTTGGCGGTAATGGCACTGATGGACTCCAAAACCCGCCAGATGGGATAGACCGCATCGGCGTTGATGGTGGGCGAACCCACGATGATGGCATCAAAGGAGCTGACGGCCTCGCTCACTTCCTCGGGGGAGGCACTTGCCGCATCCATGAGCAGCACATCCACCTGGGGGTTGCTGCGGGCTCCTTCGGCGATGAGCTCCGCCATGCGCTTGGTATGCCCGTAGGCGGAAGCGTAGGCAATGACCACCTTTTTGCGTCCCGCCGCCTGCTCTTCGAAGCTCCATTCCTGATAGAGCCGGATAAAGCGCTCCAGGTCCACATCCAAGATGGGGCCGTGGCCCGTGGCGATCATCTCCAGCTGCAGCCCATCCAGTTTGGCCAAGGCCTCCCGCACCTTGGACTTAAAGGGGCCCATGATCTTGTCGAAGTAGTATTCCACCGCGGGGGTGAAGTCCACTTCCTGCTGGCTAGCGAGGATTTTGCCCTCGGGGAAGCAAAAGTGCGAGCCGAAGCCGTCGCAGGTAAACAGCACACCCTCCCCTTCCAGATAGGTCCAGATGGTGTCGGGCCAGTGGAGGAAGGGGGCCATGATGAAGCGCAGCTTGCGGCTGCCCAAATCCAGGATATCATTCTCGCCCACCAGGCGCCCTTGGAACTCCATGTTGACCTGCTCCGAGAGGAACTGCAGTGCCGCGCGGGAACCGTGCACCACCAGATGGGGGGCGCGCCGCAGAAGCTCTTTGATGCTCCCCGAGTGGTCTGGTTCGGTGTGGTTGACGATCAGATGCTTGAGCTTGGCCAGATCGATCCTGGCCTCGAGCTTGGCAAACCATTCCTCCTGGAACTCTTCTTTCACGCCGTCAATTAGAGCCGGTTCCTCGGCCTCAACTAAGTAGGAGTTGTAAGTGGTGCCGTACTCGGTGGGGATGATTACGTCGAAGACCTCCAGATCGGGATCCCGCACTCCCACCCAATGAATGCCGGGACGAATTTCCATGGTATTCACCTCTCCAGAATGATTATCATTCTTAGTAGATGATACCCCTTTTCGTCCCCTTTGACAACCGGGAACAGGCAAAATCCTTACTGCTTTACTAAAATTTTTCCGGCCAGTTGGTGTTGGCCAGCAAAATCCGCACAGCGTCCCCCAGGCCCCGGGCATCTTCGTCGCTGAAACGCCCCAAGGACGGGCTGTCCAGATCCAGAACACCCAAAAGCCGCCCTTCCGCCGTAATCAGGGGGATCACCAGCTCCGAACGGGAGGCTTCATCGCAAACGATATGCCCCGGGAACTGGTGCACATCGGGGACCACGATGGGCTCCCGGCGCTGGGCCGCGCTGCCGCACACCCCTTTCCCCAGGGCGATGCGCACGCAGGCGGGTTTGCCCTGGAACGGGCCCAAAACCAGCTCGCCGTCAATGAGCAGGTAAAAACCAACCCAGTTCAAATCGGGCAGTTCTTGATAGAGCAGGGCAGCTGTGTTGGCCAGGTTAGCCAGCCAGTGATCCTCCCCGGAAAGCAGGCTCTCCAACTTGCTAGCTAGCTCCGCATAGTCGGTGTTGTGCATTTGGGCTCCCTCCTTTTGCTCCAGTATAACGCAGGGAGCAAAAGGAAAACAAGCACCTACTGGATGGCCAGGGCAGTCAGCACATCGTGCTTGATCTTCCGCAGCGAGGTGGACGGCTGGTACATGAGATTGTAGTACAGGGTGAGCATGTGCTTGGTGGAAAAGCGGTGCATGGCCATGGAAATGCTGGCCCGCATCATCTCCTGCCAGCGCGCCCGGTCCTCGTAAAAGGTGGGAATCACCTCTTCCAGCAGCACTTCGTAAAGGGAAAGGGCATCCACCATGGTCTGCTCAGGCCCTTCGTAGCCGCCCCCGAACTGCCAGCCCGTCACCCCATGCAGACAGCCTTCAGGCCACCAGCCGTCCAGCACGCTCAAGTTGAGAACCCCGTTGAGGGCCGCCTTCATGCCGCTGGTACCGGAAGCCTCCAGGGGCCGCTGGGGCGTGTTCAGCCACACATCACAGCCGGCTGTCAAGAGCCGGGCCAAGCCCATGTTGTAATTCTCCAGAAAGACCACGCTGTCCGGGAACCTGTACGCCATTTCCGCGATGTTGGCCACGATCTGCTTGCCCCAATCATCCGCCGGGTGGGCCTTGCCGGAAAAAACCAGTTGAATAGTGCGGTCCTTCAGCAGCGGTTCGATGATATGGGGACGGTGGAAAATCAGGCCGCTGCGCTTGTAGGCGGCTGCCCGGCGGGCAAAACCGATGGTAAGCGCATCTAGATCCAATGCCACCCCTGTGCGGTTTTCCACTTCTTCCAAGAGCTTCTTTTTCACCTGCAGGTGGGCTTTCCAGAGGTTCCCCTGCATGTTGTAGGTTTGGTGGATGAGCTTATGCTGCCAGGTGGGCACGTGCACGCCGTTGGTGATGCTGATGATGGGCGCCGTGCCGGGATTGCCCCGCCACATTGCCCGGGCCGTGGCACCGTGCAGCTGGGAAACCCCGTTGGAGATGTAGCTGAGCCGCAGCCCGGCCACGGTCATGTTGAAGGGATCTCCGCCGATCCGGGCCACTTGATCGTATTCCAAACCCGCCCAGGCCCCCATGTGCTTCAGAAGGCCGTGATCGTGCTCCTCGTTGCCCGCCATAACCGGCGTGTGGGTGGTGAACACGATCTGCTGCCGGGTCTCTTCCCAGGCATGGTCAAAGCCCAAGCCCCGGGACATCTTCTCCCGGATCAGTTCCAGCCCGGCAAACACGGCGTGTCCTTCGTTGAGATGGTAGATATCGGGGTTGAAGCCCAGTTGGTTCAGGGCCCGCACGCCGCCAATGCCCAGCACCATTTCCGCCGCCACCCGTTCCTGGGGTGCGCTGGCGTAGAGCTGTCTGGTAATCCAGCCGTGGGGGCTCCCGGCAAAGTCCGCATCCAGCAGATAGAGGGGAACGTTGCCAAACGCCTCGGTTTTCCAGACCTTGCAGGTTACCTCTTCCCCCTGGATCCACAGGCTCACAGTTACGCCTGTATCCTCCAGATGGGAGCGGTCATAGGTCTGCCGGCAGTGCTGGGGGAAGCCATGCTGATCCAGGAACTGGTCAGAGTAGCCCTCACTCCAGAGAATGCCCACGCCCACCATGGGCAGGTCCAGATCCCGGGCGGTTTTCAGGATGTCGCCCGCCAAAATCCCCAAACCCCCAGAATAAATGGGAAAAGTTTCGTCCAAGCCGAATTCCATGCAGAAAAATGCTACCTTTGGTTGGGGAACAGCTGCCATCTATCATTTATCCTCCCTTTCGTAACTTCGAATTAGATCTGTGTAGTGCTGGATCAATCCGGCAGCCTCTGCTTCCGTTCGCGCTTCACTGTACAGCCTGAACACAGGTTCATCATCATCGGGCACAACCAAAGCCCAGCCTGAACCGGTGTGTTCCTTGATGCCGTCAAAGTAGAGGGTGCGTTCCGGATCCGCGTTTTCCATCAATTTGCGCATGACTGTGCCCTTCTCGCTCCAGGGACAGGGCACCTTGGCCGTCTTCATGTGGGTTTTGCCCTGCCAGGAGCTTAAAGCCACCTGCCCGGAGCTGACCAGCGAAAAGAGCTCGCCTAAGCTGGCCAGAGGCTCAATGTGGGGAAAAATGCAAGGTTCACCCCCGCTGTGGTTGCCCAGCTCTTGCGCCGCTTCCATCCAAAAGAGGGGTTCCAGTTTGGTCACCTGCACCTGCAGCCCCTGGCCCTTGGCCGCCTCCGTCACTGTTTCCGAGAGGTTGACCGGCAGGGCCACTCCCCTTTTGTCTTTGGCTGCCTGGGCCAGGACGAAACCCTTCCACCAATCCTGGTCAGACAGGCGCCGGCCCTGCTCATCCTGGATGTACCATTCTTGGTTCCGCACCACCACGGTGGGCAGGCCCTGCACCTGGTCAGTGACCACCACATAGCCGCTGAGCCTGAAGAAGTCCCGAATCAGCTCGCCTAGGGGATCGTCACCGGGCTCCATGACCAGTCCCACCCGAAACCCTGGGGTGCCGCTGGGATAGTGCCTGGCTAGATGGCGCAGATAGCGCTTGCGCAGACCCGCCACCTGGATGAAATCCCCGAGATCGGCCCCGCCGAAGCGGGGATAGTCCTCCCGCCCATAGATACCTTCGATTTTCCGCTGCTCCCCTTTGGACAGGGGCCAGCCCCGCTCATCCCAGCATTCGATGAGGACCGCCATGGGGTCCTGGGGATTGGCAGCCACATGCAGCGCCCCGTCCAGAGCCAAAGCCTGGACGCCGAAGCGGGTGAGCCGGCCGGTGACCTCACCCCCATCGTGGACGTGCACACCTCCCCCCCTCAGGCCCACCACTAAGGCCTGCTTGGCCAGATCCGCCGTGGGGGAAAAGTCGCAGGTGACCAAGGCCTTTTTCCCTTCGCCCAGAAACGCTGCGTAGCTCAGCCCAAACTGGGTGATGGTCTCCGGCGTTAAGCTGCCTCGAATGTCTCCGGCAATGCCGAACTTGGTGAAAATGGGCCGCTGTTCCTGGCTGCCCCAGATCACCGAGCGGCCCAGCCTGGTTCCGCTGGGGATGATCTTCTCCGGCCAGATCTTGCTCTTGGGGGCGATGATGCTCATGGCCCCCACGCGCACCTTATCTCCCAGTACTACCCCTTCGTAGATCGCGCTGTCCGGCTCCACAATCGCGTTTTTGCCGCAGACGCAGCCCCTCAGGCGGGCTCCGCGGCCCACCCGCACCCCGGGCCAGAGCAGGGCATGCTTGAGGCTGGCCCGGGCATCCACTTGACAGAAGGGGCCCAGCACGCTGTAGGGGCCCACCTGCGCCCCGGGGCCGATGCGGCAGCCCCGGCCAAGGTAGAGGGGGCCTTCCAGGCGGGCGGCGGGATCGAGCTTCACCCCCTCTTCAATGTAAATGCCCTCCGCCTGGGCGTCGGGCAGCTCTAGGCTCACCTTCCCGTCCAAACAGTCCTTTTGGGCCTGGCGGTAGATTTCCAGATTCCCCACATCGGACCAGTAGCCCCCGGCTACGTAGCCAAACAGGGGAGCACCCCGGCGGAGCAGCTCGGGGAACACGTTTTGGCTGAAGTCCACCTTCTGCCCAGGGGCGATGTAGTCAAGCACCTCCGGCTCTAGGATGTAGATGCCAGTGTTCACTGTATCGCTGAACACCTGGCTCCAGGTGGGTTTTTCCAGGAATTGGGTGATCCGGCCGCTTTCCCCGGTGAGCACCACCCCGTAGTTCAGGGGGTTTTCCACCCGCGTCAAAACCAGCGTGGCCAGGGCACCCTTTTCCCTATGAAAAGCCACCGCCGAAGTGAGGTCGATATCGGTGAGGGCATCGCCGCTCATAACCACAAAGGTGCTCTGCAGCATCTGGGCCGCGTTTTTCACGCTGCCCGCGGTGCCCAGGGGTTCCTGTTCTATGTAATACCCAAGATGCAGTCCCCAGGCACTCCCGTCCTGGAAGTACTCCGTCACGTCTTGGGGCAGATACCAGAGGGTGCAGGCGATGTCGCTGAAGCCATGCCGCTTCAGGAGTTTGAGGATGTGCTCCATCATGGGCTTGTTCAAGATGGGCACCATGGGTTTGGGCACAGAGCAGGTTAAGGGCCGCAGCCGAGTGCCTTCACCTCCCGCCATGATTACGGCTTTCATGGACACTGCCCCCTTTCCTCAGTGCCTCCGCTGTGAGCTGGTAGCGGTCGTAGAGCACCTCTGCTTCCCGCTGGGGCAGGGTCTGCCGGTAGCTTTCCACAGTCCTTTGGGCAATCTGTTTCCAGTCGAACTTCTCCACCAGCTCCCGCGCGGCCCGCTCCACAAGCCGGCGGGCCAGTGGCTTGTCGTTCAGCAGGCGGATGATGCAGTCCGCGAGCGAGTTGGCATTGCCTGCATAGAAGGTGAGCCCGTTCACTTCGTGGCGCACCGTTTCGGCAAAGCCGCCCACATCGCTCACGATGACCGGCGCGCCCCCCGCCATGGCCTCCAGGGCCACCAGGCCGAAGGGCTCATAGCGGCTGGGGAACACCGCCGCATCGGCCAAGTGGTACAAGCTGTTCCGGGTGAGATCATCCACATAACCTGCAAACAGGACCTTTTCGCCCAAACCCAGCTCCCAGGCCTGCCTCTTCAGGTCATTATGGCAGGGCCCATCCCCGGCGATGATGAACTTGGCCTGGGGACGGTGGGCCAGCACCTTGGGAGCTGCGGCCAGGAGCAGATCCACCCCTTTTTCAAAGACATGCCGCCCCACATAGAGCACCATCTCCTCTTCAGGCGCGGCCCACTGGCGCCGCCACTGATCCAGATCCCGGTGCACGCTGGCAAAGGTTTCCGGGCGGACTCCGTTGGGAATCACAGTAAGCTTATCCTCAGGGACCTGAAAGATCCTGCGAAGCTCAGCGCGCATTGACTCGCTGCAGCAGATCACCCGGTAGGACTCGTAGGTGAGCCACCACTCCAGGTCACTGATGTGCCGCTGCAGATCGTTATGCAGCCCGCTGTTGCGGCCCCACTCGGTGGCGTGAATCGTGCAGACCAAGGGAATCTGAAAGGCGTGCTTGAGCACCTTGGCGCTGGGTGCCACCAGCCAATCGTGGGCGTGAATAAGATCGAAACCGCCCTGGTTCAAAAGCTCAATTCCCTTTTGCGTCAGGTGGCAGTTCTGCAGATACACCTCCCCTAAAAAATCCAGGGCCTTGGGCAGGAACTGATTCACCCTGAACACCCGGACCCCCGCTTGGTATGCACTCTGCTCACACTGGGGCGCATCGGTGGTTACCACCGCAACTTCATGGCCCAAGGCGGCCAGAGCCTGCGACAAATCGGCCACTGCCCTGGCTAGACCGCCCACTACCTTGGGAGGATACTCCCAGGACAACATCAAGATCTTCACTTCAGGTCACCATCCTCCAAGCTTCCTCTCGAATCAGCATGCCCTGAAACGCCTGGTATTATTAGGAGGATTATGGGCCCAAGTCGCCAAATAGAAAAACGGACAATGAGTAGAAGGAGACTAGTTCATGCGCAAGTTTCATCAAAACCGGCAGGCGATCTACGCCTTCCACCCCTGGCAGGTGGTGGAGACGGAGTTCCGTCCGGAGCATAATCACCGCAGTGAAGCGATTTTTTCCTTAGGCAATGGCTATCTGGGCATGAGGGGAACCTTTGAAGAAGGGCTGCCCAGCCACATCCCCTCCACGCCCGGCATCTACATCAATGGGATCTATGAAACAGAGCCCATCATCTATGGCGAGTTCATGGCCAAACAGCCCCAGAACTACCAGACCATGATCAACGTCACCGACTGGAAGGGGCTGAAGATCCTCGTGGAGCACGAGGAGTTTTCCATGCTCCAGGGCCAACTAGAGCAGTACGTCCGGGTGCTGGACCTCAAAGAAGGGGTTCTCCGCCGGGAACTGGTCTGGTGCAGCCCCAAGGGCAGGCGGGTCAAACTGACCTTTGAGCGGTTCATCTCCCAGGTGGAAAAACACCTAGCCTACCAGCGCTGCACCGTTACACCCCTGGGTTGGTCCGGTCAGATCACCATCCGCTCCCAGGTGAACGGCGCGGTGCGCAATTACCATCATCTCCGGGAACCGGCTTTGGAGGTGCTCTCCACAACCCACACCAACGAAAGCGGGCTGATCATCTCCAAAACCAAAAAAAGCCAGATCGCCGTGGCCTGCGCAGTCAGCCATGCGGCTGAGCCTGCCGCCTCCATCATGGGCTCAGCCGGCAGCGAGTGTCTGGACTTTGTGGTCCGCTTCCAGGCGGAGCCGGGTCAAACTTACACGCTGGAGAAATATGTGGCCATGGCCACCTCCCGGGATGTGGCCCAGGAGCACCTGGGCAGCTTTGTGCAGCGTTTGGTGCAGAGGAGTGCGGAACTCGGCTACGCGCGGGCCAAAAATGACCATGTGGAGTTCTTGAGCAGATTCTGGGAGGATGCCGATGTGGAAATCGAGGGGGATCTCGCCCTGCAGCAGGGCGTGCGGTTCAATGCCCTGCAGCTTCTGCAGTCCACCGGCCGGGATGGGAGGACCAATATCGCGGCCAAGGGCTTAAGCGGCGAGCACTATGAGGGCCACTATTTCTGGGACACCGAAACTTACATCATCCCCTTCTTCCTCTACAGCCGGCCGGACATCGCCCGCAAACTCCTCGAATACCGCTACAGCATCTTGGATGCGGCCCGGGAAAACGCCAAGCGCATGCGGGATAGGGGGGCGCTTTTCGCCTGGCGCACCATCAACGGCCAGGAGGCCTCAGGGAACTTTTTGGGCTCCACGGTCCAGTACCATATCAACGCGGCGGTGGCCTATGCCATCCACAAGTACGTGGAAGCAACAGAGGATTGGGATTTCCTGGCGGAGATGGGCGCGGAGATCCTCTTTGAGACCGCCCGCTGCTGGGCCAGCCGGGGCGTGTTCCTGGAAGCCCGGGGCGGCAAGTACTGCATCAACGAAGTGTGCGGGCCCGATGAGTACAAGCCGGGCGTGAACAACAACTGCTACACCAACTACATGGCCCAGTTCAACCTGGGGTATGCCCTGAAGGCCCGGGACATCTTGGCCGAGAAATATCCGGAAAGGTATGCCGAACTCAAGGACAGGCTCCAGCTCCAAGATGAGGAGTTTGCCCTCTGGCAGAAGTGCGCCGACAACATGTACCTGCCCTTCCACGAGGAGCTGGGGATCCACCCCCAGGATGATTCGTTCCTGTACAAGGATCCCATCGATATCGATTCCATCCCAGAAGAGGAGATCCCCTTGGTGGCCAACTGGCACCCCTTGGTGATCTGGCGCTACCAGGTGATCAAGCAGGCGGATGTGATTCTGCTCATGTTCCTCCTGGGCGATCAGTTTACCCTGGAGGAAAAGAAAGCCAATTTCGACTACTACGAGCCCAAGACCACCCATGACTCGTCCCTCTCCCCGGCCATCTACAGCATCATCGCCGCGGAGATCGGCTACAGGGAGTTTGCCTACAACTACTTCCTGCAGACGGTGCGCCTCGATCTCGATGACTACAACCGCAATGCCTGGCAGGGACTGCACACCGCCTGCATGGCCGGATCCTGGATGGGCATTGTCAACGGCTTTGCCGGCATGCGCACCTTCGGCGGGCAGTTGAGCTTTAGGCCCTTCCTGCCGGACAAATGGCAGCGCTACAGCTTCAAGGTGAAGTTCAGGGGGGCACGCCTGCAGATCACAGTCCTTCCTGGCCAGGTGGAATACCAGCTGTTGGCGGGGGAGTCTCTATCTTTTTACCATTTTGGGCAACCGGTTACATTGGCCTCTGGAGAGGCTTTGCGTCTGGAAATCCCCAGCTAAAAGAAGGTGAAACAATGAAAAAGACGTTGGCCATCTGCCTGCTGCTCCTTTTCGCCGCGCTGTTCAGCCCTTCAGCTCAGGGGCAGGATCAGCTGGTGATCCTGCACACCAACGACCTCCACGGCCAGTCCCTGGCCCGCCTGGCCACCCTCCTGGCGGAGCAGCGGGAGCTCCATCCCGATCTGCTCTGGGTGGATGCGGGCGACCTTTTCTCCGGCACCGCCATCTCCAACCTGCTGCAGGGAAAGGCGGAAGAAGCGGCAGTGCTGGAGCTGGGCCTGGATGCCATCGCCTTGGGTAATCATGATTTCGACTTCGGCCTGGAGGCCGTGCACCGTTCGCTCCAGGCTGGGGTACCCTGGGTAGCGGTGAACGTGCTGCAGCAAGACGGTACCCACCTGGCAGCTCCCTTTTTCCTCAAGCAGGTGGGGGATGTCCGGGTGCTCATCACGGGGGTAGCTACGCCCGCTACGCCCCGCATGTCCTTCCCCGAGCATGTGGCGGGACTCACCTTCGCCGATCCCGCTGCTACCCTCGGGCAGCTCCTGGAAGAGCAGGCCGGTGCCTTTGATATCTGCCTGGTCCTCTCCCACCTAGGTTACGGGGAGGATCTGCTCCTGGCCCAACAGGTGCCGGGGATCAAGGTGATTATCGGCGGCCACACCCACACGGTGCTCAGCAGGCCGGTGCGGATCGGGGACACCCTGATCTGCCAGGCCGGTGCCAACGGCGAATACCTCGGTAGGGTAGTGATCAACCTGGAGGAAGGCTATCCTGCCCAGGGAGAGCTTCTGCGCATCGAGGCCAGCACTCCTCCCCACCCCCGCTTTGTGGAACTGGACCAGCATTTTGAGAACCTCTTCGCCGCCCAGCTGGATGAGGTCATCGGCTACTCCCGCTTCGGCTATGTGAAAAACGGGATGGGCATCCTCCTGACCAGGGCACTTCAGGAGTTCACGGGGGCAGATGCGGCCCTCTACAACGGCGGCGGCGTGCGTGCGGGTCTCCCCCGGGGTGCGGTCACCCGGCGGGATGTGTTCGCGGTGGAGCCCTTCGGCAACCAGGTGGTGGTGGTTACCCTCACCGGGGCCCAGATGGCGGAGCTGCTGGAGATCAAGTCCCTCCGCTCCAGCGACTTTTTCGAGGGGCCCCGCCTCGTGGATACAAGCAAGACTTACCGTATCGCCACCAGCGACTTTCTAACCACCCCAGAGTCCAGCTACCCCATGCTGGCAGCCGGGGAAATCCACAAGCTCGGTGTGCCGGTGCGGCAGGTTCTGGAAGACTACTTAAGGGAACAGGTTCTGGAAAAAGCAGAGCAGGGTGTCCGGTGAGGAACACCCTGCTTTTTTGCGGAAGTTTCAGGCGCTTAGCACATGGGCGAGAACAGGTAGTGATAGACCAGCTTGGCCGTGTTGATCAGCGCATCTACATGGGTGCGCTCAAAGGCGTGGGAGGCATCGATGCCGGGACCCACCAGGCCGTGCACCAAATCGTGCCCTGCCCGCAGGGCAGCACTGGCATCGGAGGCGTAAAAGGGGAAGATATCCAGCTTATACCCCAGCTGATGTTCCTGGGCCAGCTCCACTAGATGCTGCCGCAGCCTAAGGTCATAGGGTCCGGAGCTATCCATGGCGCAGATGGAGACCGAGTACTCATCGCCCTTCTGCCCATCGCCGATGACCCCCATATCCACCACCAGGTATTCCACAACCTCAGGGGGAATGCTGGAACTGCCGCCATGGCCGATCTCCTCGTAGTTAGAGAAGAGGACGTGGGTGGTGTAGGGCAGCTCCAGCTGGTTTTCCTGGATTTCCTGGAGCAGGTAGAGCAGGACCCCGGCTCCCGCCTTATCGTCCAGATGCCGGGATTTGATAAAGCCGTTGGGCAGGATCTCCGTCCTGGGGTCAAAGGCCACAAAATCGCCCACTTGGATACCTAAACGCTCCACATCTTCGGCGCTGGAAACCTTGGCATCGAGGCGGACCTCCATGTTCTCCTGGCTGCGCTCCGCCTTACCGGCATCCTTGTACACATGCACCGAGGTCTGGTGCATCAAGATGGTCCCGGAGTAGCTTTCCCCGCTGGCGGTGAAGATCTGGCAGTACTCCCCCTCCAGATGCGCCCACTGGGAACCGCCGATCAGAGCCAGGCGGAGCCGTCCGCTGCTTTTGATCTCCTTGACCATGGCCCCCAGCGTATCCACATGGGCCGATAGCATGCGCTGCTCAGCTTGGTTTTTCCCCGGCAGCGTGGCAATTAACCCGCCCTTGCGGTTCTGGGTACAGGCGATACCTACGCTTTCCAGCTTATCCCTGATGTGCGCGATGATGCGGTCCGTGAACCCCGAGGGACTGGGGATGGACACCAGTTCATGAATCAACTGTAGAAGTTCGTTGCCATTAAAAGTAACAGGCACGGCAATCCTCCTCTCCAAGGGCATTATTTGACGCCTGCCCGTCCATCCCTCTATTTGGCAGAGAAAATCCTGATAAGGACCTACCCTTTCCCGCACACTAACGGCAAGGGGGGAGTCTATGTCCGCCCAGAAACGAAAAGGTTTAAAGATCAGAGTTCGGCCCATTGAGGAGCACTCCACTGCGGCCTGGGCCAATATTGACAGGGAGGAGGGGATAGCTAAGGTTCCCATTCCCAGCACAGATTTTGTGAAACTGGCCCGGGATTGGGTAAATCACAACCAAAAATGAGGGAGTGTCCTGGCCCGGCCAGGGCACTCCCTGTTTTGCTTTTTAGGATGGGGCCTCCGCCAGGCGGCGGTAGGCCGCCAGACGTCCCAGGGCATCCTCCTGGGCAGCGCTAAAAAGCTTCTCCGCCTCCTCTGGGAAAGCTCTCCCCAGGGAAGAATAGCGGATCTCGCTCAAGAGGAAATCCCGGAAGGAGCCGGTTGGATCTTTGGAATCCAGGCTGAAGGGGTTTTTCCCTTGGGCCTTCAGCAGCGGGTTGTACCTGTAGAGATGCCAGTAGCCCGCCTCCACCGCCCTTTTTTCCTGCATGATGCTGGTGCCCATCCCGGTGCGGATGCCGTGGTTGATGCAGGGTGAATAGGCAATGACCAGGGAAGGACCCGGGTAGCTTTCCGCCTCCAGGATGGTGCGGATGGTGTGGTTCATGTTGGCCCCCATGGCGACCTGGGCCACATAGACGTAGCCGTAGGTCATGGCCATGAGCCCCAGATCCTTTTTCCCCACCCGCTTGCCCGAAGCGGCGAATTTGGCCACGGCGGCCTTGGGCGTGGCCTTGGAAGATTGACCGCCGGTGTTGGAGTATACTTCCGTATCCAGAACCAGGATGTTCACATCGTCGCCCAGGGCCAGCACATGGTCCAACCCGCCGAAACCGATATCATACGCCCAGCCATCTCCCCCGATGATCCACTGTGATTTTTTCGCCAGGTGCTCCCTTCTCTGCAGGATCTCCTCCACCAGGGGATCCACATCCACCTCCCGCTCCAAAAGGCGCAGAAGTTCCCGGCTGGCCTGGGCGGAAGCTATGGTATCCTCCCGATCCTGCAGCCACTTTTCCCCAGCCGCCTTCAGCTCCGGGCTCACCCGTTTGGTCAAAAGCTCCTCTACCAAAGACGCCACCTGTTGGCGCAGCTGCTTGGTGGCTAAACGCATCCCCAAGCCGAACTCTGCGTTGTCCTCGAAGAGGGAGTTGGCCCAGGCCGGTCCCTTCCCTTCCGGCGTCACCGTGTAGGGGAAGGAGGGCGCGCTGGCGGAGTAGATGGAGGAGCAGCCCGTGGCGTTGGCGATGATCATCTGCTCACCGAAAAGTTGGGTGAGCAGGCGCAGATAGGGCGTTTCGCCGCAGCCGGGGCAGGCCCCGTGGAACTCAAAGAGGGGCTGGCGAAACTGGCTGTTCTTCAAAGTCCGCCAGTCCACCAAAGGCGCCTTATTGCTAACCGTCTGCGCAAACAGCCAGTTTTCCCGCTGGACGGCAATCTCCTGGTCCGCGGGCTGCATGATCAGAGCCTTCCCGGGCGCGGGGCACACATCGGCGCAGTTGCCGCAGCCGGTGCAGTCCAAGGGGCTCAACTGAATCCGGTAGCCCAGTCCCTCCAGCCCCTTGCCCACCGCCGGTTTGGTATGGAAGCTCTTTGGTGCCCTGGCCAGCTCTTCCCCGTCCAAGAGATAGGGGCGGATCACCGCGTGGGGACAGACAAAGGAACACTGATTGCACTGGATGCACTTTTCCAGCTGCCACTGGGGGATAGTCACGGCGATACCCCGCTTTTCATAGGCTGTAGTGCCGTTGGGGAAGGTTCCATCGGCGAAGCGGGCCAAGGCGCTCACGGGCAGGTCATCCCCCTCCATACGCTGCATGGGCACCTGGATCTCTGCCACGAAGGGAGGCGCGCCCACAAGGTCTGCCCCTTCGTCCTCCTCCGGCAGCTCTGCCCATTCAGGGGGAACCTTGATTTCCTTGAGTTCGGCTGCTCCCCGGTCGATGGCGGCTACGTTCATCTCCACAATCTCTTTACCTTTGCGCCCGTAGAGCGTCTCCACCGAGGATTTCAGATAGCTTAAGGCCTCCTCCACCGGGATCACCTGAGCCAGTTTAAAGAAGACCGCCTGCATCACCATGTTGATGCGGTTGCCCAGCCCCAGTTCCCCGGCGATCTTGATGGCATCGATGGTGTAAAAGCGCACCTTTTTCCGGGCCAGGGTCCTTTTGGTGGCCGCGGGGAGGTTCTCCTCCAGCTCCCTGCCTTCCCAGGGGCAGTTGAGCACGAAGATACCGCCTGGTTTGATCCCCTTGAGCAGGTCGTAATTGTGCACAAAGGCTTTGTTGTGGCAGGCGATGTAGTCCGGATGGTCCACCAGGTAGGGCGCCTTAAGGGGCTCTTTTCCGAAGCGCAGGTGGGAAACGGTGGTGCCCCCAGACTTTTTGCTGTCGTAGTAAAAGTAGGCCTGCACATGGAGGTCGGTGTGGTCGCCGATGATCCGGATGGCTTCCTGGTTGGCCCCCACGGTACCATCGGAGCCCAAGCCCCAGAATTTGCAGGCGATGGTGCCCTCCGGGGTGATGTCCAAAGGCTCCCCCACCGGCAGGGAAGTGAAACTGAGGTCGTCGTTGATCCCGATGGTGAAGCGATCCTTGGGCTGATCCTGCTGGAGGTTGTGGAACACGGCGGCGATCTGCGCAGGCGTGGTGTCCTTGGAGCCCAAACCGTACCTGCCCCCCACCACCGTAGGCCGGCTCTCCAGCGCCTGGCAAGCCTTGACCACATCCAAATACAGGGGCTCCCCGGGGGCACCGGGCTCTTTCGTCCTGTCCAAAACGGCGATCTTGCGGACCGTTGGCGGCAGAGCCTCCAGGAAATGGCTCTCGGAAAAGGGTCTGTACAGACGCACCTTCACCACACCCACCCGGCGGCCCTGCTTGCGCAGGTGGTCCACGGTGCTCTCTAGGGTATCGCAGACCGAACCCATGGCCACCACAACCTCCTCCGCCTGGGGATGGCCGTAGTAGTCAAAGAGCCCGTAGCGCCGGCGGGTGAGGGTGTGGAAGCGATCCATGTATTCCTGGACAATACCGGGGACCGCTGCGTAGAAGGGGTTGGCCGCCTCCCTGCCCTGGAAGTAGATGTCGGGGTTCTGGGCGCTGCCCCGGGTGACGGGACGCTCAGGATTCAGGCCCCGCCTGCGAAATCTCTCCAGGGCCTCTAGATCTAGAAGCTGGGCCATTAAGTCGTATTCCACCGTTTCGATTTTTTGGTATTCATGGGAAGTACGGAATCCATCGAAAAAGTGGAGAAAGGGCACACTAGCCTTAAGGGCGGCTAGGTGGGCGATGCAGGCCAGGTCCATCACTTCCTGCACATTGGAGCTGGCCAACATGGCCACCCCCGTCTGGCGGCAGGCCATGACATCCTGGTGATCCCCGAAGATGGAGAGGGCGTGGGCGGCAATGGCCCTGGCGCTCACATGGATCACGCCGGGCAGCAGTTCACCCGCGATCTTGTACAAGTTGGGAATCATGAGCAAAAGCCCCTGGGAGGCGGTGAAGGTGGTGGTCAGGGCCCCGGCGGCCAGGGAGCCGTGGAGGGCCCCAGCCGCGCCGATTTCCGACTGCATCTCCACCACTTCCACCACCTGGTCGAAGAGGTTTTTGCGGCCGTGGGCGCTCCACAGATCCACCAGCTCCGCCATGGGCGAGGATGGGGTGATGGGATAGATGGCGCAAACTTCGGTAAAGGCGTAGGCCACATGGGCGGCGGCTTCATTGCCGTCCATGGTGTGGTATTTTTTCATGCTCGAACCTCCACTTTCATTTTTCCTAGCTAGTATTTGACAGTTGTGTGTTCTCATACCACCGGGGGAAGGGGCCGCTTTCTTGCGAATTTCGGAAAGAGGGGGCGAAAACTTGCGCCTTTTGCCCCGGGATGTTCAGCCCTAAATCGATATTCATCACCCCGGAAAAGCTCGGGAAAATAGGCACAAAAGGCTTTTCCGCAGGCAGGATTCCCCTCGGCGATTGTGTAATATGTTACGTGCGAACTTAAGAACGAAGGCAAAGGAGGTTGAAAAGTGATCGCCTTAGATAAAGAAACTTGGGAAGAACATGTTCCCAATTCCACCGGCTGGGTCGTGGTGGATTTTTGGGGTCCCCGCTGCAAGCCCTGCCTGGCACTTATGCCCCACATAGAGCGCCTTGCAGAGAAGTACGGAGACAAGATGAAGTTCTATTCCTTGGATACTTCCAAGGCCATGCGCTTGGCCATTTCTCAAGGTGTGATGTCGCTGCCAGTCATCGCCTTTTATTATGATGGCGAGAAAAAGGCGGAACTGAGCGGCGAGTTCACAGCTGAGGATGTGGAAAAGAAGATCTTGGAGTTGCTCGGCTAAAGCTTGCCAAAGGAGGTGAGTGTGTGCAGTTTACCTTAGGTACTATCTTCATCGAGGATCTGCAGTTCGGTCACCGCACAGAGGTGAAGGACAAAACCCTCTACGTCAACAAGGAGGAACTCACCCAGCTGCTGCTCCAGGACGAGCACCTGCAGTCGGTGAGCATCGAGATCGCCCACCCCGGCGAGTCCGTGCGGATCATGCCGGTGAAAGACGTCATCGAGCCCAGGGTCAAGCCGGACCAGGAGGGGGGCATCTTCCCCGGATTGGTGAGCAAGATGTTTCCAGCAGGTGTAGGCCGCACCCATGTGCTCAAGGGCGTGAGCGTGGTCACCACAGGCCGGATCGTGGGCTACCAAGAGGGCATCATCGATATGCAGGGACCAGGCGCCGAGCTGACCCCCTTTTCCCAGCTGCATAACCTGGTTATTGTGGCGGAGCCGGTTGCCGGGGTCACTCCCCACCAGCATGAAGCGGCGCTGCGGAAAATGGGCCTGCGGGCCGCCAACTACCTCGGGGAAGCGGCGCGCGCCTTGACGCCAGATGAGACCGCCACCTACGAGCTTTTGCCCCTGCACGAATACCACAGGCGCTATCCAGATCTGCCCAAGGTCGCCTACGTCTACATGCTGCAGAGCCAGGGCCTGCTCCACGACACCTATTACTACGGCGTCGACGTGAAAAACATGGTGCCCACCTTCATGCAGCCAACGGAAGTGATGGACGGGGCCATTGTCAGCGGCAACTGTGTTTCCGCCTGTGACAAGAACACAACCTACCACCACTTGAACAACCCGGTCATTCACGACCTGCTGAAGCGCCACGGCACAGACCTCTGCTTTGTGGGCTGCGTAATTACCAACGAGAACGTGACCCTGCTTGACAAGCAAAGGTCCAGCGATCTTGCGGCCAAGCTCGTGGAATACCTGGGTGTAGATGGGGTCATCATCAGCGAAGAAGGTTTCGGCAACCCCGACACAGACTTGATCATGAACTGCACGAAGATCGAGCAGAAAGGGATCAAAACTGTCCTGATCACCGATGAATATGCGGGTCAGGACGGCACATCCCAGTCCTTGGCGGATGGCAGCCCGCTGGCGGATGCCATTGTCAGCGGCGGCAACGCCAATGCCCTGGTAACTCTGCCCCCCATGGACAGGGTGATCGGCAGCATCGATCCTGTGGAAGTGATTGCCGGCGGCTTCAAAGGAAACCGCAATCCCGACGGTTCCATCACCGTGGAACTGCAGGCCATCATCGGGGCCACCAACGAGCTTGGTTTCAACAGGTTGACGGCTCGCGAATACTAAAACATCAGAAGGAGGAATCGGTCCATGGTCGATCTCAAAGGCAAATACGTGGCCATTATCGGTGACCGCGATGGCATCCCCGGGCCAGCCATTGAGGAATGCCTCAAGGATACCGGCGCCATCATCGGCTTTTCCACCACCGAATGCTTTGTCTGAACGGCCGCAGGAGCAATGGACATGGAGAACCAAACTCGCGTGCTCGAGTTGGTTGAAAAGCATGGTAAGGATAACGTGGTTGTGGTTTTAGGCGGAGCAGAAGCGGAGGCTTCCGGCCTCGCCGCCGAAACAGTGACAACCGGAGATCCTACCTTCGCCGGTCCATTGACAGGAGTTCAGTTAGGACTCCCCGTTTACCATATTTTCGAACTGAAGGACATCATCCCGGAAGACGTCTGGGAAGAGCAAATCAGCATGATGGAAATGGTTCTAGATGTAGATGAAATTATCAAGGAGGTCGCCACCTACCGCGAACGGAATGGGGGGTAGAATTTGGAAACAAAGCGCATAGTTCTCTATCTTAACCAGTTCTTTGGGCAAATTGGCGGCGAAGATAAGGCCGATACTCCACCCCAAAGCGTGGCTAAGGCTGTGGGACCGGGTCTGGGACTCCAAGCCCACCTGCCCGAGAACTGCCAGATCGTGGGTACCATCATCTGCGGTGACGGCTACTTCAACGAAAACCTGGAGGAAGCAAGCCTAGCCGTGCGCCAGATGCTGGAAGAGTTCTCCCCCCATGTGGTAATTGCCGGCCCGGCCTTCAATGCTGGGCGCTACGGGATGGCCTGTGGTATGGTGGGCAAAATCGCCCACGACATGGGCATTCCAGCCGTCTCGGGCATGTACCCGGAAAACCCAGGTGTGGAGACCTACCGCCAATATCTGTATATCATCGAAACAGGCAACTCCGCCGCCAGCATGCGCACCGCGCTGCCCGCGATGGGCAAGCTCGCCGGCAAGCTGGCCAATGGCGAACCCATCGGTCCACCGGCGGAAGAGGGCTATCTAAGCCGCGGTATCCGCAGGAACGTCTTTGTGGAAAAGCGGGGATCGGAGCGGGCCATTGAGCTTCTGCTCAAGAAGATCAAGGGCGAGCCCTTTGAGACCGAGTATCCCATCCCCCACTTCGATCGGGTGGAGCCTGCGGCGGCCATTGCCGATTTGAGCAAGGTAACAGTGGCCCTGGTCACCAGCGGCGGCATTGTCCCCAAGGGCAACCCCGACCGCATTGAAGCATCCAGCGCTTCCCGCTATGGGAAATACAGCATTGCAGGTGTGGAAGCCCTCACCGCCGATGCCTTTGAAACGGCCCACGGGGGCTATGACCCTGTCTACGCCAATGACAATCCCAACCGGGTGGTGCCCGTGGATGCCCTGCGCCAGCTGGAGAAAGAGGGCAGAATCGGCAGGCTCTTCCCCTATTTCTACTCCACCGTGGGCAACGGGACATCGGTGGCCAATGCCAAGAAGTACGCGGCGGAAATCGCCGCGGAGCTGGTCAATGAAGGCGTGCAGGCTGTCATCCTCACCAGCACCTGAGGGACCTGTACTCGTTGCGGCGCAACGATGGTCAAGGAAATCGAACGGAAAGGCATCGCTGTTGTGCATGTGTGCACAGTGACACCCATTTCCCTCACTGTGGGAGCCAACCGCATCGTTCCAGCGGTGGCCATCCCCCACCCCTTAGGGAACCCGAAACTCACTGCCCAAGAGGAGTTTAACTTACGGAAGAAGCTGGTGGAAAAGGCGCTGCAGGCCCTGACCACACCCGTTACAGAGCAGCACGTCTTTGAAGACTAACACAAGGGGTCCCGCCCATGGGACCCCTTGATCCTGTGGAGGTGAATTGCTTGACCAATCCTGTCATTAAGGCAGCCAGCTACTGCCTCTTCCATGCACCGGATATGGTTCTAACCCACGGCACAACACTTATGATTGAGCGGGACAAGAACCCCGCTTCGCCTCTGCTCACCGCGGCCAAGGAAGCCCTGCGGCCCTTTGAGGAAGTGGTGGCCTATCCGCCCAACCAGGTGTATATCGGCAACCTTACACCGGAAGAGCTGGCGGAAATCCCCCAGCCGTGGTACGCCAACCCGGTGGAGGCCAAAAGGGAGGGGCGCTTTGGCGAGATCTTCCCCTTGGACGAACTGATCGCCATGATGAAGATCGCCGACGCCTTCAACTTGGTAGTCCTGGAAGAGGGCTTCGCCCAGGCCATGGTGGAAAAGCTCGCCAGCCATCCTCTCTTTACAGAGCAAGACCTGGCCGTTTTGGGGAAAGCCCAGCCCCTCGCGGATATCCAGGAGCTTCTGGACAAGAAGACCGCGGTACCCCTGGAATTCCAGGGCGAGATCGTGGGCTGCGTGAAGCAGGCCCACGAGTGGGATGTAAACCTCAAGGCCGATGTGATGTTTGAGAACCTGGCGGCCAAAGCCAGCGGAGCATGGGCCCTGCGGCACCTCTTGTGGAAGAACGGGCTTGATCCCGCCATTGTGGAGTACATTATCGAAACCTCCGAAGAGGCCTGCGGCGATATGAACCAGCGGGGCGGCGGCAACTTCGCCAAGTCCATCGGCGAAGTGTGCGGCTGCATCAACGCCACCGGTTCCGACACCCGCTCCTTCTGCGCCGGACCAGCCCACGGCATTGTCAACGCCGCGGCTTTGGTGAAATCCGGCATCTACAAGCACGTTGTGGTCCTGGGGGGCGGTGCCGTAGCCAAGCTGGGCATGAACTGCCGGGATCACATTAAGAAAGATGTGCCTGTCCTGGAAGATGTACTGGGCTCCTTTGCTGTGCTGATCAGCGCCGATGACGGCATCAGCCCCATCATCCGCACCGACAGCATCGGACGCCACCGCATCGGCACAGGTTCTTCGCCCCAGGCGGTGGTCACCTCCCTGGTGACCGATCCCTTGAGTGCGGTGGGCCTGACCATCACCGATGTGGACAAATTTAGTGTGGAAATGCAAAACCCTGAGATCACCTCCCCCGCGGGCGCCGGTGATGTGCCCCTGGCCAACTACAAAATGATCGCAGCCCTCGGCGTGAAGCAGGGCGTCCTGCAGCGCACGGAACTGGACAGCTTCGTGCAAAAGCACGGCCTCAAGGGCTGGGCTCCCACCCAAGGACACATTCCCTCCGGGGTTCCCTACGTGGGCTTTGCCCGGGAAGGCATCCTCAGCGGCCAGATGCGGAGGGTCATGATCGTGGGCAAGGGCAGCCTTTTCTTGGGCCGCCTGACCAACCTGTTCGACGGGATTTCCTTCCTCCTGGAGGCGAACCCGGGTAAAGAAGGGGCCCGCACCGTGGAGCCGGAGGAAGTGGTCACGGTGGGTGTCACCCTCCTCGGAAGCGAACACGGTCTGGAAGAGGTGCTCAGGGGTGCAGAACTGGCCCAGAAGCGCAGCCGCGGCCTAAGGGTGGTGGCTATAGGACCCAAGTGCGAAACCTCCCTGACGGTTATGGAAGCTAACACCGAAGATGAACAGCACAAGGTCATGCAAGAACTGCTGACCACGGGGCAGATCGACGCCTGCGTCACCATGCACTACAACTTCCCCCTGGGCGTAACCACCATCGGACGCGTTGTGGCCCCCGCCAGCGGCAGGGAAATGCTCATCGCCTCCACCACCGGTATGTCCGCCAGCAACCGGACCAAGGCCATGCACAAAAACGCGGTGCTGGGCATCGCGGTGGCCAAGGCCTTGGGGTTAGAGCGGCCCACGGTGGGCATCTTGAACGTGGACGGGGCGCTCACCACCGAACGCTCCCTGCGGGAACTGGAAAAAGAGGGCTACACCATCAACTGGGCAAGGTCCAGCCGGACCGATGGCCAGGCGATTATGCGGGGTAACGATGTTCTGGCCGGTTCCTGTGATGTGCTGGTCACCGACTCCCTCACGGGGAATATCCTCGTTAAGATGCTTTCCGCCCTGAACACCGGCGGCGGCATCGAGTCCATCGGCTACGGATACGGCCCCGGTGTCGGTGAAGGCTTCCAGCAGATCATCAACATCGTGTCCCGGGCCTCCGGCGCCCCGGTCATCGCCGGCGCCATCGAGTTCGCCGGGGAAATGGCCAAAGCCAAACTTCCCCAGATCGTCGCGGCAGAACTGGCCCAGGCCAAACTGCTGGAACAGGAAGGCCCGCAGGCGGTGCAAAAGCCGCCGGCGAAACCTGTGGACCAGGAGATCACCGGCATCGACGTGCTGGAGATCGAAAGCGCCGCGGAAGCGCTCTGGAAGGAGAACATCTACGCCGAGACGGGTATGGGCTGCACGGGGCCTGTGATCATGGTGGCCCCGGAGGATCTGGAGGCAGCCAAACAGAAACTCAAGGAGCTTGGCTTCCTCAGCGAATAACTACGGCCAAGAGCAAGGAAGGAACGTGCGCCGCACGTTCCTTTTCTTGTTGCCAAACAACGCCCAAGCTAACGGGAACTGGAAGCTAGATCCACTTTGACCGATCCAAAATCAGACTTGATCACCACAGGGTGCAGCCCCTCGCCGTGTTTTCCCCGTGCAGTGGTCATGTTCCTCTGTACATCCCGCTCCACAGGGGCATTTCCCGCAAGAGAACCGTTGCTCACCTCGATCCGAAAGTCGTAGCCGCCATCCACAGGCAGCAACTGCACCCGGCTGCTGGAAAAGGCGCTTTCCAGGGTAAGGGGACCGGCTATGTTGCGCAAGCCAACATCGCCAAACTGGTTATCGACCTGCAGCGTGCCCTGGAGTCCCTGTACGGATACGGTGGAGAAGCGGGTAACCAGCTTCAAAAAGCCCACAAAATCCTCCACTTCCACAAAGCCGTAATCATACTGCACCGTCACTTCCATGCCCGAGGGCACTTCCGCTTCGAAACTTAAGCCCACCTCCCCACTGTGTCCCAGGCCTGTATTTACCAACTCATAGCTGAGCTCAGAGTGGGAGGCGGCTTCCACCACCTCAAAGGCTGCCAAATCCCCTTCCCGTTCAGCGGTAATGGTGGCGGAAACCACCAGTTCCTCCCCGGCGCCGGATTTCAGCTTCACCACGCCCAAACCTCCCTTGAGCACCAGGGAAGTCAGCTCGCCTTGGGGCCTGCGGAACACTTCAGTCCTACTGGCTTGGGGGTCCATGGGCGGGATCGGTCGGAACTCCAACTCCACGGACGGCTGGCGGGGGCTTGGATCTTCAGGCCTATACCAGGCGTCCAGCACAAGGAGCAGGGTGAGGACAGCCAAAAACACCACCGTTATACTGCGAATTTTCACCGCTCATCCCCCTTCATCGCGGCGGCTAGAGTTCAAACTCCACCACCGTGCTGAATTCTTCCGCGTCCATTTCCCCTGACCTGACCTGGGCCAGGATGGTGATCTCTGCCCGGTACTTGCCGGGCTCTGCGGGTCGGCCCAGCTTATCCTTGCAGTCCCAAACATGGATCCAGGAGAGGGATTCACCTGGCCGCAGCTCTTCAAAGATCAGGGCCATGGTGAAAAACCTGCCCTCGGAAAAGCGGTACACCTCGGCGCCGCCCTCATTGGTTACGACAAGCTCAAACTGCTGTCCCGAACTGAACAGCAGGCTGCTGGGGACATCGTAGATGTTCTTTAGGGAGAAGGAAAACTTGGCTCCCTCCTCAAGCAGCTCCACCCCTGCCTGCAGCATCTGGTCACCGCCTTCCGGATCCGTGTTAACCACGGAAAACAGAATACACGAAGTCACTGCCAGCACCAAAAGCCACCGCCACGACATCTAGTTCACCTCACCTCGGGAGCATACCGCAGCTCCCTCTTTTGTTCCCTCTACCATAGGGATCGACTTCCCACCGCACCTTTATTTGGGTCAGTTAACTACTAATTTCCATGTGCCGCTCAAAGAGGAGGCCCGTCAGGATAAAGAACAGGACCGTAACCAACCCGAAAACTACGTATTTTTCCGGATAGACCAGGAGCAGCACCTCCTCCCCCAACTCATCCAGGCGCAGCAGTTCATGGAGAGGCACCGGGGGGAGCCAGCTAAACAAAGGCTGCAGCAGTCCAGACACCCTAGTGCTGAACCAAACAGCTAAGATCCAGGCCCAAAGCGCCACTAAACCTTGGGCCCTGCCTACCATCTTACTCACCACAAAGGCCAGCTGCACCTGGACCGCCAAGGCAGCAAAAAGCAGGAGGCCGCCTACATATACCCAAAACGCGTTTACAGCCACCCACGCCGGCCCGGGCAGCACCCTGTCCAGTTCCAGGACCCGGCCCAGAAAGAGCAGAAATCCCCCCACGGTAACGATGAACAAAGTGGTGTACTCCACACAGAGGCCAATAAGTTTCGACAGCATCACCTGCCAGCCCGGAACAGGAAGGGCCATGAGCGTATAGATGGTATCCTCCCGCCATTCGCTGCGCAGGGTTTGCAGGGAGCGCCAGACCAACCATAGGGGAAAGAACGTGATGGGCAGCATCACGGCAAGTACCAGATACCCCGATGGCCAGTAGCTCTCCGCAGTCTCCACGAACACGGGAGAGTTCGCCAAACGCGCCCGCACGTAAGCCATGAGGGCCAGGGTAGCTCCGGAGAGGAAAAGCACCGGCAGACGGCTCGCTTCCAGATCCTTGCGCAACAGCTTGCAGAAGCGTTTCATCAGGCAAAAACCTCCTTGAAGAGATCATTGATGGACTTGCCATGGCGGCTGCGCAAATCCTCGGCATTGCCCTGAAGAGTGATGGTACCCTCCTGGAGAAAGACCACTGCGTCGAAGAGCCGTTCCGCATCCCCCACGGCATGGGTGGAGATGATCATGGTCTGTTCCTCCCCCTTAAACTGGCGGGCTATGCCCTCCACAATCCTTTCCCGGGAGGCAGGATCGATCCCGCTGAAGGGTTCATCAAGGAGAATCAACGGTGCCCTGCGAGCCAGGGCCGTAATCAGCCGCAGCCGCGCCCGCATACCCTTGGACAAGGCGGTTACTTTAGCATTGGGCTCCAGGCGCATGAATTCCAACAGCTCTAGGGCGCTCTCCCCCTGCCAATCGGGGTAAAAAGCCGCGGTGAAATCCAGCACCTGGCTCACGGTCATCCAGCGGTACAAATTCTCCACTTCTGGCACGTAGGCCAGCTGCTCCTTGGTTCTGCGGGAAGGCGGCGCACCCAAAACTTCCAGCTCTCCCCCATCTGGCCTGAGTAAGCCAGCTACGCACTTGAGAAACGTGGATTTACCGCTGCCGTTGGGACCCAGCAGTCCCCAGATCTCCCCGGTGGGCACGCTCAAACTGATGCCTTTCAGAGCTTCCACCCTGGGATACCTTTTCCTTAGGTCGCGCACCACCAGCGCCTGTCTTCCTGTGCTCACTGCTCCTCCACCCCTTCCCCGGCTTCTATCCTTTCAAAGGCGCTGCGCACCAGCTCCAAGGCCTCCCCTCGGTCAAAGCCCAGAGAGCGCATGGCGCAAGCGAAGTCATCCACCAGCCGGCTCAGTAGCTCCCTTCTGGTCTCCTCCACAATCGCTTGGCTGCGCCGGACAAAAGTGCCCTGTCCCCGCAGGGTTTCCACGAGACCCAGCACCTCCATCTCACGATAGGCCCTCTGCACCGTATTGGCATTGACCTTGAGCTGTGCTGCCAACTCCCGCTGGGAAGGCAGCTTATCTCCAGGCTTGAGGACGCCTGTGGCGATCTGGCGTTTAATTTCATCCATGATCTGTAAGTATATTGGTATGGATGTGGTAAACTTCATGTCCAATCGCCTACCCCCTTCCCCGCTAGTGCACTAGTCCACTAGTGCACTAATATTGTATGCGCGGTGGGAGCCGTTGTCAAGACCCATTTTCCCATACCAAACCGGGAGGAAAAGCCATGTTCCCCAAGCGCCATCTGCTGGGGCAATTCCTGCTCCTGACCATCCTGGGCCTTTTGCTGCTCAGCCTCTTCGACTCCAATCCCTGGTGGAAGGTGGTGCTATATGCTCTGCCCACTGCCTTGATCACCACATATCTAGGCGAGGCGGCGCGCCAGGCCATGTCTCCGGCTTTTGCCGCGGTCCTGCAGGGCATCGCCGCGGCTCTCACAGCCTACCTAATCGGGCTCACACCCCTGTTCCGCACCACCTTCGGCACCCTGGTGGGCTTTGCGCTGCTGGTGAGTGCGGCCGAAATCGTCCTTCCCCGCAGGCTCAAACAGGAAAGGCGGTGAGACCCAGGGCGTTTCTACTGTTCCGGGGCGGAGATCAGTGATATAATGGCCATAACCAAACACAGCAAGGTGGATAAAGGCAGTGGCAAAGGATAGGACGGAGCTCATCCTCAAAGGCGGCATGTACAGGGTACTTGTCTATCTTTCCACCCCCATTATCATCAACAGCTTGATCCAAACCCTCTACAACCTGGTGGACGGTCTCTGGGTGAGCAGAATCTCTTCTGTGCACTTTGCCGCCACAACCTTTGTGTGGCCGGTGAACTGGATCTTTGTCTCCTTGGGGAGCGGCCTATCCGTGGCTGGTACTTCCCTCCTCTCCCAACTCCTGGGTGCGGGCCAAGAGTCCAGGGCCAGGGAGTACTCCGCCCAACTGACCGCCCTCTCCCTGCTCACATCCCTCCTCTTTGCCGCGGTGGGTTATCTGTCTGCGCCGCTCATCGTGGGACTGATGGGCGGCGCAGGCGAGCTAGCTGAACTGAGCATCCTCTACCTGCGGATTATCTTTTTTGAGCTGCCCGCCGTCTTCCTGTACTTCGCCATCTACTCCATGCTGCACGCCCAAGGGGATACCATCACTCCCATGATCTTCAGCGCCGCATCGGCCATCCTCAACGCCATTTTGGACCCCATCTTCATCTTTACCTTTAACTGGGGCTTAGCCGGAGCGGCTTGGGCCACCGTTTTGTCCAGGGCCCTTCTGGCCGCGGCAGGGGCTTTACTCGTGCTGGGAGGGAAGAATCGACTAAAACCAGATTTCAAAGGCTTTCGCTTCCAGCGGGGAATAGTGAAAGAGATGGTCCAAGTGGGCCTGCCGGCAAGCATCGGCCAGTCAGGGGAAGCTCTGGGCTTTGCCGCCTTCAACGCCTTTATCGCTTCCTACGGAACGGCGGTGCTGGCCGCCTACGGCCTGGTGAATCGCATTACCTCCCTGGTGATGCAGCCGGCCACGGGTATGGGCCACGCCCTGACGGCCATTGTGGGGCAGAATATGGGGGCGGACCAGATGGCCAGGGTCAAAGAGGCCTTTTTCAAAGCCGTGAAGCTGGCTGTGCTCATTGGTGTTGTGGGCTGCATCATCCTCATCGCCTTTGACGAGCCCATTATCCTCTTCTTCATGCAAGCCCGGGATGACCCAGAGGTGATTTCAGAATCCCTAACCTATCTCTGGTTTGTGGCGGTGTCCATGCCCCTCATGGGCATCTTCAGTGCCTTTTCCGGACTCTACCAGGGGACGGGTCACACCAAGTACGCCATGAACATGAACGTGGGCCGGCTGTGGCTGGTGCGCCTGCCCATGATCGTGCTTTTGGGGCGGTTCACTTCCTGGGGTTCCACGGGCATCTGGTTTTCCATGAGTTTCAGCAACCTCATCATCTGCCTGTACGGCTATTGGGTTTACAGGACGAAACCGTGGCAGGAAAGCGTTCTTGTCTCCAAAAAAGAAACAGGGGCTAAACCCCTGTCCGCTGCTGAATAGGCTATTTGCTGGCCAGTGTTTTCAGGTACACCTTGCGCTGCCGGGGGCCGTCAAACTCGCAGAAATAGATGCCCTGCCAGGTGCCCAGCTGCAGCCGCCCGTCTTCCACGGGAACCAGGCAGGACGACCCCAAAAGCGAGGCCTTAATGTGGGCGTGGGAATTGCCCTCCAGGTGGGTGTAATCTCCCTGCACTGGAAAAACCTTGTTCAAGGTGGCGATCAGATCCCTGACCACTGAAGGGTCAGCGTTCTCGTTGATGGTCACCCCCGCGGTGGTATGGGGAACGTAAACCACCACGAAGCCATCCTGGAGCCCTTCCTGCTCCACGAAACTCCTCACCTGGCTGGTGATGTCAATGAACTGCTGTCCCTGATTGGTGCGTACGTTGATGATCACTTCTACCACTCCATTTCTCCTCTAGTTATAGTTCCGCGACAGCCTCCGCTTCAGCCATTTCCCCCTGGGCATAAAGCAGCTTGATGTTGCGGGACAGGGCCATGGCAAAGCCCAATACGGCCACCACTATCCCCGAAAAGGCGAACAAGCTAGCAACGGAGAAGTTGTCCACCAACACGCCGGAAAGGCCCATGGAAAGCGGCACCAGCATTTGAACCATGCTGTCCAGGAGTCCGAAAACCCGACCTCGATAGTGATCCGGCACCGTTTCCTGCAGCGTCACCTGGAAGGGCACGTTGATGAAGATGTTGAGTACCCCGATGAGCAGAAACCCCGCAGACATGGCTGCCAAGAGCCAAAGCAAGGGCACGCTGCCATAGACTGACGGCAGGGCCAAAGCACCCAGCAGGACGGAGATACCGCCCTGGAGTATGATTCCGCTGGACAGCAGAGACTCTTTACGGTATTTCTTGGTCATGTAGCCGATCAGACCGGTGCCGATGAGAAAGCCCACGGGAAGCATGGCTTGGAGATTTCCGTACTGCTTAGCCTCCAAGAGCAAGACTTCCTTGCCGAAGTAGGGAAACACCACGTTGAACAACGGAGCAGATAGGAAGTTGAGGGCTACTGCGAAAAGGATGAGCGTCCTCAAACCTGCATTCTGCCACATATAGTGGAAGCCCTCCTGGAAGCTGCGGAAAAACTGGGCCGCTGGGTTAAGCTCAGCCGCCTGTACCCCCTGCCTGGACTGCTTGGGGAAGCGGATGAACATCTCCGATAGGGCGGAAAACAGAAAAGCGGTTCCGTTTATCAAAAAGGCGCCGTAGTAACCAGTTGTACCAAGGATGAAGGCACCGGCTACAGGCCCGATAATCTGCGTTGCCGCCCTGGACAGGCTGTTTAAAGAGTTGGCCTTGACCAGCTCTTCTTTTTTGACCAGTCCCGGCACCGCCGCAGAGATGGCTGGGCCGAAGAGCACGCCGCAGAGCGAAGATAAGACGGTGGCTCCGTATAGGATGGGCATGGTCAGATAACCCTGTTTGTGGATGAAGCCCAGAGCCAGGATGACCAGCCCCCGCACCACGTCCATGGATACCACGATGGTCTTACGATCCCACAGGTCTGCCAGTACCCCGGTGAAGGGAGCCAGGAGCACCATGGGCAGAGAAGAGACCAAAAGCAGTGTGCCCAAGGCGGTCCCAGAACCGGTAAGGTCCAGAACCAGCCAGGTTAGGGCCAGATAGTGAATGCCGTCTCCCACTTGGGAAACCAAACGTCCCCAAAAGAGCAGCCCAAAATCCCTGTTGATGAACAACCGCTGTCCTAAAGTCTTTTTCTCCATCTTTAGTCCCATCCCCTATCTGTTCTAGTCTCTGCACTCAGTCTATCACCGCTGGGCCAGCCCCTGAACTGGCTGGGGATGGGTAATCCTTCAGCCTCCAGGCGGATTCAGCGCAGGAACAGGCTGAAAAAGCGCTCCAGCAGAGTGCAGTTCTCCTCTACATAAGCGTCCAGCTGATCGAACAGGTAGGGCACGAAGTCCCGAAAAGTGGGATAGAGACTGCGGTGAGCCTGGTAATAGTCGAGCTGTTCTGCGACAAAAGCCGTAAGGTAGAACCCGCTGCGCTCGTGGTTCTCCAAGACGATCTCTGCCAACTCGGGGCCGAAGAGATCCCGGGCCGCCAGCACTTCCACACTCCGCACCACCTGCTCATTGAGGAAGGTGCTGGTGAAGGGGTAGGCTTGGGCGCGCATCACTTTGCGCACACTCCAAAAGAGGGGGCGCAGTTTCCGGGCCCGCTCAGGGTAAGCTTCTAAGGTGGGATTCACAAAGGAATGACCCAACTCGTGGATGGTGAGCATCTCCAGATCGCTGCCGGTGGGAAACTCAGGCGCTCCGGAGCTGGAGCCGTACTCCCTGATGATCTGAATGGCCGCAGGCTCTCCTTGGCCGTCCCAAACCGTGACCCCATAGCCACCGCCAGGGAACATGCTGGGGGCCATGATCAGCTCAAAACGGGCCGGAGCCCAGCCAAAGAACTCCTCCAGCCACATCTGGGGCAGTTCGGCGCGAAAATCTTCCCTGGCTGGCTGGAGACACTCGTCCAGGTACGCCTCCCAGCTGCTGAAGAAATCCAGAAAGTTCGACTGCTCTGCCAAATCCACCAAAGCCAGGCGGAACTCCTCCAGCACATCCCTTCCCCCGGCCCTTTCCACGAGATAATCATTGTATTCCACCAAGAGAGCTAGTTCGGGCAGGGGCCCCAGGTGGCAGATGAAGGCAGGGGGCGCATCATAGGTGAAACCCCGCTCCGTTAAGCGCCGGGCAATGCTAACGGCTTCATGGTTCTCATACTCAGCAAAGAACTCTTTGAGCGCCCGGTAGTATTCGTTCCCTGGGCCCCTGGGGCCCCGCTTCTCGATCCAGCTAGTCTGGGCCAGCACACCTGCTAAAAGCTCCATTTCCGGCAGAATCTTCAAAGCAGCTGAAGCCGTGGAACTTAAGATCGCCAAGGTCAGCAAAAACACCACAAGGAGCACTCTGCGCTTCACTACTATACCTCCAAATCCGCTGCAAGGAATGCATGCTTTCCGCATTAACCGGGCTCCCGTCCCCATGAAAACGCGAGTCCGGAGCCTAAGTTTTACATATAGGGAATAATTATCATTTTCATTGACAGGAACTGGCGGCAGTGTTACAATATAGTTGAAATCTCCGAAGCCCCGCTAGGGCGTGGGGGACCCAACTTTTTGGGGTGAATCTCGCCAGCTGGTGAGAGGGGCGACTTGGGCGTCCTAACCCGTCAGCTAACCCCACAGGAGTACTCCAAGGCGTAAGTGTTAGTAGGCTCAGTGCAGCCAACTAGCAGGTACGCTTTTTGTTTTCCCAATTTCGCCAGGGGAAAGGAGATTGACCATGAAGAAGCAGCGTGTAGCAAGTGTCCAGAGTTTACTGTTAGGAAATCGGCAGGCCGAGAAGTTCTTCGATCTGGAGAAACATCCGCGCCAGAAAAGCCAGCCCTATCCGCCGATTTTCTTCCCTCCGTTCCTGATCTTCTAACGCTCCAGCACTACTTCGTTCCCACCCAGGGCAGCCGCCCTGGGTTTTTTACTGCCCCCAAAACCAGTGGCGCAGTGCCCGGCCCCGCTCCCCATTGGCCCAGGCGATCAGTCCCCGCACATAGTGGATGGGGATTCTACCCCCGCTGAGGGCCGCCACAGACCTTAAGGGCATCTCCAGCATGATGGCCCAGGTCATCAGCCACTGGGGATCCGTCTCCCGGGGTCGGCCCATCTCCTTCCAGATCGCCCTGCGGGCCACCTTCAAGATCATCCGGCCCAGGCCCGTTGCCCCTAGGTCTTCCAGGGTGGAGTTTTCATCAAAACGATCCGGCGGCTGAGGGGCGGGAATGGGCCTTCCGTAGACGGCGGCGAAGTCCTCCCGGGGAATGAACATCTGCCGGTGCAGGTTGTAGTAAGCAGGTGCGGAGCTGCGGTAGTCAGGAACCGGAAGATCGGGTCTGCTGCTTTCCACCTGCACCCGCTCCGCCAGGCGGATGTCCCTGGAGGATGCACCAATACGGATCTCATAGGCACCTGCTTCCACATGCCAGGCGCCCACCTCCACGTTGTGATAGGCGAAGGCCCGTTCATCCAGGATGAACTCCACTTCCCGCTCTTCGCCGGGATCCAGGTAAACCTTGGCGAATCCCTTCAACTCCTGGGGCGGGCGCGGCAGCGGTGAACCGATTTTGGCCACGTAAAGCTGCACAACCTCCGCCCCGCTCCTTTCCCCCGTGTTCTTGACCTTGCAGCGCACAACCAAACGGTCGGTATCCTGCAGCCGGGTGGCGGAAAGCTGCAGGTGGTCATAGGTGAACTGGGTGTAACTGAGTCCATGGCCGAAGGGGAAGAGCACCTCTTTCTGGGCGGCATCGTAGTAGCGGTAACCCACGAAGATACTCTCCCGGTATTCGGTCTGCCAGCGGTTAGAGGCGAAAAACTGAGCGGCGGGATGGTCTTCCAGCTTCAGGGGATAGCTTTCCGCCAGCTTGCCCGAGGGGTTCACTTTGCCCCAGAGGAGATCCACCACGGCCCCGGCCCCAGCCTGGCCCCCCAGATAGGTATGGAGCACCGCCGGCACCTGATCCAGCCAGGGCATGGCCACAGGGGCACCCGCGGAGAGGACCACCACCACATTGGGATTGACCTCTGCCACCCGGGCGATGAGGGCATTGTGATTAGGCGGTAGATCCAGATGGGCGCGGTCGTAGCCTTCCGATTCATAGCGGGGCGGCAGGCCGGCGAAGATCACTGCCACATCTGCCCGCCGGGCCAACCGGCAGGCCTCGTCCAAAAGTCTTTCATCCACCACATCGTCCTCCAGGGAGTACCCCGGGGCGAAGTCAAAGCGGGCCCCGGTCTTTTCCAGCTCTTCCAGCACCGTCTCCAGTCTGGTGGGGTTGACTTGAGAACTGCCTGCCCCCTGATAGCGGGGCTGGCGGGCAAATTCTCCCAGCACCGCCACTTTTTGTCCCCGCCCCAGGGGCAGCAGACCCCCTTTGTTTTTCAACAATACAGCGGACTGCGCGGCGACCCGCCGTGCCACAAGGTGGTGCCCATCGTAATCGCAGGGATACTGCACCTGCCCGGCCTGGGCTTCCTGGGCTTTGGCCACCAGTTCCAAAACGCGGCGCACCGCCTTGTCCAGGGCGGCCTCGCTGAGGCGGCCGCTTTTCAGATCTTGGCGGATCTTGGCGGCACTGACGCCATGGGATGCGGGCATTTCCAGGTCCAACCCCGCCTCCAGGCTCAGGCTGGGATCATTCACCGCACCCCAATCGGAGATCACCGCCCCCTGAAACCCCCATTCTTCCCGCAGGATGGTCTCCAAGAGGCGCTTGTGTTCGCAGGCGTAGGTGCCGTTCACTTTGTTGTAAGCACCCATGACGGTCCAGGGCTGGGCCTCCCGCACCGCCTGTTCGAAGGCGGCTAAATAGATTTCCCTTAGCGCCCGTTCATCCACCAAGGAATCGTTGAGCATCCGCCATTTCTCCTGGTTGTTGGCGGCAAAGTGCTTGAGGCATGCCCCCACTCCCTGGGACTGGACCCCCTTGATCCACGCCGTGGCCAGCTGCCCGGCCAAGTAGGGGTCCTCGGAGAAATACTCGAAATTGCGCCCACAAAGGGGCGAACGCTTGATATTGACCCCGGGGCCCAGCACCACGGACACGCCCTGCTGCCGCGCTTCAGCCCCGATGGCCTGCCCCATGGCAAAAAGCAGCTCTGGATCCCAGCTGTTGGCACTGGTGGCGGCAGGGGGAAAGCAGGTGGCAGGCACGCTTTCCCCGAGCCCCAGATTGTCGCCGCTGAGCTCCTGCTTGCGCAGGCCGTGGGGCCCATCGGACAGCATGATGGCGGGGAGATTCAAGCGGGGTACAGGGGTTGTATGCCACTGATCCGACCCCGAGACCAAGGCGATCTTTTCCTCCACCTCCAGCTCTTCCAAAAGCTTGTCAATATCCATGGTACCCTCCTTTTAGATAGGCTCGCTCCGGCGGGCTTCCCACTCACTTTTGAGCAGCCCGTAGCAGATCACATCATGGTAGGTGCCAAAGCGAAAGCGCTTCTGGCGCCGCACACCTTCCTGCACAAAGCCCACCTTTTCGTAAACCCTGCGGGCTCTGGTGTTGTAAGCCCAGCAGACAAGCTCCACCCTGTTAAGGCGCAGTTCCTGGAAAGCAAAGGTTAGAAACAGCTCCAGAGCTTCGGTACCGTAGCCCCGGCCGTGGTTTTCTTCACTGCCGATCACCATGCCCAGCTCGCCCCAGCCGTTTTTGAGGTCCAGGTTCACAAAATCGATCTGGCCCAGGTATTCCCCGGTATCGGCCCGGGCAATTACAAAACCCTTCCACTCCCCGGAAGTGGTCATCTCCAAGAACTTTCTGGTCTGTTCTGCGGAATGGGGGTAGAGAAAGATGTCCGAGAGGTTGTTGGTGATGGCCGGATTGTTCACCCAAGCGCGGATATGCTCAAAGTCGCTTTCCCGGTATTCCCTCAGCATCACTTGGCGTCCGTAGATGCGCGGCATAGCGGCTGCCTCCCGAGTCGTTTTTCGTTGTTGTACTATCTTTCGAGAAATCCACATCTTTACCTTCCGAAAAAAGGCAGGAGCGGTCCGGAGCAAAAAAAGACCCGGCACCCCGCGGGGTGCCAGGTCCATCTCCTCTCTGACTCATTGCTTGATCAACTGGTAGTGACCCATACTGCCCAGAGCTGCCTGCCCAGCAGCACTGTCTGGCAAATCCACCGGATGGACCTCCTTGAGGACGGGAGCCCATATCCAACCATCGCCGTGGTCGAATTCGAGCACTTCGCTTTCTGAGTAGTAATCACCGACATCCAATATGTCGTTACCGTTCACGTCCACCCAGGCTATCAATTGGTACTCGCCGGCAACCAGCTCCATTGTCCATTGGTCACCGGGGAGCGGCACCAGTTCTTCCACCACCGCCTGAATCTCAGTTCCGCTTCGCAGGCCCTGGATTAAGCGGATGTGTTCCACCCCGTTCACTGCCCAGTAGGCGTTCACCAGTCCATGGCCGTAGAAGTAGGAGTTCCGACTGTGGATCTTCATGCAGGTCCGCTCCAAAACCTCCCGCACCTCGCTCTTGGGTATGCCGTTAGCCAGCATCAAGCCGATCACGCCCGTGACGTGGGGCGCCGCCATGGACGTACCGTAATATCCCGCGTACTTACCATCCGGAAACGTGCTCAATACATAATCCAGAATGTCTGGAACCCCTCCCCCACCGGGAGCCACGACGAAATCGCCAGTGCGGAAATTAGAGTATTCCGCCAAAGGCGGTTCATAGGGGCCAGGCAGAAGATCCAGACCGCTGCCGGTGGCACTCACCGCGATCACCTCTGGAAGGCCCGCGGGATAGTCGATCACGGGCCACCCATCATTGCCGGTGGCGGCAACCATGATCACTCCCCGGGCATGGGCTTCCTGCACTGCCTGCTCTTCCAGGATGCTGTAAGGTCCACCTAAAGACATGTTGATGATATCCGCTGGCCTGGGATTGGTCGGCTTATCTTCCTGATCATTGAGGGCCCCGGCTGCGTAGAGGATACCCTGGGCCACAGACCAACTGCTTCCCTCGCCAGCAGCCAAGACCTTCGCCGGGAGGATTTCCACTTCCCACATAACGCCCCCAACGCCCAATCCGTTATTGGTCTTGGCACCGATGGTTCCGGTCACGTGGGTACCGTGTCCATCAAGGTCTTCTATGGAGTCTTCCCAGGTGAAGTTCCAGGCATATTCCAAGTCCAACTGCCCCACCAGATCCGGGTGATCCGTGTCCACACCGCTATCGAGCACGGCCACGCGGACGCTGCGATCTCCCGTGGTTACCGCCCAGGCTTGCGGCAGGCGGATCTGCTCGTAATGCCACCACTGATGGCCCGCGTAGTGGGGGTCATCGGGCACCCGGAAAGCCTGGGCGACCCTTGGGAGGTTGGGCTCCACCGCCAGGACACCGGCCACACTCTCCAAAGCCCGGAGATGACCTTCCTGGCTGAGCACACCCAGTTGGGAGTCCGCTGGCCGCACCAAGTGTGCTCCCAAAATCTCGATGGTATCCAAAACTGTGTAGCCGTCCTCCTCCAGCCGATGCACCTGCTCCTCGCGGGAAAGGGACCGATCCAGCAGGGCGATAAACTCGCCTTCCACAGGGCTGGCAGCCCAAGCAGCCGCACTTGCTGCCTGCGGCTGAGCCCAAGCTTGAGAGGAGGGCCCCAGGCTGACCTGCCCTTCTTCCACCAGCTGTTCATAGGCTTTGGGGAAAGTGTGGAGGAACTCCACTCCCACGCTAACTGTGATCGTCGGTAGAAACTCAGCCCACAGCTCCACCGGTTCATCCACGGTGATCTCGATCACCGGGTTCTCGGGATCCACGTCTTCGGGCACTCCCACCCAGCCGTTAAAACGCCAATCCGGCGCCGGTACGGCCTTCAGCCTGATCCGGGTAGTGCGGGGATAGTACTCGGTGCTCAAAGGCGTGAAGAGCACTTCCTGCTCAACCTCGCCGTCCCCAACGATGTGGATCGTGAGGGGCTCGCCCCGCACGGCGGTGATAACAACTTCATCTGCGGCCCTGTGGAATACCTGGCTCTTGGGGTTAAAATACCAGCCTTCCTTGTCCACTACTTCCAGGTTTACCCTGCCCTTGAGGCCGTGGGCGCTCCATCTGCCATCGGCCCCCGTGGGACCGATGACCCGGGGAGCTATCTCATCGCCTTCTAGGCTCAGCTCCACGCGGGCCAGGGGAATGCCCAGGCCATCCTGGACCACTCCAGAAATACTGTATTCCTTACTGTTTCCCCCTAGACAACCGGTCAGCAACAACAAAACTACTACCAACACGGCTCCAAAGCGACTCGGTTTATGCATGCATCGATCACCCCTTGCCCGTTATTTAGGCAAAGGTCTGCCCGTTTCTGTCGGTCCCTGGAAGTAAATGCAAGAGGTAACCGCCGGTATCCTCCCACCAAAAAGGGGCCCAGCCCCTCACCAGGAGAGCTGGACCCGCTTTTTGGCCAAACAGATCAATCCTTGGTCAAGCTGCAGGTGCGCAGGCGCGCCTGGAGCTCTCCAGTCTCCGCCTCCAGATCAGCGGGATGGAACTCGCTTAACGTGGGCCACCAGGACCAGCCCTGCCCGTACTCGAACTCCAGAACTTCTGTTTCTGAGTAGTAGTCGCCGGCATCCAGCACGCCGTTGCCGTTCACATCCACCCAGGCAATGAGCTGGTATTCACCTGGTTTGAGGTAGAACAGAGCCTGATGACCCGGGAGGGGCAGCCTTTCTTCCACCGCTGCACTGATCTCGGTCCCCTGCCTGAAGCCCTGGATCAACCGGATCTCTTCCACGGCATTCACAGCCCAGTAAGCGTTGATCAAGCCGTGCCCGAAATGGTAGCTATCATACTTGTGGATCTTCATGGCGGTCCGCTCTAAGACATCCCGCACCTGGCTCTTGGGAATCCCGTTGGCCAGCATCAGGCCGATAACCCCGGAAACGTGGGGCGCGGCCATGGAGGTTCCGCTTGAGCCGTAATAGCTTCCGTTATCGCCCGTGCTCACCACAAAGTCCATGATACCCAGACCGAAGGCGTAACCTCCCCCACCAGGTGCCACCACGAAGTCCTCGGGACCGTGGTTGGAATAGGGCGCCAGGGGCGGTTCATAGGGGTCAGGCAGAAGATGCAGCCCGCTGGCGGTGGCCCCCACGGCGATCACCTCGGGGTAGGCTGCAGGGTAGGAGATTACGGGCCGACCGCCGTTACCCGTCGCCGCCACCATGATCACGCCACGGGCAGCGATGGCGGCTACCGCATCTTCTTGAAGCTCGGTGTAAGGACCACCCAGGGACATGTTCATAATGTCGGCAGGCCTGGGATTGGTGGGCTTATCCTCCTGCTCGTTGAGGAGCCCGGCGGCATAGAGCATCCCCTGCACCACCGTCCAGGTGGAACCCCGGCCCGAGGCGTCAAACACCTTCACGGGCAACAATTCCACTTCCCACATGATGCCGGCCACACCCTGTTCGTTATTGGTCGCCGCACCGATGGTTCCCGCCACATGGGTACCGTGCCCGTGGCCATCCTCGATGTCGTTATCCTCCGTGAAGTCCCAGGCGTTTTCCAGATCGATTTTCGCCTCCAGATCGGGGTGATCTGGATCGATGCCCGTGTCGATCACGGCGATGCGCACACCTGGGTCGCCGGTGGTTACCGCCCAGGCCTGGGGCAGGCGAATCTGATCGTAGTTCCACCATTGATACTGGGCATAGAACGGATCATTGGGGGTTTTGATGGCCTGGAGAGAGATGTCGTAGTTGAGGTGGGCAGCAACAAACCCGTTGAGCTGCCGGAAAACCTCCAGGTGTTCCTCCCCGCTTAAGGCCATGAGCTCCGTTTCCAGGGGCACCACCAGATGCGCCCCCAGACACTCGATGGTATCCAAGACCCTGTAACCAGCCGCTTCTAGAATGCTCACCTGCTCCTGCCTGCTGAGGACCCGATCCAGCATGACGATGAATTCATTCTGCCGGGCGCTCTCCCGCCACTCCTCAGTGGGATCTGCCAGCGGCAGCCTGGCCGGCCCTTCCGGAGACGGAGCTCCCACCAGCTGTTCATAGGCCTGGGGGAAATCGTGGAACATCTCCACAGACACGCTCACACTGATGGTTTCCACGAAGAATGCTTTGATCTCCTTAGGTCCATCCATCACCACGGTGATGGGGTTCTTCTCTTCTTCGCCTTCAGGAACATCGCCCTCCCAGCGCAGGAAGACCCAGTCGAAGTCGGGCACCGCAGTGAGCTTCACTTCCGTCGTGCGGGGATAGTAGTCGGTGTCGAGCGGTGAGAAGACCACTTCCTGCTCAACCCGGCCTTCACCTTCAACCACAATGACCAAAGGCTCTCCCTTCACCGCCTCGATCACCACATTGTCAGCGCCCTTGGTGAACTCCTGCTTTCTGGGCTTAAAGAACCAACCTTCCTCGTTGTCCAAAACTTCCAGGGTTACCGTGCCCTGGAGGCCGCTGGCGCTCCACCTGCCGTCTTCCTCGGTGGGGCCCAAAACTTGCGGCGGGATCTTCGGGCCTTCCAATTTCAGCACCACACCGGCCACGGGGATGCCCAGACCGTCTTGTACAACCCCGGAGAGGCTGTACTCTTTACTGCCACCCAGGCACCCCGCGAGCAGCAGAGAAAGGAGCAGCACAACTGCGATGCTAGATCGCCTTTTCACAAAAAATCACCCCTTGCCTTTTGTTGAAGTTAGCTGATTATAGGCAAGGGGTGCCGCTTATCCTCTATTAACTTGCTAGAAAAACCGCTGCGGGTCTAGAAGCGTTCCCACAGGGGCCGCAGGATGCGGTAGACCACCAGAGAAGCCACGGCGATGATCACACCCTTAATCAGGTTGAAGGGCACGATGGCAAACACCACCATAGTTCGCAGATCCACCACCGCCGCATTGACCTTGGCGGCGGCCTGCACAAAGGCATCCACAGGTACCCCCATCACCGCCGCATAGGCGGGGACGAAAATGAAGTAGTTAAGCACACCGGCAAAAACCGCCGCCGCAACCGTGGCTGTCACCGAGCCCCACAGCACGCCGGAGCGGCTGGGCCACCTTTGGTAGATCAAGGCCAGAGGCAGGACATAACCGGCCCCCACCAAGAAGTTGGCCAGCTCGCCCACACCGCCTGTGTTGCTGCCCACAATGAGCTTGAGCAAGTTCTTGAGCAGCTCAATCACAACACCCGCCGCTGGCCCGAGGCTGAAGGCGCCGATCACCGCAGGCACATCGCTGAGGTCGATCTGCAGAAAGCTGGGAAACAGCGGCAGCGGGAAATCAACAAGCATAAGTACCATACCGATCGCGGCCAGCATCCCCATTTTCACCATGGCGCTGGTGGCAAACAGACTGCCCCTGGTCTGGCTAGCATTGTGGATCATGGTCATCCCTCACTTCGTGATTTTTTCCACGAAAAAAGCAACCCGAAATTCTTCAGGTTGCAGTGAAGGTAACAACCCCATGTTACCTGCATTCTTCTCCCATCCAGACTATACTGTCGGTTTCGGAATTTCACCGAATCAACGATCCTCTGCCGATCGCTCGCGGACTTTCACCGCCGGTTGGGAATCTCACCCTGCCCCGAAGAATTTCGTTATGCAGTTTTCAAGTTCAGTATAGCGTACTGGGTATTGAGCGTCAAGTTAAAAAATTCACTTTCCCACAAAGGCAGAAATGCAACTCTAAATGAAACGGATTTTCGCTCGTCTTCTCTCTGACTCAACGAAGGGTTTCTGTTCCTCGCTCGGCTTGGTTTATCCTGCTCGTGCCAGACTTTCCACCGCTTCC